>Ga0209101_1002270_pt1 | contig 12819 bp, 11 predicted proteins | sample ConPoolayeCmetaG_FD_185481 | JGI IMG/M metagenome (GOLD analysis project Ga0209101, IMG submission 185481) | Hot spring microbial mat communities from California, USA to study Microbial Dark Matter (Phase II) - Cone Pool mat layer C metaG... ... | reverse complement strand
GCGGCGCCCATGCGCTTGCCGCTGTGCAGGCGGCGCCACCTGACCTGATCCTGTTGGACATTGTCATGCCAGAAATGGACGGCTATGAGGTATGCCGTCGTTTGAAGGAAGACGAGCGCACCCGCGATATCCCCATCCTGTTCATCAGCGCGCTGGGCGAAGTGGAAGACAAGGTCAAGGCTTTCACCGCCGGGGGGGTGGACTATGTGACCAAGCCGTTCCAGGCTGAGGAGGTGTTGGCCCGCGTCCGCACGCACCTGGCACTGCGCCACCTGACGCGTCAACTCCAGGAGGCCAATGCCGAGTTGTCACGGCGGGTTGAGGAACTGCAGGAGCGCAACGTAGAGCTGGATGCCTTTGCCCACACCGTCGCGCACGACATCCGGGGGCCGCTGTCCACCATCATCGGGTATGCCGACCTGCTCTTGCAGGACTATCAGAATCTATCCGAAGACACCCGCAGGAAATGCACCCAGACCCTGAATCGCAGTGCGAGGAACCTGAACAATATTGTGGAGGAGCTACTCCTGCTGGCAAGCGTCCGCAAAGCGGAGGTGGTGCCCCAACCACTGGATATGCGCCGCATCGTGGACGCGGCGTGTGAGCGCCTGGCGAACGTCATTCAGGAGCATCAGGCCGAGATCCTCCTGCCGCCACAATGGCCGTCGGCGCTGGGCCATGCCGCGTGGGTGGAAGAGGTCTGGGTCAATTACCTCAGCAACGGCTGCAAGTATGGGGGCAGGCCCCCACGCCTGGAATTGGGGTGGAACAGGCCGGAGGGTGAAATGGTTGTGCGTTTCTGGGTGCGTGACAACGGAGATGGCATCTCGCCAGATGATCAGCCCCGCCTGTTTGTGCCGTTCACGCAGCTTGACCATGTGCGCGCCAGAGGGCACGGGCTGGGGCTTTCGATCGTGCGCCGTATCGTCGAGAAATTGGGCGGTCAGGTCGGCGTCGAGAGCGAAGGGGTGCCTGGCTATGGCAGCCTGTTCTACTTCACTTTGCCCGCTGCGTCGGCCAGGCCTGTCGAGGCCAGACGATCTCCTTCCTGTTTCGGAGAGTGCTGAAAAACCTCCTTATTTTCACCGCCGGGCACGCAGAGAACGCAATTGCACAAGTCCTGTTCGATCATCCGTGTTCATCCGTGAAATCTGTGTCATCCGTGTCCCCTATGGCCGAGGCCCGGCAGGCTTCTACCGCTCTTCCCGCCCGGCCAGCCGCAGTTCGACAAAGAGCCAGGGGCACAGGAAAGTGACAACCCAGCCCAGCAGGAGATAGCGCGCCACCCGCACCGCTGCCTCCAGACCGCAGGCCATCTCTGCCGGGGAGATCAGTTTGGGGCCGGCGTACACGATCCCGGTCACAAGCAGGCCCACCAGGAAACGCAGGCCCCGCCGCCACCAGACGCCGTCCACCCGAAAGCGCAGCCAGCGCCGCTCCATGACCAGACCAAGGCCCATGCCCGCCAGGGCACTCATGGGGGTGAGGGCCCCTTCGGCCGGATACAGGCCGGCATTGTCGGCCGGGTGCAGGAACAGGAACAGCAGGGGAACTCCAACGGCCAGTGCCAGTTGGACCGCCGTACTCTGACTGCCGATCCAGCGGCTCACCTTTGGCTCGGCCCGGCAAAAGACCAGCAGCAGGACCAGGCCGATCAGCCAGCCGCCGATCACATCCTGGGGAAAGTGGACCCCCAGCACAATCCGGGACAGGCCGATGCCCACTATGACGACGATGGCCACAACCTGGAAGAGGCGGTTGCGAAAACGGCCGGCCAGGTAGCCCCAGTTGGCAACGGCATTTTGGGCATGGCCGCTGGGGAACGACGGGCTGGTTTCAGGCAGCGGCACCCGGATGCGCGGGTCGGTGGGGCGGGGGAGGCGGAAGGCATACTTGACCAGGCTGTTGAGCCAGGCTGAACCCATCGCCAGATAGCCCAGGCCAACCCCGATCCTGCGGTCCAGACACCAATAGACAAAGGGCAACAGAATCAGGTAAAACTGTTCGTAACCCAGATAGGTGAAAAACTGAAAGATGGCTTCCAGCCACGGGGGGCTGAACGACTGAACCCAGACGATCGCCTCCGTCCCCCACGGTAGCAACGATTGCAACCACTCCCCCATGATCTTCCCTCCGCCATTCCTCAACGATTCCCGCCGGCCCTGTCAGGAACAGCGGGTGGGCAGAATTCGGCTCTGGTGGCCGGTTCAATCGCCCGGCCATCAGCCATTATACGTCAGGGCCAGAGGAGTGTCAAATCGTTCTTCTGCTCCCCTGCGCTTCATGGCCGGGGCCGGACATTGACTTTTCCACCGGTTTCATTATACAATGCAGGTCGGGATGGCACCCCGTGCAATCCGCTGTTTTTCCAGAGGGAGGCACCATGATCCGCTCGCTCTATCGCCCACGGGACGGGCAGATGCGCACCGACCTGGCGGTGGAAGAATTTGGCACCCTGTTACAAGACCCGGAGGGCCTGCTGTGGGTGGACCTGCTGGCCGAGCCGCCGGAGGTATGTGAGCCGATCCTGCTCGAAACGTTCGGCTTTCACCCGCTGGCCGTGGATGACGCCCTGCAGGAATCTCACGTGCCCAAAGTGGACGACTGGGGGACCTACCTGTACCTGGTGTTACACGCCATGATTTTTGACGGCCAGGAGGATGGGCGGCTGGAGGCGCCGGAGCTGGACATCTTTTTGGGCCGAAACTTTCTGGTGACCTATCATGAGCAGCCCATCGCCGCCGTGGAGCGGGTATGGGAGCTTTGCCGGCGGGACGAGCGCCATCTGCAAAAGGGGGCGGACCACCTCCTCTACCGGCTGGCCGACGAACTGGTGACCAGCTATATGCCGGTGGTCGAACGGATGGACGAGGCCATTGACCGCTTCGAGGACCAGATTTTCGACAGGCCGGACCCGACCACCGTCGAGCACCTGTTTGCCCTCAAGCGGGCGCTGCTCCACCAGCGCCGCATCCTCATGCCCCAACGAGAGGTGCTCAACAGGCTGGCCCGCGATGACTATGCCACCATTGATGCCGACAGCCGCATCTTTTTCCGCGACGTGTACGATCACCTGGTCCGGCTGCACGACCTCAATGAATCCATGCGGGACCTGGTGGGGGGGGCGCTGGATACCTACCTGTCGGTCATCAACAACCGGATGAACGAGATCATGAAGACGCTGACCCTCATCACCACCCTGTTTATGCCGATCTCGTTCCTGGCCGGTTTCTTTGGCATGAACTTTTTCCAGCCGGTGACCGCTGCGCTGAATGGGTGGACGGACAGGATGGCCTTTGGGCTGACGTTGCTCCTGATGGTCCTGACCCCGTTCGGCATGTATCTGTGGATGCGAAAACGGGCCTGGATGTAACCGGCGTAGACCAGACCTGAGAGCCTGTCTGAAAACCACCCAGACACAAAGGGTTTTTATTCGTTTCCTTCGTGTTCCTTTGTGGCCTTTGTGTCTTTGTGGTAAGCTTTTCAGACTAAGTCGGGCCCACCTTTCGCGCCCGACCTGTCTTCCGCCTGCCTCGACCGGCTGTGGGCGGGGGCGGTTCGGCCTTTTCTGCCGGCGGGGGGGCCAGCAGGGCGGCCAGGCGACCGGCCCCTTCGCTGTCGGTCACAGCCAGCACTTCATCCCCCACCTTCAGGACCGTCCCGCCGTGGGGCACAACCATCTTCCCATGACGGATAATGGCCGCGATGTTACACTCCGCCGGCAGGCCCAGATCGCGGATGGCCATCCCCACCGCCTGCGCTCCGGCAGGGATCTTTTCCTCGACCACGGAGTACTGGCCGCGCCGCAGCTTGAGCAGGGTCATCATATCCCCCAACGACATCTCCTCGGCGATCAGCTTGGCCAGGATCTCTGAGCGGTTGAGGGCCACGTCCACGTGGAACTTGCTGTCAAAGAGCCAGGCATTGCGTGGGTCGTTGATCTGGGCGATGATGCGGGGCACCTGGTAGCGGGTCCGGGCCCAGAAGCAGATCATCAGATTGTCGGCGTCATTGGCCGTGCAGGCTGCCAGCACCTGAGCCTGGCCCACGCCGGCCTGTTCGAGCACCTGCGGGTCGGTGGCGTGGCCTTCGTAGATCGCTTCGGTGGGCAACTCCCGATGGAGATGGGGGAGCACCTCGCGTCGGTGTTCCACCACCCGCACCTTGTGGTTCTGGGCGAGCAACAGCCTGGCCAACTGCGATCCTGTCCGCCCGCCCCCGGCAACCACGACAAACATCTATCCCTCCTCCGGCCGGGCAAGCTGCCGGCGCAGCCATTCTACCCCTTCCAGGGTAGCACTCACAAGCACCACATCGCCTGTCTGCAGGTGGGCCACAGCCAGGGGCAACATCGCCTGGCCGGCCCGGGTGATCGCCACGGCCAGGCACCGGTCTTGGGGCAAAAGCTCCCGGAGGGGACGGCCGTGCCAGGCCTGGGGCACTTCAAATTCATAGATCCCGACCTCGCCGTTGCCGGCCGAAAACACACACCGGACTTCGGTCTGGTGCAACAGCTCCTCGATCCGCCTGGCCCCCCAACTGGAGGAACTGACCACCTGCAGGCCGATGGCTTCCAGCAGGGGCCGCCAGCCCGGATCGTAGTTGCGCACCACCACATTGGTCAGGTGGTACACATGCCGGGCAACGCGGGCCACCACGGCGTTGAGCGAGTCGGAGTTGGTCACAGCAGCCAGGCCGTCGGCCTGTTCAATCCCGGCCCGGCTCAGGACATCCTGGTTCAGCGCCTCCCCCTGCACCGTCCGCCCCCGAAAGTCGGGGGGCAGATTCTCAAACGCGGCGGCCACCGGGTCCACCACCGTCACCTCGTGGCCCCTCCGAAACAGGCGGTAGGCCAGCTCGGCCCCCACCCGGCCACACCCCACCACGATAATCTTCATCCCCACCTCGCTCCACTATGCACTACTCCACCTGATACGGCACGTCGGTGATGACAATCCCCGGTTTGAACAGCAGGGCCAGCCGCAGCATCCAGGCCGCCTGGGTGTGGAGCAGATTGGTCCACCAGCGCCGGGGCACAAACTGCGGCACGACGATAGTGATCACTTCATTGGGCTGGCGCTGCCTGGCAACCTGTTGAATGTAACCCAGCAGCGGCTCCAACAGCAGCCGGTAGGGGGAATCCAGGATCACCAGCCGGACCCCATCGCCCCACTTTTCCCACTTTTGCCTGATCTTGTCCGCCTCGGCCGGGTCCATAGCCACAAACACCGCCGTCACATCCTCCGATAGGGAGCGAGCATAGCGCAGGGCAGCCAGGCTGCCCCGGTGTACCCCGCTGATGGGCAGGATCACCCGGTGCCGTGAGATAGGCGGCGGCGCTCCATAGTGCTCCAGGGAAAGGTGCCTGGCCAGGTTTTGATAGTGGCGATGGATGGCAGAAAAGATGGCCACCAGAGCCGGCATCAGCAGCAGAACGAGCCAGGCCCCGTCACGGAATTTGGTGATAGCAAAGATGACCATCACCATGCCGGTGCACAGGGCCCCAATGCTGTTGGCTATCATCTTGGGTTGCCAGCCCGGCTCGCAGCGCAGGACCCGACCCTGGCCTGCAACCTCCTGCCCCGGCGCCAGGTGACCGCTCCTCCACCAGCGGCGGGCCATCCCCACCTGGGCCAGGGTAAAGGACAGGAACACACCGATGGCATACAACGGGATCAGGGCCGTCACACTGGCCCGAAACAGAACGATCAACAGCGAAGCAGCAGCCGCCAGGGCCATAATCCCCCGCGAATAGACCAGCCGGCTGCCCCGAAAGGCCAGTTGCCGGGGCAGGAAGCCATCCTCCGCCAACAGGGCGCTCAGGCGCGGAAAGCCGGCAAAGGAGGTGTTGGTGGCCATGATCAGGATGAGGGTGGTGGCAGAAATGACACCCAGATAGAGCGCCCCCTGTCCTCTGAACACAGTGCGCGCCAGTTGCGAGATCACCGTCTCCTGCTCCGAAGGGATGGCTCCGATCGGCAGGGACAGGAAGCTGATGGCCAGGAACAGCGTCCCCAGGATGGCCGACATCCAGACCAGAGTGATCGCCGCATTGCGGCTGCGCGGCTCCCGGAAGGCGGTGATGCCGTTGGAAATGGCCTCCACGCCGGTGAGGGCGGCTGTGCCGCTGGAAAAGGCGCGCAAAATCAGAAATGGGGTGAGCACGCGGACGGCAGCGACCTCCAGGAGAGGCGGGTTGACCACCCGGCCCAGGGTCCCGGTCAGGTAGCGGACAAAGCCGATGCCCACCGTCAGAAACATCATGCCCAGAAAAAAGTAGCTGGGGATGGAAAAGACGGCACCCGACTCTCGAACCCCCCGCAGGTTGACCAGCATGATCACCAGCACCAGGCCCACCGACAGCAGCACCCGATAGGGAAAGAAGGCAGGGAAGGCTGAGGTGATCTGCGCCACGCCCGAAGAGACCGAGACAGCTACCGTCAGGATATAGTCGGTGAGCAGGGCCGCGCCGGCCACCTGGGCCATCCAGTCCCCCAGATTGTCACGGGCTACAATATAAGCCCCCCCGCCGTTTGGATAGGCATGGATGACCTGAACATAGGAGAGGGTGACGATGGCCAGCAGCACAACGATCGCCACCGACAGGGGAAAGACCAGCCCAAAAGCTGTCGTCCCGGCAAAAGCCAGGATGACCAGCATCTCCTGGGTGGCATACGCCGTGGATGACAGCGCGTCGGAGGCAAAGACGGCCAGACCGACGATCTTGCGGATCGTCTGATGTGGCGCGTCGGCCGTGGGCAGCGGCCGGCCGATCAGCCAGGTGCGCCACGAACGGGGTGGCTGAGAGTCGGCCGTATGGCGCAAAACGGTGGTCCCGTTCTCTCCTTCAATGGTGATCATCTTTTTCTGACGCAAATTGCCCCCTTCTCGACGGGCAAAGGAGCTGCGGTGGAGGCAGGGGCTGTAACCGACAGGGATGTCTCACCCTTCCCAGGCCCCACCCTCCTCCCACCCCTCGCCCTGTGGAGAGGGGTGAATGTGTATCTCGCGGAATCCTCCGCACGTAGCGCTCATTCTATCCCGAATCGAGAGTGCTGTCAAGCGGCGCACAGCAAACGGCAGGGCCCTGGTCATTGGTCATTCGAGGTCAAATCTGCTATACTTACCGGCAGGGCAACTGCTCGCAGTTGCCCGACTACTGAGATCGAGGCCAGGAGGCGGACCATGAGCCTGATTCTGGGCATCGAGACCTCGTGTGACGAGACGGCGGCAGCCGTGGTGGCCGATGGCCGGCACATCCGCAGCAATGTGGTGGCCTCGCAGGTAGACATCCACCGGCGCTATGGCGGGATTTTCCCCGAAATTGCCTCCCGGCAGCACCTGCTGAGCATCCTGCCGGTCATCGAAGAGGCAATGAGCCAGGCCGATATCCGGTGGGACGATCTGACAGCCGTGGCGGTAACCTGCGGGCCAGGGCTGGCCGGGTCGCTGCTGGTGGGGGTCAATGCGGCCAAAGGGCTGGCCTGGGGGCGCGGCCTGCCTCTGGTGGGCATCAACCACATCGAGGCCCATATCTACGGCAACTGGCTGGTGGAACCCCCACCTCCGCCCTTCCCCCTGGTCTGCCTGGTGGTCTCCGGCGGTCACAGCGAACTGATCCTGATGACCGATCATGGCCGCTATCGTCGGCTGGGCGGCACACTGGATGATGCGGCCGGCGAGGCGTTCGACAAGGTAGGCCGGCTGCTGGGCCTGCCTTATCCCGGCGGGCCGTCAATCCAGGAAGCAGCGCGTGCCGGCTCGCCGACGGCCTACAAGCTGCCCCGCGCCTGGCTGCCCGACACCTACGATTTCAGTTTCTCAGGCCTCAAGACGGCCGTGCTGCGCCTGGTGCGCAAGTACCAGCCCCCGGTCGAGCAGATCGGCGCCTCGGAGCCGCCGGTGACCCGAGTACTGCCGGTGGCCAACCTGGCAGCCAGCTTTCAGGCCGCCGTGGTGGATGTGCTGGTGGAAAAAAGCTGTCGGGCGGCGCAGGAGTTCGAGGCCAGGGCCCTGTTGCTGGCCGGCGGGGTGGCGGCCAATGAACGGCTGCGCTCCGAAATGGCGCGGCGCAGCCCGGTGCCGGTGCGCTACCCCCCCCTGGAGTTGTGTACCGACAACGCGGCCATCGTGGCCTGTGCCGGCTTCTATCGCTTCCAGGCCGGCGAACGGGCGGGCTGGGACCTGGATGTGGTGCCCGACCTGCGTTTGACCGACGCAACACAGGCTTGAGCCTGTGCCCTGCCAGGATGCCAGGTGAGGCCGTAACCAGGGGGCTCCATTTGTGTTTTAGAGAGCAGGGATGGTTCACAACAGGTTGACCCCTGATGGGACACGAATGGGACGGATGAGCACCGATTCTGCTTTCGATCACAGGGGGTACGCCGTTGACCCGGCAGGCTGACCACAAAGGCACCAAGACACGAAGAATCTGCCTTTGGGCCTTGGTGGTCAGTCTTTTTCCCAAGGAAGGGGAGGATGACAGACGGGGCGATGATGGTGGCTGCGGTGATGGTCGCCTATCTGCTGGGCAGCTTCCCGGCCGGCTATCTGGTCGGCCGGCTGTGGGGAGTGAACGTGCTGGAGAAGGGCAGCGGCCGGACAGGCGGGACCAATGTCTTCCGCTCGGCCGGGGTGCTGCCGGCACTGCTTACCGGCGCGTTGGATGTGGGCAAGGGGGCGCTGGCCGTCTGGCTGGCCGGGCAGATGAGCGATTGGCGGCTGGCGCAGGTGCTGGCCGGCGCGGCTGCGATTGTGGGGCACAACTACTCGCTCTTTTTGCGCTTCCGGGGCGGAGCCGGGGTCGGCACGTCGTTGGGGGCATTGGCCGCTATCTACCCGCCGGCGGCCGCCGGCCTGCTCCTCCTCCTGCTGGTCATCATTGCCATCACGCGCTACGCCTCGGTCGGCTCATTGGTGGTGATCACGCTGATGCCGGTCATCCTGCTGGCGCTGAGTCTGGCCGGCGTTCTGCCTTTCACCTACGTCTTCTACGGGCTGCTGGCCTGGGCCCTCATCCTCTATGCCCATCGGCCCAACATCCGCCGCCTGATCCAGGGCACCGAACGACGGCTCGGCGAAAAACGGGGGTGATATGAACCCTGCCCTTCACATCCCGACCACAGCCAGGCCAACGCATCCGTGGCTGCGCCCCATCCATCTGGCTTTTGTGCCCGGCGATATGACCCCCTTGCTGGCCCAGGTGGTGGACGGCCTGCTGCAGGCAGCCCGTTCCCAGGGGCACCAGGTCCAGGCGACACCGGACGATGACAGCGATTTGATCCTGACCACTGCCCGTCTGGGCCAGGTCGTGGGCTGGCGCGAGTCGGTGCTCCTTTCCGGCCGCCGCCGATTTCATCTCTCCCATACCCCCACCGTCTACACCCTGGTCCATGCCCCAACCGCCGCATTCCAGCACCTGATGGCCCACTTTCAGGCCGCGCTGGCCAAAGAGGCGCTCGACCCGGCCGATTACGACTTTCCCGGCCTGGCCCCCCAGGCTCACCGCGTGCTGTGGGGGCAGGGCCGTCGAGGGGGGCCGCTGCTGGCCCTGGAACGGCTGGTCCAGGCCCAGGCCAAGAGCATCCGGGTGCTCCTGCTGGTCGGCGATGAAACCCCGCTCCTGGTCTATCACTTTGACCTGGTAGGCGCTCACCCCTGCAGCCGGGCAGACAACCTGGAGGCTTTTTACCACGACATGGTCTTGCGCATCGCCACCACCGTGTGCACGACCGAGGTGACCAGACACCAGGTGGTGGGCGAACCGATCCCCTCCTCCTTGTGGCGCTGCCTTCCCACCCCAGGGGCCATGCGTCAGGCCGGGCGGCAACTGGGCGAGCGCCACTTTTTTACCGAAATGGTGCGCATTGCCGACCTGGTGCAGGTGCCGGCCGTGGAGGAGGCGGTGGCCAGTCAATACAGCGAGGGCTGCTTTGCCACCTGGGACCCGGTTTTGGGCGCCCTCATCGCCACGGTCACCGGCAGCGCGCGCCCCTTGAACAAGGACGACATCACCGAGGAGGACCTGGCCGTCATCGTGGGGGTGCGGCCGGACGGGAGGGGGGCTCTGGTGCAGGAGGTGGAAGGAAAGCGCAACCTGCCCCCTTCCTCCGAATCGGTGGAGATGAGGGCCATGGACGCCCCCCTGCCGACCGTGACCCTGGGGCCGGAATGGGATCACCCCGGCCCGGTGCCGGTGGTGCGCTCCAAATTGCACGGCCATCGTGGTATCGCCGCCTACCATCCCGACCACGTGGAGTTTGTGCCCCTGGCTCCCCCTTACTACCACTACCTGGTCTCCTGCGCCACCGATGCCCAGGCACAGGGGATTCAGGCGGCCTTTGCCCGCTCGCAGGCCTTGCAGAACCCCGGCGACCCCCGCCCCCTGGTCTTTACCATCCTCCCCGGCCACGGCGTGGTGATTGTCGAAAAGTGGGTGGCCGGCAAAGCCCCTTTTCAACTCATCTGGGAGGGCATAGATGCCGGCTACCTGCAGATTGATTCCCACATCCCCCAGGGGCCGCTGCACTATGTTCCTGGGCCGGACGGCCGGCAGTGGCTGAAAACGGACTGAAATTTGTAGGGCAACTGCTCGCAGTTGCCCTACGGACGAGTCAAACCCGGCGCCCCCGTTGACCTAATGGCTCCGCGCCACGCAGGGCAGATAGGTGCAGCAGCAGCCACTGCCTGACCGGGCGGGCTGCGCCGGACTCAGCAGCGTGTAACCCCCACCGCTGGTGACGACCTCCGCCCCGATCCCCAGGCTGACCAGCCGGTAGTGCCCGCCGCTGAGCGTCGCTGCCTTGTGTGGTGTGCCGCTTCCACCCTGGGCCAGCACGATGCCGGTTACGAGCAGGGTACCAATGAGAAGGACAAGCAGGATGGCGATCCCTGTTTTCATCAGCCCACCTCCTACTGCAAGGTGATCAGCACCTGGATCACGCCGGAGTCAGATTCCAATGCGCCCAGTGCCTTGCCGATGACCGCGCCGACGGGCGGATTGGGGCCGGCTTTCATAGCATGGCCGGGAGTAGACGAGGCCACCAACAGGTCGCCGGGCCGGATGGGACCATTTTCGGCGGTCACTTTCACCGGCGCGACGCCTACCACCGCCAGTGGCACTTTGCCGGTCAGGTCGGCGCCATCTTCATCGCCGCCCACAAAGCCGGGCCTGGTCGAATACACGCCGACGACGCTAAGCTGATAGACTTGAGTGCTGCGGGTCAACTTGCCATCCGCACCCACTGCCAGCACGTCGCCCGGCTCCAGCCCCTTTGCCGCGGGCAGCATCTCGGCCAGGTCGGCGCCGCCGGGATGGAACTGGCCATCGGCGTAGACCTCGCCTGTGCTGCTCACGTAGAACTCGCGATCAGGGAACATCGGGCCATGATAGGCTTCAATCAGGTTGCCGCTATACTGGCCCTCGACGCGCAGGGCGACGCCGTTGCTGTTGGCGTAGGCATGTACGGCCATGCCGTCGCCGTCGGTATACCCTTCCACGCCATACCCGTTCTTGCTGCTGCCCTGGACACCGTAGCAACCCCCGATGCCGGTAGAACAGCCAGCAGCGTTGGCCAGGCCGGCTACGCCTACGCCGTCGGCCGCCGCCGTGGATTCTCCCCAAACACCCACCCAGCCACTGATACCTTTTACGCCAATGCCGGTAGCGCTCGAGCCACGTATGCCGAGTCCGGAGGAGAGGTTGCTTCCCTTCACAGCAGCATCGGTGGATCCTGTGCCGGAATTGTAAACGCGAATCCCATCACCAGACGTGGCATTGTTCGTAACGTAAAGGGTCTCGTTGTTAGCATAGCTGCTATTCAGGGCTAATGCCAGGCCGGTTCCGGTCCAGGTTTCCCCAAAGTGGTCGTGGGGGCAAGCTCCGCCGTTGGTGGGGCTGGCCGGCGAGGCGCTCCACGCCTGGCGTGGATTCAACGCCGTGAAATCGGTTTCCCCCGGCCCGCGCACGCCGACCGCCAGCCAGTTTGTACCACTCTGCGCCGCAGCCGGGAGCGGGCTGACGCTGCCCAACAGGACGGTGAACGCGCCGCCCTGCACCGTCACTCCCTCCTGTGTTTCCATCCACACCGGCTCCCCGCCGCTCTCGGCGGCATACAGCGCGAAGGCAAAGCCGTAGGCTCCGTCGGCCACCGGCAGGCCGGCATCGTCGGTCAGGCGGCCGGAATAGGGAACGGTCGCGCCGGCCGGGGCTGGCGGCAAGGCGCGGGCGCTTCCGGTGAACCGTGGGCCGATACCCACCATCAGCATCACGGCGCCGGCCGCCAGAATTGTGAGAAGCACTCTCCTGGTAGACATTTTGTCCCTCCTGTCATTGATTACGGATCACAGTTCACGTGTGGCTTTTGGCCCTTGACAAGTATCGTCTAACCCATCACCTCCTTTCTCCTTGCCACATCACCCACACCCAGACAAGGCCGGCGTCCCGCGCAGCGGGGGTGCGCCAGGGCGCATGGGAAACTCCGCTTGCTTTGCCGCTCAACCTGCCATCGCGGTTCTCTCGACGATGAACGTCACCAGCGACGGCCAGTCGCGGAAGTAGCGCGTCTCGCCGCTAAGGACGTGCCGCACCTGACCGCGCCACTCGCTGCGGCCCTCCCCCAGCTCTTCCCGCCACACCCGCACGGTGAACAACTGGGAGCGGGGCTGAGATTCTGTGGAGTTCGCAGCGACAGAAGGTTGGGGCACAGGCTCTCCCGGCAGCCGACGATGAAATTCATCCATGGGTTTGCGCAGCCTTCTCGACACGGATCAGTATAGCACAGATGGCGTTTCCAAAGCGTTGCCTGGAGCGTTGCGCGA
>Ga0209101_1002269_pt1 | contig 12839 bp, 9 predicted proteins | sample ConPoolayeCmetaG_FD_185481 | JGI IMG/M metagenome (GOLD analysis project Ga0209101, IMG submission 185481) | Hot spring microbial mat communities from California, USA to study Microbial Dark Matter (Phase II) - Cone Pool mat layer C metaG... ... | reverse complement strand
TCCGTATCACAAGGAAATTCTACCTGTACCATTTATTTTTCCGCAATCCTCAAACAACTCAAGCGGTTACGGCGGCAAATAAATGGTACAGGTGGAATTATTTCAAAATAGTGCTCAAGCTCTCTCAAAATTCTGCCGAGCGCTATTAAGTGAAGGGATTCTCGTCGTTGGCCAGGGAAGGGCTAAGCAAGCATTGTTATTTTAACCCATGATTTCAAGGGCATAAACGCGCAGAGACGTCTTGCTTTTGGGATCTACTTGTCAAGGACGAGGTGTGTCATGAAAATCGATAAGATTGAACCTTTAGTCGTTCCTTTCTCTACGGGGGCTGATAAAGACCCCAACAAACCCAAACAAGTTGAAAAGAAGGAGTTGGCTTCGCTCGAAGGGGATGCGGTCAAAGTCGCGCCCGACCTATCATCCGGCGCCAGAGCGGCTGAAGACAACGACCCGCGCCGCGCGGAACGAGTGGCGGCGATAAAAGAGCAGGTTCAAGCCGGCACTTACTACGTTGACACTAAAAAGCTGGCGGAAAAGCTCTACATTGAGCTGTTTGCGTAAAGGTTGTATGTAACATGCCGGCCTGTTACGCCCCGCTGTACAGCGGGGGCCGGCTGTTTGTTGTAACTCATCGCCTTGGCTCAAGCGGAGCATAAATGACTCTTAAAGCCTCCAATGGTTGGCTGCTGTCAACTCTTTTTTTATTGAGCTCTTTGGCGGCGCACGCGGAAGAACCGCCTTGCATGGCCATAAAAGAAGCTGTTTCCATAGCCTCGCGTATAAGAGGCCTGAAACTAAAAAGGACAGTCACTTGCCGGGTTCTCAAAGAGGAAGACTTCCTTAAGCTTGAAAACGTTCCGCCGCTGGAAAAGCTAAAACAGGAAGAGATGGCCTATAAGCTTCTCGGCATAGTCCCCAAAGACTATCCTTACGCCTCCTGCATGCTAAGTTCCTTCATGCTGGATGCGGTAGCTTATTACGACGCCCGAGGACACGTGCTTAACCTTAGAGCGGGCGCGTATATCCCTATGGTTGTGTTGGTGCATGAAATTACTCATGCCCTGCAAGCGCAAAATTTCCCGGCCTTCATGTCCTCCCAGTTGACAAAGCTTACGAGTGATGAGTACTTAGCTCGTCTGGCCATAAGCGAGGGCGATGCCATGTGGGTCGAACACCGCTTTGAGGACGAAGGCGGCACAAACCGGGAATTGGAGCGCAGCCCGTCCCTGCCGCCGGAGTCCGCTGAAAACGAGCCTTGCCGCCTTCCGCCCGCGCTACAAAACACCTTTGACCTTGCCTACAGTGCCGGAGAGCTTTTTGTGGGAGCAGTGCGTGAGAGCGGCGGCCAAGCCTTGCTGGATAGGTTTTTTGCCAATCCTCCCCGCACCACGCAGGAGATATTGCATGCCTTGAAACCGGCGCCCGGGCAGAAAGATGTACAAGCCGGTTTTCCCGCTCTGGCGCCTGTAGGCTTTAAAAACCCCCAGGTTAAAACGCTTTTCTCGGATAGTCTTGGAGAGCTTATGATGCGTGCCTTTTTTAAGACCTGGCTGCCGCGCTCTCAGGCGGTTTTGGCGGCCGCCGGTTGGAAAGGAGACCGGTTAAGCCTCCATCCGGCCGGTTCCGGCGCCGCGCTTTATACACTAGTCTGGCGTTCAGTCTGGAAGAATGAACGCGATGCGGAGCAATTTTTCACGGCCATTGCCCGCGTTTGGGAAAAAAGACTTGAGCAGCCCTTGAATGGGCGTACCCCTCGTCTTCTTTTTTCCAGTCCTCAATGGCCATTTATATATCTCGAAAGAGCCGGCCGAAGGGTTTCTGTCATTGTTAAACGCTAGGCGGCTCAACGGAGTGTCTTTTCTTTTGTTAGACGTCTTATTATAGCTTGGCAGTTATGACTCTTTCTTTCGAACCCGATTTTCCCCGCCACCCGCAAGACGCCCGCGCTTTTTTCGGTCTGGAGCGTCTTTATATACCGGGCGCAGAACGGGTGCCTATACAGCTTGCCGGACTGATGCCGGACGGTAAAACCCCTTATTCAATTTGCAGGCAGTTTATTTCGCAATACGGCGGCGAAGAGGAGTATGTTACAAGTCAGGTCACGGTCAATATTCCTCACGAGACTTTGCATGCCCGTCATGGGTTTAGCATTCTTTCTGCGGCGTTCGAAGCCGCCCAGGGCCGGACGCGGATTGGGCTCAAGCTAAGCCGTCTGCTTCATGGACTTATTCTGCTTTCCAGTTACTACAATCTTGATTGCGAAATTGGGTTTTTGCATAAGACTCTTGTCCCGTACTTGTCTTTAAGCATGACCTTTGCGGGGCGGGAACCGGAAGGCCGGCCGAAGGTTTTTATAAGTGCGCTGGCTGAGCTTTTTGAGGAATTCGATAACTATGCCGCTAGGCGCGCCCGTCCTGATGCCAGCGCGTTCTTTGGGAAAACCAAATTAGTGATTGATACCGACGCCGGGCGGCATACTGTAGAGCTTAAAGGATTTCTTGCGGGAACGGAAACACCGTGTTCTGTGGCCCAAAAACACCTGATACAGATTAATCTTTCCGCGGTAGAAATTGATGCCGAGGAAGGCCTTTCCAAACTTCAGACCTTAAGTCATGAAGGCGCTTATCAGCATGCGCTTTCTGCCCGTTTGGAAAGTCTCTCGTTTCCGGCACAAGGGGAACTTACCGTGCGGGTCTTTGGAATACGGGAAAGGGGGACAAAAAGCCCTTCCTTTCTTAGAGTCCAATACCGGCAAAGCGAAGGTGTGGTGGATCGGGATGAAATGGGCCCTATTTTGCTTGGCGCGTTGCGGGAGGTTCTTCACTTTTGTGATACTGTTCTTGCCGAGAGACCGTTTGAGATCCGGGAGCCTTCTCCGGCTGAAGTTGAAATTGTTTCCCCCCGGCAATCTGTTCCATCGCTTGAGGAAATCATAACCCGTAATCTTTCCAGGGGCGGCTTTTATCCTCCTCAGCGCAAGGATCTGCGGCCCGGAGTGCCGCATTACGAGGAGCGCGGGCATAGCGCCATTATCCGCATTCTGCCGGTCGCGCTGCATCCGGCCATTTCCAATTTCCGCGTGCGGGAGATTTTGGTCCGTGATCTTAATGCCGCCGTTCCGGCCAGGCTGGGAAACCTGCGCATTAATTTTGTCGAAGATCAGTGGCATGCGGAAGCCATCCTCGGCCCAAAGCCTCTCCCCCGGCCTAATTTAAGCGGAGGCTTGCCTCTTTTTTATTGGCAGATTTGGCTTGACTGGGAAGAAGACGAATCCAAGCGCGCGCAGCAACTCGTAGCGCTCGATGTTTTTCTTCGCGACTACTATCTCACGCTTAGGACGGGAATTGCTCCGAAGGAGCTGGAGAAGTTGTAAGCGGGGGATGAACGGCCGGCCTTCTCCTGGTTTCTACGAAGTTTAAGCCGACCGCCCCCGCCTTTTTTTAAAGACCCGCCGACTCGACTACTACCGCGGGAGACAACAAATAATCCCTAGCCTAGGCTTGTGCGCCCCATGACCTCCTCTACCGGTGCTTTTAATGTGGATGCCAGTTGGATAGTTTGATCCGGGCGGTAAAATATTGTGGCTTTCAACCAAGTAACCAGGATCATCCCCTTCTAAACTAAACTCCCAGCTCAACATCAAGTCGCCAAGGTTTGAGCCATTAAAAGTCCCAGGCCCACCACAAACTAGCTCGTTGTCACAAACATCCCCCGCCTGACAGGGATCAAAAGAGGCTTCTTCAGACACACAAGAAGCAAGATTTAGAATACCAGGTGCTCCCTCAGGACCAGTGGCACCAGTAGCACCCTCAGGACCTCGCTCACCAGTAGCACCCGTGGCACCAGTAGCACCCTCAGGACCGGTAGCACCAACCGGCCCTGGCTCACCAGCCGGACCTTGCGGACCAACCGGCCCCTGCTCACCAGCAGGACCTTGCGGACCAACCGGCCCTGGCTCACCAGCAGGACCTTGCGGACCAACCGGCCCTGGCTCACCAGCCGGACCTTGCGGACCAACCGGCCCCTGCTCACCAGCAGGACCTTGCGGACCAACCGGCCCTGGCTCACCAGCAGGACCTTGCGGACCAACCGGCCCTGGCTCACCAGCCGGACCTTGCGGACCAACCGGCCCCTGCTCACCAGCAGGACCTTGCGGACCAACCGGCCCTGGCTCACCAGCAGGACCTTGCGGACCAACCGGCCCTGGCTCACCAGCAGGACCTTGCGGACCAACCGGCCCTGGCTCACCAGCAGGACCCCGCTCACCTGTGGGACCTGTGGGACCAGTAGCACCAATAGGCCCCTCGGGACCAGCAGGACCTTGCTGCCCCGCAGGACCGGCTGCCACCAACAAAGTAGTGTTTAAGACAGGCACAAATCCCGTCGGACATACATCGGCAGCTACAGTGCTGACAGCTTTAGAAAGCCTAATTTTACCATTTTTCCCTGCTTTAATGCTCTTCTTAACACACACTAGATCCGCTTGAGCGGCGGCGGTGATAAAAAAAAGCGCTGCTAAGACAGCGAGCAAACTAAACATCGTCTTTTTCATATACTCCTCCATCGACTATTATCAAATCTTAAAACCAAAGCATTAAAACTTAACCCCTGCGGTTATAAACACACCTTTACTCGCGGGCTACCTTTACCACTGCGAAAATCCAAAGTCAATTACCTAACCCGCGTGCTGGGTTAGGCTTAAGGCGGGTTTTTGCGCATCAGGAGAGGGCCGCTGTGAGCTTCTTAGCCTCCGATAACACCATGGCCTTTAAGGCGGCAGGTTTTACTTCGGCCACAAAGGCTCCCAAACTTAAAATACGCCGCACAAGCTCCGGCGAGAGCGCACTCTTCAACGAACGTCGCAGCATCTCCCCATCCCAGGTATCTTGCTGATCTTCGTGCCAAATCTGGGAGGCATAATAGACAGACGCCGGAGGCAAAATACTAATCTCCACCTCTTCCAATTTCTCGTTGGTCCATATCCCAAACCCCTCGCCGAAATAAGGCGCAGGCTCCGCTTTTTCCCCCTTAAGAGGGTCATAGTCCAAAACTTGAAAGTCCTTCATAAACGAGGCATTTAACACAATTCTCCGCCCATCACTGCAGGCAAACAAAACATAGAGCACCCCATCGCTGAAATGAACCCGCGCTATGCGCCCCAGATAGGTCTTTTCCTCCTTATGGCGCCACGGAGAACGATAAACAATTTGGCAGCCCTTCTCATCGGCGGCGGCTGAAAGCAAATCCAACACACCCCAATCGGCCAAACGGCCTATGACCGTTGAATCGCTGGAAAAATACCCGGCCAGGCGCTGAAGCTCACCAGCCAAAGAAGGATTGCGCGACGCATACTGATACCAAAGCGAGTCAATTTTCTCTTGCAGATCCTTAGAATCCAACACACTCGAAAGATCGCGCATCAAAAGAAGCGCCGTCAACTCATCCTTGCCAGGAACTAAAAGCGGCAACTCAAAAGAATGGTCTTTGAGATAATACCCATGCTTCTCCTCGTCGTACCCAAGCGGCACGTTAAAATCACGCCGCAAACGCTCCACTGTGCGCTGGGCGGTGTTTCTTGAGCACTTGGCCAGCTCGGCCAGCCGGCTGGCATTTGGGTATGTCCCGTTTTTCAAACAAACAAAAAATATAGAAGCCCGCTTGTAAAAACTACTCCCATCCGAGTACATGAAGCGCTCCTAAGCACTAATGAACAGCTCAACTTTTTAGCGACAGGCCCCTTTGCTTATAGCATGCGCCGAAACTCAAAATAAACCACCTCCCCCACGTCTTGGGGCAGACCTGGCTTTTTGTCATCCACCTGCCAGCACGGAATTACACGCCGACTACCGCTTGGGAAGGGCTTCCTAGCTTCTTATTGGTATGTCCCTTGAACAGGCAGGATCTCCAAGGTCTGAAAGAAACACTAAAGCCAAGCAGGTCACACGCCGTAGCTAAACAGCCCAAACGCCTTTACACCCCAGACTCCACAAACCACCCTCACTCCCCCGCCGGAACAATCAACACAGCTCTTCGCGTGCCGGCCGCCACCTGCGTAGCTAAATCGAAAGAATAAAGATTAGTGAGCGCCGAAGCCGCAGGCGCACCCATAACAATCAAATCATAATCGCCCTCTTCGGCTTCCTGCAAAATGGCCTCCCGCAACAGCCCCTGCGCCAGCTTCGCCTCACTTTTTACATTCAATGCCTCCATCACCGCCCTAGCCTGCTCAAGGTGGCGCTCAACACGCTTTCGATATTCAACCGAAGCCCGATCTGGTAAAACATGCAAGACCACCGTCAAAGACTTGGTGTGACGCGCCAGTCTGGCCGCCAAGCGCACATCGCTTTTGCCCGGCTCGCCGGCCGCCGTACAAACAAGCATACGCCTAATGGAGGCGATGGGTTCGGCCGCTAAAAGCACCGGCACCCCCGGAGAAAGCAAAAGCCGCCGCGCAATAGCTCCCAAAGAATAATCCTCATCCGAAACATTCATAGATCTCCCAAGCAGCACAAGATCATAATAACCTTCTTGCACCTCGCGCACTATCTCACGCAGGGCAACCCCCTGGCGGGTCTTAAGCTCCGGATGAAGCTCGCGCGCCCAGACTCCGGAGGAACAAATTTCCTGCAGGCATTTGCGCGCTTCGTCAAGACATTCAGCCGAAGCGGCTACTTTAAGCATAGTAAGCGGCCCATGCGAGGCTGCAGCGATTGCAGCACCCATGCTCAGTACGGCTTCGCGCGCAGACCCGTCGCCGATACACATTAAGAGCTTCACACCGCTTGGCTGCAAAACATGGAAACGCGAAAGCCCAATCCAATAAAGATCACCCGCCTTAAGTGCTGGAACACCGCCGTGACTCGGCCGGCTCATTTCAATATCGGCAAAGCGCTGACCGTAGCTCAAAGCCGGCGCTAATGGACGCACCCCCTGTAGCGTCTCCAGCTCAAAACGCAGCCGCTCAGTCGAGCCGGAAAAAGTACATTCCTTAAGCCGCCCCTGTCCGATGGTTACGACGCCACCCCCGGCCCGCAAAGGTTCCTTTTGCGCCAGCACCGTCTCCGGCCGAAAAAGTATGCGTACCGGGGCGCCTTCATCATGAGCAGGAGCATCGGGCGGAAAAGGGAGTAAATTGGCGCCCAACCTAATCCGCCCTTTTTCCATTCGGCCCACCAACACGTTCCCGCCCCCGACAAAGGCCGCGACAAACTCGGTGCGCGGACGATGGTACAGCTCCTCCGGTGTGCCGACTTCCATAAGACGCCCCCGCTCCAGCACTCCAATGCGATCGGCCAATTCAAAGGCTTCTTCCTGATCATGGGTGACTAAGATAGTAGTCACCTTAAGCTGGCGCTGAATTTCCTTGAGGCTTCGCCTAAGCTGCCCTCTGATTTTTACATCCAACGCTCCAAACGGCTCATCCAGCAAAAGCACCGCCGGCTCATAAGCCAAGGCCCGCGCCAAAGCCACCCGCTGGCGCTGCCCGCCGGAAAGTTGCCCGGAAAGCCTATTCCCCAAACCGCCTAAACCCACCAAATCCAAAAGCTCCTCGCGGCGGCGCTCGCATTCAGCACGCGCGATCCCTCTAATACGCAGCCCAAACTCCACATTTTCCGCAACCGTCATATGACGGAAAACAGCATAGTTTTGAAAAACAAAGCCGACCCCCCGCTGCTGGGGGGGAAGAGCAGTGACATCCCGCCCATGAAGCTCGACATTCCCCCAATCCGGCGCTGTTAATCCAGCTATAATCCGCAAGATGGTGCTTTTCCCGCTCCCGCTGGCCCCCAAAAGGACAAAAAGCTCACCCTGCTCCACGCTCAAAGACACCCGGTTTACCACCAAGTGATCGCCGAATTCCTTTGTAATCTCCTTTAGTATAATCGCCATAACCTCCCCGTCAGCGGGCCGGGCCTTCCAATAAGCCCTTAATCAGCAAAGTCACAATAGCCAAGAGCGCCAAAAGCGAAGCCACCGCAAAGGCAGCGGCAAAATTGTACTCGTTATAAAGCACCTCCACATGCAGCGGCATGGTGTTGGTCAACCCGCGGATATGCCCCGAGACCACCGATACCGCTCCAAATTCCCCCATCGCGCGGGCATTGCACAATATCACCCCATACAATAAACCCCATTTAATATTGGGCAGAGTAACATGGCGGAACGTCTGCCAACCGGAGGCCCCTAAAGTGAGCGCTGCTTCCTCCTCGGCGCTCCCTTGCTCAAGCATGAGCGGTATCAATTCTCTGGCGATAAAGGGCACGGTGACAAAAGTCGTAGCCAAAACAATCCCCGGAACGGCAAAGATAATCTTAACACCAAGCGCATCCAACAGCGGAGACAACCAGCCGTGAGCGCCGTAAACCAATACAAAGATCATACCCGCAATCACCGGCGAAACAGCCAGCGGCAAATCAATTAAGGTCACCAAAAGTTTGCGCCCGCAGAAATCAAAGCGCGCCACAACCCAAGCCGCCGCTAAGCCGAAGACAAGATTGGCTGAAACAGCTATAGCCGCGGTAAGCAAAGTTAAACGTATGGCCGCCAAAGTGTCGGGGCTGCTCAAAGCGGCCGCGTAGGCCCGAAACCCCTTGGATAAAGCCTCGGCGAAAACCGTTACCAACGGCAGCACCAAAAATAACGCCAAGAACACGAGCGCCCCGATTGTAAGCATAAGGCGCAGTGGTGCGGATTCCGATATCGGCCGTAATTCTTTTAACCGTAGACTCTGGGAGTACACACGTTCTCTCATAGCGATCAACATTCAAAGGGTTCCCGCCCGGCGACTGGCCCAAAATTGGAGCAGATTTATAAACAACATCAGCAAAAATGAAATGCAGAGCATTCCCAGCGCCAAAACCGCGGCGCCCGGATAATCATATTGTTCAAGCTTGGTCATTATTAAAAGCGGCACAATCTCGGTTTTCATCGGCATATTGCCGGATATAAAGACAACCGAACCGTACTCACCAAGCGCCCGGGCGAAAGCCAGCGCAAAACCCGTAAGCAGACTGGGCCACAAAAGCGGGAGAATTACACTGCAAAACGTCTGCCAACGATTGGCACCCATCACAGCCGCCGCTTCTTCAATCTCGCTTCCCAGATCAGCAAGCACCGGCTGCACAGTACGCACTACAAACGGCAGTCCTACAAAGGTCAGCGCCACAAACACCCCAAGCGGCGTATAAGCCACCTTAAGGCCAATGGCAGAAAGAGGGCCCCCCAGCCAGCCGCTAGGCCCATACAGCGAGGTCAATGCTATGCCCGCCACCGCGGTAGGAAGGGCAAAGGGAAGATCCACCAACCCATCAATCAAGCGTTTAAAAGGAAATTCGTAGCGCACCAGAACCCAGGCGACCAAGAGACCAAAGACAAGATTAACCAGCGCGGCGGCCAAGGCGGCCCCAAAACTAAGCCTATAGGAGGCCAAAACGCGCGGCGCAGAAAGAAATTGCCAAAACCCGGCCCAACCAAGGGCTAAGGACTTGAAAAACACGGCCGAAAGCGGAATAAGCACAAGCAGGCTTAGGTACAAGATAGTGAATCCCAGGCTAAGCCCAAAACCGGGGAGCGCCGTGTCGGATCTTAGGAGATGACTTTTAATACTCACCTGCATTCAGCGCCGGACATTTTGCCATAGCAGCTGGAAATCAACTTCCCGCATAAATCTGATCAAAGGTGCCCCCGTCATTAAAGTGTTTCTTTTGCGCGGCCTGCCAGCTCCCGAAAAGGTCAGCAATGGTGAACATGGCTGCTTGTGGAAACTGAGCCTCATATTTCTTGGCCGCACTCTCAAGCCGCGGACGGTAATAATGCCGGGCGATAATTTCTTGGGCTGCTTCGCTATAAAGAAAACGCAAATACGCCTCGGCGACCTTTGTAGTCCCGTGCCTTTCGGCATATTTGTCGACCAGCGCCACGGGCGGCTCGGCTAGAATAGTGAAAGAAGGGACGACTATTTCCAATTTTGCGGCCCCTAACTCACGTACGGCTAAGAACGCTTCATTTTCCCAGGCCAACAACACATCCCCAATCCCGCGTTGCACAAAGGTGGTGGTTGCGCCGCGCGCGCCGGCATCCAAGAGCGGCACGTTCTTAAAGAGCGCCTTCATAAAGTCAAGGACTTTGCTTTCATCGCCAGCGTATTTTTTTTGGGCGAAACCCCAGGCCGCCAGGTAATTCCAACGCGCTCCGCCGGAAGTCTTGGGATTAGGGGTGATGACTGAGATTCCTGTTTTAATTAGGTCGTCCCAGTCCTTGATGTTCTTTGGGTTCCCCCGGCGCACTAAAAACACAATGGTGGAGGTGTAGGGCGAGCTATTGTCCGGCAGACGCGATTGCCAATTTTCCGGAAGCAGTTTCGCCCGCGCGGCGATTTCGTCGATGTCATAGGCCAGAGCCAGCGTAACCACATCCGCTTCCAAGCCATCAATTACAGCGCGGGCCTGCTTGCCGGAACCTCCATGGGATTGCTGGATCTGGATCTTTTGGCCGCTTTGTTGCTCCCAGGTTTGGATAAAGACTTTATTAAGCTCCTGATATAATTCGCGCGTCGGATCATAAGAAACATTAAGCAAGGTTAAAGGAGGGCCGGCGGCAAGAGCCTGCCCGCTAAAACGCACACCAACCAACGCCGCAATAACTAAAATAAAGACAGCCTGTTTCTTCATACCTACCAACTTAATTAGTGGCGGAGAGAGGGGGATTCGAACCCCCGATAGAGTTTCCCCTATACACGCTTTCCAAGCGTGCGCCTTCAGCCACTCGGCCATCTCTCCATGCTTTGCCGTCCTAAGCCGAAAAACTGGCGGAGAGAGGGGGATTCGAACCCCCGGTACAGCTTTTAAGGCCGTACAACGGTTTAGCAAACCGTCGCCTTAAGCCACTCGGCCATCTCTCCGTCTTTCCTGCTGAGCCTTGCTCAGCAAAAAAACACCTCCGCTCCGTAGAGTGGGCTATTAAGTTTTTAATCCAGTTTAAGGACAACTTCCTACTTTTATTATCGCCCCTTACAAAAATAATATAGTCAATCCTTCGACTTCAATTTTGCGCTAAGTGAAAAATTGGCGGAAGGAGAGGGATTCGAACCCCCGGACCCGTTTCCGGGTCTCTGGTTTTCAAGACCAGCGCCATCGACCACTCGGCCATCCTTCCGTAAGCCGCAAGTGGTTAGACTAGCTTAACTTTCTAATCCTTGGCAACAATTTAAGGCCCCAGCGCTTTTGCTTCTCTAAAAGAAATCTGGTACTTACAAACTTTGTCATCAGCGGGTATGCACTCGACTGAGGCTCTTATAATAAAAGCGCTGCTCGGCGCCCTTAGCTCAGCTGGATAGAGCATCTGGCTACGAACCAGAAGGTCGGGAGTTCGAATCTCTCAGGGCGCGCCAGTAACTAACATCGGACACCTCATAACCAAACACTCCTTACTCCTAGAACTTCCCAAATGCGCCGTGCATTGTCTTCAGTAGGACGAAATAAAAATATCAATATCCAGCGCAGCGCAGGCGTATCGATGGACCGGAAAGGCGGTTGCTCCGATAATCACGAAATAAATCTTATGTTCTTTTAACTGTTTGAGCAGTTCTTCGCTGTCCATTGCGCTTAAGAAGAAGCACCATCTCGCGCGTTTTTCTTCGCCTGATCTCGAACCGCTCTAAGGTAGAAAGGCTTAGCAGATATTTAAGTTCGAAGTCCATTTAATGAGGCAAGAAAGCCAAGTAGAAAAATTATCCCTCCCCCGCCGAAGCATACCGCTTGACCTCTCTGGCATTGCCTTTTTCAAGCAACTAAGGCAGATCTAGAAAATAAAATTGAGCTTATACAGGAACGAAAATTGCATTGCGAAGCGGCGATTTTTGATTTAGACGGCGTCATTACCGACACCGCTGCCGTACACAGCGCCGCCTGGAAAGAGACGTTCGACACTTATTTGCGCCATAGGGAAGAAAAACACGGTGAGCCGTTCAGGCCCTTCACCCATGAGAAAGATTACCTTCCCTACGTCGACGGCAAGCCGCGTTATGAGGGAGTGCGCTCCTTTCTTGAATCGCGTGGCATTCAGTTGCCTTTCGGCAGTCCAGCGGATGGACCGGAGCTGGAGACAATTTGCGGAATCGGCAATAAGAAAAACCAGGTGTTTAATGAGGTTTTAGCGCGAGACGGCGCCAAGGTTTATCCCGGGACCATAGCATTTATTCAAGCACTTAAAAAAAGAGGTATAAAAGTCGGCGCGGCGTCCTCCAGTAAGAATTGCGCCGCTATATTGCGGGCCGCCGGGGTGGAAGAGCTTTTTCAAGTCATAGTTGATGGGATAACCTCAGCGCAGCTTGAGCTTAGGGGCAAGCCTGAGGCGGATATTTTTACTCATGCCGCTAAACTACTCAGTGCGGCGCCAAGCCGCACGCTCATAGTAGAAGACGCAGTTTCGGGAGTACAGGCAGGCAGCCGTGGAAACTTCGGACTTGTTTTAGGCATAGCCCGAGAAAACAACTCTGAAGAACTTTTGGCACAAGGGGCGGATATAGCCGTCCGCGATCTTTCTGAGATTTCTTTAGAGACAGTGATAGAGTGGTTCGAACGGGGAGAGGATGGCTGGTGCATTGTTTACCACGGTTACGATCCGGCTAAAGAGCGAAGCCGGGCCTCTCTTTTGGCGGTCGGCAACGGATATTTTTGCTCCCGCGGCGCCATGGAGGAGCCTGAAGTCGGCAAACCTGGATATGCAGCGACGTATTTTGCGGGGCTTTATAACCGTCTGGTCTCAAAAGTCGCCGGCCGCGATTTGGAAAACGAGGATTTAGTTAATGCCCTCGATTGGCTGCCGCTCAACTTTCAGCT
>Ga0209101_1002268_pt1 | contig 12844 bp, 7 predicted proteins | sample ConPoolayeCmetaG_FD_185481 | JGI IMG/M metagenome (GOLD analysis project Ga0209101, IMG submission 185481) | Hot spring microbial mat communities from California, USA to study Microbial Dark Matter (Phase II) - Cone Pool mat layer C metaG... ... | reverse complement strand
CCCCTCGCGCTTCCGCTCCCCTGCCCTGCCCTGCCCTGCTCCCTCGGGACGCAGACGACTGGCTGAACGATCGGCTTTCCCTGTCGCCGCTGCCCCTGCCCTACCCTACGCATATTCTTGATACAACGGGGTGATGACCAGCTCGGGCACGAGGACGTTGGGCGGGAGCTTGGCGATCGTGACCACGCAGGCGGCGATGTCCTCGGGATGGACCATGAGGGCGCGCTTCTCGGGTGGGACGGGCACGGGCCGCTGTTCGAGGATCGGCGTATCCACCTCGCCGGGATAGATGTTGGTCACGCGGATGCCATGGGCCCTTTCCTCCAGTCCCACGGCGGTTCCCAACGCGGTTGCGGCGAACTTCGAAGCGCAATACGCCGGTCCGCCCAACGACATGGCCCGTTTGCCCGCGATCGACGAAATGTTCACGATCAACCCATCCCGCCGCGCCCGCATTCCCGGCAACGCCGCGTGCATCACGTTGTAGACGCCGGTGGCGTTGATGGCCAACACGCGATCCCAGTCGGCGGGATCGAGTTCGCACATCTTCCGCCGGGCGATATTGATCCCAGCGCTAGCGACGAGTATGTCCAGCGGCAGCAGTTGTTGTTCCTCAAGCCAGGAAAAGAGCCTTGCCACGTCGTCGCGCACGGAAACGTCGCACGTGTGATAAATGATTGGTGGCTGACCCATGAACCGGGCGGCCGCCTCGCGCAACCGCTTCTCGCCGCGACCCGCGATGGCCACGCGGCACCCTTCGCCAGCCAGCGCCAACGCGATGCCCAAACCGATGCCGCTCCCACCGCCGGTGACGAGGACCTTCTTGCCCTTCAAGTCCATAAATCGCCTCTCCCTTGTGATTTCCCGAGAGGGGGACCATATCCCCGCTATGGTTCCAATATCACCTTCATCAGCGGTTCCTTTCCGTCATAGAGCCGTTGGAACCAGCTTGGCCCTTCCGCGAGCGGGGCCACGGCGCTGATGAGGGGTTCGACCTGAATCGCGCCCCGGGCGAGCAGGTCGAGGCACGCTGGATACTCGCCGCACGAGGCGCAGGACCCGTCGATGCTCAACTCGCGCGTCACCACCGCCTGGAGCGGCAATTCGACCTTGGGCGAGAAGTTTCCGACGAGGGTCAATTGGCCGCCCTTGCGGAGGCTGGCGACAGCCGTCTGTACGGTAGGCGTCAACCCGACCGCCTCGACGGCCACATCGACTCCGCGTCCGTTGGTTCGCCGGAGAATCTCTTGGGGAACATCGACGGCGTCGGCCTGAAAAACCTCGTCGGCCCCGAGCCTTCGGGCCAATTCCAAGCGGGCGGGGACGAGATCGGTGACGAATATGCGTCCGCAACCGGCCGCCCGCAGGGCCTGAAGCGTCAAAAGGCCGATCACGCCCGCCCCGACCACCAATGCGGTGTCGGCCAAGCGAGGCTGGGTCCGCGCGACGGCGTGAACGGCGACCGAGACGGCCTCGACCATTGCCGCGTGGTGGAAAGAAAGCCCGTCGGGCAATCGATAGAGAATGTGCTGGGGCACGGCCACGTACTCGGCGAATGCCCCGTGGCGGCGGTATTCGTCGCATGAGACGCCGAGCACGCGGCGGTGGTCGCATAGATTGACGCGGCCCGACCGGCAAGGCACGCAACGGCCGCAGTACACCGTCGAATCGAACGTGACCCGGTCGCCCACGGCCCAGTCCCCCACGCCAGGCCCAACGCGCACAATCTCGCCCGCCGCCTCATGCCCCATGACGATCGGCGGCCGCCGACGCCCGGTGCTGCCGTCGATCCCGTGGACGTCGCTGCCGCAAATGCCACAGGCCTTGACGGCGACGAGGACCTCCTCGGGACCGATCTGGGGCTCGGGAAGGTCCTGGATCTCAAGATGGCGGTATTCGGTGAGAACGAGGGCTTTCATGGCGATGACCAGCCGAAAGCCTGAGTATAGACGGTATCCCTTGCCTGCGGTAGCCCCGAGATTTTCCGCCCTGCCCCACCGCCCGACCAAAGCCCCGAGGCGTGATGGCCGGCGACCCAGCGTTGCCCGAGATTCCATTGACTGCCGGGCTGGAAGCGGCGTACAGTAGGAGGTGCGTGGGCCACGATGGCCATTGGGGAAGCCAGGAGCGTTCCCTCGACCCGTCCGTGTTCGCTGAGACGAAGGCGGATGGTCCCGCGTTTCGACCGGACTTTGGGCGTTGTTTGCACAGGGCGCATTACCTTTCGGAAAGGCACAAGTCATGAGAGTCTTCCTTGGCAGCGTCGTTTCTCTTGGGGTCCTCTTTTCGGCATGGCATCTGGCCGTGGCGGAATCGCCCGCTAAGGACAAAGCAATTCGCGTGCTTTTGACCGTGGGCGGCCACGGCTTCGAGGAGGCCCCGTTCTATGCCATGTGGGACTCCCTGCCGGGCGTCAAGTGGACCAAGATCGAACTGCCCAAGCAGGCCGATCTGCTCAAGCCGGGGCTGGAAGAGCAGTACGACGTGATCGCCATGTACGACATGTGCCCTGGATTCACGCCCGAACAACAACAGGCGTTCATCGCCTTGCTCAACAAGGGAATTGGCGTGGTTTCGTTGCACCACAACCTGGGCGGGCACCAGAAATGGGACGAGTTCCGCAAGATCATCGGCGGCAAATTTTGCATCGCCGACAGCCAAATCAACGGCGCCCTGGTGAAGCAGTCCACCTGGGATCACGATCAGGACCTGAAGGTCGCCGTGGTCGACAAAGAGCACCCGATCACCAAGGGGATCGACGACTTCCAGATCCATGACGAGACCTACGGCGGTTGCTGGATCTCGCCGGAAGTGAAGGTCCTGCTCAAGACCGATCACCCGAAGAACAAGCCCGGGCCGGTTGCCTGGGTCACCAAGTACGGCAACAGCCCGGTCGCTTACATCATGTTGGGCCACGATAGCCAGGCATGGAAGAATCCGAACTACCCGAAGCTGCTTCTCCAGGCGATCCAATGGGCCGCCCGACGATAAGACCGGGATCGATCCGCCATAGCGCTGGCGTCGCGGGCCGGGGAGGGCCGCCTGGACGTCGCCGCTTGAGCGGCGTTCAAGCGAAAACGGCGGCCAGGGCCAGGTCGAAGGCGGCGAAGGCGGCGGCTCGTTCGCGGACCGCGGCGACGGGACTCAATTCCCGAGAATTGAAGTTCAACAGACCGTCGAACGTCGCGAGTGCAAGCTCATTGGGCAATCGCCATCGCGCCTTGTCCAAGTCATTCAAACCTCGGTAGCCCCAAGAATGATCCGGCCCACTGTCTGCCGTTGTGGCTTGGTCCACGAATAAATCGTCGCTGGTTTGCGGGGCTATCCGGCACGGAAAAGACGAGTCCCGGGGTCCCTCCGGCGGCTGGTCCCACCGAGGCGGCGGGCCGGCGGGATGCCTCTCGTACCAAAGTCCGGCACGATAGCTATCAAACAAAAACCCGGTGGAACGAGCATCGAAGACCAGGCTCGTGCCGCGAACCGCCAGGTCCGACACCGTCCAATCCACGGCGGCGAGCAAAGCGCCGTCGGTCATTCCGGAGCGCTCGGCGTCCCGTGCCGGCGGCGGTGTTCGTTCATAGTGATGCGGCACAAGCGGCCCAAAGGGGGCCCAGCCCTCGGGCCCTATCGGCGACATGGCCGCGCCGAGGACCAACGCCGACGTTCCCCCACCCTGAAGATGCCAACCCATGTCGGCCAGGATGCCGAGATCGATCGGGCCAGGCGTGTGGACCGGACCACTATAAGTGGGACTCATCAGATCGTTTCCATGGACGGTCTCGTCGGTATGCGCGACGCTGGAGCCGGGTTCGTAGGGATTGGGCGCATACATCTTCGGCCGCGTGCCGCCGTTGCCGGCCCGCCCCTGGCTGCCGCCCCAGTAGAGATTGTTGCTGACGATGGCCGCCTTCCGGCCGGCATTGTCCATGGCCGTCAGCCGAGTCCCGCCGCCGTTTTCCAGGAAGCGGTCGTAGATGCCAGGATAACCGGCGATGCTCCACCCGCCCGTGCCGCTGTTGACCGTATCAATAAAGTTCAGCCCGTGCCCCACCTCGTGCAAGACCACCGAGACGAAATCGATGTCGTCGTTCGCGTTGCCGTCGAGGCCGTAGTACCAGTCGGTCGAGCCGAGCACCGTCGGGTTGTCCAAGTCGGAATTGAACTGGGCCACGATCTCAGGCGAGCCGGGCGACAAGTCGCGACCGGCAAGGTGGTTTGCCAGGGGGTCGCCGTAGACCGTGTTTGCCATCGCGCCGCCGCCAAAGTTCCAGCGGAACAACTTTGGTCCGGCCGATCCCAGCACGGCGTGGTTCTCGCTGCCGCCCATGGGATCCATCGACGCGCTCACCGTGATCGTTTCGCCCTCGTAGGCCTTGGCCAGCGCGCTGGACCAGATCGCCAGGGCGTACTCGAACGCGGCGCGGCGCGCGGTCCCGCGCTGGGGGTCGTAAAAACCCTCGCCCGGCGAATCGGTGTAATGCGCCACGAAGCGAATGCTCGGATCCGACGTGACCGTGATCGTGCGCGAAAACGTGTTGTCTTTCTCGTTGAGTTCTCCGATCGCGTTGCCGGTGTCGAGGCGAATCTGAATCGTATGACGCCCGGCGCTCAACGGCCCGATCGCGACGTCCTCGGCGGAAGCGTAACGATCGGGGTTTAGCGGGGCGGGCGTGGTGAACGTCCGCGCCAGCTTCCCATCGACGAACAACTGGCTGGTGAACGGCTTCGCCGTGGCCGCGTTTCCATTGTTGATTCCCGCCCAATCCACGTAAAGCGTGTCCGTCGTCCGAAAGTTTTCGGCGTCGATGTTCGAGCCGGTCACGGTGGAAATCACGATCCTATCCGACCAGCCGTCGGGCTGATAAGGCGTCAGATTCGGCTTCAAGATGGGTGGATGGACCGTGATCGTCTTGGTGAACACGTTGTCCTTTTCGCTGCCCTCGCTGACCGCGTTCGTCGTGTCGACGCGGATCTGGATTTGGTGCTTGCCGGGACTTAACGCGCCAATCGCGTAGTCTTCGACCTGCGCGTATTGCTTGGAGTTCAACGGCGGATCCCATAACCAGGTGTTCCGCAACTCGCCATCGACGAACAACTGGGTGTAGAACGGTTCCTTGACCGGCGGCGCGCCGTTGTTGATGGCCGCCCAATCCACGTACAGGGTGTTGTTGGAATAGAGCTTGTTCGCCGTCCGCGTGCCCGGCACGCTCGACACGACGATCTTGTCCTCCCAGCCCTTGGGCGCATACGGCGTCAGGTTTGGCCGACTGACGGTGATCGTCTTGGTGTACGCGTTGTCCGACTCGTTGCTCTCGGCGATGGCGTTCGTCGCGTCGAGTCTGATCTGAATCTTGTGCTGGCCAACGCCGAGCTGGCCGATCGAGTAGTCTTCGACATACGTGTAAGCGTTCGGGTCCAAGGGCGGTTCGACGTACCAGGTGTTTCGCAGCGCGCCATCGACGTAGAGTCTGACATAGAAGGAGGTCGAGATCGCCGCCCTGCCGTTGTTGATCCCCGCCCAGTCGACGTAGAGCGTGTCGTCGGGCGCCAAAGGCCCGCCGGAGTTCGTCCCCGTCGCGCTGGAGACCACGATCTTGTCGCTCCAGCCCGAAGGTTTGAACGGAGTCAGATTTGGCCGGGCCGCCGCGCCCGAAACCGCGGCGCCGGCGCCCGTCTCGTGGAAGCCAAGCAAGATCGCCGAAACCGCCGCCTCGGCCGACGCGGGCGAACCAATGGCACTGAGGACAAGACTTTCCTGACCCACGCTGGACACGGAACCGGCCGCCGCCGTGCTGGCCGCGACCGACTCGGAGCGGAGCGTTTGCTCCACCAACTGAGCCGCCGTGCCCGTCTGCGTGGGGAATACGTCCGCAAAATCGACTCCAGTAGAAAGGCTCAAAAGGGTCCGGCCTTCCAAGGCCTCGACCCGCAACGGCCTCGGCCGGTTCGTCGAATCGCGTCGATCTTTCCGGCGAGCGTTGCATCCCCTGGATGTCCGCACAACCGGTACTTGTGCAAGCCCCCCCTCCATGGCAAAACGTCTGGCCATGACTTGGCTCCGAGCAATCGGCCCGCCCTGTTAATTCTATCACGCGCATGATGCGATGCGACCCCCTCGACCGGATAGCCACGACACTCCTTGGAGGCACTGGCGGACGATGGGCCCGAGGCGTACCAAAGTGGCTAAGGACAAGGCGTTTTACGCCGGGTTGGGGTTTTGATCCCGTGGCGCTGTTTAGGCCGAGTCCTCTCTGGAGCGCGGGGATGTTGCCCGCATTGGTCATGGCGGGCGAGACGCCCGCGCTCCATAAGTTGCGGGCGGGACGCCCGCGCTCCGTGTTTTGCCCCAGCGAGAAGGCCCGTCAACGGGCCTCGCATCGTGACGTTGGCCCCCGGGTACCCGGCATGAATGCCGGGCCGAAGACCGCCCGCGGCGGCAAACGCCCGTCAACGGGCGTCTTCATACAACCGTTTGCCGGCAATCGCGGTAAACGTCTGCCATGGGAAGAAGCACGGATTGGAGGTTATCGCGTAGGACATTCTACTTGATCAACTGCACCACCTTGCTACATTGCCTCTTGCCTCGATTAAACGAAAATGGCAGTTCTTGCCCCCCAGTCCTCTATTGAGACCATGCCTGCCGTGCGAGCCTGGTGTCCAGTGCTTGTTCACTGTTTGGTTGCGGGCGTGGCCTGGGCTAGGACGCACGGACGAGCACCTCGCCGCGACCGAGGGCGACGAAATCGCCGTGAAACAAATCCACCTCGGCATCGCGGCACGAATCGGGGAAGGGAAAGTTCAGACGGTCCAGTTCGCGCAGCAGCATGGTCAAGAATAGCGGTTTCAGCCGGCACCCGGCGCGAAACGTAGGCAGCAGCGTGGGCCGCTCGTCGGCAAACAGGCCGAGGGTGCCGCGTCGCATGCCCGCCCCAGGCCGAGTTCCGCATGGGCCGAACACAAGAATCGTACCGGCCAGCATGTTGAAACCGACGGCATCCCCTGCCCCGCCCACCGCGACCAGGCCGCGCCTCATGCCGTGGCCGATCTCGTTGCCCGCCTGACCGTCGACAAGAATGGTTCCGCCGGTCATGCCTCGCGGACTTCCGCGGTAGGCCGCGCCAACCAGGTGGCCCGCGTCGCCTAACACGCGGATCAGTCCGCCCCGCATTTGTCCACCGAGCCAATCGCCTGCGTCGCCTTCGACCACGATTTCACCGCCGGTCATTTCGCTGCCCAGATGGCGGCCGGCGTGACCGACGACGCGAATCTCGCCCCGATCCATGCCGGCGCCGATCCAATGGACCCCGCTCAGGTCCCCCTGCATGACCATCCGCTCGTCGGCCGGGTCGCCCGAGACCCGGAAATACTCCGCCAGCGGCGCCTTCTGGTTCCCAACGGCGACCGGAATCCTTTCAATCTCACCCACGCCCTTGTCGCGGAGATTCGAGGGGATCAGTCCGTCGACCTCGACCGGGACCGTGGTTTGAGCGACGTACTCCAGAATCAACGTCATGATGTTTTTGAAATCATGGGAAAGAACCCGCGGCCTGTTTGCCGCGGGTTCGTGCCGAATCGAAGCACTTGGGCGTCAGCCTTCCTCGACGACGTTCAAGTTCATGAGTCTCGCGAGGTGGCGGATGCTGTCCATGTGGTCGCCGTAAAACACCACCCGGTGCAGCAGGGTCATCGCGTCCTCCGTGTCCAAGGCACTGCTCCAGTTGACCGCCATCCTGGCCGCGTCGCGGACCTCGGTGACGATCTGAGTGCGGCAGCCGTGGACCGATTTCTCCGGCACTTCGATGATCTTGCCCGTCGAAGCCAGGATCGTGCTCAAGTTGACGAACTTGGTCCGCGTGATCGTCTCGCCGACACGGTATTGGACCTCGGGCACGCAGCCGCTGCCGCCGACTTCCGAATGCCCGCGCAGCAGGTAGGGGGCCGGCTTCCCGCCCGGACCGTCCATGATCAGCGGGGCCGTGCAATGGGCGGTCCACAAGGCGTTGCGCGACGTGTCGAACGTGGCGTTACCCTGGAAGCCGGCGCGATCGAAGGCGTATTGGAACAAGAGCATCGTCAACAGCGAGTCCATGTCGCCCTCGCAGGCCGCCGGGATGCCGCGGTCGCGGAGGCGAGCGAACCCCAGGCAGGGGAAACCCTTCGGCAACCAGCCCATGCACGTGCCGATCGCCAGCCCCTGCGCCTGTTCCTGTTTCATCAAGTTTTGCAAGGCCACGCTGACGCGGGCGGCCTTCATGATGTCGTCGGCGGTAGGCTCCAGGATTCCCTTCGCCTCCTTGGTCCAACGCGCGGCCTCGGCCTCCACTTCCTTGGCGTCGGCGGCGGCAATCAAATTGCTGAAGGCCTGCTCGGCCACGGCCACGACTTCGGCCCCGAGGCGTTTCTTGATTTCCTCGGGAGACTGGGCGGGTGCGGTGCCGCGAGCCGGTGGAAAGAGCACGATCCGCGTCTGCCGCATCAAGGGAATCACCCGCAACAAACGCAACGCGCGTTCCAACTCGTTGAGATCGCTGCTGGGCATGAGCGTGACTGGATGCCCTTGCCGCTGCCAACGGTGGGGATACATCCAGTCGTGGCCGCTGGCGGGCAGGGAAAAGACGATGGTCGGGTGGTTCCCGTCGAGAATCGGTTTCACCACGCGCGTCAACGAAAAGCAGCTCACGTTGATCGCCAACACCGGCGCGCCGGGACCGATCTTTTTCAGCAAGGCCGCGGTCTGATCCGGACTATTCGATTCTCCCGTCACCAGTTCGACGTTCCCCAAGTCCTTCTCGGCCTTGGCCAGGCGGGCCTTCATCGCCTCCGCGTGTTGTGGGTCGGTGTTCCATCCGCGATCCGCTGGTCCGGGCGTTCCCGTGAAAAGCACGCCGATCTTGGCTTTTACCGGCGGCCGGGGCGGCAACTCGCCGGCCCAGGCATGGAGCCAAGCCCCTCCGGTCAACGCCAAGCCGCTGGCCACCACTCCGGAACCAAGGAACTCTCGTCTCGTGCAATGTTCACACATCGGAAGCTCCTCCTCTTTTTTGATACTGCCTCGCTGAAGGTTTTCGCGGATAAGACATCCGTCACCCATGGCACGGAAACGCGCCGCGGCGCGGCCGTTGTGCGCACGCGCCGCTGCCGGCGGACAAGCGTGAGTTTGATGGGGCCGCGAGCCTGTGTCAATCACCTCCGGCCAGACCCTCGGCCCGCCTCGGCGTCGCTCAACAGAAAAAAAGAGCTTCTCGAGGCAAGAGGGGACATTCTACATTAATCGAGAAAGCGGGCGATGTAGAAAGTGGGGGCAGTCGATAAAGTAGAATGTCCCCTTTTGTCCAGCGCGGCCCTTTCGCCGTAGCCGTTCCCAGCGCGACCTGAGGGGGCTGTCCCCCTCGGGGCGCACGGGCTGTACTACAAAGCCCAGGGATTGTGAAAATGTTCACAAAAGATATCACGCGGCAAAGGCGTTAAGTTGTTGCAACGTTACGTGTTGTGAGCGGCACAAGGCCGTAATGATTTCTCGGCCTTGGGGGGTCACATGGTATCGCCCGATGCGAAGGCCCGTTGACGGGCCTTCTCCGCCGTAGGCGGTCTGGAGGCCCGGCGTTTGACGCCGGGTCACGGTTTCGATCACGCGCTGAACCTCAAGCCCCGTTGACGGGGCTTCTCGGTGCGCTGGTGAATTGCGGGCGAGACGCCCGCGCTGTGGAGCGCGGGCATCTTGCCCGCATTGGTTTTTGCGGGCGGGACGCCCGCGCTCCCAGATTCGCGGCCGAGCCCCTCGCGCTCCGTGTTTTGTCCCAGCGAGAAGGCCCGTCAACGGGCCTCGCGCCGTGCCGTTGGTCCACGGATACCCGGCATGAATGCCGGGCCGAAGAGCGCCTGCGGCGGCCAACGCCCGTTAACGGGCGTCTTCGCACAACCTCTTGCCCGCGATTTTCGCGATGTCCTGGTTCCCGTTTAAGACCGCCTGCGGCGGCCAACGCCCGTAGGCGGGCGTCGTCGCACAACCCTTTGCCGGCGATCTTCGCGGTAAACGGTTGCCATCTTTTGTTTAGAGCTTATCCCAAAAGTTCCCTCTCCCTCTGGGAGAGGGTTAGGGTGAGGGCAAGCGTGCATCGGGATCGACCTGAAAGAAAGTCGTTGTGATTTCGTCCGCCCTCACTCCCGGCCCCTCTCCCGCAAGCGGGAGAGGGGAGGTTGTGGGATAGGCTCTTAGACCATGCCTGCCGTGCGAGCCTGGTGTCCAGTGATTGTTCACTAATCGGCTGCGGGCGCGGCCCGCGCTGGGAACGGTTACCGGTCGGCGAAGGCTCCGGACGGCGCCGTTGGATTGCTCAACGAGAGCGGGGCAGCGACACCGCTTCGCCCGGCTCCAGCGCCACCGATTCTTCCCAGCCGCCAGCGCCGTGGGCTACCAGCTTGAATTGTTGACGGCGATCGGAATCGTTGACCACCTTGGCGGTGATTTGCTTGTCCTTTCGCGAGGCGCTGACGACCAGTCCGACCGGCGCGCGGAGGGACTGGAACGAGACCGGCCCCCAATCGTCGGGCACGCCGGCAAACAGTTCGACCACGTCCTGGCGGCGGCGTACCAGCAGCAGGTGGACGGCATGGACAAAACCGCCGTGGACCGTGGGATACCAGGTCTTCATGTACACTCCATCGGGACGAATGGCCTCGGGAAAGCCGTTCAAGGTCGTCGTGAACATGGTGGCCATTTCAACGTAGCGGCCCGCCCCCTCGATGCCCAATCGGGAAAAGGCCGCGCTGGTGTCGCACATGACCCACGGAACCGCCCGGTAGCCGTGGTTCGTCCAGGTCAGAAAGCCTTCCCGGCTGGACTTCCGGCGGGTGTTGGCCAGGACGGTCTCTTTGTCGAGCCGGGCGTCGAACAGGCCCACTTGCGAACCGGCCTCGGTCACGTTCGCGTTGGGATGCCGGGCTTCGCGGATCACGCCCTCGAAGCGGTTCCGCTCGATGCCGCGCTCGAGTTTGGGGAGGAGTTGTCGCCAGCGGGGAGGGATTTCACGACCAAGCAAATTCGCGGCCTCGCACGCGCCGCGGAGGGCCTCGATCGTGGTCAAGAGCGAAAACGTGGGGTTCGCATAATAGACCACCTTCCCGTCCACACGCTCCTTCCCGTTCGGACCCGAGCTGCGAATGATTTCGGCATGATCGTCGAATTCCTCCACGCAATGCCCTAGCAAGAATTCGAGCGGCTGCACCAGGCAATCCCAGTATTCCTTCAAGACCGACAAGCGGCCGGAATACTGGTAAAGCTGCCATGTCTGGAGGCTGATCTGGGCGGTCTCGAGGTGCTTCATCTCGAGGATTTGTTCTCGCGACACCGGGGTTCCCTCGCCGGAAACCGACAAATCCCAAGGAGCGGCGACGCCATGGGGCAAGCCCGCCTCTCGCACCAGCCTGGTCAAATGGGGAAGACTGCGTTTCCAGAACCGGACGCCCCGCTCCGCCTCTTCCAATCGATTGGCGCCCATCAAGGCCAACATGCTGAAGGACATGTCGCTCGGGCAGACGCCGTTGTTCCACATGTCGGGGTAGCCGCCCAAGTTGATGCCTCCCAGGACCGGGTGCTGATGGGCCCGAATCACGTACAGGCTCGTGCGGTAAACGTCCTCGATCCCACGGTGGGGAAGGGAAATCGCGGAGCGCGAAGAGAACTTCTCCCACTCGGCCGAGTGACGCTCCAAGACGGTCGCGTGATTGAACTCGCCATCGAGTTCCTCGCGATCGGCGCCTCCGGGCACGTCCTGGATCAAGGCGCACTGGATGGCGAACGTGAATTCGGACTGGCCGCGCAACGGCACTTCAAGTCCCGCCTGGCCGTTGTAACAGGTGACGCGTTTGGCCTCCGGATGGTCGCAAACGAGGCGGCCCGGCGTCGCCGGCCATCCCTCGCCGACAACCACGAAATCCAATCGCCCGGCCCGTGAAGCGGCCGGTGAAACCTCGACCCTTAGCGCGCTGACCGAAGGAGTCCGCACGAAAAACTGCATCGCCATGTCTTCGGCGTGCGACGCCACTTGGAAGCGGTGGACCAGCCAATGGCTCCGGGTCAAGAAAGTGGAGACATGCACTTCGGCGTAGCCCATCTGACATCGCGTATCCAACACCGCGCGGATGGCGTCGAACCGCTGCTCGGCCGATTCGATTCCGTCGGCGTGGATTCCTCGTCGGACGATGTAGCCGCACTGAAGCAGGTTCTGGACGAAATAGACGGGCCGACGCCGAATATCGAATCGGTACCAGCCGGTGATCGTCTCCATGTTCATGTTGGGATAGTTCCACGCCTCGTGCGCCTGGCACGCGCCCATGCTTCCCGAGTAGCCCACCAGCACGTGGTCGATCCCGTTGGCAAGCATCATCGGGAAGTACGACTTGCCCTTGCCGAAAATGGCCCCCACGTCGTGCGGCTTCGCGCTGGGAGAACCGCCGCCAGCCGGCACTTCCGCCGGGACCGCGGCTTGCCCGCCCACGCTCAAAAGCACCGCGGCGCCCCAACCCAGCAACAAAATCCCAACCCTATCATCTTGCCGACGATCTCTCGGAGCCTTCATGAATTCCTCCCAAGCAAAGCACAGCATTTGGAACTCGGGTGCCACGGTGGGCCTGTCCGGCGAGGTTGCGTTTCACCGCGAGTTCCCACCGGAAAAATCAGCCGGCAAGGCGGGTCGCCGATTTTAGCACGGGCCAATTGCTCGTGGAAGGCGTGACGCACCGGGAAGAGCCGGTTGCGCTGTGCGTAAGGTGTTTTGAGTATATGGATTGCGAGGGGATCGAAAAACGTTTTCCCCGCGGAGCGGTCGAAAATGCTCGGGAAATC
>Ga0209101_1002264_pt1 | contig 12857 bp, 11 predicted proteins | sample ConPoolayeCmetaG_FD_185481 | JGI IMG/M metagenome (GOLD analysis project Ga0209101, IMG submission 185481) | Hot spring microbial mat communities from California, USA to study Microbial Dark Matter (Phase II) - Cone Pool mat layer C metaG... ... | reverse complement strand
AGCCCAGCCCACCCGCGAGTACCGGGGGAGGGAGTGGGGGGCATCTTGTCCGCGTCCGTGCCAAGCGGGCGCAAATGTCGTTTGGCACGGGCGAGGACGCCCGTGCTACGGGGTGGCGCTGTGTCGTTTGGCACGGGCGAGGACGCCCGTGCTACGTCGTGCGCCGGCGCGATGCCGGACCACCGGCCACAGAAAGTGTCGCGCCCCCCGCGGCCCGCCTCCCGGCGGCTGCGCCCTGTACGGCGGGCCTTGTCGGGCGTAAAGTACCCTGAATGATCAACGAGAAACTCTCCGAATCCATTGATGCCCTGGCGGCCCGGATGTATGCCATCCGGGACTCTCTTTGACTTGCCGGCAAAACAGGCTCGACGCAAACAACTCGAGGCGAGAATGGGGGATGCCGGCTTCTGGAACGACCAGCAGGCGGCCCGCGGCGTCGTCGCCGAGCTTAAGGCGATCAAGGCCCTGACCGAACCGCTGGAGGCCATCCTCCGCGGCATCGAGGACGTGCGCGCCTTGTACGATCTGGCCACTGAGGCCGACGACGCCGAGTCGCTGGCGGAGGCCGAGCGGATGCTGGCGGAGCTGGAGGCTCAGACCGGTCGCGTGGAGCTTCAGACCCTGCTGGGGGGCAAGAACGACGCCTTGAACTGCTTCTTCGAGATTCACGCCGGCGCCGGCGGCACCGAGGCCCAGGACTGGGCCGAGATGCTCCTGCGGATGTACCTGTATTACTTCGAGAAACGCGGCTGGGAGGTCAGCGAACTGGACCGTCAGTGGGGCGAGCAGGCCGGAATCAAGGGGGTCACGCTTCTGGTGAAAGGCCAGTACGCTTACGGGTATCTGCGCTGCGAGGCGGGCGTGCATCGGCTGGTGCGGCCCTCGCCGTTCAATGCTCAAAACAAGCGGCAGACCTCGTTTGCGGCGGTGGACGTCGTGCCGGAGTTTCCCGAGGACGACAGCGAAATTGAAATCCCCGATAAGGACCTGGAGGTGGTGGCCTTTGTGCGGGCCGCCGGTCCGGGCGGGCAGAACGTCAACAAGGTGGCCACCGCCATCCGCATGACCCACCTGCCGACGGGCATCCAGGTCACGTGTTCGGTGGAGCGATCCCAGCAGCAGAACCGCCGGCTGGCTCTGTCGCTGCTGAAGGGCCGCCTGGAGCTGCTGGAGCAGGCCAAGCGCGACGAGGAGCTCAAGAAACTCTACGGCGAGAAGGGCGCCATCGCCTGGGGCAACCAGATTCGCAGCTACGTGCTGGACGACCGCCGCGTCAAGGATCATCGCACCAACGTTGAGACCACCAACGTCGAGGCGGTGCTTGACCGCGGGGAGCTGGATCCGTTCATCGACGCGGAGCTGCGGCGACGGCACCGGCGCAGCGCCGGCGGATGAGCGACAGACCCCACACTCGCCGGGGGCCGCCTTGCAAGTCCTCGGGCGGGCGTGGGGTCTGCGGGGATTTACGGCGCGAAAGCCGGCAGCGCTCAGCCGCCTCGCAGCTCGCGCTCGGCACGAAGCCAGTTGCTCATCTCATCCCCGGCTTCGGGCGACTGACTGATCTCATAAGCGCGGCGGGCGATGGCGTCATGGGTCACCTCTGCCCGCTCCGGAACCACGGTGGCCGGGACCTTCGGGATCGAAGTGTTGCGCACGGCGGTGGCTGTTCGGACTGCGGGACGGGTTTCACCGGTGGTCTTTCGGGTTCTGGTCTTGGCCATGGTCTTTACCTTCCTTCCACGTAAACAACTGCGGAGCGTTGGTTTCTCAAGTCGGGCTATCCCTGCCCAGGTCGGCAGCATCGCACATCAACCGCGGGTTGGCAAGGCGTTATTGGACGGTGCTGCCACTTGGGCCTTTATCGGCAGAGCGGCCGAATCCGATCAGCAAAAACCGACCCGCAGGGGCATCGGGGCTGTCGGCGGGAACATGCCATTGAACGCAAAAAACGCCCGCGCAATGAGTTACGTCGTTTCTCCGCAGGTCTGTTCGGACACGCTCGCCAGTTATAGGGCGCTGGCGACGGGGCGGCAGTTGGCCGCGAATTCGCCGGGGAGACGAGCAGAAAATACTTGTTGCCCCGGCGAGTGCGAGGTAAACTTAGATGATCGGCTCCAGCGCGGGTACGTTCGAAGGAACGCACGCCGCGCCAGGGTCGCCGCTGGCGAACTTCGGCGGCGAAAGTGTTGTATTAGTCGAAAGAGGGTTGGTTGTTTTTGCGCCTTCCGCAGGTCGGTCCTCAGCAGGCGGACGGGAACATCATGGCCAGGAATCAGAAGAGACTCGGCGAGATTTTGGTCGAATGGGGGATCATCAACGCCAACGAGCAGGCCAAGGCTGTGGAGCACGCCAAGGCCAAGAACATGCGGATGGGTGAGGCGTTGATGGACCTGAAGTTGTGCAGCGAGGCCAACGTTTACAAGGCGCTGGCAGCCCAGCACAACATGGAGTACGTGGACCTGGACAAGAGCGCGGTGGCGCCCAATGTCGTAAGCATCATTCCCGACGATCTGATGAAGAAGCACCTGATCCTGCCGCTGGGTCAGGAGAACGGTCGGCTGCGGGTGGCCATTCACGACCCGCTGGACCTGGAGACGCTGGACATTCTGCGTTTCCGGTTGAACAAGGAAATCCGCACGGTGCTGGCTCCCAAGAGCCGCATCAAGCGTTATCTGGATGACATGTTCGGGACCGATGCCTCCAAGACCATCGACCGAACCATCGACCGGGCGCTTCAGTCGCTGGACCGCACGATGGACAAGTCGGTGGACCGCTCGATCGATAAGTCGATTGACATTGCCGGCATGGGGGAGGACGCCATGAATGACCCGACGCAGGCGCCCATCATCAAGCTGGTGCACGCCATGATCGTCGAGGCGGTGCGCAACCGCGCTTCGGATATTCACATCGAGCCGATGAAGGACCGCGTGCGCGTGCGCTATCGCATCGACGGCGAGTGCGTCGAGCGCGACCGCATCCCGCTGCGCATGCGCAACCCTCTGATCAGCCGCATCAAGATCATGGCGGGCATGGACATCGCCGAGAAGCGCCTGCCCCAGGACGGGCGCATCAAAATGCCGGTGGACAAGGTGGACATCGACTTCCGCGTCAGTTCCCTTCCCGGCTACCACGGCGAATCGATCGTGCTGCGCATTCTGCGGCCCGATTCGGTCCGCATCGGCATTCAGAACCTGGGCTTTGAGGATGAGGACTACCAGCTCTTCCAGAAGATCATCAAGCGTCCCAACGGCATTTTCCTGGTGACCGGGCCTACCGGCTCGGGCAAGACCACCACCCTGTACGCGGCACTGAACGAGCTGAACCGGCCGGACAAGAAGATCATCACGGCTGAGGATCCGGTGGAGTACAACTTCGTGGGGATCAATCAGTGCCAGGTGAAGGAGCAGATCGGGCTGACGTTCGCCCGCATCCTGCGCTCGATGCTGCGACAGGCGCCCAACATCATTCTGGTGGGCGAAATCCGCGACCTGGAGGTGGCCGAGGTGGCCATCCAGGCGGCACTGACCGGCCACCTGGTCTTCAGCACCCTGCACACCAACGACGCTCCCAGCGCCATCACGCGACTGATCGACATGGGCGTCAAGCCGTTCCTGGTGGCCAGCTCGATTCAGGCGGTGATGGCCCAGCGGCTGATCCGCGTGCTGTGCCCCAAGTGCAAGGTGCCGGATCGCGATCCGGAGCCGTCGTGGCTGAAGCTGTGCGGCATCCAGCCGGCGGACCTGAAGGACAAACAGCTCTTCCGGGCCCGCGGCTGCGACTACTGCATGGGGACGGGCTTCCGCGGTCGCCTGGGCATTTTCGAGCTGATGCAGATGAACAGCGAGCTGCGCGAGCTGGCCTACAACCGCTCGCCGACCAATAAGATCCGCAAGGCGGCGATCGCCAGCGGCATGAAGTCGCTGCTGGCCGACGGCCGCATCAAGGTGCTCAACGGCGTGACGACGGCCGAGGAGGTTGTGAAGGTCGCGCAGGTCGAGGGTATTGTGACGATGTGAAGAATAGTTGCCAGTTGCCAGTTGTTGGTTGCCGGAAGGCGACCGATCGCTGGCAACTGGCAACTGGCAACTGACAACTTCCGCTATGGCGACGATTCAGATCGACAGACTGCTTGAAACGGTGGTGCGGCGCGGCGCCAGCGATCTGCACCTGGCGGTAGGTCGCCCGCCGACCCTGCGCATCAACACGCACCTGCGCGAGCTGCAGACCAAGGTTCTGGAGCCGGAGGACACGGTGGCGCTGATGAAAGCCATCACCCCCGAGCGCATCCAGCAGGAGTACGAGGAACAGGGCTCGGGCGACTTCGGCTTCGCCTACGGGGATGAGGCCCGCTTCCGCGTGGCCGTCTTCAAGCAGAAGGGCTACTGTTCGCTGGTGCTGCGGCGGCTGCCCAACAAGATCATGACGTTCGAGGAGATCGGCCTGCCGGAAATCTGCAAGCAGATCTGCCGGCGTCCGCGCGGGATCTTCCTGGTGACGGGGCCCACCGGCTCAGGAAAGACCACCACGCTGGCTACGATGATCGACTACATCAACACCAATTTCGACAAGCACATCATCACGATGGAGGACCCCATCGAGTATTACCAGCCGCACAAGAAATCGATCGTGGTGCAGCGCGAGATCGGCGTGGACGTGCCCAACTTCGCCGAGGGCCTGCGCCGGGCCCTGCGGCAGGACCCCGACGTCATGCTGGTGGGCGAGATGCGCGACCTGGCCACGATCTCGGCGGCCATTACCTCGGCCGAGACGGGGCACCTGGTCTTCGGAACGCTGCACACCTCGGGGGCGGCGTCGACAGTCAACCGCATCATCGACGCCTTCCCCACCGATCAGCAGGAGCAGATCCGCGTGCAGCTTGCCAACAACCTCATCGCCGTCTGCTCCCAGGCGCTGTGTCCGCGCATCGACACCGACGGCATGGTGGCGGCGTATGAGTTCATGTATGTAACCCCCTCGATCCAGAACCTGATCCGCGAGAACAAGCCGTACCGCATCGACTCGGACATTCAGACCGGCAAGCGCTACGGCATGCAGCTTCTGGACGACCACCTCTGGCAGCTCTTCACCGCCGGCAAGATCAGCAAGGAAGAGGCCATCGACAAGAGCAAGCACCCCGGCCACATGGTGGAACGCATGCAGCGGGCCGGGATCATGGTGGACCGGCCGGACCTGGAGGATCAGGGCGGCGAAGGCGGCGGTCCACCGGCGGTGCCCAGGAACCCCAACGGGGCCGGCGGCGGCTCGGCGACTTCCGAGGCCGATCGCCAGGCCCAGATACAGGCCAATCGCGAACGGATGGCGCGGCTGGCAGGCAAAAAGTAGCAGCTCGCGCAGCGCGGCGGCACGCCGCCGGAACAGACAACCAGTGCGCCGGTGCGACCCCGCGATGAACCGGCAGAGGATGGCTCATGGCAGCTTCGATACCTTCGGACGAGAATCGATCCATCAACCGCCCCGACGCTCCGCCGGCCCGAGCCGCGGCGCCGGGCTTCAAACCCGCCGGCGGCACCGCCACGGCGACGGCGCCCCCGCCTGCGCCGACCGGCCTGCCTCCCATCGATCAGCTCAAGGACCGCCCCATCGGCCGCGTCCTGACCAAGATGGGCAAGATCAACCGCGACCAGTTGGTCGAGGCCCTGACGTTTCAGAAGAGCAAGGGCGGGGCGCTGGGGCGCATCCTGATCGACCTGGGCTACATCAAGGAAAGCGACCTGAACATCGCCCTGGCCGCCCAGCGGGGTTTCGAGCCGGTCAACCTCGAGGGCATCAAGATTCCCGAAGAGGCCATCAAAGCCGTGCCGCCGCAGATCGCCACCACCAACAAAGTGCTGCCCATCAGCTTCGACCCGGCCACCAAAAAGGTGGTTGTGGTCATGGCCAGCCATGAGAACTTCCGCGCTCTGGACGATCTGCGCTCGCTGATGGGCTACAACGTCGTGGCCAAGATCGGCGACGCCGACCTGATCGAGCGTCTGATCCAGAAACACTACAACACGGCGGCCGAGGGGCTCAGCGACGTGCTGGGCGAGCTGGGGACCGACGAGACGCTCAAGGACCTGAAGAACCGCGGCGAGTCGATTGACCTGGAGACGCTGAAAGAGGCGGCCGACGCCAACCCGGTGCGGAAGCTGGTGAACCTGGTTCTGCTTCAGGCGATCAAGGACAAGGCCTCGGACATTCACTTTGAGCCGTTCGAAAACGAGTTCAAGATGCGGTATCGCATCGACGGCATTCTCTACGAGATGATGCCGCCGCCGCCGCACATCGCGCCGGCCATCGCATCGCGCATCAAGGTGATGGCGAACCTCGACATCGCCGAGCGGCGGCTGCCGCAGGACGGGCGCATCGAGCTGTCGGTGAACAACCAGCCGATCGACCTTCGCGTCAGCGTGCTGCCGACGATGTTCGGCGAATCGGTGGTGATGCGCGTGCTGGACCGCAGCAACGTCCAGCTCGACCTGGACAAGCTGGGCATGCGCGAGGAGGATCTGGCGATAACCCGCCAGCTCATCCACAAGCCCAACGGCATCTGCATCGTCACCGGCCCCACCGGCTGCGGCAAGACGACCACCCTGTACGCCGCCCTCCGCGAACTCAACGACATCTCCAGCAAGCTCATCACCGCCGAGGATCCCGTCGAGTACGACATCGACGGGATCATCCAGTGCCAGATCAAGCCCGACATCGAGCTGACCTTCGGGCGCATCCTTCGCCACATGCTGCGACAGGACCCGGACATCATCCTCGTCGGCGAGGTGCGCGACAAGGAGACGGCCGAGATCGCCGTCCAGGCATCGCTGACCGGCCACATGGTCTTCAGCACGCTGCACACCAACGACGCTCCGTCGGCGGTGGCGCGTCTGCTGGACTTGGGACTGGAGCCGTTCCTCGTGACCGCGACGCTGGAGGGCATTATCGCCCAGCGTCTGGTTCGCAAGATCTGCGTGCACTGCAAGACGGAATATCAGCCCAGCGAGGAGCAGCTCATGGAGCTGGACCTGCGCCCCGACGACGTGCGAGGGCGCACCTTCTACTACGGCAAAGGGTGCGACGCCTGCAACAACACCGGGTTCCGCGGCCGCCAGGGCATCTTCGAGATCATGATTCTGGACGACGACCTGAGGGACCTGATCATCAACCGGGCCAGCACCCAGGTGCTGCGCCAGGAGGCCCGCAAGCGCGGCATGCGCACGCTGCGGCAGAGCGGTCTGATGGCCATCTATGATGGCGTGACCACCATCGGCGAGGTGGTGCGGGAGACGATCATGGAAGAGGAGTGAGTGCCCGGAGCACCCGCGGGTTACCGCGGGGACCTAACCCTCGGCACTGGACAGGCCGAATAATCCGGCAAGCGCTCTTCATCAACGCGGAGTCCACATATGCCGGTCTATGCATTTGAGGCGATGAATTCGTCGGGTCAGGAGGTTCGGGATGAGGTGGAGGCGGCGACCTCGGAGGAGGCCATCGCCAAAATCCGCCAGAAGGGCTTTTTCCCCACCAAGGTGAGGGAGAAGGCGGCCAAGAAGAAGGTGGGCAAGAAGGCGGCGACGCCCGAATTCGCCCCCAGGAAGAAAATCCCCTTCGCCATCGGAGGGGTCTCCAGGAAACAGCTCACCAACTTCACCCGCCAGCTCTCCACGCTCCAGGACGCCGGCCTGCCCATCCTGCGCTCGCTGCAGATCCTCGAGCAGCAGCAGAAGCCCGGGCTCCTGAAGGCGATTATCGGCGGCGTCGCCGAGGAAGTGGAAGGCGGCAGTTCTCTGTCAGACGCGATGGCCCGTTTCCCCAAGGGCTTCGACAAGCTCTATGTCAATATGGTCAACGCCGGCGAGGCCGGCGGCGTGCTCGACCTGATCCTGGCTCGTCTGGCCGACTTCATGGAAAAGGCCCAGCGGCTCAAGAAGAAGGTCATCGGGGCCATGATCTATCCCTGCGTGGTGATCACCATCGCGGTGACGATCGTGACGGCGATCATGATCTTCGTGATCCCGGAATTCGAGAAGATCTTCAAGGACTTCAAGGTCCCGCTTCCCGGCATGACGGTGCTGCTGCTGACCATCAGCCGCTGGGTGGCCCCGCCCACGCACGGCTGGGCGTACATTGCGGCCACGCCGTTCGTCTTCATCGGTCTGATCAAGCTGCTGCGGCTGAGCGAGGGAGGGCGATATGTGGTGGACGCCGTGAAGCTGAAGATACCGATCCTGGGGACGATCGTCAGCAAGTCGGTGATCGCGCGGTTCACGCGGACGCTGGGAACGCTGATCAGCGCCGGCGTGCCCATCCTCGACGCCATCAACATCACCAAGGACACCTGCGGCAACGAGGTCTTCGCGCGGGCGCTGATCAAGGTGCACGACGCCATCCGCGAGGGCGAGAGCTTCGCCGATCCGCTGCGGGCGTCGAAAATCTGCGACGCCATCGTCGTCAACATGGTGGACGTCGGCGAGGAGACCGGCGACCTGGACAAGATGCTGCTGAAGGTGGCCGACAACTATGACAACGACGTGGACACGCTGGTCGGCACGCTGGTGAGCATTCTCGAGCCGCTGATGGTGGTGATTCTGGGCGTCATCGTCGGTTTTATCGTCGTCTCGCTGTTCCTGCCCATGATCCACCTGATTCAGGCGATTTCCTGACGGATGCGCACAGGAAGGCAGGCCGGGCCATGAAACAATCTACCGTAAGTGTTGATCGCACTGCCGCATCGGTGTGGCAGTGCCGCCGCCGGGCGTTCTCGCTGGTTGAACTGCTGATGGTGATCGTCATCATCGGCTTCCTGATGACGCTGATCCTGCCGGTGGTGACAAAGGTGCGGGAACGGGCGTACGTGGCCGACACCATGGCTCAGATCAACGCGCTGCGCGCCGCCATCGAAGCCTACCAGATGGCCTTCGGATCGTATCCGGGCCCATTGGGCGACCTGGATATGTACAACAGCGCCAACCTGCCCCTGAACATCCCCACGGGCGGGCCGCCGCAGCAGGTTTCGATGGCCGAGAACCTTGTGCTCGGCCTGCTGGGCGGGCTGTATCTGGACAACAGCAACCAGGTGGTCTACGACCCGTCCCTAGTCGGCCAGGGACCGCGCGACCTGCGCACCACACAGATGCACCGGAACAGAACGTACAAGCCGTTCTACGAAAACTGGGCGGGTCAGTTGTCGGAAGGCCGGTTTCACGACGGCGGGCGGTTCGTTCCCGGCTTGGGTCTGGCTCTCGACACCGATATCCCGGAGTTTCTTGACCGGTTTCCTCAGCAGCCCATGCCGATTCTCTACCTGCGGGCGCGCGTCGGCGCAAGCGGTATCATCAGTGGAGCTTCCAGTCCTTCTCTGTATCAATACGATCTGCGACAGATTTCCAGCTACACCTCGATCCATGGTGGACAGGACGTTGCAGCTCCTCCGACCATGAGCTACTATGGGCGACCGCAGGGGCTCTGGCGCCTGGGCCCATGGTTCGATCTGACCAGGACGCCAATCCCGCCGGCCAATCCGCAGATTCCTGCCGTCGGCTACTTCAGCAATCCCGGAGTACTGCCTTCGGAGCCGACTCCTGGTCGTGGCAATGAGACCGGCACACCCCGAGCGAAAGACGGCTTCATTCTGATCAGTGCCGGCCCCGACCGTATGTATGGAACGATCGATGACATCACCACCTTTGGAAGCGTTCTGCCATAGGGCCAACGCGATGGCCAACCACGGCAAAGCCACGCGAGCGGCACGAGAGTGGCCGGTGGGTCGCGCATTCACGATCGTTGAACTGCTGGTCGTCATTTCGCTGCTCTTTCTGATGGTCACGCTGGTTCTGGGCGTTGTCGGCAAGAGCCGGCGAACTGCTTCCGTCATGCGCATCAAGGCCGACCTGGCCGTCATCTCGCAGGCACTGGAGCAGTACCGCAACGATTTCGGCGCCTATCCCGGCACGTTCCCGCAGGATGTGCCGCCGACGCCGGGACGGCTGGCCATCACGCTCATCGGGCCCGGCCCAGCCACGGGTGTCGGCCCTACCGGCATCCCAGCCGACGGCGCCGATGGACCCGGTTTCCGCGTCGTGCCTGGCGGCAAGATCTGGCCGGCTCTGCTCCCGCCGGAGAAATTCCGCGTGCTCGGACCCGTAGAATCGGGAACTGGCCACACCGAGCTGCTCGACTACCTCGGGCATCCGATTATGTATCTTCCCCGCCGACGGGATGTGGATCCGGCGGCCGGACCCCTGCTTGATGCGAACGGCATGTACCATCCGGGCGATGGCCCGCTGATTCCGCCCGGCGCCTTGCTGGCCGCTCTGGGCGACCGCAACCAGAACAACCGGATCGACCCCGGCGAGTCGTTGCGCCACTCCCGGCCCTTCATCCTCGTATCCGTCGGCCCCGACGAGCTTCCCGGCACGGCGGACGACGTGTACAACTTCGACCCATGAAGCGGCCGCGCGCAACCGGCCTGAGCCTGCTGGGTCTGCTGAACACGATCGCCGCTCTGGTGATCGTGCTGGGTCTGATGGTGCTGACGGTCCGGCACGTTCGGCTCCGCTCCGGCGAGGAGCTGACCCAGCAGATCCTCGGCGAGCTGGAGGAGATGCTGGCCCGCCATCCGGAGCTGGAGAAAGCTCTGGCCGGCGTGCCTCCGCTGGTCAGAGAAGGTCGGCAGGACTCGCGGGCGCTGCTGGCCGCGGCCACCGAAAACAACATGGCGACGGTTCGGATAATTCGGCGGCTGGTTCCGCCGCCGGTATTTGCCCAACTGCCGCTGTCAGTGTATGACGGTCAGACGCTGCGGGATGCCTGGGGCACGCCGCTGGTTTACATGGCCGGCGGCGCGCCCAATATCGGCATAGCGCCCCAGCAACGGGCGTTTTTTCTCTCGGCCGGGCCCGACCGCGATTTCGCAACTCTACTGGACAATCTCTACAGTTATGAGCGACCCAGGGCTCGATAGGCGGTGGACAACGCGAATACTAAGGTGACGGAGGTCTTCTGTGGTCCGTGCGCGTAAAGCCTTTACCACGGTGGAGTTGCTGGTGGTCATCGGGATTCTCATCCTGCTGATCGCTGTGGTGGTCGTCGGTCTGGGGCGATTGGCCGGCGGGGCGCGGACGCAGGCCACTGGCCTGGCCATGGAAACCCTCAAGTCCATGCTCGAGGAGTATCAGGCCACGCAGAAACCGCGCTCCAGCGCGATAGCCAACCTGACTGAAGGCATCTATCCGCCGCCGCCTCGACCTCCGTTGCCCGCGCCGGGCGATGTGTCGGCCGAGGCCTACGAGACCGGCGCGGAGCAGTCCCAGTATGGGCGCAAGGGAGAGGCGGTCACGCTCACGCGCGAGGTCATGAAGCGCCTGCTGACAGTGGCGGGCAACCGCCAGAAGGTTGAGAGACTGCCGTCGAACTCCGTCATGGACTATGACGGCGTGCCCATCGTGCTCGACGGCTGGGGCAACCCGATCATCTTCGTGCCGCCCGAAGGACTTCAGATCGAAAATTCGGCTTCGGTGCCCCTGAGGCTCATCACCGCCGGCGGCGAGAGGCCGTTCTTCGCGTCGGCCGGTGAGGATGGGCGGTTTCAGGACCGGAGTGTCGGCGTGCCCGATCAGCAGGTCCTGGCCGCCAGCGACGACAACATCTACTCGTTTGAGAACTGAGTCATGGTATTGGCGCGTGTGGTTCAACATCGCTTTGGCCGAGGCACGGAGGCATGGAGGCACGCAGGCACGACGATGAGAGCGACGAAGCGACGAAGCGACGGAGCGACGAAGGGGAGGCGGCGGGGCTTCACGCTCATGGAACTTGTCGTGGTCATCGGCGTGCTCGTGCTGCTGATGGGCCTCGCCGTGCCGCTGATCGGCGCCTTCCGCGGCAACCGCAGCATCGAGGCGGCCCAGGGCCGCCTATCGGCCCTGCTGAGCAGCGCCCGCGCGCAGGCCATGGAACAACAGCGCATCACCGGCGTCCTCTTCCACCTCGACTCCAACACGCGGCGGATCGCGGCCACTCTCGTGTATGACAGCGGGCGCCCCCCCGCGGGCGGCGTGGATGTGTTCCTGGACGCCGTGAGCGACGTCGAGCCGGTGCTGCTGCCGTTGGGGGTGATGGTGCAGACGATCGACAACAGCATCCTGGCCGGCAACGTGCGACAGGACGATGGTTACATTGGGCTCAATGTGTTTCAGCACCCCGTGCTGGGACCATCCAGCATTCCCATTGGCGGCGTGATCCTGTTCGACAGCCGTGGTCACGTCGTCAGTCGCAGATATGGGTTCTCCCTCTCGGATGGCCAGGGGCCTCTGGCCACCTGGAGCAGGATGGGGCGCCTGCTGTTTCAGCCTGCCGGTGTTCCGCCACAATATGGATGGCAGGACGTGCTGATCGGCGAGGACGTGGGCGGCGCGCCGCGCTCGGCGCTGGGGCTGGTGCTTTTCGACTGGGAGTATTTCCGCAACCGCAATTTCACGGACGGCGATCCGCAGTTCGACTCCAACTATGCCTGGGCCCCTTTCGAGGCCGAGGAGGAACAGTGGATCGACGACAACTCGATACCGCTTCTGGTCAACCGCTACAACGGCACATTGATCAGAGGTGAATAAGGCTGGCGGCCGCGGACCCGCGTCCGCGGCGCAAGCAAGGCGAATCGACATGATGCTGGCAAACCAGACATCGCGGCGCACGGCCGGCGGCAGACCCGGGGCGCATCCCTCCTTCCGGTTGTACTTGTACTCCGCCCTGGCGGCTGTCGCCGGCCGTGCGCCGGGGATTTTCGATTTTCGATTTTCGATCTTCGATCGGGGGAGCGGAGTTGCCAGGTGCCAGGTGCCGGTTGCCAGTGGGCTGCTTCGTCATTC
>Ga0209101_1002263_pt1 | contig 12870 bp, 7 predicted proteins | sample ConPoolayeCmetaG_FD_185481 | JGI IMG/M metagenome (GOLD analysis project Ga0209101, IMG submission 185481) | Hot spring microbial mat communities from California, USA to study Microbial Dark Matter (Phase II) - Cone Pool mat layer C metaG... ... | reverse complement strand
GGCCAGCACCAGGCCGGCCACCCCCGCCGCCAGCAACCCCTGCCGCACCCAGCGCCAGCCTTCCGGGGGCCGTCGCACCACCCTAGGCCACAGGGCACGCGCCACCACCCGGCCGGTGCGAGCCCGATCGCGGCGCACGCACCACGCCTCCACCGCCAGCAGCACCGGAATGGCGGCCAGGGCGATGAGCCAGAGAGGTGCGGCGAACTCCATGGTCCCTCCGCTACACCGGCGCCACCCGCAGCCCCGCCGCCCAGCTTAGCGCAGCGGCAGCCAGCAGACCCGCGGCGATCATCAAGAACGGGCGGTACAGCTCGCGGTAGCGGCGGTAGGTGAACACTTTGATTTCCGACTTTTCCAGCTCGTCGATGCGCGCGAAAACGTTCCGCAAGGCCTGAGGATCCTCGGCGCGGAAGAACTCGCCCCTGGTGAGTTGCGCGATCCGCTGCATGAGGCCCTCATCGGTCTCCACCTCGGTCATCACGGTACGGGTCACCACCCGGCCGGTAAACGGATCCTGCACCGTCACCGGAATGGGCACCCGCCCGCCCCGGCCCACCAGCACGGTGTACACCTTCACCCCCATGGCGGAGGCGATACCGGCGGCGGTGTCGGGGTCGATTTCGCCGGCGTTGTTGGCGCCGTCGCTGACCAGCACCACCACTCGACTGGCGGCCTGGGAGTGCCGCAGCCGATTCAGGGCGGTGGCGAGCCCGGAGCCGATGGCCGTACCATCGGGGAGCTGCCCCAGATTGACGTCCTCCAGTTGCCGCAGCAGCAGCCCCGTGTCGGTGGTGACCGGCGCCTTGGTCAGGCTCTTGCCGGCGAAGATCACCAGGCCCACCCGGTCGTGGGAGCGCTGCCGCACGAACGACGACACCACCTCCTTTGCCACCGCCAGGCGGTTGGCGGGGCGAAAGTCCTCGGCCGCCATGGAGCCGGAAACATCCAGCGCCACCACGATGTCTACCCCCTGAGTGGTGACGTCCCGGCGTTCGGAACCCTCCTGCGGGCGGGCCAGCGCCACCGCTGCCGCCATCAGGCCCAGCCCCGCCAGCACCACCGGCAGGTGTCGTATCCGCACCCGCCACCCTCCCACCAGCCGAGGGCTGACGCGGCTGAGGCCTGGGAACACCACCGCTCGCCCCTTCTTCTCCCGCAGCCAAGCGGCGGCGACCACCGCTGGACCGGCGAGCAGAGCCAGCAGCCATAGCGGCTCGACGAAACGAAGGCCAGCGAAGAGCTCGCTCATGCGCTCTTCTCCAAGGGTTCACTGGCGGGCGGGACGTGCAGTCGCTCCAGCTCCTCCACCAGCTCCCACACCTGCTGCCAGTGACGGTGCGCTTGCGTCTCGTCGCCGTGGCCGCGGGCAAACTTTACGTAGTCGGCGGTGCCGGTAAGATCGCGCACCGCCGAGGCCAGGCGCCGCGCCAGGGGGTGGTCGCGCAGGAAGGCGGTGGTTTCCGCCGAGGTCATCTCCAACACCGGCGCTTGGAGACGGCGCTCCAGATAGCGCTTGGCAATGATCGCCAAATCAATGTAAAAGGCCCGCAGCTCGCCCCGCTCCACCAACCCCGCCTCCGCGAGCCGGCGCAGCGCCGCCCTCGCTTCCTCGGCCGGCGGAACCTCGGAAAGTTGCGGTTGTGCCGCCACGCCCCTCGCCCTCCTCCGCCGCCACCACCACGCCAGGGTGCCTGTAACCCCGAAGAGAAACAGGCCCATGGCGATCCAGAAAGGTGCCCCGGCCGGCAGAGCCACCGGCGGGCGCAGATCCGCCAACCTTTGCTCCTCGGGATCCTCGGGTAGCAGCGACGCGACCGTGACGACCACTGGTTCACTCCTCGCCTCGCCGCGCGTCCCATCCGGCAGCTGGAAGGCCGCCGTGATCGCCGGGATCGTCGCCTCATTCAAGGCGAACACTGCCGCCTGGTAAAGCGCCCCCGCCTGTCCCGACGGACTCTCCACGATCTTGAGGGTCACATCGTCCGCTGTCACTTCGGCCGGGAAGCTCCAGCTGGTACCGGCGGGGGCCTGCGCCCGCACCGTGACGATGAACGGCTCACCCACCGTCACTGTGGTCGCGGAGGGGACCGCCAGCAGACGCGGGAGGACCTGCTCAGATGCTGCTGATGGGCCTGCAGCTCCCACCGCAACCACCGCCAGCAACAGCGCGGCGGCGATCATCGGCGCCGCTCCCGGGCGGCGAAAAAAGCCGACAGCGCGCGCTCGTACGACTCCGCGGTGGACAGCGACAGCACGCCCACGCCGGCCCGCCGCAGCGCCTCCCGCGTCGTCTCCAGGGACACCGTCGCCAGCCGCGCCCGCACCCAGGGGTCGGAGGTGTCCACCACCCGCACCTCGCCCGTCTCCGGATCGGCGAAGGTCACCATGCCGGCATCCGGCATCTCCACCTCGCGGGGGTCCCACAGGTGCAACGCAACGACGTCGTGGCGCCGCCGCAGCAGGCCCAGGGAGCGCTGCAGGTCGCCGTCCTGGAAATCCGAGATCACCGCCACGATCCCCCGCCGCTTCATGACCCTAAAGGCAAATCGCGCCGCCCCGGCGAGGTCGGTACCCCGCCCCTCGGGTTGCAACGCCAGCAGATCGTGGACGATGCGCAGGGCGTGGTCGGTTCCGCGGGCAGGGGCGATGTGGCGCTCCACGCGGTCCGTGAACAGCACCGCCCCCACCCGGTCGTGGTTGGCCACCGCCGAGAAGGCCAACACCGCCGCCAGCTCCGCCGCCAGGTCGCGTTTGAGCAGGTAGCCGGAACCGAAGCGCTGGGAGCCCGACAGGTCGACCAACAGCAATAGGGTGAGATCGCGCTCCTCCACGTAGCGCTTGACGTAGGCTTGCCCCATGCGGGCGGTGACGTTCCAGTCGATGGTGCGCACGTCGTCGCCGGGCTGGTATTCGCGCACCTCGGCGAACTCCATCCCCCGCCCCTTGAATACGGCGCTGTAGGCGCCCACGATCCCCGACTCCAGGATCACCCGGGTGCGCAGCCGGATGCGCCGGACCTTGGCGATGGTCTCCCGATCAAGCACGGGTCAGAACCCTCACGGCACCTCCACGCGCTCCAAGAGCCGGTGAATGAGCTCGTCGGTGGTGACGTTCTCGGCCTCTGCTTCGTAGGTCAGAATGATGCGGTGGCGCAGCACGTCGCGGGCAATCTCCTTGACGTCCTCGGGGATGACGAAGCCACGCCCGGCCAAAAACGCCACTGCCCGCGCTGCCTGGGAAAACGCCAGCGTGGCGCGCGGCGACGCCCCGAAGGCGACCAGGTGCGCCGCCTCGGTAAGCCCCACGCTGGCCGGGGCGCGGGTGGCGCGCACCAGCGCCACCATGTAGTCGCGGATGCGCTCGTCCAGATGAATCGCCAGGGTGCGCTGCTGCAGGCGCAGCACCGCCGAGCGGTCCAGCACCCGCGCCACGGGCGGCACCTGGCCGGCGAGCATGCGGTCCAAAATCCCCCGCTCCTCCACCGGCGAGGGGTAGTCCACCTTGGCCTTGAGGAGGAAACGGTCCACCTGCGCCTCGGGAAGGGGGTACGTCCCCTCCTGCTCAATGGGGTTCTGCGTGGCGAACACCAGAAACGGCTCGGGCAACGGGTAGGTGGCGTCCCCCAGCGTCACCTGTCGCTCCTGCATCGCCTCCAGCAGCGCCGATTGCACCTTGGCCGGGGCGCGGTTGATCTCGTCGGCGAGCAACAAGCTAGTGAACACCGGGCCCTTGCGGGCGACGAATTCGCCGGTCTTCTGCTGGTAAACCATGGTGCCCACCAGGTCGGCCGGCAGCAGGTCGGGGGTGAACTGAATGCGCGCGAAGGGGAGGTCCAGCACCTCGCCCATGGTCTTCACCGCCAGAGTTTTGGCCAGGCCCGGCACGCCCTCCACGAGAAGGTGCCCGCGGCACAGCAGTGCCACCAGCAGGCGATCCAGCAGCGCCCCTTGCCCCACGATCACCTTGCGGATCTCCCTGAGCGCCGCCTGCAGCTCCAGCGCCTCCTCCCGCACCGTTTCGTTCAACGCCTTGAGGTCCACCTCGGCAGCCGTTCCCATCGCGCCTCCTCGCCCACGTGGCCCGCGCCTGGACACGGGTAGTACCCGGCGATGCAACGCCCGTGCCCGGGCCGGCGGTTGCCTCGCCGAAGTTGGCGCGCCGAAATGGCCTGGCCTTCGCGCAAAGGGGGCGCCCCAAGCCCACAGCTCCCGTGGATCCGATCACCGGACCGGCGTGGCGCTGGCCGGGGACACGGAGGTATACTAGGAATTGCGACCACGACTCATATCGATTCATTTGGTGGTGCCTGCCGGGGGGGAGAACGGGGTGGCAAAGTAAGCAACCGTGGACAGACCGACCCGTCCCGAGCGGCGGGTGGCAAGGAGGGATCCAGATATGAAAACACAGACAGGAATTGCGCTGTCGTTAGGTTTGCTAGGGGTGCTGTTGGCCGGGGGGCCGGCCGACGCCCAGATGCCCGCGTGGGAGGCGGCCTCATACCAGGCGCCGGTGCTCGCCAACGGCGACGCACCCCGCAAAGGCGCGGCGCTGCCGTACCCGCGCCTGTCCGCCGGGCTCAACCGCCTCCTGGAGAGCCGCGACGAGCTCGCCGCCGCGGCGGCGTCGGGTTTCCAAGTGGCCGGGGGGCGGATCCAGGTGCACATCGAAACCACCGAAGAGGCTGTCCCGGCTCTGGTGGCGTGGCTGGAGCGTGAGGGAGCGGAGCGCGTCTCCTCCGCCTACCATTTGGTGCAGGCCCACGTGTCGCCCAGCACGCTGCGCGCCCTGGCCACCCACCCCGACGTGGTCGGCGTCCGCAAGCCGTTTTACTACCGGCCCAGCCCCGAAGAAAAGGAGCTGCGGGCGCGCATCATGTCCGGCTCCATGGTCACCGAGGCGCTGGCGGCCATGAACGTGCCCGCCTGGCACAACGCCGGCATCCGTGGCCAGGGGGTCAAGGTAGGGGTGATCGACGGTGGTTTTACCAACTACACCGCCTACCTGGGCAGCGACTTGCCGCCCGCCAACCGAGTGTTCGTGTGGTCCCCGGGGGCCGGCAACATGAACAACTCCGAGCACGGGTTGATGTGCGCCGAGATCGTCACCGACATCGCCCCCCAGATGGACGGGCTGTACCTGGCGGCGGTGGAAACCGAGGTGGACATCGTCAACGCCACCCAGTGGATGCAATCCCAAGGGGTCAAGGTGATCACCATGTCGCTGGGGTGGCTCTCCTGGGGTCCCGGCGACGGCACCGGCATCCTCGCCAACAACATCAACTCCTTCGTCAACGCCGGAGGGTTCTGGTCCAACTCGGCGGGTAACTCCCGCCTGGCCCACTGGCAGGGTACCTGGAGGGACACCGATGGCGATGGCTGGCTGGAGTTCGACAGCGCTGGACGGGAGGTCAACTTCATCACCAGCGACGGCGTCAACTGCCAGGTGATCCCGACCGGCGTTGGGATCAGCGCTTCCCTCATCTGGAACCAGTGGAACGCCCCGACCACTGACTTGGACTTCTACATCGTTAAGTTCGACACGACGAGCAATCAGTGGGTCGTGCTGGGCAAGTCTGAGGGGGAGCAGAACGGTCAGTCGGGCCAGAGGCCGGTGGAGGAGGACTTCGACCAGCAGGTCACCGACGCCGAGACCTGTTACGGCTTTGCCGTCAAGTGGTACTCGGGGCCGACCAACGTGCAGATGGAGTTCTTCAACCGGTTCGACTCTAACCCGCTGGCGGTGAACGTCCAGGAGGGCTCCATCACGCCGCCCGCCGACACCGCCACCGCCGTGGCGGCCGCCGCTCTCAACGTCAACTCCTTCGCTCTCAAAGCCTACAGCTCCAAGGGACCGACCAACGGGCCGGGCGGTGCGCTCACCGGCGGCTTTATCAAGCCGGACCTGTCCGCCTTCGCCGACGTGTCGTGCCACGCCTACGGCGCTGGCGAGTGCGGAGGCACCTCGGCGGCGGCGCCCCACATTGGCGGCGCGGCGGCGCTGGTACGTTCCGGCTACCCGTCGTACACCGGCACCCAGACCCGCACCTACTTGGAAACCAACGCGGTGGACATGGGGCCGTCGGGCAAGGACAACGACTACGGCACCGGCCGCCTGCGCCTGGGGGCGCCACCGGCGTCCTCGTGCAGCTACTCCATTTCGCCAAGCAGCCGCAGCCACGGCTCCGCAGCCGAAAGCGGCACCGTCAGCGTGACCACCACCGCCGGGTGTGCGTGGACCGCCCAGAGCAACACCAGCTGGATCACCGTCACCGGCGGTGCCTCCGGCAGCGGCAGCGGCACCGTCAGCTACTCGGTGGCTGCCAACGGCAGCTCCAGCCAGCGCACCGGCACCTTGACCATCGCCGGACGGACCTTTACCGTCACCCAGGCGGGGTCCGGCAGCCCGCCGCCTTCCGGACAGGCCACCTGGGTGGAGGCGGTGATCAACCTCAACACCTCGGGCGGGGATCGCTGGCGCAGCGACGTGGCCGTGTATAACGCCGGGAGCTCGGCCGCCACTATCAACTTCCGGGTGTACCTGGACAGTGGCGGAACCGTCGAAGCCACCTCCCAGTCCCCCATCCCGGCGGGGGGCCAGGCCTACTTCGTCGACCTGGTGGGCCAGTTGCAGCGCACCGACAAGGGCTCCCTGGAGGTATGGTCCAGTCAACCCCTGGTGGTCACCTCCCGCACCTACAACGACCGGGGCACCGCCGGGACCTACGGCCAGTTCTACGACGGCTACTCCCCGTCCCAGGGTCTCGCCGCCGGTCAGGTAGCCGTCATCCCTCAGCTGCGCCAGGATGCCACCTTCCGCAGTAATATCTCGGTCACCAACACGGGAACTGCGGCGGCCTCGGTCACCCTCACCCTGCACCTACCCAACGGCACGCAGGTGTGGTCTGACACCCGCACCCTTGCGCCGGGGCGCTTCTACCAGTGGGTTCGGCCGTTCCAGACCGCCGGCCAGAACAATCTGATCAGCGGCTTCGCCAGGATTCGGATTAACTCCGGCTCCGGGGTCATCGCCTCCGGATCGGTCATTGACGGCCGCACTGGTGATCCTTTCACCATTCCCGCCAAGCGCATCCAGTAATTGGCCGGGCCCCCGGAGCCGCTGGTTCCGGGGGCCTGCCACCTCCTGGCCCATGGCGTTCCTGCAGCCTTCCTTGGCGGCACGAGCAACCGGGGACCGCCGGAGGCGTGCGACCGCGCGTCGCGGTGGATAGACTGCCGCGCGTATTTGGCGTACCCTGCTGGCTTCAAGGCGGCGATTGATGTCCACGGCGCTGGAGCACCTCAAGGGCAAGTACGAGATTCTGGAGAAACTCCAGGAGGGAGGTATGGGCGCTGTCTACAAGGTGCGCCACCGCCTGCTGGACGAGGTGCGAGTCATCAAGGTGGTGCGCCCCCAGTTCAAGGGCGACGAGGAGGTGAAGGCGCGCTTTTTGCGTGAGGCGCGCACGGTCATCCGCCTGCGCCACCCCAACATCGCCCAGCTCTACGACTTCTCCATCGACGCCGACGAGAACGCCTTCATCGTCATGGAGTTCATCGACGGCGTTACCTTCTTGGAGTTGCTCCGCCGGGCCCGCGTCCTGCCGATTCCGCTGGTACTGGAAATGTCCCGGCAGAGCCTTGAGGCGCTTCGTTACCTGCACCGGCGCAGCATCGTGCACCGCGACATCGCCCCCGACAACCTCATGCTCACCCGCGACGAAGATGGGTCACCGCTGGTCAAGTTGATCGACCTGGGGGTCGCCAAGGCGCTGGAAGGCGGGTCCAGCTTCACAGTCGCCGGAACGTTTCTGGGCAAGGTGCGCTACGCGTCACCAGAGCAGTTTCGTACCCAGGAGGGAGTGCAGGTCGAGCCGCGCTCCGACCTATACTCGTTCGGGGTTGTGTTGTATCAGCTGCTCACCGGCGCCCTGCCGGTGCGCGGCAGCTCTTTATCGTCCCTCATCGCCGGCCACCTGCTGGAGCCGCCGATCCCGTTCTCCGAGACCGACCCCGAGGGGCGGGTGCCCGAGGATTTGCGCCAACTGGTGCTGCACGCCCTCGCCAAGAAACCAGAGGACCGCCCGGCCAGTGCCGGTGCCTTCATCCACGCCATCGAAGCGATCCAGCAGCGCTTCCCCCTCGACCAGGCCGAGGTGGAGCGGCTGCTAGCCGCCCCGGATCTGCCCACCACCAAGATCTCGGTGGTCAAGCCGGGCTCCACCCAGGACCGCCTCGACCAGCAGTTCCAGCTCGTCGCCACCGCACTCCCCAAAGCGCGGCCGGACTGGGTGGACGCGCGCCTGCAGCCGCACGAGGCAGCCGCACCGGCATCGGTGGGCGACCACGCCGACGCCGCGGCGGCCACCGCTGCGGAGCCGGCGCCCGCCGCCGATGCGCCGACCATGGCGACTCCCCTGCCGCACGTGCTGGCTTCCGCGACCCCTCAACCGCTACCGGACGAGGGTGTCGCAGCCGAACAGGAGGTGTCCCCGCCCGCGCCACCCGGCTGGGTGGAAGAGCTCATCGGCGAGGTCGAGAGGCTGCTGATTGGAGGAGACCCCGCAGAAGCCCGCCGCGCTCTCGACCAGGCGGCCGAAGGTGCAAGCGCCTATTCGGCGGTCGTGCGACTGGAGAAGAAAGTCGAGGAGTCCGAACGCGAGCAACGCCGCCGTCAGGCCGCCGCGCTGCTCGTCGAGGCGCGCGTCGCCCTGGGGATGGATGACCAGGACGGGGCCCGCCGGCACCTGGACGAGGTGCTCCGCCTCGACCCCGAGAACAGCGAGGCGCCCCGCCTCCTGGCCCAGATCAACCGGCGCCAGGAGGAGCGGCGCACCCAGCAGACGATGGTTACGGCGGCGCTGACGCAGGCGCACGATGCCTTGGCCGCCGGCCGGATCGACGAGGCCGAGCGCATTGCGGAGCGGCTGGAGATCTCCCTACAGGCCCGCGAGGACGCCGCTGGACTGCGCTCCGCCATTGCGGAGGCCCGCACCAAGCAGCGCGAGGAACAGGTGGCCGAGTTGCTGCGGCGGGCGAGACGAGCCGCCGAGTCCAGCCAGTTCGAGGAGGCGGAGGCGAGCCTCGAAGAGGCGCTCCACCTCAACCCCAACGATACCCTGATCGGCAGCGTCCTGGCCTCCACCCGGCGAGCCCGGGAGGAGCACGAACGGCGCCTTCGCCAGGAGCGCGCCGTGGCCAGCGTCACCCAGCGCATTGAGATGCTCCTGCAGGCGGAAGAACTGAACGAGGCGCGGGCCGTGTTGGCCGAGGCGATCACCCGACTTGGAGCCCACGAATCCTTAGCGTTGCTGGAGCGCCGCCTCGAGGTGCTGGCCGCCGAGGCGGCGGCGTGGAGCGCCGCGCGCGCCGCCGTGGCCGAGGCCCGAGAACTGCTCAAAGCGGGGCAAGGCACGCAAGCCTTGGCGCGTTTTGAAAAAGCCAAGGAGGCGGCGGAGGGATTCCCCGAGGTCATCGCCTTCGTGGGCGAAGAAGAACAGCTGGCGCGCACGAAGCTGGAAAGTTCGCGGCGGGATCGGGAAGTGGGGGAGGCGTGTCGCCGCGTGGAAGGGTTGCTCGCCGGCGGGCAGGTGGACGAAGCCGCCCGTGCTCTGGCGCTGGCCGAGAAGCTCTTTCCGCGCCAGGGCGAGCTTTTGGTGCTGCGTCAGCAACTGGAGGGCGCCCTCCGCGAGCGGCGCGCCGGCGCCTGCGCCGAGGTGGCGGCTCGGGCGCGGGAGCTGGCGGCGGCGGGCAAGTTTGAACCCGCCATCCGCATGGTCAACGAGGCGCTCGCCGCCAACCCCGATTTTCGCGAGGCGTGCGCCCCGCTCCTCGACGAGCTGCGGCGGAAAGAGGCGGTGTACGCCGTCTCCTCGTGTCTGGCGCGGGGCGACCGCACCGGCGCTCGGCGCGCCCTGGCGCTGGCCGAGAAGATGTTTCCCGGTGAGCCTCAACTGGCCGTCCTGCGCCAACAGCTGGAGGGCCAGTAGGCGAGTCGACTACAACCCTCGCCTGGCCAGCAGCGGCGCCACGTCGGGTGGGCGACCGCGGAACCGCACGTACATGGTCATGGGATCCTCGCTGCCACCCCGCTCCAGGATGTGGGTGCGGAACGCCGCCGCCGTGGCGCGATCGAACAGGCCCTTTTCGCGAAACGCCTCGAAGGCGTCGGCGTCCAGCACTTCCGCCCAGACGTAGCTGTAGTAGCCGGCCGCGTACCCGCCGACGATGTGGTTGAAGTACCAGGAGTGGTAGCGCGGCGGGATGGCCGCCGGCAGGCCCATGCGCGCCAGCGAGGCGCGCTCGAAGGCCACCGTATCCACCGGCACGGGCTCGGTGAGGGTGTGCCAGTCCATGTCCAGCAACGACGCGGCCAGGTACTCAGTGGTGGCAAACCCCTGGTTGAAGGTGGCCGCGCGCTGCAACTTTTCAATGAGCTCGCGGGGCAAAGGCTCGCCGGTCTGCCAGTGGCGGGCGTAGCGGGCCAGGACCTCCGGCTCCCGCGCCCAGTTTTCCTTGATCTGCGAGGGCAGCTCCACGAAATCGCGGGGTACCGAGGTGCCCGAGAGACTCCGGTAGCGGCACTTGGACAGCAGCTGGTGCAGGCCATGCCCCAGCTCGTGGAAGAGGGTCTCCACCTCGTCCAGGGAGAGCAAGGCGGGAGCCTCCTGGGTGGGGCGGGAGAAGTTGCCCACGTTGACCACCACGGGGGTCACCATGCGCCCGTTCTTGATCCACTGCTTGCGGTAGGTGGACGACCACGCGCCGCCCCGCTTGCCCGGGCGGGGGTGGTAGTCCAGGTAGAGCAGACCGATGTGGCTGCCGTCCGCCTCCTTGACTTCGAAGACACGCACCTCTGGGTGGTACACGGGGAGATCTCGCCGCTCGGTGAAAGTAATGCCGTAGAGCTGGTGAGAAACCCAGAACGCCCCCTCGCGCACGGCATCCAGGGAGAAGTACGGGCGCAGGGCGTCCTCGTCGAAGTCGTACTTGGCCGCCTTGACGCGGCGGGCGTAGTAGCGCCAGTCCCACGGCTGCAGGGGCGGCGTCAGGCCATCGGCGACCGCCATCGCCTCGAGCTCCGCCTGCTCCCGCGCCGCCGCCGCCAACGCCTTGGGCCACAGTTGGTCCAACAAGCCCCGTACCGCTTGGGGAGTCTTGGCCATGCTCTTCTCCAGCTGGAAGTCGGCCCACGTGGGGTAGCCCAAGAGTTGCGCCTTCTCCACCCGTAAAGCGGCGATTTTCGCCAGCACACCAGTGTTGTCGTGGGCCGTGCCGGCGCCGGCGCGCTGCAGGTACGCCTGCATGATCTCGCGGCGCAGCTCTCGATTCTCGGCGGCCTCCAAAAACGGCCACAGACTTGGCCAGTGCAAGGTGAACACCCACTTCCCCTCGAGGCCTGCGGCCTTGGCCGCGGCCGCCGCCGAGGCCACCACCCGCTCATCCAGCCCCGCCAGGTCGGCCTCCTTCTCAATCACCAGCCGATAGGCGTTGGTCGCCGCCAGCACGTTGTCGCCGAACTTCAAAGTCAGCGACGCCAGCTCCTCGTTGATCGCCTTCATGCGCTGCTTCTGCTCGGGGGAAAGCAGCGCCCCGGCGCGCACGAAGTCGCTGTACGTCTCCTCCAGCAGGCGGCGGTCCTCCTGGGACAGCGGCAGCGTGTCCCGCTGCTCCCACACCGCCTTGACGCGGGCAAACAGCCGGTCATCCAGGTACAGCCGGTCGCGGTGGGCTGCCAGGCGGGGCACCACCGCACGCGCCACCTCTTGTAAGGCGTCGTTGGTTTCCGCCGATCGCAGGTTGGAAAACACGCTGGCCACCAGGTCCAGCAGCTCGCCGGCGTCGTCCAGGGCGGCCACCGAGTTGGCGAAGGTGGGTGGCTCGCCGCTGCCGGCAATGGCGTCGAGCTCTTCCAGGTGCCGCCGCATGGCTTCCTCGAAGGCGGGCTGAAAGTGCTCCGGGCGGATGGCGTCAAACGGCGGCACGCCGAACGGCGTGGTCCACGGCTGCAGCAGCGGATTCGCCGCCACCGGCGGTGACGCCGGGGCGACCTGCGGTGGCGGGGCGGTGGTGCAGGAGATCGCCGCGCCCACAAGGACGGGGGCCAGCGCGGCGGCGGCCCACAAGCGGGGGAAGGGCAGTCTCTTCATGGTCAGGAAAGATACCACGCGGCCAGACGAGTGAGGCAGACGTTACACCACGGTGTGGCGGGCGGCGAGCACCTTGCCAATGACGCGTAGGAGCTCCTCCACGTCGAATGGCCTCTGAGCGTAGCCGTCCGGCGGCGGCACGTGCTTGCGGTAGTTACGAGGCTCCCTCCCCCTCTCTGCGCGAAGCGTGGGCTTGAGTAGACGAAGCTGCCCCCTCCGCGAGGGTGAAGTCCCAAGCGCACGCGCCACCGGGCGGTGCATCGGGGGGACAGCGCACACACGTGACACGGATGCGCGGGTCGACGGCGGCGGCGAAGGAGGCAAACTCTACTTCGCCCACCGGGCGGCAGGGAAAATCCGGCAACCCCTTGCGCCGGCGCGTCTCTTGCACCCGGCAACGGTCCATCACGAAGCGCAGCCGCGTACCGCCGTCCAACCACTCGCAGTGCTGGCGGTTGATGAGGGCGTACATGCGCAGGCCGAGAGCCTGTTCGAGGGCACGAAGCCCGCCGCCGGCAGCAATACCGAAGCCGGTCATGATGCGCCGGGCCTCGGCGGCGGCGAAGACCTCCCAGGCTTCGGCGTCCAGGCGCATCGCCTCCTCTAGCCCCAATCGCCGCTCGGCGGCCAAAAACCAGCACCCGTCGTGGGCCAACCAGTTCTTGGCGAACATGGTGAGTGCCGCCAGCAGTTCCTCGCGGTTCATCGTCTCCCACCGAGAT
>Ga0209101_1002262_pt1 | contig 12870 bp, 8 predicted proteins | sample ConPoolayeCmetaG_FD_185481 | JGI IMG/M metagenome (GOLD analysis project Ga0209101, IMG submission 185481) | Hot spring microbial mat communities from California, USA to study Microbial Dark Matter (Phase II) - Cone Pool mat layer C metaG... ... | reverse complement strand
TGGTGCAATCCTGCGGCACGTCGCTCCAGAGCGAGTGGACGACGGGGCTGCCGTTGTCCCCGCTGGCGCCAGCGCCCGCAATGCCGGCGAGTTGCCCAACGGGTGCGTCTCATAGATAATGCAGGCAGATCAATCCGAAAGGAGCAAGCGCAATGCGCGAGATCGTCGAGGTTGATGCACAGGGAGCAATTCAGTTGCCCCGCGCCCTGCTGGACGCAGTGAAGCCGCACACCCGCTTTATGCTTGAAGTACAGGGGGAGACGATCATCCTGCGCCCGATCACACCGTTCTGGCTGACCGCAACCCCGCAGGAGCGGGCTGAAGCTGCGCGACAATGGGCCGGGCTTGAGCGTCCGTCCGCGCCGCCTATCCCAGACGAAGCTTTGCACCGTGACCGGTTGTACGACTGATGAGCGTGTACCTCCTCGATACAAACATCTGGCTACGCGCCGTACAGCGCGAATCGCCCCATCACGCGCTCGCCGTCGATTCCCTGGCGGCGTTGCTTGCGCGTGGCGATGAAATCTATTTGACGGCGCAGAACCTGATCGAGTTCTGGTCTGTCGCAAGCCGCCCAATCCAGGCTAATGGCCTCGGCTGGCCAGTCGCTACAGTGCGCAAGGAAATTGATCTGCTCCTCGCTATGTTTCCACTGCTCGAAGAGACACCGGCAATCTTTGCGCGCTGGCGCCAACTTGTCACTGATCATCAAATCACCGGTAGACACGTTCACGACGCACGACTGGTTGCGGCGATGCTTGCCCATGAGGTCACACATCTGTTGACGTTTAACGGCGATGATTTCCGAGATTTCGACGAGATTATCGTTGTTGCTCCTGCCGATGTGCTGAGGGAGTAACTGTTCACATCTGGGGTGACACCCTGGGAGCGCGGGCGTCTCGCCCGCGTCGCGTCTCCAAGGGCAGGATGCCCTCGCTCCCAGGAGAAATATGAACGCTTACCCTTTACCTCCACTCCTTCAGACAGCGTGCGCGTTTTCAGCCAGGCGGCAATTTCGGTCATCTTCGGTCTAGAGCGGGTGGGGACGCTCGCACACCTGGCGGGCGAGGACGCCCGCGCACCCGGCGGGGACGCCCGCGCGCCCGACAGGAACATGGTGCAATCCTGCGGCACGTCGCTCCAGAGCGAGTGGACGACGGGGCTGCCGTTGTCCCCGCTGGCGCCAGCGCCCGCAATGCCGGCGAGTTGCCCAACGGGTGCGTCTCATAGATAATGCAGGCAGATCAATCCGAAAGGAGCAAGCGCAATGCGCGAGATCGTCGAGGTTGATGCACAGGGAGCAATTCAGTTGCCCCGCGCCCTGCTGGACGCAGTGAAGCCGCACACCCGCTTTATGCTTGAAGTACAGGGGGAGACGATCATCCTGCGCCCGATCACACCGTTCTGGCTGACCGCAACCCCGCAGGAGCGGGCTGAAGCTGCGCGACAATGGGCCGGGCTTGAGCGTCCGTCCGCGCCGCCTATCCCAGACGAAGCTTTGCACCGTGACCGGTTGTACGACTGATGAGCGTGTACCTCCTCGATACAAACATCTGGCTACGCGCCGTACAGCGCGAATCGCCCCATCACGCGCTCGCCGTCGATTCCCTGGCGGCGTTGCTTGCGCGTGGCGATGAAATCTATTTGACGGCGCAGAACCTGATCGAGTTCTGGTCTGTCGCAAGCCGCCCAATCCAGGCTAATGGCCTCGGCTGGCCAGTCGCTACAGTGCGCAAGGAAATTGATCTGCTCCTCGCTATGTTTCCACTGCTCGAAGAGACACCGGCAATCTTTGCGCGCTGGCGCCAACTTGTCACTGATCATCAAATCACCGGTAGACACGTTCACGACGCACGACTGGTTGCGGCGATGCTTGCCCATGAGGTCACACATCTGTTGACGTTTAACGGCGATGATTTCCGAGATTTCGACGAGATTATCGTTGTTGCTCCTGCCGATGTGCTGAGGGAGTAACTGTTCACATCTGGGGTGACACCCTGGGAGCGCGGGCGTCTCGCCCGCGTCGCGTCTCCAAGGGCAGGATGCCCTCGCTCCCAGGAGAAATATGAACGCTTACCCTTTACCTCCACTCCTTCAGACAGCGTGCGCGTTTTCAGCCAGGCGGCAATTTCGGTCATCTTCGGTCTAGAGCGGGTGGGGACGCTCGCACACCTGGCGGGCGAGGACGCCCGCGCACCCGGCAATTTTGGTCATCTTCGGTCTAGAGCGGGTGGGGACGCTCGCACACCTGGCGGGCGAGGACGCCCGCGCACCCGGCGGGGACGCTCGCGCGCCCGGCAGGAACATGGTGCAATCCTGCGGCACGTCGCTCCAGAGCGAGCGGACGACGGGGCTGCCGTTGTCCCCGCTGGCGCCAGCGCCCACAATGCCGGCGAGTTGCCCAACGGGTGCGTCTCATGAATAATGCAAAGACCATCAGCCCTCGGCCAGGGGATGTGAAGCCCGCCTGCGCAAGCTAGAGCGGATGATGTATTCAAAGACCATAATCCCGCACCACAATATTCACCGTCGCCGTCATGTTCCACATGAACCGGGGATCGGCCCGATCAAGGGTGAGCGTGACCCGGCAGGTCATGTCGCCGCGATAGGGGCGGCCAACCCGCTCGATGGCAGTGACCGTAGCGCGGAACTCTTCGTCGGGGAAGGCGTCCAGTTTGATAGCGGCAGATTGGCCCGGGGCGATCCGCCCGGCGGGCGCGTAGTCATCCACGATGAGCCAGGCGTCGTAGCGCCAGAAGCCGAGCATCTGGTCGAGCGCGTGGTTGAGCGAGGCTTGCAGGTTGACGATTGCCATAAAGACCGCGCCCGCAAAGGTCAGCGTGACGAGCGACAGGACCAGGCGTCCGCGTTTGCGGAAGGGGTTCCGCAGCGCCAGCAGGATGTCGCGGGTGAGCCGGGGAAAGCGGCGCAAGAGGCGGTCGAGCAGACCGGCTCCGGCCCAGACCTGACTGATGCCGTACTCGCTCAGGACTCTGGCGGGAGAAACCCTGGTCCCGGTCAGGATAGCGGGCGCGGCGGCGAGGAGCGGAACCAGCAGACCTACTCCCAGTTGCAGGATCAGCGTTGCGGGGGTGAATTCCACCTGGGGCGGATCGAAGTTCATCAACCCCGCTACGAAGGCGGTCAGGGCGCGGGCGCCGACCAGGCTGAGGGGGATGGCGGGCAGGCAGGCCAGCAGGCCGAGGATCAGCACCATGCCAAAATACAGGCCGATCACCTGCCGGGAGCGCGCGCCGATGGCTTTCATGATGCCAATCTGCTTTTCCTGCTGGGCGATGAGGGCCGAAATGACGTTGATGACCAGCACATCCAGCGAGATGCGCAACGCCAGGGCCCGGCGGCCTTCGGCGGCTTCTACGCCGCGCATGGTGCGGAGTCCTTCGATGAAATCCCCGTCGAGCAGCGGCTCGGTCAGCAGGATGGCGTCGGCGGGACGCAGGGCGGCATACTGGGCGTTGAGCGACCGGGTGAGGGATTCTTGCGCCGCGGCGATCATCCCCATCGCAAAGACGCCGACAGCGATGGAGAGAATGACCAGGCTGGTGCGGACGCGGTTGTTCCACAGGTCGCGGAACACTTTTATCCAGCGGGTCATAGGCGTTCCTTCACATCATCCACGATCACCCCATCGGCAATATGCACCCGCCTCCCGGCGCGGCGCGCCAGGTCGGGGTCGTGGGTGACCATGAGAATAGTTTTGCCCAGCCCGGCCAGGCGCTCGAACAGGGCAAAGACGGTAGCGGCAGTTTTCGAGTCGAGGTTGCCGGTCGGTTCATCGGCAGCCAGGATGGGCGGGTCGGTGGCCAGGGCGCGGGCGATTGCCACGCGTTGCTGCTGTCCGCCGGAGAGTCTGGCGGGCAGGTTGTGGGCATGGCCCTCGATTTCCATCAGGGCCAGCAATTCCAGGGCGCGGGCGCGGCGCGCGTAAAAGGCCGGGGTGGCGCAGAAGTCCATCGGCAGCATAACGTTTTCGAGGGCGGTCAGGGTGGGCAGGAGTTGGAAGAACTGGAAGACGACGCCGATGGTGCGTCCGCGCCAGGCGGCCAGCGCGTTTTCGCCCAATGTGTGGACTTCGACGCCGCCGACGCGAATCTCGCCGCTGGTGGGGCGGTCGAGGCCGGTGATCATATTGATCAGGGTGGTTTTGCCGCTGCCCGATTTGCCGACGATGGCGACGAATTCGCCCGCTTCGATGCGCAGGTTGATGTCTTTGAGCGCCAGGAAAGGCCCGGCATCGGTCTGGAAGGATCTGGTGACGGAGGCGAGGTCGATGAGGTGCATAGGCATCCTTTCGAGCGCTTTTGGAGTGCGATGGCTTGCGGTTGCGAAAGCGGCAAGCCGCCTTGCTCCACCCAGGATATGCCCCGGGGATGTTTTTGTCGGCGCTCGAAAGGAGTAGAAAAGGAGTATTCTTATTCAATCCACCCGGATTTCCTTGCCAGTATGACGGCCTGGGTGCGGTTGGCAACGCCGAGTTTGGCGAGGATGTTGGCGACGTGTTTTTTGACAGTGTTGATGGTCAGCATGCGCTCGGCGGCGATTTCCTGGTTGCTTTTGCCGGCGGCCAGAAGGGTCAGGATGTCGAGTTCGCGGCGGGTGAGGGGGATGGCGTCAGCAGGGGGAGCGGTGCGCGCAGTGCGCGGCGCGCGGCGCGTATGTTCCTGGCGTAACATGCCCAGGGTTTGATCGATGTAGGCGCGGGGGGCGCGGAGTTGAGGGCGGTATTGTTCGAGCAGGTGGAGCAGTGGCTGGCCTTCATCGGCGAAGATGCGCACATAGCCACCCTGCGCGCCGAGCGTCAGGGCATGCGCGAGGCTTTCGGCGGCGGCGGGATGATCCCCGGCGGCGTGGCACACGTACGAGCGCAGAACCAGGGCTTCGATAGCGGATGTGACGCGCTCGCGGCGTTCGGCTTCTTCCACCAGCGAGGAGAGGGAGGCGATTAACGACGAGACAGGCTCGTCCTGATCGACATCCAAGAGTCCAGGGTCGGCGATGAGTCCCGCTGCTTCGGCACGCAACCGCACGAGTTGGGTCGTTTCCCACAAGAAGTAATAGGTCGTTGCGCCGACCTTGTCTAACTCATACGCGCTCAGCCCCGCGCCAACCTGGCGACGTCAGAGCGGTCATCCTCCTCGCTCACGGCGTCGGGTTTATGGTAGCATAATTGATAGGACGCGCGCAGTGGAGGTACAGGGCTACGTCAACGTCGGGTTGATCGTCCGCGCCGTGGGCGTCAACGCCTCGGCTCCTGGTGCGAAGGCCACCTGCGTGGCCTGTCGAGCCCGCGCAGGCGGGCTTTGCATAGGCTAGCCCGCGGCTTCAGTCGCCGGGCGGACGATTTTGACGTAGCCCTAAGTGGAGGTGTCGGCGGCTTGACGACTACTCGCGCGCGGGCTAGAATCCTCCGGGATTCCCGTTGCGAGGGTTGTATGAAAGTACCGTTGAGCTGGCTGAAGGAGTTCGTCGCGGTGGATCTGCCGCCCGAGGAACTCGCCCGCCTGTTGACCTTCAGTGGCCTTGAGGTCGCTGCCGTGCATTATGTCGGAGTCGAAGGGGCTGAATTGCCGTGGGACCCGGAGAAGATCGTCACCGGTAACATTCTCGAGGTCCTGCCCCACCCCAATGCCGATCGCCTGGTGCTGGCCACGGTAGACTATGGCGCGCCCGAGCCGCATACGGTGGTGACCGGCGCGCCCAATCTGTTTCCCTATCGTGGCCGGGGCCGGCTCGCGCATCCGCTGAAGGCGGTCTTCGCCCGCGAGGGCGCCCGGCTCTACGATGGGCACGCCGAGGGCCGGGTGATCACTACCCTCAAGGGCCGCCCCGTGCGCGGGGTGATGAGTGATGCGATGCTTTGCTCCGAGAAGGAACTGGGCATCAGCGAGGATCACGAGGGCGTGCTCATCCTGGACGACGATGTGCCGGTGGGTGTGCCGGCCCGCGATGTGCTCGGCGAGGTGGTGCTGGAGATCGAGATTACGCCCAACTACGCCCGCGCCCTCTCGATTGTCGGCGTTGCCCGCGAGGTCGCCGCGCTCACCGGCGCCCCGCTGTCCCTGCCCGATCCCCAGGTGCTGGCCGAAGGCCCGCCTATCGCCGGGCGCGCCGCGGTGACCATCGAGGCGCCCGACCTCTGCCCCCGCTTTACCCTCGGCCTGGCCGAGGGTGTTCGTGTTGGCCCCTCGCCCCGCTGGATGCAGCACCGCCTCCTGCATGCCGGCATGCGCCCGATCAACAATGTGGTGGATATCTCCAACTACGTCATGCTGGAGTGGGGCCAGCCGACCCATGCCTTCGACGCCGACCGGGTGGCCAACCAGCACCTGCTCGTTCGCCTGGCCCGCCCCGGTGAACGCCTCACGACCCTCGACGGCAAGGAGCGTGACCTGACCCCCGGCCCCGAGAGCGGGCTGGAACGGGCGCCGTTGCTGGTCTGCGACGCCACCGGGCCGCTGGCGGTGGCGGGGGTGATGGGCGGCGAGTTCTCCGAGGTGCGCGAGGATACCACCCGCGTGCTGCTGGAGGCGGCGATCTGGGAGCCGGTGCAGATTCGCAAGACGGCGCGGGGGTTGAATGTGCCCAGCGAGGCCTCGCGCCGCTTCGAGCGCGGGGTGGATTACGCCCTCCCGCCCATCGCGCAGCGCCGCTGTCTGGAGTTGATGCGTCGGTACGCCGGGGCCACCATCGCCCAGGGCCTGATTGACGCCTATCCGCGCCCCTGGCAACCGCTGACGCTCGAACTCACTCCCGCGGAGGTGCGGCGCATCCTGGGCATCGATCTGTCCGCCCCGGCCATCGCCGAGTTGCTCGGGCGCCTGGGTTTCGGCTGCGCGCTCGCCGACGGCGACGAGCCGGCGGTGCGCGTGGAGGTGCCCTCGTTCCGCCAGGATGTGACCATTACCGCCGACCTGTGCGAGGAGGTGGCGCGGATCTACGGCTATGACCGCATCCCCGCCACCCGCCTGGCCGATGAGTTGCCCCCCTCCGATCCCCACCCCGAACTGGCGCTGGAACGCCGGGTGCGTGCGGTGCTGGTGGGCGCCGGGCTGACCGAACTGATCACCCACTCCCTGATTGACATGAAACTGGTGGCCGCGCTGGCGCCATCGGAGGCGGTCGCCGCGCGCTACCTCAAACTGGCCAACCCCAACACCCCCGAGCGGACCTACATGCGCCGCTCGCTGCTGCCCTCGCTGGCCGCGGCCCTGGAGTTCAACCTCCGTGAGCGCGAGCGGGCGCTGCTGTTCGAGATCGGGCGCGTCTACCTCAAGCCCGAGCCTCCGGGCGTGGATGGGCGCTGGCTTCCCGATGAGCCGCGCCGTCTGGCCATCGCCATGGCCGGCCCGCGCGAACCGGAACGCTGGCAGGGCGCCGACCGGCAACCCTTCGATTTCTTCGACCTCAAGGGGGTGGTCGAGGCGCTGGTGGCGCGCCTCGGGCTTGCCGGCCAGGTGCGCTTTGTTCCCCTGACCGACGATGAGCGCTTCCATCCCGGTCGCTCCGCCGCGCTGCTGCTGGACGCCGGCGCTGCCCCCCCGCAGCGGGCGGGCGTGCTGGGCGAACTGCACCCGGCCGCCCGTGAACGCCTGGGCCTGAGCGTGCCGCGGGCGGTGGCGGCCGAGCTGGACCTCGACGCGCTCTTCGGCGCGGCCCGCCCGCCGACGTTTGCGCCGCTCTCACGGTTCCCCGCCACGGTGCAGGATCTCTCCATCGTCGCCCCGGCTGAGGTGCCGGCCGACCGCGTGGCGGCGCTGATCCGCCGGGGGGCCGGCCCACTCCTCGAGAGCCTGACCCTCTTCGATGTGTATACCGGGCCGCAGATCGGCGCTGACCGCCGGAGCCTCACCTACCACCTGACCTTTCGCGCCCCCGACCGCACCCTGACCGATGACGAACTGGCCCGGGTGCGTAGGAAGATCATCGCTGGTCTGGAGCGGGAGATCGGAGCGACGATCAGAGGGTAATCGGATTGTAGATTTTGGATTGTAGATTTTGGAGGGTATGCGCGTGGCGCGCAATGCCACGATGCAAAAGGTTATACCATTTCCTGTTGAACTTTCCGCATTAGTCGGAGTGCCGGATCGCACGGTGACGCCCTGCGGGGCAATCCACAATCCAAAATCGGCAATCAACAATGGTATAATTCCTCGGCGGGCGCTGCCCGCCCCGCCCCTGCCGCCGGGTGGGGGTGGGGGGATACCAGAGCGTCATAGAGACGCCGCAAGCTCGTGAGCGCTGGAGAGCGCTTCCTGTTGCATTGAGATGCGGCCCTATCTCCCCGGCGCATAGCGCACCACCTGCTCCGCCGTGACACTGAGCCCCTCGACGGTGATCACCCGCAGGCGCAGGGTGTAGTCACCGGGCGCCAGGCCGCCGGTGATCCAGACCCCCAGCAGGCCGTCCTCCACCGGCATAGGATTCTGGGCGATGGTCTGCCAGGTCGTCGGGGCGCCGCCGGGGCCGACTTCGAGGATGAAGGGGCCACGCGCCGTGCCGCTGATAAAGACCTGGGTGCCGGTGACCACGCCGCTGGCGCCGATAGGCGCCAGGCGCGCCACGATCTCGGCCGGGGCCTGCGGCGGCGGGCAGACCTCGGTCGGCGGCTGCGGGGCGTTGCGGACGGCCCACTCGCGGAACTCCGGCGGGTAGAGGGGGTACTGCACCTCGCGCACCTCCGCGGCGGGAGTGTACGAGGCCGCCAGACATGTCCCGTTGCCGCCGACGCGCACGGTCTGGTAGACCACGTCCACCTCTTCTGGCCCGGTGCCGGCGATGAACAGTTCGGTCATCGGGCGCGGGCAGCCTGGCCCGGCCCGCCCGCCGGTGTCGGCGCAGATGGGGATCTCTTCGATGCCCGCGGGGCGCGGAAAGGGCATAGCCGGACGCCCGAGGTGGTACCGCAGCATCAACTCGCGCCAGATCTGCCCGGCCCCGTTGGCCCCGGCTACCTCCTCCATCGGCGAGGAGTCGTTGTTGCCCACCCATGCGCCGATGGTCACCTCGGTCGTGTAGCCCAGCGCCCATGAGTCGCGAAAATCGTTCGAGGTGCCGGTCTTGGCCGCGGCGATCACCTCGGGCAGTTCCATCACGTTGTTGGCCCCGAACATGTAGCGACGGGCCTGGTTGTCGCTCAGGATGCTGGTGATCAGGTAGGCGATCTGCTCGCTGTTCGGGCCGAACACCGGGCGGCCCGGGTCGGGCTGCCAGCGTTCCAGCACCTCGCCGCGGCTGTTGGTCACCTTGAGCACGGCGACCGGGGCCACATAGCGCCCACCGTTGCGCAGGGCGTTGTAGGCCCCGGCCAGTTCCAGCAGGCGCACCTCGTTGCTGCCCAGGGCCATCGCCAGCCCGAAGCGCCGGGGATCGTCGAAGGTGGTGATCCCCAGGCGGCTCATCACCTCGACGAAATGCGGCACGCCGACATGCTCCAGCGCCTTGACGGCGGGGATGTTCAGCGAATTGGCCAGGGTCATGCGCAGGCGCAGGGGCCCGTGGAAGGCGTTGTCGTAGTTGCGCGGCTCGTAGACGACGCCATCGGCAGTGACCCAGCGGCTCGGCGTGTCCCAGATCACCGTGGCCGGCGTCCAGCCCCGTTGCAGGGCGGCCGCGTAGACGAACGGCTTGAGCGCCGAACCGGGCTGCCGCCGGGCCAGCGCGACGTTGACCTGCCCATCGGGCGCGTTGTAGTCAACGCTGCCGACCATGGCCAGGATCTGCCCGTCGGGGGCGAGCATGACCACGGCGGCGTTGGAGGCGTTGCGCGCCCGCAGGGCCTCGATCTGCTCGCGGGCGACGCGCTGGGCCTCGGCCTGCCAGGCCAGGTCAATGCTGGTGATCACCCGCAGTCCGGCGCGGTAGAGCAGATCGGGGCCGTAGCGCCGCTCCAGCAGGTCGCGCACGTAGAAGACGAAGTGCGGCGCGATCAGGTCAGTGCGGGGCGGCGCGAGGGTGATCGGCTCGGCGTAGATGCGCTCGGCCTCGGCGCGGCTCAGGAACCCATGCTCGACCATCAGGTCCAGGGTCACCCGCTGACGCGCTTTTGCGGCGGCAAAGTCCGTGAAGGGATTGTAGGTTGTGGGCGCCTGGGGCAGGCCGGCGATCAGCGTGGCCTCGGCGGGGGTCAGCTCCCAGACGTGCTTCGAGAAATAGGCCTGCGCGGCCGCTTCGACGCCGTAGGCCTGGGCGCCGTAGTACACCTCGTTGAGGTAGAGGTTGAGGATCTGGTCCTTGCCATAGGCGCGACTGACGCGGTAGGCCAGGATGGCTTCGCGCAGCTTGCGCTCGTAGCTGCGTTCACTACGCTCCTCGGGGTCGAGGAGCATGTTCCGCACCAGTTGCATCGTAATGGTGGAGGCGCCGCTGACGATTTCGCCGCTCTGGTAGTTTTGGAGGGCCGCGCGGATGATCCCGCGCAGATCGACGCCGGGGTTCTGGTAAAACCCGGCATCTTCCACGGCGATGGTCGCGTCCTTGAGCACCTGGGGGATCTGCTCGAAGGCCACAGGGGTGCGCCGGCCCGCTTCGGGGCCGACCAGTTCGTAGAGCAGGGTCGTGCCGTCGCGGGCGTAGATGCGTGTAGTTTCAAAGCTGCGATGCTCGCCGATCTGCGCCGGGTCGGGCAGATCGCGGGCGTAGCGCTGGTAGAGCCACAGCCCGGCCCCCGCGGCGAGCAACAGCGCCACGAGGGTCAGTTTGACGAAGGCCAGGGCCAGGCGGCCCAGAAAGGCCAGGACGGGGTGGTGGCGCCGAAAGGCCGGGACCCGCCGCCGGCGCCGCCGGCGGCTGAAGCGGGGCAGCGGAGGATAGGAAGTCGCGCGCCGAGCGGACATAATCAGTCATGCCCTGCGAGGGTCACTGCCCCTCCACGATCCGCACCTGGGTCCAGTCCACCGCAACGATCCCCTGGGGCGAGACGGTCGGCGTCAGGCCGCGCACCGTCGGGCGAATGGCGAGAGTGACCAGCGGGTTGTACAGGGGAAGCCAGCCCACGTCGTTGATGGCGATCTGCTCGGCGTCGCGGTACAGGCGGAAACGTTCGGCCTGCTCGCCCTGCCCGCTCATGCGGTCGGCCTCTTCCACCAGTTCGTCGAAGCGTGGATGTTGCCAGCGCCCGTTGTTGTAGGGCGAGGCGCTGTGGAGTTGGAGGGAGAGAAAGTTCTGGGGGTCAGGGTAATCCGCGCCCCAGACGCTGAGGTACATCTGCATCGCGTCGGGGGCGCGGGGGTTGACGATCAGGGCGTCCAGACGATCGATCAGGGTTTGTCGCGGCACCGGATCGAGGGCCACGTCCACCCCCAGGCTCTCGCGCCAGAAGCGTCGCAGTTCCTCGGCCACGCGGCCCAGGTCGGTGTCGCCGCTCTCATAGGTTAACGTCACCGGCGGCAACTCAGCGCCGCTGACATAGCCGGCCAGACCCAGCGCCGCGCGCGCGCCCACGGGGTCGAAGGCGAGCGGCGTGACCGGCTCGCGAGTGCCCGCGAAGCCCGCGGGCAGGATGCGCCAGGCCGGGGTGGCCGAGTCCGTGAGCGCGCGGGCCACCAGGCGTTCCTTGTCCACGGCCTGGGCGAAGGCCTGCCGCACGTAGAGATTGTCGAAAGGCGGCTGGGTATTATTGAAGCCAATGTAGCGCGCCACCGGCGCGCTGATCGTCTGAAAGTCGGGCCGGTTCACCGTCTCGGCCAGCCGCAGCGCCGGCACGCCGGCCTGCACGCTGCCCATCACGTCAACCTCGCCGGCCTGGTAGGCGCTGAAGGCGGCATCGGTGTTGGGGAAGAAGCGAAACTCCACCCGCTCCACGCCGGGCGGCCCGGCCCAGTAGTGCGGATTGCCCTCCAGCGCCAGGCGCTGCCCGGGCTCGTGATCCACGACGCGAAACGGTCCGGTGCCGAAGGCGCGGTCGAGCCAGGCCGCGCCCGCGGCCTCGATCGCCCCGGGTGGCGCCAGATAGGTGATGGCATAGGTGAGTTGCGAGACGAAGTAGCCGCGCGGGGAGTCGAGGCGGATCTCGAGCGTCCGCTCGTCGAGGGCGCGCGCGCCCGCCAGGGAGGAGGCCTTGCCTTCGCGCACCTCGCGCGCGCCGATGACGTTCTGCAGGAAGGTAAGCGCGAACTCCGTGCCGGTGGCGGGGGCCAGGGTGCGCGCCAGGGCATCGGCGAAGTGCTGCGCGACCACCGGCGTACCGTCGCCATACTTCAGGTTGGGCCGCAGGGAGAACGTATACACTGTCCCATCATCGCTAACGGTCCAGCGTTCCGCGCCGTCGCCGACCACCTCCAGACGGTCATTCAGCCGCACCAGGCCGCCGAAGATCAGGTACAGCGGGATGTTCTCCTGATTGCCGCTCGGACGCGCCGGGTCGAGCCGGGTCATGTCACTGACCCCTTCGAGGCTCCAGCGCAGCGTGCCGGCGGGCGCCTGCGGCTGCTCGGGCCGGAACGCGGCGCATGCCGTGAGCAGCAACCCCAGGATAAGCGCCAGGGCCAGCATCGGCAACGACCTGACCGCTCGCCGGCGTGTGCCATGCGCGCGCAGGTGTGTCCGTGTCCGTGTAGACATCTTTACCATCGCGGCGTTGCGCGCCATGCGCATGGTGCCTGAGGTGACCATCGTTCGCCGGGTTCAGCCCCCCTCCTAGCCTCCCCCCGCTGGGGGGAGGAGCCGGGTGCCCGCCCCCAGCGGGGGAGGGTCAGGGAAGGGGCTGTCACCGTGCCCGCGCTCCCGGGCCGTTTGCATCGGGCGTTGTGCGCCATGCGCATGACCGTATAACGTGAACATAGTCCCTCAGAGGAGGGGTGTGGGGAAACGGGGTTTCCCCACGCCCCCGCCCCGCAGGGGGATGGGGAAACC
>Ga0209101_1002261_pt1 | contig 12877 bp, 10 predicted proteins | sample ConPoolayeCmetaG_FD_185481 | JGI IMG/M metagenome (GOLD analysis project Ga0209101, IMG submission 185481) | Hot spring microbial mat communities from California, USA to study Microbial Dark Matter (Phase II) - Cone Pool mat layer C metaG... ... | reverse complement strand
CAGGGCGCACCGAGACACTCACTACCCAGTTCTCAGCGGCGGCAAGTTATATCATCCCCGAGATACAGGCTCTTCCGGACGATATAGTTCGTGATTATCTCGTTGATCCGGCTTTCGCCGACTATCGCCGCTTTATCAGCGAGGCGCGGCGGTGGCGGGTGCATACTCTTTCAAGCGCCGAGGAGAAGATACTCGCTGAATTTTTTGGAGTCGCCTATGCGCCTTACGAATCCTATACTATCTTCACGACCGCCGACATGGCACGTCCTTCTTTCACCTTCAGCGACGGCACCACGATTTTGCTCAACGATCCCATGTATATCAAGTACCGTTCGATGTACGACGCGACTGATCGTAAACGTCTCTTCGAGACCTTCTGGGACAACTATGGAAGGTACCAGAACACTTTTGCCAAGATGCTGACGTACCAAACGAAGTACTACTGGACCGAAGCGCGGCTCCGCAAATTCAACTCGTCACTCGAAAAGAAACTCTTCGAAAAGGAACTACCACCCGATTTCTACGATACACTCATCACCCACATCCGCGCCATTCTTCCGGCACTCCATGAGTACATGATGCTTAAGAAAGAGATCCTCGGTGTTGACAAGGTCCGCTTCCACGACCTCTATGTGCCACTGACGACCATCCAGACCAAAGAAACCTACTCTTTCGAAAAAGCGGCCGAGATAGTGGAAAATGCCATCTCGCCAATGCCCGATGAATTCAGAGCAGCGATGAAGCAGGGTATGACTCCCGGTTCGGGGTGGATAGACGTCTATCCGAACAAAGGCAAGGCAGACGGTGCTTATTGTGCTGGCAGCGCTTATGGAGTCCATCCCTACATTCTCCTCAATTGGACAGACGATTATGAATCGCTTACCACGCTCGCCCACGAGATGGGACATGCAATGCACTCCTACTTCTCGAATAAGTACCAACCATTTCCCACATCCGACTACAACCTCTTCGTCGCCGAGGTTGCATCGGTCTTCAACGAGCACCTGTTGTCGGCATACCTTCTCAAGAACGCAAAGGATATCAATGAGAAAATCTTTCTCCTCAACAACTTCATTGAGACTCTGCGTGGCACGGTCTACCGACAAGCACTTTTCGCCGAGTTCGAGAAACGCTTTTATGAGATTGTCGAGAAGGGGATGCCGCTGACTCCTGATGTCCTCAACAAGATGTACAAGGAGATAAACCTCGACTACTACGGCGCTGCAAAAGAACTCTATGAAATGGACGACCGTTACGCTGTCGAGTGGGCATATATTCCGCATTTCTACTATAACTACTATGTCTTTCAGTATGTCGTCGGCTTCATCGGTTCGTTAACCCTTGCCACTAAGATTCTCGAGGGATCGCTTCCCCCTCAACAGTATGTCGAGAACCTTCTCATGGCAGGAGGCTCTAAACCGCCACTCGAGATCCTGCGTGCCGCCGGCGTCGACATGATGCAAGACGAACCATACAAACTGACTGAAAAGGTTTTCAAGGAACGGCTCACCGAACTTCGTGGGCTTCTGTCGGTACAGAAAAATGCGCAAAAGAAGTAAGTCATGATCCGTGGATCGGGTAATTCCCTCTCGATCATCATCCCTGTCTACAACGAAGAGGAAAACCTCCTCGAACTGTACGGCCGACTCATCACGGTACTTCCTTCTCTTCCCCAGCAATGGGAGATTTTTTTCATAGACGATGGGTCACGCGACAGAAGTTTCTCCATCCTCAAAGAAATCGCGCTGAAAGACAGCCGCGTGAAGGTGCTCCGTTTCATGCGCAACTATGGTCAGACCGCAGCGATCGCTGCTGGTATCGCTCATGCAACGGGTGATATAGTGGTTTTCTTGGATGCCGACTTGCAGAATGATCCGCAAGATATCCCCGCGCTCCTCGACAAACTTGCCGACGGTTACGATGTGGTAAGCGGCTGGCGTAAGGATCGCAAGGATTCTTTCCTCAGCCGGACGTTCCCTTCGCGTATCGCCAACAGCATCATTTCAGCGGTCACGGGCTGTCATTTGCACGACTATGGTTGCACCCTGAAGGCGTACCGAAACGAATTCTTGAAAGGGTTTACCCTCTATGGCGAGATGCATCGTTTTCTCCCTGCCTACGCTTATCAGAACGGCGCACGCATCACGGAAATCACTGTAACGCACCATCCCCGCACACGGGGAAAATCGAAGTACGGCATCGAGCGAACGTTCAAGGTCCTCCTCGACCTCATGACAGTCAAGTTCCTTTCCACCTACGCCCACAAGCCCATTTACCTGTTCGGGATGGTTGGGATGATCCTCGTCGCGCTTGCGGTATTGCTGGTTGCCTACCTCGTAATGATGAAACTGTTGACCGGCGCCTCCCTCATTGAGTCTCCTCTCCTTCTCATGTCAGCAATGTTCGTGATACTTGGCGTACATTCCATTTTTCTTGGGCTCATCGCCGAACTGCTCATGCGCACTTACCATGAATCGCAGGATAAACCGACTTACCGTATAAAGGAAACGGTCAATCTGACGGAAAACAGTTAACCATGTGCGGTATTGCCGGCTTCGTCGGGAAAGGGACGCGCGACGACATCCGCCGGATGACCGAAGTACTCATTCACCGGGGACCAGACGCTGATGGATTCTGGTACGATCCAGAGGTTGGTGTGTTTTTCGGCCACCGCCGCCTTTCGATTGTGGATCTTACGGGCGGATCCCAGCCGATGAAGAGCGAAGACGGAAATCTCATCGTCATCTTCAACGGCGAAATATATAACCACCATGAATTGCGTGACGAACTGGAAAGAGAGGGGTTCCGCTTTTTTACCGATCATTCCGATACCGAGGTGCTCCTCCACGGCTACCGCTGCTGGGGCGAAGATTTTGTCAGCAGACTCAACGGAATGTGGGCATTTGCCATTTACGACAAGGTGCGAAGACGTCTGTTTCTTTCACGCGACCGGTTCGGGAAAAAGCCGCTTTTCTACACTGTGCAGCCAGGGCTCTTTGCCTTTGCATCAGAACTCTCCGCGCTTCGCAGACATGGAAACGCTGTTTTTTCAATCAGCGAACGAGGACTCAAAAAGTACTTTGCCTATGGATACATTCCCGCACCGAACTCTATTTTCACCGAGGTTTCCAAACTGCCGGGAGGTCACTCGCTCCTATTCGATATTTCTACCGGTGAGATACGAGTTTGGAGGTACTGGGATTTCGAAATAGAACCGTTCGAAGAAATTCCCAACAACGCAGAGGAAGTGTGGAGTGAACAGATTCGTGCTCTTCTCTCGAGGGCGGTGAAACGGCGGCTCATGGCCGATGTGCCGCTCGGAGTGTTCTTGAGCGGCGGCATAGATTCTTCCGCAGTAACAGCCTATGCGGTAAAAGAAGCCGGCGCTGAACGGATGAAAACCTTCTGCATCGGCTTTGCCGAGGCCGATTTCGATGAATCGCGCTACGCAGGATCAGTGGCACGATTGCTGGGGACATCACACCGCGAAGAAATACTCTCGATGGAGATCGCAAGTGGTTTAGTTTCCGAACTCGCGCATCGTCTCGATGAGCCGATGGGTGACGCCTCGCTCCTGCCGACATACCTCCTTTCGCGGCATACGCGGCGCGAGGTGACGGTCGCACTGGGCGGAGATGGGGGAGACGAACTGTTTGCAGGGTACGATCCCTTCCGGGCGCTTGCAGCGGCACAAGTGTACAACTGCATCGTACCGAAACCTTTCCACAAGGCAGTGAGCCTTCTCGCTGCCTTCCTGCCGGTTTCACATCGGTACATGAGCCTCGACTTCAAGATAAAACGAACCCTTATGGGCCTCGATTATCCGCCTTGTCTTTGGCCTGCCATTTGGATGACAACTCTCCTGCCGGATCAGTTGACCAAACTCTTTGGGACGCCGACAGACATCGAGGATATCTACAGCGAGGCGATTGCAACGTGGGAGCAGTGCCGTTCGACGAACATCGTTGACAAGGTGCTCTGCTTTTTTACGAAACTCTACCTCCAAAACGATATCCTCGTCAAGGCTGATCGGGCAAGCATGATGGTCTCGCTCGAGGTGCGCGCCCCCTTCCTCGACATCGAGATGGTAAACCTCGTGCGACGTATCCCAGCCCGGTACAAACTGCGGAGGAACACGACAAAGTATCTACTCAAAAAGGCACTCGAACCGGTGCTCCCCAGAGAGATACTCTACCGAAAAAAGAAAGGCTTCGGCGTACCAGTAGGACGCTGGTTCAAGGAACGGCGGCTGGTAGTGACACAGGCGGAGATGGCACGCACCGGCCTCAACATGGCTTTCATGAACCATCTTTATGACGAGCATATCGCCGGGAAAGCAGATCACCGCCTCTTTCTGTGGAATCTGAAGGTGCTGGGTAGTTGGTTGGAAGTCTAGATGCGAGTTCGTTCCCCTATCGAGACGGAGATTGCCGGCGAAGTTATGAGATTTCTCATTGTTGGTCTCACCAACACAGGGCTCACCCTCGCCATCATCTTCGCGTTGCTCTGGCTCGGCGTTTCCTTGATTGCGGCAAATGTGATCGGCTACCTTGCCGGATTCATAAACAGTTTCATCTGGAACCGCTGCTGGACATTCCGGAGCAGCGGAGCCGTTGGTCGCGAGATCGTCGTCTATACGTTTGTCTGGATCGCCTCTTACCTTCTCCAGATGGCAGCGCTCCTTGTATCGTCCCGCTTACTCGTTCTTTCAGATATGGCAAGCACTCTCATCGCAATGGTTTTCTTTACCGGTCCAAACTATCTGGGAAACCGCTGGTTCACCTTCCGGAAGTGAGACGTTTTCGCTCACGAAAAAGCAACCTCTTCGGTTGTGCAAATCGCACAACGACCTTTTCTCGCTTCTCACCGGCAAAGAGTTTCCTTCGTTGGTATCCACACGAGGGTGGCATGACGGCGGCCGTCTCTGTCGCGCCGATGGGAAAAAAGTCCGGGGGTACAGGCGGTACACTGCGCCAATACTTCAACATCGGTGACATCTTCGGCGGCAAGTTGGTTCACAATTGCAGTTACAAGATCTCCGAAGAGATGTCCCCCGCGTTCCTCGATGGGAATGCCAGATTCACGAAATCGTTCACGAATATCTTTCCCGATTGTAAAACAACACTTCCCAATACCGGGGAAGATTGTTGCTCTAAGTGACCGGGCACCCCGCTCCCTCAGAAATCGCACTCCTTTTGTCACGAGGCGGAGGACTACACCGCGCCACCCGCAGTGAAAAATACCTGCGATAGGGACTTGGAGATCAGAAACGATTACGGGAAAACAATCGGCAGTACGGATAATCGCTCCGGTTCCCCGCCGAGAAATGACAATACCATCTCCTTCTCCAGATTCGTTCTCCAGAATGGCGTCGCTATGAACTTGATAGGCTAGATGGATCACAGAAAGAGAGAACCTCTCTCGGAGACCTTTCGTGATCTCGTCTAAATGTTCCCGCGCATCGGGCGATTCTATGAACAAGGCAGGGATGCTCCGGGAAGAGAGAGAACGCATGGGCAATCCGGACTATCTGGGGGAAGCATCATGCAACAGGTTTCGGAACGCTTTGAATGGCCGTCCCCCACCATCGAAACACCAGCGGTACCATTCAAGGAAATTAAGCCGAAGTCCGTGAATGACTCCCCCCATGGTACAAAGAGCGATATTGAGCGTATGTCCAAACACAAAAACAATGACCGCAGGAACAAGAGTATAGTACCAAGGACCGGCATCCCAAACCATTGTGGTTATCATGTTGAAGTTCTGTGCAATGAGTGACCCCGAAAGCCCCAGCGCAAAGAGACGGAGGTAGGAGAGAACATCAGCAAAGAACTGGACACCGTTATAGACGCCGAGGAAACCGCCGAGGAAGAATTTAAGAGGCCGCCATGTGCCCGCATTCGTGAAAAATACCACGAGGAGAGAAACCCAAAACACCTTAATGGCAAAAGCAGCAGTAGGAGGATCTGTTTCGTTGAGCCGTGCCCACACATAGAATGACCAGATGCCAGGTACCCATGCCCACACAGGAATAGCGGCAAGCCGCCGCCCGAGCGAGAAGAAGAGCCGCGCCCCTTTGAGGATCAGCGAAATAGTGATGTGAATAAGACCGATGACGATTGAAATAGTCATCATGGTATCGAGAACACCCGGGTGGCGAATATCGGTGTCGAGCATGGCAAGACGAACAACCCAGCCAAAGAGCGGATTATCCGCAGCAAGCCCATAGAATCCTCCCGCAGCGAGCCCATACACCGTCGCCGCGCTGCAGAGTGCAAGAGAGAGGCTGAAGAAACGGCGAAGAGAGGGAGCCGGATTCTTTACCTTATGACGGAAATAGAGGAGAATCGCGATGAGTGTGAGGGCATAGCCCGCATCCCCGAATATCATCGAGTAGAAGAGCATGAACGAAAAGAAAACCCACGAACTTGGGTCCCAGTCTTGATAGGACGGAGTATCATAGATACGCACCAAATTTTCTCCGAGGGCGGCAACACCGTGGTTGACTAGAAGGGTAGGTACCCGTTCACCCGGGTCGGGTTCTATTTCTTCCACATGAATCGGGGACTCACGAACGATGGCACGGAGATCCTTCTCTGATGACACGGGACACCACGCCTGCAGAACAAAAATGGTTCCGTCGAACAACTTCACTGAACCCCACGCCGCCACAGCAAAATCAAATTTCGTCAGTTCAGCAAGATAGTGGCGAAATACGGCATCCTTTGCCGCCGCCATACGATAGATGCGCTCTTTCGTCGCTGCGAGATCGCTCTCAAGGACGGCAATACGTGCATCCAATGTCCGGAGGTCTTCGTCCATTCGTATCTCCAGACAGTCAGGTACATGAATCGGTTCTTCAGAGAAGGTAATGAAGTACCGCCTTTCAGGATCCGCCGCGACCTCCATGGCGCCGAGCACTGGTGGGATATCTATCGTGTCGGCATATTCGTGGGAAACTTCCCAGAATTGGATGGTGAGGTGTCCGCGTTCTTTCAGCGCCTGTATCGTCGAAAGATCGAAATCGCCCCATGGCAGAAGAGAATCGCGTTTGTTGCGCAGTTGTTGCAGTTTCTCGCGGAGAGACCGAACCTTATCTTCGAGGAGAGGAAGTTCTTCGACGATACGTTCGACCGGTTCTTGTAAAGGAAATGAGGAGAGAAAAATTCTCTCCCGCTGCGCCTGTTTTTCATACTTGAGGAGCGTTCGGTACGAAGAGAGCGCTTGCTCAGCCGGCTGAGGAAGGGCATGGCGTCCATCTATCGGTAAAGAATCGCCGCGGTACGGCTCGATCTGTACGAGACCTGCTTCTTGAAGACGAGAAAGGAACTCCTCTTTCACCGAAGAAGGCCCCATAAAGAGCAGTTTGCGCATCCGTTCGATCATGCTACTGCCTCTGCCTGTTCTTCCGCTCCCTTCCGTTTGATCTTGTCTTTGGCTATTTTTGCGTTGCAAATGGCGGCTATTTCCTGATCACCGAGAAATATCTTGATACGTCGAATATTCTCGCGGCACTCGGGAATGAGTCGTTTCTCGAAGAGGTTCACCTTGATAGTGGTAAGCCGTAGTTCTTCGGTAAGTATTTCGAGTCGCCTCCGCGCCACCTTGATTTTCTCACGCACCGTAATAAGTTCACGCAACTCTTTCACCGCGCGATCGAGCCACACAGGCATAATGAAGAAACTATAGTGGCGTTCCTTGAAGGAGATACCGGTAAACACCGGAACGTCAACGCCGGCTACGTTTTCCTGCTCGGTTGTTACTTTATCAACCTCGATATAGTCGAACATGTCTATCGTCAATCGCTGAGAAAAGAGGATTGACCATTCAGCCAGAGAGCGGCGCCTCGACTCGAGATCGTCCTCAAGTCGGTGGAGGTGGTTTCGTGCCGTTTCGACTTCCATCTGAAGTTGCTGTTTCTTGAGTTGGAGTGTGGGGAGATACTTCGTAAGTTGTTCCAGAAGATTCTTCTGGTTCTTGAGTTCGGTCTTGTTGAGTTTTATTTGAGCCATCGTTTGTCTTTACTTGCTCCACTTGCCGTATTTCTCAACCCACGCACTCTTGAGGCCAACCTCGTGCTTATCGAAACACTCGGCGAGAATTGTCCACCCGAGGTCCAGCTGTTCTTCGATATCAAGATTGACCTCGAGATTCATCATACGCTCCTCGAACTTCCGGGCGTAGTTGAGCAGTTTTTTATCCCAGTTCGAAAGTCGGAACCCCATAGACTCTCGGTCACGCGCCTTCTTTGCTTCGGCATAGAGGCGTATCATCGCATTGGCAAGGTCGGAGTGGTCTTTGCGTGTTACTTTTCCCATGACCTGCTGCTTGAGACGTGAAAGAGAACCAAAGGGATTGATGACGCCACCGTGCAGGTAGAATTGCCCCTCGGTAATATAACCCGTGTTGTCGGGGACTGGGTGTGTGACGTCGTTACCCGGCATCGTTGTGACGGCGATGATAGTAATGGACCCGCTTCCTTCGATATCCACAGCCTTCTCGTAGCGTGCTGCAAGATCGGAGTAGAGAGAACCGGGGTAACCGCGGTTCGATGGCACTTTCTCCATCGAGATGGAGATTTCCTTCAGCGCGTCCGCAAACGCCGTCATATCAGTGAGGAGGCATAACACATTTCTATTCTGTATCGCAAACCTCTCCGCAACCGCGAGTGCAAGATCTGGGACGAGCAGACACTCGACGACTGGGTCCGAGGCAAGATGGATGAACATGATAGTTTTTTCCATCGCCCCTGATTGAGAGAAGTGATGTTTGAAAAAGGCATAGTCATCGAATTTAAGTCCCATCCCACCGAGGATGATGATATCGGCATCGGTTTGAGATGCGATACGGGCAAGTAGCTCGTTGTAAGGCTCCCCTGGTATCGAGAAGATAGGTATCTTTTGTGAGCGCACGAGCGAGTTAAACATATCTATCATGGGGATGTTCGTTTTGATCATCCGCTTTGGGACTATACGCTTTGTCGGATTAAACGATGGACCTCCGATCTCGACCCGATCCTCGAGAATATCCGGGCCTCCATCAATGGGAACCCCTGACCCATTGAAAACTCTTCCCATGAGCGACTCGCCGCATGCGACCTGCATGGGGCGTCCAAGGAAGCGGACGGTATCACCGGTCGAGACACCTCGAGTGCCGGTATATATCTGGAGTGTCACTCGGTCACCGTCGAAACTAATGACTTCGGCAAGCGATGATCTGCCGTCGCGCATCTTTATTTGTGCAAGTTCACCGAGTTTCACCCCTTCGGCACGGATCTCTGCGATAGAGCCCTTGATTTTCTCGATGCGTGTGTAGGTCTTAACCATGGCGTTCTCCCTTGAGTAGAGCAAGTACCGCCTCTTTTTTATCGCCGTATGACGGATCATCAGGGGCCGTATAGTTCCACTGGATAAACCGATCCTGCAACATCAAAAAGAAACGGCGTGCCGCATCATGCGAATCGAAAGAGAGATCGGCATCGAGCACCTGCTCGATTACCTCGAGCTGCTCATTCTGCCGCGCAATGTCGGTCGCTGTATCCACCTTGTCAAAGGCGTTTTGCTGGAGAAATACCGCATCATAGAACTCGCCCTTTAGAAATACAACCATATCGTCACGACTCGTCCCTTCTTCGCCAACGACCGACATCTTCTTGCCAATCTCATCTGCAGCGAATATTACCTTTTGCGCTTTACGAATAATTTCGATGCGGCGCCTGGTTTTTTCGTCCCCGTACTCATAAAAACGATCGTTGTACTTCGACCAACTGATAAGTGGATCTATCGCGGGGTAGCGCCGTGCATCGGAGCGAGCGCGAGACAACCCGAGAAAACAGCCGACAACCGCAAGTGTTGCTTGGGTAACTGGCTCTTCGAAGTTTCCTCCAGCAGGGCTTACTGCTCCTCCAATAGTAAGAGATCCCTTCTCGCCATTTTTAAGTTCCAACACTCCGGCACGGTCATAGAGTTCTGCAATACGTGAAGCAAGATATGCAGGGAAAGCTTCTTCTCCTGGGATCTCTTCAAGACGTCCGCTCATTTCTCGGAGTGCCTGCGCCCAGCGCGAGGTCGAGTCAGCGAGCAACAGACAGTCAATGCCCATTTGACGGTAGTACTCAGCGATCGCGGTGCCAATGTACACCGATGATTCACGCGCTGCCACCGGCATCGAAGAGGTGTTGCAGATAATACACGTACGATCTATAAGTTTGTGCCCGGTTGTAGGATCATCGAGTTCGGGAAACTCTTTGAGTAGTTCGACAACCTCTCCTGCCCGTTCACCACAGGCAACAACGACTACCACTTGAATGTGGGCATACTTCGAAAGTTGATGCTGTAACACCGTTTTTCCGGCACCGAAGGGACCCGGGGTGCAAAATGTCCCTCCCTTCGCAACCGGAAAGGGACCGTCTATGATCCGACAGGCCGTGGTCATCTGCTCAATCGGCAGTTGGCGACGCCCGAAACGGATAGGAAACTTTGCCGGCCAGCGTTGTACCATTGTCACTTTGTGTACGGTGCCATGTTCATCCCGGATCTCGGCAACGACATGATCCACGGTGTAAGATCCCTGAGGCGCAACCGAAACGACTATTCCCTTCCCGATGAACGAGAAAGGAACCATGATACGATGGGTAATGACGCCCTCAGGTACCCAGCCAATGAAATCGGCGCGCTCAACCACATCACCCGGCTTCACAGTTGGGGTAAAATCCCACTTTTTCTCTCGAGAAAGCGGGATGAGGTAGATGCCTCGCGGCAGAAAATAGCCGGCTCTTTCAGCAACCAGTTCGAGTGGATTTTGAAGACCATCAAAGATGCTGGTGAGAAGCCCCGGTCCTAGCTCAACCGTGAGAAGATCCCCATCGAATTCAACCGGATCTCCGTACGTGATGCCGCGGGTCAGCTCGAACACCTGTATTTTCGCAAGGTTACCCGCAATCTCAATGACTTCTCCTTTAAGCCGCTGGCCGCCGGTTACGATGTACGCGACCTCGTTCTGGCGCACGATACCGGTGAAAAGGGCGGTGACAAGATTTCCCTGTGCTCCGACAACGCGTCCCATCGCTCGTGTCTGTTCGATACCCATGCCTTTCTCCTAACCCTATCCATGTACAATGTGGTCAAGTATTTGCCTGCCCCGTTCACGGTTCAGCGAATTCCAGATATCTCGTACTTGGAACCCGATGATGTAGGAAAGAATAACATGATCCCCGAAGGGTGACTCTTGTCCGACTTCTTCCATTAACTTGAATCGGATGCGGTCGAGATCATGCTCCAGTTCTATCGGTTCTTTGTTGAAGAGATTGATGATATCCACAACCTCTGGGAAAATGCTCTTCAGCCCGAGATCTGTCGAGGCGCGATTCTCAAGGATTACTTGGATAAAGTAAGGATCTCCTTTGAGGTGTTCCTCGAGGTTGAGTCCTTGGCGCAAAATCCGTTGGGCAGCGAGCACCGTACGGATGATGGTTGCAATTCGGCCATAGTAACGGATAAAGGGGCTCTTGCACGTCTGGAGGTAGGAAAAGTAGCCAATGTAGAGGTCTTCCATGTGATCAATTCGCTCTTGGGGCGTTTTGTACTGAAGAAAGTAATCAACAATGAACTCAGGAAAATTCGGATCCGGCATATTGAGAAAGGGATCCTTGAGAAAGGCGACAATCTGATCAACCTCGAGATAGTTTGGCTTGTATATCTCGATCGGGCGAGGTTCTTCGGGTATTCGGCCCCCGGCACGCGGGATTTGAGTTCTCAGGACGAGTTCTATGTTGTAGAGATCATTTTGGAGGAGGACATCCTTGAGCGGGTCCATGAGCGACTCGAGTTGCTGCCAGTTGTCTTCGAGGAACTGGGCGAGCGTGCCAGGCAGCTCGCTGTCCCATGTCAGTTTGGGAAGCGCTGCAACAAGGTAGTGATTGAACCTCATGATGCTGCCGGATAACTACTTTTCGAATAGGTAAGAACGCATCTCGGGACGTACGAACTCGCTGAGAAGTTCGATGAGCGCCTCGTGGGTAAACTCGTAGGAAAACCCTTTGTCAACAAACCGCACTGAAAAACCGGAGGGTATAGTGTCGTCCGAGAGAGCGATACCGTGCATTGCTTGTGCCACAATTTTACCTTTTAGAAAATCGCCGAGTCGTTTCTTCAGATCATTGGAAAGAACGATCTCAACCTGTCCGGCACCAGTACCAACAGCAGACTGAACAACCGCGAAAAGGAGATCCTTCATGAGATCGGTGCACTGCTCTGTTTCCTGAATCATCCCTTGAAGGGTGCGAGTGAGAACCTCTTTCTCGAGAGCAATTTTCAGCGTGTCAACCGCCTGCCGCACCGCAAGTCGGAGCGACGACTCGGCCGTCGAGAGAGTAAGCCGCGCCTTCTCCTCGGCAGCGCGAACGATCTCCTCTGCCTTCTTCTCTGCCTGCGCGATAATTCGTTCTTTTTCAGCGGTTGCCTGGGAAAGTATTCTCTCTTTCTCTTGCTCCGCAGGGGTAAGCACCTTGTCTTTCAAGTGCTCACTGATAGTCCGTATCTTGTTTTCGAAGGTTGCTGCTTCTTGTTCGAGTTTACCGCTCATGTCGTGACTCCTTTTTTCAAGGATAAACCGGCTATTGTAAAATCAGCGGAACTATAGCGTAGATGGCAGGAAAGTCAACAAAGGAGAAAAGCAGTAAAGAAAGCGGTCAACTCTTCGATATCAGAACACCACCGAACAGCCGCAGCCGTCAGATTTCGGCCTTGAACGGGCATCAGTATCGGGAATAAGAGTATCCTCGTCCTCCAACAAGCCGTCGCCTGCCTCGTCGGTCATCTCATCGGGGGTTTCGGTATCCTCGTCGGGTTTGGTGGTGTCGGGCTTTACGGTGTCAGTG
>Ga0209101_1002260_pt1 | contig 12877 bp, 12 predicted proteins | sample ConPoolayeCmetaG_FD_185481 | JGI IMG/M metagenome (GOLD analysis project Ga0209101, IMG submission 185481) | Hot spring microbial mat communities from California, USA to study Microbial Dark Matter (Phase II) - Cone Pool mat layer C metaG... ... | reverse complement strand
CGCCCGATGCGCGTCACGCGCGGGTCATCCTCCACCTTATGGATCAGCTTGCCCTGCGCATCCCGTTTCGCCACCTCCTGCCAGCGCTGCTCGGCGTCCTGGTGCATACTGCGAAACTTGATTATCTTGAAGCGGCGGCCCTGCTCGCCGATGCGCTCCTGCAGGAAAAAGACCGGGCCGGGCGACTCCAGCTTGATCAACAGGGCGATGAGCAGCATCAGGGGCGCCAGGAGGAGCAGCAAAGTGGCGCTGGCGAAGATATCGAACAGGCGTTTGAGGACCCGTTGCGGCTCGGTGAGGGCCGACTCGCGCAGACTGATCAGCGGAATACCGCCGAGGGTTTCCACGGGTGTGCGGGCGAAGATCAGGTCCAGCACACCGGGAACCATATGCACCATCACCGGCTCCTGGAGCAGGCTGAGCGAGAGCCGGGCCACCCGCTCCTGCTGCTGGTGGGGCAAGGCGAAGATCACTTCGTCCACCTGATGCGCATCAATCAGGCGGCGAGTCTCTTCCACGGACCCCAGCCGCGGCACGCGGCCCGGCGCATCCAGCGCATCGCTGGTGTACCCGACGACGCTCACCCCGGTCCAGGGCCGGCGATGGAACTCATCGGCGAGGCGTTCAGCCGTGCTGGCATCGCCCACCACCAATGCCCGACGCCGGGTATGCAGCCGGTTGCGCGAATAGACATAGACCCGCACCCCCAGATGAAACAGGAGCAGCACGCCCAGGTTCAGCGCGGCGAAGTAGAGGAACTGCAGGCGCGAGACTTCCCGCAGGGAGAGGTAGAGCAAGCCGGCAAAACTGGCCGAGGCGAGCGCCACCGCGCCGATCAGGCGGCCAATCGCTTCGACGAGGCCGCGGGTAAAGAGCGCGCGCTGCGGTGTGAGCAAGAGAAAGACCGCCAGCCAGATCAGCGCCACGGCGAGGTAGAGCTGCCAGGGCAGTTGGGCCGCCTCGGAGGGCAGATCCATGCCCAATTCAAAGGTCAGGCGAATGTGCGAGGCGATGGAGAGGGAGACGAGCGTGAGCGCCAGATCCCAGGCAAGGACGCTTCCGATGACCCGGTAACGCAACCGTTCGAGCATAGGCCACCTGGTGGACTGTGACAGCGATCGACGAAGCGCGGGGTCCGATCGCACCGCATTGTGGATCAGATGACAGCTCGCTCATAAAGCCGGCTAAGTGTACCACGGTTGCGCGTATCGGGCAATCGGAACGGCAGTGCGGCAGTGCGGGCAGTGCGCGCGACGTAAAGTCCAGCGCAGTCTTACGCTGCGCTGGACAGTTCATGCTGGCGGTGCACGCTCCGGGCTTTCGGCCAGGTATATGTCGGCTTCGCCGCGCTCTCAAGGGTGATGGTGACACCGCATGCTACCACACGCTGCAAGGCTTCAGGTCGCACTCTTATCCACCACTCCACCGACGTCAGGTCGCATATCCCAACCACCGTAGACAATAAACGACTTTGTCAGCCCGAGCACTCGCTCACGGATCAAGACCGCCTCGGGAAAAAGAGCCCTGAGTTCATGAATGTTGAGAAGACGGTGCTGATCCACCAGACGCCTTGCGGCAATCGGATCGGGCTGACGCTTGTACCATCCCATATTGAAGTGCTGGACCATTGTCACTTGCAGCGGCCTCGGCAGAAACTGGAACCAGGGGAAGAGGAAGTGGGGTTCGAGAGGAAAGGCGCAGTTAGGGGTCTGGACAAAGTAGCGCCGACCGACGCGCCGTACCTCGGCGGCCATCCGTCGCTGATCTTCAAAGTTGCCCACATGCTCGATCACCGAGTTAGAGAAAACGACGTCGAACTCTCTGTCGCTGAAGCAGGCCATGTCACGCGCATCGCCGGCGAGGCTGCAAAAGTTTGCGTGGAACACAGGCTCTGAGTCCAGGTTGAGCAGCGTGATCTCGAAACCAGGGCGATCAGCGAAGTCCATCAGTTCCCAGAACGCCTGCACGCCGCCGACGTCAAGGATGCGGACCGGAGTTGGGAGGTTCTCAATGAGTGATCTGAACAGAGCGAAGCGACGTCGGCGCATCCAGGTGGCCAATGAGTCGCTGCGCCGATTATCGTAGATCCGCCCGATGTAGCGCATGACTTTTCTCACGTGCTGGCAACCACCCCAGTCGTTGGCGCACAATGCGCAGCAGAAACAGCGGATTGCCGATAAGGTAACGGCGCCACAATCTGCGTGGTTCGGTAAACAGCCGGGTCAGCCACTCCAACCCACGGTCCGTAGCCCAGCGCGGACCACGGGGGACACGGCCAGACAGAAAATCAAATGCGGCCCCCACTGGTAAAGCCACGCGAACCTCGAGGCGATCCCAGTTATCTTTCAGCCACTGCTCCTGCAGTGGCATACCGAAGCCAATGATCAGGATGTCTGGAGAGACCTCGTTAATCGCACGAACAACAGCCTCGGTGTCGGCACTGCCCAGGCTATGGTCGAAATGCCCGTGGTGAACACCTACGATGTTAAGTTGCGGGTAGTCGGCTTGGAGCCGATGCCCTGCACGCTCGGCGACTCCTGGCCGCGCGCCGAGCAAATACAGGGTGTAGTGCCGGGTAGCGCAGCGTTGCGCGAGGAGCGGCAGCCAATCCGGCGGCGTAAACCGTCCGGGCAGCCGATAGCCCAGCAGGCGCGCCCCCCACTTGACGCCAAAGCCATCACAGAAGACGAGGTCACATCGGTTTAAGAAATCTCTGAACCATGGCAGGCTATAGGCAAGATTGATTGCATGGACGTTTACGTGCGCGATGATCGCATGCTCGCGCTTTTGAACCGCTCGTTCAATCGTATCGAGGAGTTCACTTAAGGTGACCATATCAACAGTGACGCCAAGGACCTCAACCGTAGTGCGAGGCGGCATCAACTGGCGATTATGCTGGACTTGCTGGCTCATAGGCTTACCCCATCTTTACGTGGCTCATTGCCCTATTCAGACATGCGTATGCTGCGGCAACCTGGCGAGGACCCTGGTGTAAACGTTGATCGTACCCTCCACCATCTTGTCCGGGCTATAGTCGCGCACGGCGATCTGGCGGCCCCTGGCTCCCATTACAGCCATCAGTGCTGGGTCGTCCAGGAGTTCAATCACCGCAGTAGCGAGCGCCACCGGGTTACGCGGCTCAACCAGCCGCCCAGTCTCGCCGTCGCGCACCAGGTCGACCAGCCCACCGACGCGGGTTGCGACGACGGGCAGGCCCAGGTGCATCGCCTCAAGGGCCACCAGCGAGAAACTCTCGGCCACTGAGGGTACGACCACCAGATCGAGCTTGCTCATCAGGGCGAGCACGTCATCACAGGAGCCCAGCAGCAACTGATCGGGGTCAAGCCCGAGCTTCTGCGCCAGCGAGCGGATCAGCCCGTGCTCAGGCCCATCACCGACCACGATCGCCTGGAGGGCAGGTACTGCCTGGCGTATCAGAGGCAAGCTCTCGACAAAATAACGCGCACCCTTCTCTTCTGAGAGCCGGCCGATATAGCCGATCATCGGCGGGCGTTGGCCAGCGCACAACCGGGGTAGGGGCGTCTCTGGCAGAGCGATAGCATTAGGCACAACCGTGATCTGGTGCGCGGGAATGTTATAAAACGATACCAGGTGATCGCGAAGGGCATTGCTTGGAACAATCACCGAGTCGCCTGTCCAGAATCCTGACAGCCCGGCCCAGTTCGTCTTAAACTCATGAATTGTAACCACCAGGGGACGGCGGGTCAGGCGGGCGACAAAACCGCCGATAACAGTGGTGAAGCGATGATGGCTGTGCAGTACCTCAACCGTACTTACACGCACAAGGACGCTGAGGCGCAGCACAGCGCGAAGCATGCCGGTCAGCCGCGAGGGATAAAGCTCGGGGACTCTGAGCAAACTCGCTCCGGCGGCGGCGACGCGTGCAGCCATTGAGCCCCCCGTGGTCGCCATCATGACGCTATGACCTCGCTGGCGCAATCCACCAACAAGAAGCACCAGGTGGTTAGAAACACCACCAAGCTCACACTGTGGTCGCAGCATCAATACCTGCATGCTGGTTCTGTTTCCACTTTCGGATCACTACTCCTGCGTGGCCTACAGCGAGGCCGAACATCACCCAGGAGAAACCGCCCCAGAAGAACGAAGAGAACTGCGAGGTGAAAAAGAGCCCGATCAGGGCCAATAAATAGCCAAGCAGGATCCCCCGATCCTGGGGCTCCGTTGCGCGAAAGTAGCCATACCAGGTATAAGCCATTGTACCAAGGCATATCCATAGCATACAGATCAGCCCGATAATACCGCTGTCATGGAGGCTCTGCAGCATCGAGCTAAAGATCCACCCACTGGTGTAAGGAAACGAGAGCGGGCCATTGCCGATCCAGGGGTGCTTGCGCCAGGCATCGATGGCTAAACCCCAGACTATGGTGCGCACAGTGGCCGAGTCACTTCCCACATCGACAATCTGCAGGAACCGGTTAAGCAACCCGATCTCGTAGCCAGCAATACTGAGCAACATTAGCAGCGCCAGGAGGCCGATAGCGCCAGCGGCCAGAAGTGTCGTAATGACGCTGTAACGTGCAAAGGCGCGCCTTGTACCTCTGGTGGCGACGATCATCGCCAGGACTGCTATCAGCAGGCCAAGTCCAAGCCAGGTGCTACGCGTGTAGCCGAGCAGCAGACCAATCAGCCCAATCAGTCCGGCCGCTCCGAGGAGTCGCAACTGATGGGCTGGGGCGTACAGGCCTATGCCGATTATGATCCCAAGCACGCAGAGCACAAATATCCCGTAGAGATTGGGTTCGAGGAAGAAGCCGTTCACCGAGAGGGAGCCACGACCATCCTGGTTATAGAGAACCAGAGGCGTTGGCATAATCGGGTAAAGCAACACAGCAATGATGCTCGCCAGAGTGTGACCAATGAGTAAGATGATGAAATAGATCGGCAGGCGTCCTCGCAACTCGGGCATGTGGTGGATCGCCATCACAACCAGGAAGAAGGTCGCTACACGGCCGACAAAGATGGTGCTCTGGGCCAGACTAGTCTCGGGCACAGGCGAATGAAGCGCCGCAGCGGCGAAATTGGCCGCCAGGAAGCCGATAGCCGGGATAAAGAACGGGTATGAGCGCAGGCACAGGTAGCGTCCCGGCGAGTGTAGGAGCAGCACCAGGCCCAGCAGCGGAACAATCATGGCGTCAGGCTTGAGGCGGATGCCAAAGTTGTTGCCTTGGAAGGTAACGCTCACCATCAAGAGGGCGAGCAGGTAATGAGAAGCGTAGCGGATGCGCAGCAGCAGTGCAACCGACCCGAGTGTCAAGAGCGCCACTGTCGGTGCCAGGAACCAGACGAACACCGTTGCGCGCGCAAGAAAGGTAACTCCGAGCAGCACACCAATGGCCGCAAAGAGCCCTAGCAGTAACACGCTCGGGCTAACCCTGAGGGCGCGCTCCTGATACAGTTTCTTATTCACCGGCAGTCCACCTCTGGCTCAGTCAACTGATCCGGCAATCTACCCTCTGCATCTTCGCCAGACTCATCCGGTAACGCCACTAGCGATAGAGGGCTACCATCTCGCGCAGATGGAGGTGCTGGAGCATGGCACGACGCAAGTCGTGCCCATCGTACACTTCGAGAAATCCAAGGCTGATCTGGCTACGGCTGTAAAGTGCGATCAGAGCCTCATCGCTAATCGGGGCATGCAGGTTCTGCGGAAAACGTGCGCTCAGGTAGCAGCGCAGGGCGTGGTTGGCTAAGTTGGCTGCCGCCCGGTACTGGCGCTCGGGTGTCAGGGCAAGACACTGGTCAAGCAGCAACTTGGCATATTTGGCCCACGAACGCAGCGGGGTCCGGGCGCCGCTCTGCCGACCCGGCCCAAAGGCGTGAACCTCAATGCCCTGCTCGAGCAGATAGCCGACATACCGTGTGCGCAGTGCGTAATTCGCGCCAACAAATGAGACCTGTAGATCATGTGGCACATTCATAGGCTTAAAGTATTTCGGATTTGAGGCCATTTGCCACCAGACCGATTTTGCCCCGATCTGCTCAAACTTGGCGCGTGCATCACGCTCGCTATGTAGATTGTAGTCAAAATGACTCGCAAGCTCATCGACGAGGTCAAACTGGTGGATGTTGTTGCACGAGAAGTTGCAGGTAGGCACACCCAGATAGCGGATCTCGTCGATTACTCCTGGGTCAACCATGCCGTTCATCAGGTAGGCGAAGAACAGGTCAAACGGTGTTTTGTCATGCTCCCGGCGGAAGGTGTCGAGCAGGCGTTGACTGAAACTGGACCCAAGAAACTTATCGTTACGCGCCATCGCCTGACGGCCTTCGCGAGCATCGAAGAGCAGAACATCGTGGCCAACATCGCGTAGCGGTTCGTAGAGATCCCGATACCAGGTCTAGTTCTGGGGAACGACCGTGTTAGCGTTGCCTTCGAGCACCTGAAAGATACGCATAATCTCAACCAAATTAGCGGGGCAGGTAAGGTATCAATTCAAACTGTCTGAAGACACCGTCGCGGTTTTGCCCGTTAATCTCGGCATCGTTAATATACCAGATATTCAAGGTATGCAGCCCTGGCCGGAGTTCGAGCAGCGTTTCAAGCATCTCGAATGTGTTGTCGCCGCGGCCCAGGCTTACTCGTGACACCTTAACGCCATCAAGCCCTAAGACGAGTTCAACCGGGGCAGGTAGGGTATGCTGGGCTTCAAGGCGCCACAGGTAGGTTCCAGGGTACGTGACCTCAATCCAGGCGATGGCGTGTCCACTCCACCACATATACCCATTGCCGTCAGGAGGTTTCCCAAATGAGAGAGGTGTCCCGTAGCTAACCACTTCGTTAATCTCCGTCGCCCAGCGCAACTGGTCTCCTCGAACCCGCGACCCGTTATTCACGACGATTGGCCGCAGCGAGGGCTCAGCCGCAAGCAGCGCAGCAACACGCGACTCGGCGTCAGGGGCAAGCGTAACGGAGGAGGCAACGGCGCACAGATAGTCCTGGTCGGGTCGACGACCGCTAAACCGCTCGGCCAGCGGGCACCAGTCGGCAGCCGTTTGATATGCCCCTTGCTCGAAGCTCCGTCGCACAAGGGGCGCGATCTGATCTGGGGCGAGGTCAAGCTCCGCCAGCAGTTTGTCAACCAGGTTCGTGTCGCCGGCAGATTCGGCGGCGAGGGCCAGTTCCTGTTTGACCAGCAAGCTTTGCGGCAAGCGGATGGCAGCCTGTGAGAGGGCCGCGACTGCTGCATCAGATTGACCAGTGCGTCGGTAGAATTGCCCGAGGCGACGCAGCGTCATCGGGTCAGTCGGGGCCAGAACCCGGGCACGTTCGAGCTGGATTTGTGCCGTAGTGAACGCCACCTCATCGCCAGGGTTTTGAGTCAGGGCCTCGAGAGCGAGCGTACCTGCAGTTAGGGCAAGGTAGTAGCGAACGGCCGGGGTACAGGCGACAACTACAGCGAGGAAGACGGCTATGGCGAGTATGGCCCGATAGAACACCTTTAGATGAGGTACAACCTCAGTCGGTGAGATCGGTTGGTCAATCTTCGAATCCATATACTTCAGCGCGCTCCTGCAGCTTCGCCCGTTTACCCGATGGCTATAAGCTCACCAACAGCGGAACACGACGCAGCGCATTATAGCATGACGCTAGCGGGGAAGATAAGGGTACAGCGCTCACCGTAGGGGCTTGCGCAGCAAGAGCTTGAATGTCGTTACAGCACCGATTGACCGTAGCAGCGCCCTGGTAGGAGCATAACGACCGCCAGCCTCACGCTCGTGAACGACCACCTCGGCGCCACGCTCACTCATGTGTCTGACCAGAGCTATGTCATCGATCCCTTTGTCGACGTGGTATTCAGCCAGAATGCTCATTGTGGCCTGATTTACCGCCGCGCGTTCCTTTGACGTGGCACCAGTAATGATCCGTTGTGCACGGCGCGCTACAGCAGCGAAGAGATCACCCGGCTGGCGATGGATCTTGAAGGCCACGAAGTCGAGGTACATGATCAGGCGCTCGAATTCGTTTCTGTAAGCTGCCGGGTCAAAACTGGTGAAGATGACTCCGCCGGGCGTCAGGCTGTCATAAGCCAGGTCAAGGACACCGCATACATCAGCCAGGTGGTGCAGCGCCGAGGAAAAGACAATGAGATCGAAATGTAAGCGGTGGGATTGCAGGAAGTCGCCAATCTCGCTGCAGATAATGAGGGGCTCTAGGCCTTCGTTGTCACAGTGCATCTGTAAGATGCGCAGGAGTTCGATTGAGATGTCGCAGGTAACCGTGCTCACACCGCGGCGCAGCAGTTTAAGTGAGACGTTGCCAGACCCGCCGCAGGCATCAAGGGCGCGAATCGTAAGCGGGGGCTTGCCAACCACTGCCAGGGCTCGGTCGAGATCTCCCGCGAGACATTGCTGCATCTCGGCGCTGGTAACGCAGGTTTCGGTGCGGTCATAGAGATGGGCAATGTGCGCATAGTACCGACGATTCGCCTCAGCAATCTTGCGGTATTGGGCCGACGGACGCCAGTTGCTCATCGATTCCTCTGACAGGTTGCGAACTAAAGATCTATTCCGACGACGCCTCGCCTCGGAAATCCATTACCAACCCGCACGACGCCGCAGCCAGAAGAAGTCATAGGCATACTCACAGTCCTTGAAGGCTGAGAGCTCGACACACTCGTGCAGGGTGCCGCTATCATCGACCCTAGAGAACTCACGCAACTCGAGCTCAGGGGCCATCGCACGTCCGAACCGATACTCACACCGCTCGATATAGCAGTCCTAAATCATTTGTAAACTGCCATAGCGCTGGCGGTTGGGAAAGTCGAAGAACTGACGCTCCAGCATTTGCTCAAAGGCGTCAACGACCTGCTGAAACCTGGTGGCGACGAGGCGAAGCTTCTGGATTGCACCTTTGCCCTGGCGCCAGACTTCTTCAATCGGGTTCTGAGTAACTGTTCACACTTGGGGTAACCCACGCGCCTGCGAGCGAGGGCGTTTCTCCCCCGTCGCGTCTCTGCGAGCAAGATGCCCGCGCTCCCAGGAGAAATGTGAACACTTACGGTTCTGAGTCGGGTCGTGGGGCGCAACATTGATCCAGGTAATCAGCCAGTCCTCCGGCGAAAGGTCGCCGTTCACGTCGGCCAGAAAGCGCTCCATTTCCGCCCCCTTTGCCAGCGAGCATGGTCCCAGCAGATCGTGAGCCTAGCGTCAGGATAGCGCGAGAGCAACTCGACCAGGAAGTCGGTGGGATGGTCCGTCTGTGCGACCGGATAGGGCATCACGTGCATCGCGCCACTCAGCGCGTCGAGTGCGCCATAGAAGGGTTGCCGAGCCTGGGTGTTCACCATGTCCAGCGTCAAACGCTCGTTGCGCTTGCCCCATCCATAGCCACACACATCGCCCCAATGCAGACAACACGCATCGACAAACAGCATCACGCGGCGTCGCTGTTTCAACTCCTCGCGGTAGGCCTCCACATATGCGCTCACTTCGGCGTGTTTGGCTGCCACCTGGCTTGCGTTTTTTGGGATTGCTGGCCTGCACCTTCTTCCACCTCAGGCCGGCGGCGTGGAGCAGGTCGTAGTAACTCTGGGTGGACTGGTAGGTCACGGCGTAGGTTTCGCCAAGATAGGCTTGGAGCCGGGCAAGATCGCAGTGTTCCTGCTGCTCAATCCAGGCCAGGACTTCGGCTCGCTCCGTTTCGGTCAGCTGGCCCGTTGAGCCCTGATAGCCGAGGCGTAGTCCAACCACTCCCTGCTCGGCATACACTCGCTTCCACGTACTCACGAAGGGCTCGGAGACCTGGAGCAACTGGCCAATCGCCTCGTAGGGATAGCCCTGCGCCGCTATCTGCACGGCTAACGCTCGTTTGTATTCCCGCGCATCCCGGGTGCTCCGCAAGAACGCGCCGAGCAGTTCGTCCATCGCCTGCCTCCTGCCCTGCTCACCTCCTACCCCAGGTCATGCTACCATACGGCAGGTCCTAGTTTACATCCTGACTGGCGTTGCTATATGTACCGGATGGGTCGAGAGGGTCACCCTAGAGCGCTTCTCGTAAAAGTTCATTCGACGCTAGGCGCACTGAACGCCACAGGTGACAAAAAAGCTGCGGGTGTCAGCGGTGGTGATGCTGGACAACGACGCGCTCACGATCTCGTACAGATCTCGACGCTGAGCACTCCGGCTTTGCGCCAGCCACGCTTCAGTCTGGCGAAAGCCGGTTCAATCGGCGAGAAATCCGGCGAATAACTCGGCAGAAAATGGAGTTCGCAGCCGCTATCCGTGATCGGGCGCTCCAGCTGCTTGCAGTGATGGGCGCTCCGGCTGGCCGGGAATACGCTAGAGAGTATACCCGTGAAACGAGAGCATGTCAAACGCCGCACCGGCCGTACGTGTTCGCTCTTGGGGTAAAGGGATCTTAGGCATGTTTCAAACGCACTTGACAGTTCGCCTCGACACGGGATCCCAGGGGTGGCTGTGGAGGGGCCTGGCCCCTCCACACCTCCCCGCCAGACTGTCAAGCGCAAACCGCAGGTTTTGAAACATGCCTTAGTACTAGATTTTGGTGCGAAAACCATCAGGACGGTATGAAACGAGGTTGCGCCAACCCGTGTTTTGCACCGACCAGGCCAGCCTCCGGCCAACCCCCCGTTGGTCGGGGATCAGGCGGTCGCGCGGGCGATCACCCGCAGGTTGTGGGCGAGCAGGCCGAGGCCGACCCAGCGCTGCATGCCGGCATCGCCGTGGTAGCGGCAGCGGTTCAGCTTGTGGCGTCGTTTGAGCCCGCTGATCCGTCCTTCAATTCCAGCTCGCCAGTTCCGTCCGGCGACAAACTAGTCTTGACGCTCATGGGCTATGCGTTTGGCCGACTTTTTGCCCGGTTTGGGCAAGACAACCTGCGGAATCTTGCGTTGGGCCAAGTCTCGTTCATTCGCCGCCGATTGTAGCCCACGGTCGCCCGCGACGAGCGCGGGCGGATGGCCGAAGCGTTGGATGTGGGCATCGACACTCGGCACGACCTGCGCCGCTTCGTCGGGATTGCCGTCAAGCACCTGATAGCGCGTGATGATGCCGCCGTCAACCTCATCGAGCCAGATCAGGCGCCCGAACTCCACCGGCTTGCCGGGCTTGCCTTTGCGCCGGATGGCTGTATGGGGCTCGAACAGGCTCACCACTTTCTCGGGTGCGGGCACTGCTTCGCCCTGGAGCACCCGACGGGTCGTTTGCCCAATCACCTGTTCCACCATCGGCAGCAGTGCCTCCAGGCGCCTTGCAATACGCTGCGCCGCGTCATCCGCGGCCGTCGTCACCGCGTTGACAGTCCGGCGGGCCTGCACCACGACCGTCTCGGTCAGCTGCACCAGGTCGCGGTAGGCGGTTTTCAGCGCATCGGCAGCCTGCTCCCCCTTCTGGCGGGCCACATCCATGATCCGCTTCGTACCCGCCTTGGCCGCCGCAGCCGTCTCGCGCAGCTGCGCGTCACTCCAGCCCACCGCATCTTGCGACACCGTCTGAACACGCTGCAGCACGCGGGTGATGACGCGCACGCCATCGTTGAGCAGCGTGCCATCGCTAGGATGGTGGATGTGGGTTTCCACCACGGTGCCGTCGATGCGCAGCTTGCGCCCCTCGGTGACCTTCAGCTGGCGGGCCAGGTCGGTCACGTGATCCAGCAAGGTCTGCAAGGTAGCCGGCTGGATCAGCTTGGCCCAGCGGATCAGGGTGGTGTCATCGGGCACGCGCTCGGCGTAGACGCGACAGGTCTGGCGCAGCACCAGGCTATCGGCGATGAAGTGCTCAGTGTCCTCGAAGCTCCAGCCGTGGAGGTGTTTGATGACAAGCATCCGCAGGATGACCTCGACCCGGCTCGAGGGTCACCCGTCAGTTCGCGTACGGGGATACCCGACGATCTGGGTGCTGATCTGCGGGGTGTAAACGTCGAGGGGCGCCCGTCAGTTCGCGTACGGGGATACCTTTGGGCCAGGTCAGCCTTCACCGCCTGGAAGATCGCGTCGTGGTCGAGCAGCCGATCCAGTTGGGCCAGCACCGGGTCTATCTGCATCCTCAGGTGTGGGAATCCTCAGGTGTGGGATCTGGGCAAACAGGTCCATCGGTTCATAGCGATCACGGAGCATCGTCCACCTCCGGGCGTGCGGGGTACGACGGCCACGCAGATTCTACCACCCGTGGGGTTTCGCACCAAAATCTAGTACTAGGCGATGAACGGAGGACCGCGTAACCAGGTGTTTTCAGGACATATACCACCGTTCCTGACACTCCCACTCCACGCCAATGCTATGGAACTCGCTGCACGCCGGCGGGTACGCAAACGCGATGTCAGTGTCGGACCGCAATCGCGAAAGGGTGTCCGTGCCTGGGATACCTTCCGCGCTAGCGGCGACGGCCGCCAAACTCGGCGTGGAGCGAACTGGCCTCATCGCGTGCCTTGCCAGCTAATCCAGCGCTTTTGGAAAGGATACATTTTGGTCGCTCATCGCTAAATAAGCTGGAGTTCCGGCTTCCACCGACGCAACATAGACCACGTTTTCTCACCGAGTACAGATCGTCCTAGTCCTTTAGCCAGTATGAGTAGCACGTCTGATCCAACTGAGGGGTCAAGTAGTACTGCGCGAGTCAGATGCCTCATGGCCATAGATAGGTTCTTTCGGTGTGAACTCAGATAGACCTGGGCTGAAAAGAGATCAAACTGAACCTGGCCCTGCCGAGCGGTCAGAAGACCGCTGCGGATGGTGCGCGCTATAACTTGATCAATATCCTGGATAAACTTGCCCGGCATTGCGATCGTCTTCGACCGGAGGTGCAGACGGAACCGCGCGAGGTTGTACGGGATAAACCGGAATGGGACCTGCTTACCGAGGCGTACCCAGAGATCAAA
>Ga0209101_1002259_pt1 | contig 12882 bp, 6 predicted proteins | sample ConPoolayeCmetaG_FD_185481 | JGI IMG/M metagenome (GOLD analysis project Ga0209101, IMG submission 185481) | Hot spring microbial mat communities from California, USA to study Microbial Dark Matter (Phase II) - Cone Pool mat layer C metaG... ... | reverse complement strand
GTTCCTACCGCGCCCCCGGCGACACCCACCACGCCGCCCCCGCCCCCTGCGGATGTGCTCCGGGGCAGCGTGCGCTGGTCCGCCGCGCAGGGGCCGATCATTCTCCGGCGTGACGTGCAGATCGCTCCGGGGTCGGAGTTGCTCATCGAGCCGGGGGTGGAGGTGCGCCTCGATCCCGGGGTATCCATTTATGTAGATGGCGGACGGTTGCTGGCCGCGGGAACCGCTGCCCAGCCGGTGCGCTTCGTCGGGAACACCGGCGCCCGCTGGAGCGGCCTGTTCGGACGCCCGGACAGCGTGATAGTGCTGGAGCATACGGAGGTGCGCGGCGGGGGCGTGGGCGGCACGCTGATGGCCGTGGATCGCAGCAACCTGACGGTGCGGAACAGCCGCTTCAGCGATAACGGCGGCGGCATTATCACCACCGACACCCGTCTGGAGATGAGCGACACCGAGATGTTCGGGAACGATATTCCCTTTGGCGCCGCGCTGGAGGTCAGTTTCGCCCGCGGGAACTTCGTGACCCTCACCCGCAATCGCTTCGGCGTCAATCGCCTCACCGCCGGTTCGCCCCAGGTGCGCCTCAACAACAGCAGCACCTTCGAAACGCTGAACCTGACGGTTGAGGGCAACCTGGTGACCGGCGGCGCGCCTAATCTGCAGTTGACCACCAACGGCCCCCTCCGGGGCAGCGTGGTTTGCAATACCCTCGTCGGCGATGACCAGGGCCTCGGGATTCGCACTACCACCGAACAGGTGGCCCCCAACGGTGCCCTGCCCATGGATCTGCGCGTCGAGCAGAACTATATTGACGACCACGTCCCGCCGATCATCCCCGTCTACCTGCGCTATGGGCTGGGCCGCGGCGCGACCAGCGAGATCCTCCTCGATATGCGCAACAACTGGTGGGGCGACGCCTCGGGCCCCTACGACCCCGAGCGCAACGCCGATGGGCGCGGCGACTCGGTGGGCGTGAATATCGAGTTCATCCCCTGGTTGCGGACACCGCCCTCCTGCGCCCCGCCCCGCTAGCAAGGGCGCGTTCCCAACCCGCCCCGCCACAGAGGCGCGCGGCCGCGCCTCCCTCAGAATAAGAGACGCAAGAAGACAGAAGCAGTGGCCGCGCCACTGCTTCCATCGTGCTGGACTACGCGGGGAGGGGCGGAGGGCCGCACCCCTCCACCGCGTACGTCCTGTCACATAAGCGCATACGGCGCCGCAGCCCCCCTCCCAACCTCCCCCCGCTGGGGGGGAGGAGCCGCACTCCCGCCCCCAGCGGGGCAAACGTACGCGGTGGAGGGGTGCGGGGAGGCGAAGCCTCCCCGCATACCCCTTTTCTCGCCCGCGGCGGCCAGGCGGCCTGGCGCAACACCCACGGCCCTCCCGCCGCAGGCGGGTAACAACCGGTTGGTGGAGGGCCGCAGGCCCTCCACCCCTCCCCGCCGGAAGGTGACCGTGTAACTCCTGTTATTTGAACGCTATTCCCACTAGTTCCCCGTCTCGATCTCCACTTTTGTCGTGGGCCGGGTCTTCGGCTCCGTCCCTTCGGTCTGTTCGTTCACTACGCGGTTGACTTCCCGCGCCGCCACGTCCAGGCCGCGAATGGCCGCCCGGGCGATGCCCAGGTGGAGCCGGCCCACCGCGCTGAAGAGATCGGTAGTGGCGTCGATCGCCTCGCTGCGGGCGCGGGGTGGCAGTAGGTACAGCGGCCAGCTCGCCGCTGCCAGCCCCAGACGCGCCACACTGGCCCCCAGGGTGCTGGCCGCATCGATCAGGTCGTCGCCCCGGCTCGTGGCGCTGCCCTGGTTGCGTGTCTCTGTCATATATGTACCTCCTTGGCTGTTTCCGACAATCCCATTATAGTCCGCCGGTGGCGGTGTGTCTATGTTGTTCTCGGCCCTCGCTACGCCCTTCCAACCCCTCCCACCGGGTGGGGCCATGGGGAAACCGGGTTTCCCCATCCCCCTGCGTGAGGGCGCAGCCCTCCCCAACCCTCCCACCGGGTGGGGCCATGGGGAAACCGGGTTTCCCCATCCCCCTGCGCACGGGCTGCGCCACAGATCCGGGTGACCGCCGACACGTTGTCGCGCCCCATCCCCCTGCGCACGGGCTGCGCCCTCCCAGACCCTCCTGCGGGCGGGGGTATGGGGGAACCTGGTTCCCCTATGGTCACGTCAGGGCGTCGCCAGGATCTCCAGGCGCCCGTCGCCATCTATGTCTTCCACGCCTACCTGGCGCCACTGCCCGGCCGCCGAACGCCATTCGAGCTGAAAGCCCCACCCATGCCAGCGCCAGACCGAGACGCGCTCCCCGGGGTCTCCCGGCGCCGCGCCGCCCTCCAGCGCCACCAGTTCGCCGCGCCCGTCGCCTTCCAGGTCGGCCCAGGCCAGGTCCTGGATGGGCGTCGTGGGCGCCGAGCCGCCCCAGATGATCCGGAAGCGTCCTCCGCGCCACCCCAGCAGGTAGGGCTGCGAACGCAGCCGACCCGTCTCGTCGGGCTGCCAGAGGAGCAGCACGAGTTCGGCGCGCCCGTCGTCGTTGGGGTCGCCGGCCAGCACGCGGGTGATCCGCCAGTCCGGCTGCTCGTTGCGCCAGACCACCGGCGCGTCGGGGCCGGAGCCGTCGCGCAGCGTCACCACCCCCGCCGCATCAAGCTCCGCCCACAGCGGTTCGCCATCGCCGCGCAGATCGGCGGGGATCAACACGGGACGAGGCGCAAGGGAGGCCGCCGCTGATATGGGCTGGCCACTGGCCCCATCCCAGCGCCAGACGCCGGTGGGGTCCCCCTGCGTCGTCGTCCGGGCCGCGGACGGTTGCGCTGGCGTTTCGGAGGGGGAAGGCGCGGAGCGGCCCAGCGCCTCCAGTGCCGCGCGCCAGGCCGCGCTCTCCGGCGCGAGGGGCCGTGGGCGCCCGCCCGCCGTGGCCACGGGCGCAACGGCGAGCAGGGCCACCCCCTCGTGGTCCAGCAGCGCCCGCAGCACCGCCCCGCTGCTCAGGGCCGGATTGGCCGGCCCATCGAAGAGAAAATTGCCCAGGGAATAGGCGACGATCCCCGACCGTCCCGCCGAGGTCAGGGTTTCGACCGGCTGAAGCACGTGGGGGTGGCACCCCAGCACCAGATCGGCCCCCGCGGCGACCAGCCGCGCGGCCCAGGCTCGTTGCCGCACCCCCGGTTCGGCGGCGTATTCCACGCCCCAGTGCACCAGCACCACCACCGCGTCGGCTTCGGCGCGCGCCGCCGTCACCGCCTCCAGCGCCCGCGCGCTGAGCCAGGCGCGCCCGTGGGGGCATCGTTCCGCCCCGGGCGGACAGTCCGCGAAGTCGGGGTTCGGCCAGGCGCGATCGCCAGCCGGGGCCAGCCCTCCGCGCCCATCAGCAGGGTCGCGCACGTCGTTGAAGGCCAGCACCGCCACGCGCAGCCCGCGCGCCTTCAGCAGCACCGGCGCCAGCGCCGCCGCCTCGCTTTGACCGGCCCCGGCGGCGGCCATCCCCGCCTCGCGCAGCGTGGCGAGCGTCTCGGCCAGGCCCTCCGGGCCGGCATCGAGGGCGTGATTGTTGGCCAGCCCCAGCAGGTCGAAGCCGGCAGCGCTGAGCGCCGCAACCTGGGTCGGCGAGGCCAGCAGGCGGTACGGCCCCGGTCGCGCCGGGGCGCTGGCCGTGGTGAGCGGGCTTTCCAGGTTGCCCAGGGTCAGATCCCCCGCCAGCAACGGACGGCTCTCCGCGAGCAGCGCCGCCGCGCCATAGCGCGCGGCGGTTCGCGCTACGCCGCGCGCCACCATGACATCCCCGACCGCCCGCAGGTCGAGCGTGGCGCCGCCTGCCCACCCTGGCCGGGTGTACAGGGTGTGCCAGCCGTGCAGATCGGGGGGCGCCGCCGGCGGCGCGGCGCACGCGCCCCACCACACCGCCAGGATGCCCGCCAGCAGCGCGAAAGCCAGGATGCGGATGGGTCGTCTCACGGTCATCTGGCAGCTTGCTCACGGCGCCTGCCACGCCGGCGGCGCCGGCGGGTCCAGCACGATGCGCATGATGCGCCACTGCTCACCCTCGCGCCGCAAGGTGTACGTCACGTCGAGGGTGTACGGGGCGCGCACGCCGATGCGCACCGGCTCGCCCTGCTGGATCTGATCGGCGAAGAACGGACTGCCGCGGTACAGTTCATCGCTCCACCGCTCGCGGGTGGTGACCACGGCGTTCTCGGCGTCCACGACGTCGAAGGAGCGGAACTGCAATTCCAGCAGTTTGGAACCGACGAACTGCCCCGCCTGCTCCAGTCCGGCAATATACGCCTGCGTATCGGCCAGTTCTTCTGGCCCGAGAAACCCGGCCACCCGTTCCGCGTCGGTGTACCAGAAGGCCTCCACCAGCCCCTCGTTGAAGCGGCGGATGGTCGTTGCCAGGGGTTCGGCCGCGTTCCCTGCGACCATGAAGCTCTCCGTCCAGGTCGCCAGCGGGGGCGCCTCGCCAGCATCGAGCCGGGCGCGCCAGGCCTCGTCGGTCAGACGATCGCTCAGCGGTTGCGCGAACTCGTAGTGCGAGAAGACCCCGCCTTTGGTCAGCACCAGGCGTCCTTCGATGGGAGCCACGACGTAGATTTCAAAGATGCGTCCGACCGCATTTTCAACAACACTGCCGGTGGCAAGGTCGGTGGCAATGTCGGCAACCACCGCCGCCTGCAGATCCTGGCCACCCATGGGGTTGACGCCGCGCCCCTGGTAGAACGCCTCGTCGTCGGCGGCGAAGGTCAGAGCCTCGATCTCGGCGCCGTAGAAGCGGATCAGTTCGTACTCCTCGTCGCTCAGGGCCTCGCCGCGCAGTTGCTTCTCGGCCATGCTCTGCAGGCGTAGCGCCAGGCGTTCCATCGCCTCGAGCGCCGCCCGCTCCCCCTCGTCGGCCAGCAACCCGCGTGCCGACAGCCCCTCGATGGTCATGCGCGATAGCGCCGCCACGCGGGCGTACAGTTCCGGCACCGGCTCGACATAACCCTTCGCGCGCTCGGGTTCGGGCGGTTCCATGGCGTCGTAGCCCCGCTCAACGTACACCTGCTTGGCGTACAGGATGGTGTCGCGCTTCAGCTCGGTCCACGAGGCCAGGGCCGTGGTCAACTGTTTGTCCAGCCAGGCTTCCGAACGCATGAACGCGGGATAGCCCTCGCCCACCGGCTCGAGCAGGGGACGCAGGCTGTGGATCCAGCTCCAGTAGAGGTTCTGGGTCCAGGTGGCTTCATCGTAGGCGGCGAAGGCGTCCCGCAACCTGGCCATGTTGTCGAGGTACTTCGGCAGCGCGGTGTCGCCCAGGTCTTCCAGGTGGCGCAGGGCGCGTTCCGAGCCGATCGCGGCGAAGAAATCGAGCGAGCGGGGCTGCGTGCGCCCGGGAACGTTTGGGTCGAGCAGCTTCTGGAAGACGAAGGCATCGGGCACGAAGCGTTGCCCCATCAGGCGCAGGCCCTTGACCTGTTCCTCCCTTGTGCCGGGGATGACCACCATGCCCATGATCTGCGGCGGGCGCAGTTCCTCGACCGCTGCCCGGAAGGCGGCGAACTTCGCCGGGTCGAGCAGGTCGCGCGGGTTATTGACCGGGCCGTAGGCCGCGGCCAGCGCCTCGCCATACTCGCGGGGGGTCAGGTCGTCGCTGCGGCCCACGAAGAAGACCGTTGGCTCATAAATGCCGGCCCAGACCTGGTCGGCGGGCAGGCCATCGACGCTGGTCTGCTGGTAGGCCAGGGTCAGCAGTGCGGCCTGTTGCGTCTCCAGCTCATCAATGGCGCGGAAGGTCATCCGCCCGTGCCACATCATGGCCCGAAAGTAACGCTGGAGCTCCTCGCTCTTGGTGTAGTGACCGCGCGGCACATACTGGCCCCAGTCTTCGCCGCGCGGGTAGTTGGGGAAGATCGCTGAGGGGCCGATGCGATCGTGAGCCGCAATGGCGGCCAGATCCGGCTCGGCCAGGTCGCGCAGCCCTGTGGGGATCTCCCAGGTCGGGTCGAGCAGTTTGACGGCCACGGCGAAGTAGGCGGCGTTGCGCCGCGCGGCCTCGGCCCAGGGCGTCCCGGCCAGGGCTTCGTACTGGGCCACCGAGGCGCGCAGCAACTCGGCGTCGAGGCGCGTCAGCATCGGGATGAAGGCCGTGGTTTCAGCGCGCCGCAGGGCTTTGTCGAAGAGCAGATGGTAGACATGCAGCAGCGAGTCGGAGGTGACAAAGACGGGGATGTTGTCATAGCGCGCCCGCTCGTACAGCTCGTAGAACTCTTTTGTCTCTCCAGGGCTGACGGCGAAGCCGTTGGCCGCTATCCGGGCGCGCTGGTCGGGCGAGAGCGGCACGCTCAGCACGACATTGCTCAGGTCCGCGGCCACCGGTTCGGCCCGCACACGGGCCTCGATGCGCACCGGCGGCGGCTCGTAGAGGGCGAACCCTGGCCCTGCGACGGGGCGAAAATCGGTGGGGAGCGCAACGGCGGGCAACTGCAAGGCGCCAACGCTTAAGCCCGCAATCGGGGTAGGCGCGCCCACCGGCGTCGGCGCTACGACGCCGGTGGGCGCCGTGGTCGGCTCGCCTGCTGCCGGTGTCGGGGGGGCGGGCCTGGGGGCGCAGGCCGACAGGAGCATGAGCAGAACCAGCGACAGCAGGGCGAGGGCGCGTGAGGGCTGCATTGAACACCTCCTGACCGATACAAACACAGGTGAGAAAGTCATCCGCTTTCCCCCCCGCCGGGGGCGAGCGCCGTCCATGCGGCCGCGCCGCCCACCGACGGGAGCAACATACGGTTCTTCCCGGGAGGGCAAAGCCCTCCCGGACCATACCTGTTCACACCTGGGGTAACCCACACGCCTGCGAGCGAGGGTATCCCGACCTCGTCGCGTCTCCGCGGGCAAGCTGCCCGCGTTTCCGGGAGACATGTGAACACGTACCCCAGACCCTCACGTGGGCGCGGGTGTGGGGAAACCCGGGTTCCCCACACCCTCCTCCAGGAGACGATGTTGAGCGGAGTATTTCTGCAAAGACCACCGGGACGATCCAGGCACAAGGGCGTTTCAGCTTGAAAGTTGCTGCACACTTCCTCAGCGGAGATGTGGAGCCGTGAAGATGCGGGCCGGACGGTCAGGCTCGTTTGAACCATGCCTGAGAATAAGACGGCGCGCCGCCGCGCCAGGTTCCAGGACGCGGCGAGGATTTCTTCCATATCCCCCTGCGCACGGGCTGCGCCCTTACCTTCCCGCGGGTGGGGGCGTGGGGAAACCCGGTTTCCCCACCCCCCTCGTCGAGGGCTTATGTTCACGTTAGCCGTCCATGCGGCTCGCGCCGCACACCGACGGGAATGAACATACTTCCTGGGAGGGCGCAGCCCTCCCAAACCCTCCCACCAGGTGGGGGATGGGGAAACCCGGTTTCCCCATCCCCCTGCGCACGGGCTGCGCCATCCCAGACCCTCCCGCGGGCGGGGGTATGGGGGAACCTGGTCCTACCATCCGCCATAAAATGGTAACAACCGGTTGGTGGCGGGCCGCAGGCCCGCCACCCCTCCCCGCCGGGAGGCGACCGCGTATCTCCTGTAAAATCTGACTATTCTGTCATCTAAATGTCATCTGATGATCGTTCGATCAGAGGCGACGATGACGCGCCATCGCTCCTTCAAGCCGGCGCGCGCCTTGCGCTGAACGCGCACCGCGCGGCCCTCGCCGACGGGCAGGAGCGTGGGGCAAGCTGCTTGCCCCAGCCGCGCTTGAAAAGAAGGACCTCCGAGCAATCCCCTTTTCACGTGAAGGGTCTATAATGACAACATCGGACCCCGATACATCGTGGAACCTGATGCGCCAGTCGCCTGATCATTCTCTGCCAGCGATCGAACCGGACCCTCTGGCCGCGCTGCTGACGCGCCACCTGGGCCCCGGCCCGGCCGCGGTGATGCTCGGCCCAACGCCGCGCCGGCGCCAGTGGCGGGCCATCTGCGCCCATCTGCTGGCGGCGCGCAACGCCATTGCCACCTACCTCCCCCGGCGCCTGCTGGCGCGCGAACTCGCCGCTGACAGCGCGCCGCCCTGGATCGAGTGGGTCGAAGGCGCGTTGCTCTTCGCCGATGTGAGCGGCTCCACTGCCCTGGCCGAGCGCCTGGGCGCCCTGGGGCGCGAGGGCGCCGAAATCGTGACCGAGACGCTCAATGCCTATTTTGCCACCATGATACGTGTCATTGGCGAAGCGGGAGGTGATGTGCTCGGCTTCGGCGGCGATGCGCTGCTGGCGCTCTTCGAAGGTCCCCACGCCACCCTGATTGCCACATCCGCTGCGCTGGACCTGTTGCGCGAACTGGCGGGTTTCGAACGCGAGGTGCCCGGCGTGGGCCGCTTTCCGCTCACGATGCATATCGGGATCGAGGCCGGCCCGATTGCCCTGGTGGGCGCCGGGCAGGCGCGTTCGCGCCGCTACAGCGCGATGGGCGCGACGGTCAGCGCCGTGGCCCGCGCCGAAGCCTGCGCCGGCCCCGGCGAGGTGGCGCTCGGGCCGCGCGCCCGGGCCGCTCTGGCCGATGTGGTCGAGGGCGAGCCGCTGGACGCGGGCTTCGCGCGCGTCCAGGCCTTGCGGGTCGCGCCGCCCCCCGTCGCGCCGCCCGCGCCGCTCCACCTCGACGAGGCGGCATCGCCGTCGCCCGACATGATCGCCCCGCTGGCCGCCCAGGTCGAGCGTTGCGGCGCCTATTTGCCGGTCGAACTGGTCACCCGGATCATCGCCGACCCGCAACGCCCCCGCGTTGAGGCCGATCTGCGCCCGGTCACGGTGCTCTTTGCCCAGTTGGCGGGACTGGAGCGCCTGATCGAGGGCCGGGCCGCAACCGAGGCCGCCGCGGCGGTCAATGCCGTCGTCGGCCCGCTGCAAGTGGCAGTCGAGCGCTTTGGCGGCTTTGTCAACAAGCTCGACCTGGCCGATGAAGGCATCCGGCTGATGGCCGTGTTCGGGGCGCCGCTGGCGCTGGAGGATCACGCCGACCGGGCTGCGCGCGCCGCGCTGCTGATGCAGGCCGCCGTTGCGTCGTTCCCGCAGTCGCTGCGCTTCCGCGCCGGGCTGAACACCGGCAACGTCTTTGCCGGCAACGTTGGCAGCGCTGAACGCAAAGAGTACACCGTCATGGGCGACGCGGTGAATGTGGCCGCTCGCGTCATGGCCGGCGCCGCCTGGGGAGAGATCCGCTGTTCGAGCGCGACGGCGGCGCTGATCGCCCAGGCGCTCGTCTGCGCCGATCCGCGGCAGATAGCCGCGAAGGGCAAGCGCGAACCGTTGGAGGTGCTGCGGGTGCTCGGCGAGCGCGAGCATCCGCTGGAGCCGGTGTATGCCGACACGCCGCTGATCGGCCGCGACCACGAGCTTGCCTGGCTGCGGGAACGCTGGATCGCCGCCGCCGGTGGCGGCCGCGTGGCGCGGGTGAGCGGCGAGGCCGGCATCGGCAAGTCGCGCCTGGTCGCCGCCCTGGCCGCCGAGGCTCGCGCCGCCGGCGCCCGCGTCTTCACCGTGCGCTGTCTGGCCTACAACAGCGCCACACCCTACGCGCCCTGGGGCGAACTCTTGCGCGCCCTGTGCGCTATCAGCGCCGGCGACGACCCCGCTACGCGCGCCCGGAAACTTGCCGATACGCTGGATGCTGCCGGCATCGCCTCCGGCGACTGGCTGTCGCTCATGGCCGACCTGGTCCGCGTCCAGGTCGAGGAAGGTTCCCTCATTCGCGGTCTTGACCCCCAGCAGCGGCAGACGCGGCGCTTCGCGATCATGCTCGCGCTCCTGCGCGCCGCGGCCCGCCGCTCCCGCCCGGACGCCCTGCCGGGGGCGTCGGTGGTGGTGATTTTCGATAATCTGCACTGGGCCGACCAGGTCTCGCTCGACCTCTGGCAATACGTGGCGACCCACCTGAGCGATGCGCCGGTCCTGCTGCTGGGCCTCCACCGCGGCCCGCTGGCGTGGGGCGATGACCCCTCCGCCGATGCCGCCGCGACGCTTGAACTGGGTCCGTTGATTGCCGAGGCGAGCGCGGCCCTGCTCGAGGCCCTGGCCCATCCGCGCCCCCTCGCGCCCCCTCTGCGCGACCGCCTGGTGGATCGCGCCGCCGGCAATCCGCTCTTCCTGGAGGAATTGCTCCGGGCCGTCAGCGAACGCCCCGATGCCGCCGATGTCCTCCCCGACAGCCTGAGCGGGCTGCTGCTATCGCGCATTGACCGCCTCGACGAGACCTCGCGGGCCATTCTCCGCGTGGCCGCCGTGGTGGGCCAGCGCTTTCCGGCCAGCGTCGTCGAGTCGGTCCATCCCCTGGAGCATGAGACGCTGATCCGCCAGTTGATGCTGCTCGACCACGCCGAGATCACCGCGACCGAGCGCGAGCATCCCGAGCGCATCCACCTCTTCCGTCACGCCCTGCTGCACGAGGTGGCCTACCAGAGCCTGCTCTACGCCCGGCGGCGCGAGTTGCACCGCCGCATCGGAGAGCACCTGGAGACGCGCTACGCTGGCGAACTCGCGCGGGTGCGGGCCTACTACCGCGACAACCAGGGCCGCCACCTGGTCCCCATCGGTCGCAATGGCTCCTTCCTGCGCCCCGGCATCCAGGCCAGCGGCGCCCCGATCTTTTTGTTGGCCCACCACTTCCGGCTCAGCGACGCGCCCGAGCGCGCCGTGCCCTACCTGTTGCTTGCCGGGCACATCGCCCGCGACAACTATGCCAACGACCAGGCGGTGCAATACTACCGCTGGACGCTGGATATCCTCAATGGCGCCCCTGGAGACCCGCGGGCCTGGGAGGCGCGCGAGGCCCTGGGCGACGTGCTCTGCATCCTGGGACGCTACGACGAGGCCCAGCGCGAGTATGCCCTCCTGCTGGGCCGCGCGGCGCCGGATCGGGCCTTCGCGGTTGACCTGCCACCCGCCGTGGCTGCCGAGGCGTTGCGCTCCTGGGGCGAGGCGCTGGAGAAGCAGGGGCGCTACGTCGAGGCCCTCGACCGCCTGCGCGAGGCCGAGGCGCTCTGCCGGGCGCACATCAATGCCGTGCCCCCGCTCCTGCTGGCCGCCGTCTGTGCCGACATGGGCCAGGTGCTGCGCCGTCTCGGTGATTTCGATGCCGCCCTCGACATCTGCCGCACCGGCCTGACCCTCATCCGCAATGACCGCCACAGCGTCGAAGACGAGCGCATCGAGGCCGATCTGCAAACCCTGATGGGGTCGCTGTTTGCCGTGCGCGGCGACTACGAGCAGGCCCGCTACCACTTCACCAGCGCCCTGGCAGCCCACGAGGCCATTGACGACCTCTACGGCTGCGCGCGCATGCACAACAACCTGGGGTACCTGGCTCAGTTGCAGAGTGATTATGCCCGCGCGGTGGGCCACTACGGCGAGGCCGAGCGCCTGGCCAGCAAGGCGCAGTCCAAGTATACCCTCAGCAGCGTGCTGCTCAACGCCGCCTACGCCTACTTTTGCCTCAGCCGCTACGAAGAGGCCCTGGGCGCCTGCCGCGACGCGCTGGCGCTGTGCCAGGAGATGGGTGACCAGCTTGGCGTGGCCCAGGCCGCTGACACCCTGGGGATGACCGTGTACCAGCAGGGCGACTACGCCGCCGCCGCCGCCAGTTACCGTCAGGCCCTGGCGATCTACCGTGAGCAGGGCAACCCCTTTCAGGAAGGTAACACCCTGGCATTGCTCGCCCGGGTCACCCTGGCCCTGGGCGAGACTGCCGCCGCCCGCGCTCTGGCCGAAGAGGCCCTGGCGATCGCCCGCCGGGTGCATGCGCCGCAGCACGAAGTGGAGGCGCTGACGGTGCTGGCCGAAGTGGCCCTCAGCGCCGCAACCGAACGCGCCGTTGGCAGCGCCATGCTCCTCGACGAGGCCCGGCGCCACGCCAGCGCGGCGGCGGACCTGGCCGCGCGCCTCGGCAGCCGGCTCGACTACGGCATCGCCCGGCGTCTCCAGGGCCAGATCGCCGCCGCGCGGGGAGAACCCTTTGCCGGACACTTTCTGGCTGCCCTGGAGACCTTGCAGGCCATCGACAGCCCCTTTGAACGGGCCTGTGTCGAAGCGCGCTATGGCGAAGCCCTGGCCGCTACAGGCGACCCCTCCGCCGCAGCGTATCGAAAGCGCGCCGGGGAGACGTTTAGCATGATCGGGGCCAATGGTGAGCTACGCCGCCTCGCGGCTCAATAACCCGCGTCACGCCCCCCGCTGGGGCTGGAAGCGCGGCTCCTCCCCCCGGCGGGAGGAGGTTGGCAGGGGGGCCGAAGTGCCGCTTTCGCTTGTTCGAGTATCGGGTGTAGGTCCTGTCAAGAACGAAAGGAGTTGCCGGGGATGTCGCTCGAAGCCGTTCAGCAGGTGATAGGCCGCGCCGTGACTGATGCCGAGTTCCGCCAACAACTGATTGACAATGCCCGGGCCGCCTGTGTGGGCTACGATCTCACCGAAGAAGAACTCGACGCCCTCGAGGCCCTCGACCAGACCAGCCTGCAAGCCTTTGCGGGCACCCTCGACCCGCGCCTCTCCAAGACCGGCGGGCGCGGATTTATTTGATGGTTCAAGCCCGGTGGCCTTTCAGCCGTCCATGCGGCTCCGCCGCACACGAACAGCAGGATGAACCTGGGTTGTTCCTGGGAGGGCTGCGCCCGCCCAGACCCGCCCGCGGGCGGGGGCGTGGGGAAACCCGGTTTGCCCACACCCCTGCTCCGGCGGCCTATGTTCACGGTAGCCGTGCGTGCCGCCGGGCGGCACGCCGCCCGATGGAAGCGGGGGTATGGGGGAACCTGGTTCCCCCATGTTCACGTTGGCCGTCCATGCGGCTCGCGCCGCACACCGACGGGATGATCATACTTCCTGGGAGGGCTGCGCCCTCCCAAACCCTCCCACCCCTCCTCAGCCCTCCCCCGC
>Ga0209101_1002258_pt1 | contig 12885 bp, 11 predicted proteins | sample ConPoolayeCmetaG_FD_185481 | JGI IMG/M metagenome (GOLD analysis project Ga0209101, IMG submission 185481) | Hot spring microbial mat communities from California, USA to study Microbial Dark Matter (Phase II) - Cone Pool mat layer C metaG... ... | reverse complement strand
CACCGTAATCAACCCAGCATGCTGCTTCATAATCGAATAGGCCGTCGACAACCCCAAACCCGACCCGCCGAATCCAAGCCCCGTCCGGGCGTCAATATTCTTAGTCGTAAAAAAAGGCTCAAAACACCGCGCCTGCTGCTCAGCATCCATCCCCACACCGTTATCCTCAAAATCCACGCGCCAATAAACCCCCGGCGCCAACTCCGGATCCACTTCTCCAGAGCGCAATCTGACCTGGCAGGCCGAAATCTTGACGCGGCCTCCTTCCCTGGCGCCGATCGCTTCTCTGGCATTTACCAGTAAATTAGTGAAAACCTGCTGCAAATGAGTTGCATCTCCCATAATTTCCGCAGCACCTTCTTCCAGCTTGATTTCCAAGGCAATATTTGAACCCAACGCCGAACGATACAAATCACGGGAGTCGGATAAGAGCCGCTTTAAATCCAAGCGCTTAAGAGCGAATCTTTCCGGCGAGGAAAAATCAAACAACTGCCGCACCAACGCCGCGCCACGTGAGGCTGCTTCTATGATCATGCGCGCCGAATTCCCCAGGCGCGAATCACGCCCGCACTGCATTTCAATCAAGGAAGCTTGCCCCATTACGGCCTGCAGCAAGTTATTAAAGTTATGGGCTATGCCGGAGGCCATAAGACCCGCCATACGCATCTTGTCCGCATCCGCCATTCGGCTTTCAAAGCGCCGTGCTAGAATCACAGTCGCCATTTCACTGGCCATGCTGTTTAATAACGGCAACTTGCGTTGGGCAAAAAAGGCCGAAGCCACCGCCGGCTCGACCACTAACACTCCCACCACCTGGCCGAGAGCCACCAACGGCACAATAACAAAAGTGCCGCACTGCAGGCGGTTCATAATACGGTTGAGCCCCGAACATTCCATCGGCTGTCCCGCCTCGACAATGACCGGCTGCTTCTTGCGCAGGGCCTGATCCAAAAAATCATGGCGCCGGTTTAACTCAATCTGAATATCAATTACGTTTTGGCGGATGCCGGGTCCGAAACCAGCTTGGCCGGCAATATGCGTCCCTCTTTCATTAACCACCCCCAGCCACATGCGCTTACAGGCCAATTCCTCTTGGATAACCGGGAAAGCGTGATCAATCACCTCCTTGAGTGTCACTTGCTTAGAGAGCTCATGGCTCAAACGGTAAAGCGCAGCCAGCGAATTGGCCTGCCGTTTCTCGGCGGCGTACAAAGCAGCCTGCCGCGCCGCCAGCGCAATCTGATTAGAAGCTGCTGAAACGAGATCAAAGTCGGCGGCCGCATAGCGGCTGGCCCGACGGCGTGAAAGCACTATCACTCCCAGCACCTCTTTCTCCGACAAAAGCGGCGTCATTATGGTGGAACGAAGGCCCTCTTGCCGCGCCAGCTCCATAAGCGCACGGCTTTCCAGCTGCAAGTCGTCAATCAACAAACCCTTTCGCTCCGCCACCACCTGCGCCAGCAGTTCATCATCCGCCGTGCAGCGTGACAGCTCTTCAAGATAGGCCGGCGAAAGACCTTCGGCCGCCGCAATCTCCAACGCTGCCGCGGCAGAATCATACAAATAGCCAAGTCCGCAATCAGACTTGGTTGCTTTCAATAAAGCCCGCAAGCCTTGCAGGGTGACCAGTGCCGGATCGCTCGTGGATTGCAGGGCGCGCGCTACAGCATACAGCGCCTCAATGCGGCGCCGTTCAAGAACTAATTGTTCTTGAGCCTCATGCTTTTCGGTAATATCAACGCCACATCCTTCCCAACCGGCAAATTCATTCTGCAAAGAAAAATAGGGCACAGCGCGCAAAATCAACCAGCGCACAGCCCCGCTTTTTTGATGGATGACGCGGATTTCCTCGCCTAACTCACGCGGCCGTGCACGCCGACTACGTGATATCAGGCGCCTTAAGTCGCTAGGATGGATACAATTCACCCAAGCAGCGCGATCCGCTAGGAGCTCCGCTCTGCTTAGTCCCAAGATGGCCTCCGTATCTCCGGCAATTTCCCTCACCCCAAGTTCGCGGTCAGTGCATACAAGAAGCAAGTTCCCATAGCGGGCTAAACGCTGATATTGCGCTTGCAGTTCAGCGACCCGCCGGCTTTCCGTTTGAAAACGCTCCTCCACCGTCTGCCGGCCTAAGCGCTGCAAATGGAGGCCGCACATCTCAGCCGCCTGTTGAAAAAGCAGCACTTCCCGGCTCCGCCAACGCTGATAGCGCCCAGCAAACTGGAACTCTAAAATTCCACATAGGACCGCCGCACTTGAAGCTTGGCCGCAAGGTTCGAGCTGGTGAGCGCCATCTTTAGGCTCCGAACCGCTGCCCGCTTCCTGGACCACCGCCGGCCGGCCCTGGCCGTAGATCGGCAGCAGCGCAAAAGAACAAAGGCCCCGCGCAAAAAGGGCCTGGCAGATAACGGCGGGCAAACGGGCCCGCCTTGTATCGCTCACAAAAAGCGGTAAGCTTAGCGGCACATCCCCGACCAGTAACTGATCCCCCTTGATCAGGAGAGGCAAAGCCGGCGGTACATCATCTGACTCCGCCAGGCGCTGATTAGCATACCAGAGAATCACCCGCGCTGAGCCCCAGTGCTTTTTAGCTAAGTCATTTACGGCCGACCAAACATCGCGAGCTTTCTTTGCCCCCCATAAGGCGCGCCGTAATTCTTCCATGATCTCTAATCCGCCGCTCGTCATTCTTTATCAACTATGATTACCTTAGAGGATCTAACCCGGGCTATTAGATCCTGCATAACAAGATTCTCATGCCAAGCGCGCCGGAAAGCTCTAAGCATCGGATCACCCTCGTCCTCTTTGTATTCACGTTTCAACTCCTCCGCGGACATGGAAACTGAGCGTATAAATTTGCGGCGCTTAAAAAAGTAATCAATAGCACTCAAACAGCCCATTACAAGTAATGCGCCGCCCATAAAGAGCTTAAGCACTCTCTGCCAGACCCAAAGTTCCACCTCCACCGGCAATATAAAAGCGCCCGGCACAACGTTTAATAAAATGTAGGTGCAAAACCAGAGAAAAACAGCTCCCAGGACCACTAATTTGAGCAGGCCGAGCCAAGAACCGGCAAGGCCTGCGGCCATCTTCTTAATTCCACTGGAGGGGCTCAATCTCTGAGAGTCTGGAAAAACCAAACTCGGCTCAAAAACCAGGCCCACTTGCAGAGCTTCAGCAAACAAAGCTCCACCCGCCGCAAAACCCAGGCACACAAGGCTAACGGTCAGGCAAGCTTCACCCGCCGCTTTGAAGCAAAAAAGGGGGGTCTCAAATCCCCTCTCTAAACAGTATCTTACCACCCTTTCGTGGCTTACCCAAGTCCAAGTAACCCAAGCCACCAGCCCGCCAAGCCCCGCCGCAAGCGCCAAAGTCTGAGTAACCAGGGCACTTTTTGCCGTTTGCCCGGCCCGGCGGGCTTTCTCCAGGCGCCGCTTGGTAGGCTTAAAGCTCTTTTCCTCGGCCATCTTACCAATAGTTAATGCTTAAAACCGACTGCACGAGGAAGTCTCCCTCCAGCCGCCAAAACAGCCAACAAAGAGCCAATCCCAGCATGCTTTTTATGCTGAACGCCTCCCCAATCAGACTCACCTGACCGAGCACCCTGGAAACAAAGCCGCCGGCCAGCTCTACTATCAGGTTCAATATGGCAAACGGCATAAACACCGCCAGCAAGCCGCGCAATAAGGCGACAACGGCCACAAACAGCTTCTCGCCCAGACCGACAACCATTTTCCCGCCGCAGAAGTTCATGCTCACAGCATCAAAACTCAAATAAAAATTCGCCAACAACACCTCGGCCCCGCCAATCCAAAGGATATAAACCAAGATGAACCATCTTGCGAGCTGCCCCATTTGGGATTCGGCGCTTTCCTGCCACGGGTCATACAAATGCCCGATGCTTTGTCCTCTAGCAGTGTCAAACAACTCTCCCCACATCGAGGCCGTGCTCACCAAAAGAGCCAGCGGCAAAGCCACAAGGAAGCCGATAACGAATTCAAGACCCAAAGCCAAATAACCAAGGCCGCCGCAAGTGACAGGCATGGGCGACAAGGCTAAAGTCAAAAAAGCAGCCAACAGCACACGATTCAGGCAGCCGAGAAAACCGCTCCCCACAGGCCAAGCCGCAAAAAAACCCAAGGCACGGAAAAAACAAAGCACCAGCGCCGGCAGTACCGCTTCGCTTGTCATGGCATGTTTCCAAGTAGGGGGAAACTCCAAAAGAGTCGTTGCATGAACGCCACCAGTTGGGTTGACACCCAGCCGAAACCAAAAATCAGGACCAAGCTAATCACACCCACCTTGACCAAAAAGCTTATGCTTTGCTCTTGAATCTGAGTGGCGGTCTGGAGAACCGCCACCAGCAAACCCGCCAAGCTGGAGATAGCGAGCGGTATACCGGACACAACCGCCACCATAAGAAAAGCTTGCTTTAGATATTCATCCAGCATGCTCACTTCACCCTTGATAGGAATTGACTAACCCGCGGGCCATGAGGAGCCAACCATCCGCCACTACAAAGAGAATCAATTTAAGCGGCAAAGACACCAGTACCGGGCTCACCATATACATGCCCATTCCAACCAAGACGTTGGCCACAATCATGTCCACCACCAAAAACGGTAAAAGCAGCACAAAAGCCATGGCGAAACCTTCTTTTAATTCCGTCAATAAAAAAGCGGGCAGCAACACGCGTAAGCTTTCTTCGGCCGGCTGGCTTTCACGGCCTGCGCTTAATAAAGCGCTTTCCCTCCCCTCCGGCGGCTGCATTACACTCAAGGCCTTAACCTCCCTTTTGCCCGCATGGCGCTTAATAAAAGCCAGCCATGGCTTCAGGAGCGGGGCCGCCGCCTTAAACGAATCAAGTGAAGCAGTGCGCGCAACCTTCGCCGAATCAATATGCTGAGCGGCCTGCCAACTTTGATCTATCACCGGTCCCATGGTGTAGCCTGTAAGCGCAAGCGCTAAAACCATGATCACGAGATTACTCGGAGTCTGCTGAGTGCCGAAGGCGCTACGCAACATGCCGAAGACGATGCTAATCTTCATATAGGAGGTCAAAAGACCAATCGCTAACGGCATGAGCGCCACTAAAGCGGTGAAAATTATCAGCCAAGACGGACTAAGAGCGTCAAGGGTCGCCTGCCCCGCTAAAGCCAAAGAAGGGCGGCCAAAAACGAAAAAAATCACTGCTGGACCCCAAACTTTCATGACCCAGCACTCCCTTGAGCAGATGCGCTTTTCAATTCCAAACTTGCAAGCTTCACTCCAGCCTTACGCATTGCCGCCAGCAAGGCTTCTCTCTCTCGCCAGAGAAAGTTTTCGCTGCCGGTCATCGTGATCTGCACCTTTACGCCAAGCACCCCATCGCTCCATGCTTTTATGTGAAACGGCCGTCCAGAACTACTGCGATAGACTATTTCAAGACAGCCGCCGCTTAAGTTTTGCACGCTTAGAAGCTCAATCCGCTTTGCCACCTCGTCCCAGCTTGAGGCCGGCTCACGTTCCTGAGTTTCATGGCCCCTCCCGCCCCAGCTGGGGGGCGCAAACGATCCGTCAAGGAAATTTCCCGCCGGACTAAGGCCTGCAAAACCAAGAGGCAAGCTCTGTCCAGCAGGGCAGGCCTGATTTTCCGCCCAAAAAGCCTCCTGTATGCTTAAAAGCTCTCCATTCTCGCGTTTGTTTTGCTCTTTGCGTCTAAGGCCTTCTAATAACTCGCTTAACTTGCTAACACGGGTTTCGGCCAGTTTTAGAGCTTGAACTTGTTTCTCCTGCTCAGCGCGCAGGGTTGTAAGGCGTTTTGTATTTTCGCTGAAGGCCTGGCGGCAATTTTTCAAGCGGCGGCTTTCTTGAGTCAGATAAAACAATTCCCGTTTTACAGGCTGCTTTTGCGAAAGCCGCTTTAGGATTTTTTCTTTCACCTGCTGATAAGTAATCTTCCGCGCTGCCTGGCATTTTTGCGTCTCTTCAACCTTGCGTAACAGTTTCGCAGCACGCAATTCTTCTTCCTTGGCTCGAACCTTCAGTTGCTCATTTCTTAAGTCAATGCGGCGCAGTTCATCAAAGCTCATCTTGTCAGCCAGCCTTCAATCTTCCGCCTCCGCCCGCCAATACCGGCCAAGAGGCAAACTAAAGATTACTGCCCGCTTTGCAGTTTTCTTGTGGTTGCAAGCAGGGCGTCTGCGATTTTAGCCAGAAGCTCAACCCGCAGATTAAACTCCGAGGCGCGAATCTGGTACACCAAAAGTTCTTTAGGGGAAAAGGTCTTTCCGCTGAGAATCTGCTCCTTAAAGTGCAAAAGCTCCTTATGCAGTGAATCCCCGGTCAAAGACTCCAGGGCCGAGCGGTTACGGCAACTTTCCAAAACGGAAGAAAAGCTTGGTCCCTCTTTTTTCGCTGAAAGCTTAGGTCCTATTTCCAAGACTGCGCTGGCAGCGTTAAGACTTACGGGGGTACTAGTGAGCGCCATGAATCTCCTCCCTAATAACAGAAATTAGCTTTCCTGCTGGAGCAGTCGCAGGAGAAAGAGTTTTAAAGCCCTTTCCTCAGAAAAGCCCGTAAGGAAAGCACGCTTAAGCCGGGCGGCACTCTTTAATCGTCAAATCAAGGGAAAAGTTGCCTGTGGCGTCTAAAAACCAAGCCTCACAAAAACAAAATACGTGGAGAAAAAGCCAGCCTAGACGGCGCTTGCCAGTGGTCGCACGTTCAGCAGGGCCAGCAGGGCTCGGCCAGACCTCGCACGCTCCAGCCCGGGGCGACACGCCACAGTCTCTGCATATGTTATGCTCTTTTTTTCTGGACCGTCTTTAGAGTAAAGTTAAGGTACCTGGTTAACAAACAATCGACAATGCACGACCCCAGAATAGCCAGCTACACGAATGCAGCGCTAGCCTTTCAAAAAGGGCGATTTGAATTCAAGGTGCCTCCCGGACCGGAAGATGAGGTGGCGCTTCTGGGAAAAGAGCTGGTCAGGCTCGGCCACGCAATTAAGCAGCAAAGGGCCCAAATTCAAAAATTATCCTCCATAACGGCAAAAATCAATCTGGGACTCGGCCTGGATGAGATTTTAAACCAAGTTTATGAGTCATTTACCGATTTGATACCATACGACCGCATAGGGTTTGCCCTTTTAGATGCCAAAGGCAGCGGCGTGAAGTGCCGGTGGGTGCGCAGCAAGGCACCGCATGTTTTACTAGGCGAAAATTACTCAGCTCCTCTTAAAGGCAGCAGTCTCGAAAGTATCATTAGGACCGGCCAACCTCGTATTCTAAATGACCTGGAAGATTATTTGCGCACCCATCCCCACTCAGAATCAACAAAGCTGATAGTGGAGGAAGGAATGCACTCAAGCCTAACTTGCCCGATAATCGCCCGCGGCAAAGCGGTGGGGTTCATCTTTTTTTCAAGCATGCGAACAGACACTTACCGAGACATGCATGTTGAACTTTTTACCCAACTGGCAGGGGAAATCTCGGTAATTATCGATAAAAGCCGTCTCTATGAGGAACTTCTGGAGTTAAATGAGCTGAGAACCAAATTTTTAGGGCTCGCCGCTCATGACTTGCGCCATCCACTGGCAGTAATCATGAAATATAGCGAAATCTTGCTGGACGGGTTGGCAGGTGATCTTTCTACACAGCAAAAGCAAATTGTCTCCCGTATCTGCTCTGTAAGCCAAGCTATGCTTAGCTTATTAAACGGTTTATTGGATGTCAGTGCTATCGAGTCCGGACAACTTAAGTTAGAAAAAAAACCAGTGCCGCTAGGCGAGTTTTTAGAGCAGCAATTCACCATGCAGGAATTGCTTGCCAAATCTAAGGGAATCAGACTTTCCTTGGAACTATGCCCTGACTTACCGATTGCAAACATTGATGCAGAACGTATTAGCCAAGTGTTGATGAACTTGTTTTCAAATGCTTTTAAATTCTCCGCGCCGGGCAGCCTGGTCACTTTAAAAACAACATGCCGGAATTCAGAAGTGCATATCGCAATTATAGACCAGGGAAAAGGCATACCAGCCGAGGAGCTCGGAAAAATATTCAGCGACTTTGGCACAACAAGCGTTAAGCCCACCGCCGGAGAGAAAAGCACCGGCCTGGGTCTGGCCATATGTAAACGCATTGCCGCTGCACACGGCGGAAGAATTGAGGCGGTAAGCAAAGAGGGTCATGGCTCGACCTTCACTTTAGTCTTAACGCTGGATTAAGATGCACGGCTATAGCTTCCCTGGAAGCGGTCTTATAAATACTTTTATGAGACCGCTTCCAGTTTGCACTTCTCATGGTCATGAAAAGTCAAGACTAATCCTTTTTTCTTTCGCCCAGTAGATGATCGAGCATGAACAAGCCGCCTTTATAGTCGCCAATCATCTTCAGCCGTTTTACAATTTGGTCTACTGATGCTTCTTCCTCCACTTGCTCGTTTACAAACCATTGCAAAAAACTAATGGTAGCATTGTCTTTTTCTGCTTGCGCCAGCGCCAAGAGTTCATCAAATTCCCGTGAAACTTGGCACTCATGGGCATAGGCATCTTCAAAAGCAGCCAAAACAGTCTCCCACTCGGCCGGCGGAGCTTGCAGGGCATTAATCATAATCCGCGCTCCGCGCTCACGCAGATGGTTATAGATACGCATAGCATGGCCGTTTTCTTCTTGAGCCTGTATCTCCATCCAGTGCGCCGCCCCTGGCATATTCAAGGACTCAAAATAAGCTGCCATCGACAGATAGAGGCGGCCATTGTAAAATTCGCGGTTCATCTGCAGGTTTAAAGCCTGCGTCATTTTCTTGCCAATCATGTGGTTTCTCCTTGGTTAATCAGCCTACTCTTTAACTCTTTTATCATAAATGCCTTTTTTGGGGAAATTCCCAGCGACCCTTGTCCCCGGCGACTCTTATGACAGCACGACGCGCGCCGATCAAACTCTCTCCCCACCTTCGCTATACTACCAAGCAAGCTTGGCCATCAGGGCGACCGCGTCGTAGGCTTCAACTGTTAAGGCTCCAAGCGGAACACCGTCCACCTGAAACTTGGCCTTGAAGGCTCTCAAAAACGAGGCACTCGGTTCCATTTCTCTTCCAAAAGGCGGCTCAGCAAAAACAGGCCCGGTGAAAAGCTCCTTTACTTGCGCTGAAACCGCCACTGCGGCGGATGTATCAGGCACAGAAGGCTGCCGAGTTGTCCGGCACAGAGCGCGATTTCTCCATCCACCGCCAGACAAAGCCGCCGCGCCGCAGCAGCAAAATGATCGGCGGCCGATAAAGGCTCCCTTGTCTCAAATAAAGATATGGCTTGCGCCAACGCCGAATGCACATTCCTTAAGTCGCCGCCCGTCGCTGAGAGTTCAGCCAGCGCGGCCTTGGCCAACTCGGCACCAATATCATTCCATCCTTTCGCCACCTTTTCCATGACAGTCCGCATGCCATCCCTAAAGCGGGGAAGCTCTTCTTGCATGCGGTTAAGAAATACTCGATTGCGGATTTGCTCCTCAGCAATGGCCAGATCGGTGTGAAACCCTTCCAGCCTAGCGGCGGAAAGCAGTCCCTTGCAGGAGAAACTAACACCCGCCAGTGCCTCGCTTAACACAGAGGGAGTCTTAACTCCTTGGTCCTTACAAAAGCGATCGAGCACACGGCACAACTCAGCTATTTTAAGGCCGAAAGCGGAAAGCCCCTCTTCTACAAGGCAAAGGCGCTCTTCCCAGGAAGCCTCCTTGGGAAGATTAATCTTAAACACCGCCGACCCACCGGCTTCAAGGTCCGAGTCTTGCCGCCAGATCCCTTTAGAAGGAAGCTTGAAGTCCGGGTCAGACCAGTCCTTGAGATTGATTTCCAGCAAAGACCATTGCCTTTCCATCGCCAAACCGTCTTTATCCACAAGCTCAGCCAAGGAAACAAGGCTATCGGTTAAGGATTGAATTTCCCGCAGCCTATGAAGAGTGAACGTTCCCGCCGCCGTCTCTTGCCGGTCAAAATGCGGGCGCTCATTTGAAATATGCGTCATATCTCGTATCTTATTGCTCTCAAGGAGTTATGGCTTGGATCTAAGTGCCCGTGCCACTTAAAACACTGCTCAATTAAAACTCCCATATAACGTCTTTCCGACACTTGGTAACCATTAGCAACCACACTGCCTAAAGCCGTTGGCACAAACATTCCTCGCTGTAATTTCAGCGCTCCTTTCTTGCTCCAAGGTTCTTCTTGCGGTCGTAAGTAGTTGATGCACAGCTATTTTTTTTTACTACTGCTACTCCTTTTTGCACAGGCTGAGACGCACCGGCTACACACTCAAGCAGGCGCAAACAAGAGCGAAAATGAATTCATCAAGGTCAACGCCGAAAACATTTATTCTCCCGGACTTAAGTGGGGCAAACGTAAGCTGGCCTGCCAAACCAAGGGGCAGCGGCTTGTTAGAATCGGCTTTATTAAGTCGGCCTTAACACCAAGAAGAAAAATAAAAATTTTTCTGCTTGCTCCCGTCTTGTCCGCTCTCAAACAGACCGCTTAAGAAAACGCCAGCAGCCAAGCCAAATACCGCTTACTCCAAAACCTATTACACCAAACAAGAGTAATTTGCCTTAAATTGTGACTCCCAAGACCACCTCTTCTTCGAGCTCCAGCGCCCCGCGCTCATCCACCTCTGATAGTAGTACTTCTCTAAACTCCGCCTCCTCTTCTTCGCCCGGCCCGCTTCCGACCCCAACGCCAACCCCTGATCCGGATAGTGACGGCGATACCTTGCCCGACGCATGGGAAATGCTCTTCTTCAAAAACCTCCAGCAGGGGCCCTTAAATGATCCCGACCAAGATTGGCGTACAAACAGGGAAGAATTTACAGCCGGCACTGACCCAACATACCCGGATAGCGGAGTAAAAAATCCCGGCTTTAGGGAGGGAACGGGAGTCGAGGGGCGCCCTTTATACTGGTCCAAATATTACAGCAAGGGAGGCACTCAAGAATTAGACACCGCCAATCCTAAAAGCGGACATTACTCTCGGAAACTTACCCGCCTTCCCGACGCCTAGCCATGCCTGCCCAATAGAGCATGTTGACAGGCGAACCTCGCACTCCTAAAGCCTCTACCCTTAGCGTGCGAATCCGCTTTTTTATAGACTTAGATGGGCCTGAGCCACGCTCGGTTTGGTTCGACGACCTTTCGCTGATTGAGATCGGAGACCTGCAATTTCCTGCCCAAGGCTGTCAAAACAACTCAGCGGCGCGTTGCATTGATTTTGGTGCCCCCGACGACCAAGGCCAAGGCTATAACCCCGAGGTAATGAGCGAAGTAAAGCAAGAGGGAGATATATCCTATCGCGAACTCTTGCCTTTAAAAACTTTAAACCTGGCTTTTGAGCCCTGCGAAACCGACAGCGACGGCTTTCCCCTTTCACCCTTGCTGCTTGAGATCCGCTTTAAAGACACCAGCGACGCCCTCCTTTACGCCTCAAGCACTTTCCGCACCGCTCATCGGGCGAGTTTGCAGAGCAGATTGGATTTCCGCCACTTGGATCCGGCCTATGAGCGTTCATCCGAGTACTACTGGCAAATCGGCGCCTTAAGCAATGACAACTACCAACGTTGGAAGCATTGGCAGTTTAGCTTTGCTAAATCCTCATATCAGCTGCTAAGGGCGCTGGATGGAAAATTCAGACTGCAACTTCGAATGCCGAACCTCGGCCCCCTAGATGCCGAATTACATCTGCCAATTGATTATATAAGGCTGCGCCGTTCCACAGCCGCCGATCATCAAGCCTTTACGGAACGTGAGCGCCTGTACGGCGGCTTTTTTGCAGTGGAATTACCGCCCGACCGCCCGCTTGACGAGCCTAATTATGAAAGCCAGCTGCTTACCACCTTCAGCCGGGATGTGATGCAACCAATCTTTCCCCATACCCGCCCAGCCGCAAATGACGTCGGCCATGAAATCAGGGCCAAAACCGCTGCTGGCGAAATCGCCACCTTGGCCTTAGGGCTGTACTCGCAACAGGGCATTGCCGACCTTTCTTTTGAGCCCACTGCTCTCTCGACAGCAGCGGGACGAGAAATCCCTTCTTCCAACATCGAACTCTTTGAAGTAGTCAACAAGGAAACCCGTCTCCACATTTATTTCGACAAACGCTATGCTCTCTCCCCCGATCACCTGCGCCGCTTGGAGGCTTTAAGCATAACGCCCGACACAACAGCCGCTATTTGGCTTAAAATCCATGTCCCATCTGACGCCGCCGGCGATTATTCAGGCATGCTGCACATCGATAGGGGCGGCCAGCTGATAGAGACGATTAACATCAGGCTAAGCGTTATCTCGACGCTTCTAGACGATAGCCCGCACCTGAATCCATTATGGGTTGATCCGTGGCTATCCGATGAAGTGCCCGATGAAAGTTTAGACACTGTCTTAAAGCTAATCCGCCAAACGGGATTCGATCCCTTCCTGTATAGTTCAATCTATCCCATAAAAACAGGCGGTCAAATCACCGGCTTCAATACCGAGCGACTGGAACGGTTAATCGACCGCTGCCTTAGTGCAGAAAACGGCTATGGCAGCCGGCGCTTTGTGCTTTGGATATCCGGCTTGCCGGCCGTTGTATATCGCGCCGTGTATAATGCACCCTACAGTTGCAGCAATTTCTTTCTCTATCAGCAGCTCTCCACCCCGGCATACCAAAACGCCTTCCGTGCCGCCATCGCCGCCTATCTGGAGGTTGCAGCAGGCAAGGGAATCACGATGCAATTCTTTCTCCAAGAGGAACCCACCAATCGACCCTGTCTAAGAATAGCCGCCGACCGCCTCTATCCGCTAATCCGTGAAGTTGGTGGAGTAACAACCGTGACCTACAGCTCGACAACCGATCTGCCGCTAAGCATCCCGCCGGAGCAATACAGTGTTC
>Ga0209101_1002255_pt1 | contig 12889 bp, 8 predicted proteins | sample ConPoolayeCmetaG_FD_185481 | JGI IMG/M metagenome (GOLD analysis project Ga0209101, IMG submission 185481) | Hot spring microbial mat communities from California, USA to study Microbial Dark Matter (Phase II) - Cone Pool mat layer C metaG... ... | reverse complement strand
TAGGCGGTCTTCGGCCCGGCATTCATGCCGGGTATCCGTGGACCAACGCCACGGCGCGAGGCCCGTTCACGGGCCTTCTCGCTGGGGCAAAACACGGAGCGCGGGCGTCCCGCCCGCAAATCTCGGAGCGCGGGCGTCCCGCCCGCAACGACCAATGCGGGCAAGATGCCCGCGCTCCAAAGAGGAATCGGCCCAAACGCCGTCCGCGAATCTGGGAGCGCGGGCGTCTCGCCCGCAATTCACGAAGGCAGCGAGAAGCCCCGTGAACGGGGCTTAAGGTTCCCCACGGGATGGAAACCGTTACCCGGCGTCAAACGGCGGGCCTAACACCACCTACGGCGGACAAGGCCCGTGGGCGGGTCTTTATGCTCCGCAGGCGTTGAAATGAGACGTTTCTCGAATAAGAAGGACTCATATTCGGCCGCGCGGAGTATAACTTCCAGCGCGATAGAGGCTTATTCCGACGCCTGCAAAGCATCAGCCGCGGTGGTTGCGATGGCCGCGAGCTTTTGCAAAGGTCCGCCTCATCCTCAAACCAATCCAAGGGTTACGACATTACGATTACTGACATTGACTGGGTTGGGTGGCGGGTTATAATCCGCGCCCAATCGACGTAAAGGTGCCGCCCGACGGCCGTTCGTTTTGCCTGGTTTGCCTAAACCTTACTTGCGAGCCAACCGATATAAGTTACAGATCAGGCAGGCTTTGCCAGGTCGTTCGCGTTCGGTTCGCAAGGTTCGGGCAACTTCGGCTTGACGGCGATCGCGTTTGGCAAGCTGACCGCCGATCCACTTCTGCTTTTCGATCGTCCTCAAGGATGGGGACAGAGCCTATCCCACTTCGACAAGGAGGTCGCAGGGCCGTTCCTTCCGCCCTTCTCGACGTCGAGTCTGCCAAAGAAAGCGATTTGTTATGGGTATCCACCGCGCGCGTTATGTGTGGGCCGTGGTCGCACTGACCGGTTTGGCCGGCTGCCAATCGGGTGGTAGCAGCAATCTGGCATTCTGGAAATCCAACCCATTAAGCAGTAAGACGGCAGCCACCTCGAAGCCCCAGTATCCACCCAAGCCGTCGTCGCAGGTCGCCAACCCGGCCGATGCCAAAACCGCGACGGCCAATGGACTTGCGACCAATTCGACGAACAAGGCTTCGACAAGATTCCCCGGTGCCCCAACGAGTTTTACGGCACCGGCCAGTCCTCCAGCCAGCCCTCCGAATGGAACGAATGCTTCCTCTGGGTTGGCCACTACCGCTTCTCAACGCGGGTCGGTGGCAGCAACATCCAATGCGATGGACCCGGTCGTAAGCCCACAACGAGGCTACTATTCCGCCCCGACCACGGCCAACGCCAAGCCGGCAGATGGCGCCTTCGGCAATGGCGTTTCGGGCAATGCGCTAGGCTCGTATCCGTCGTCGGGTACGACCGCCGCCAGCGGCGGTGCTCCGCCCGCCTCGGGCTTCCGATCCGGAGCGAAGGACTACACATCGTCACCGATGAACTACGCGTCTTCCCCGGCGGGCAGCCCGAGCACCGGTGGCGCGACAATCCCACGCTTCGGCACGGCGGCGGATCGAAGCACGCCATCCTCCCCTTCGACCGCCCCGGCTTATGAGCCGACAGCGGTCGCTAGCCGTGCCAATCCATCTTCCAGCCCTATCGGATCCAGTTACAACACGGGTCCCGCCTCCTACGGGAATCCAGCCTCGGCCGCCGGCGCGGCAGCGTCTGGCGCCCGGAGCGGTCCGACCGATCCCTTCCAGGCGGGCAGCCGCGCTTCCCCCTACGCTTCGACGAACAGCTCGTCGGATCGCGGCAATTCCTCCTACGGATCACCGTACGCGACGTCGTCTACGGCCAGGGCCAGCGGAGTGGACCGCGATGCCACGGCCTACGCGAACCCGTTTGCCTCACAGCAAGCGTCTTCGACGGGCAGCGGGGGCTACGACCGCGCGGCGCAGCCGAACTACCGCGACTATCCGTCCACCGATCCTTCCGCATCGCGGACAACCAGCCCCTATCCGTCGACCGGGGGAAATTATGGGCCGACCAACGGCCGGCCCGCTTCACCGACGAACGAGTTCCGGCCTCCGATCGGCTCCGCTGCGCCGTCCGGTGATTACCGGCCTGGCAACACGGGCTACCAACCGCCGGCGAGCGACTATCGGCCGGGCGATACCGGATACCGTCCCCCTGCCACATCGCCCTACCGCGGACCGAACGGTTCACAAATGCCCGCCGGGGCCTCGTCCACGGATGAACCTCCGCCGTTCCGGCCTGGAAGCACTTCGGATTACGTGCCCAAGTCGGCCAATGCAGGTCCGTCGGCTACGACGGCGTCACGCGACCTGTTTGGTCCGCGAAACGAGACCGGCGTTCAACCGACGGGATACACGGCCGGCGGGCCGGATTACCGGCGGTAGGAACATCGCTTGCCCCGCCGGTCGAAACGTGGCACTGGCTTGCCGACTTGTGAACCCGCGGCAAAGGCTTTCTAGCCTGCGAGCCCTTGCAAGGCTTTTCAGCCCGGCAGCGATCCTACGGCGGCGCCGTGATTCGCCGGATCAGGATCGTGGCATACGCCCCCCGCGGCAACTCGAACCGCAGTACCAGTTTCTTGCGTCGGGGATAGAGATCGTCCGAGGCCACCTGGAAGTCCGGTTGGATTGGAAAAGCGAACGCGGCCCGGACGCCCTTGGAAAAAAAACTGTCTCGCGGATATTTGACGCGGAGTTGTCGGACAGTCAACCCGAGGGTGCCGGCGGCCCATTCGGCCGACTCGAACCACGGTCCCAAGGAGTTGCGGTTCCGCGCGCAAGGAAGCGGCGCCTCGAGGGCGCGGAACCGTTCCGTCTCCTCCTGTTCCAATTCGATGGGAAACGGCAGCGACAGCCCAGCCACTTGAAATTCCCCCAGGCGTTCGGCCGGCACGGCTTCGCGGAGCATTCGCCCCAGCATCAGGTTCCAAAGATGGCTTTGCATTGCGGCCAGATAGAGGCTTCTGAGGTTCGCCGGCACCCGGGCGAAGGCGCCGCGAAAATCGCCGGACTTGGCGGCCAGATGGGCGAAAACGCCGTGCCACCTCGACCGTTGCAGTTCGCCGGCCAATCGCGCCCATGCTCCCCAATGCTCGCGGATCGTTTGCCGTTGCCGCCGTTGGGGGGCTGACCCGCGAGGCTGAGGATCGGCCAGCAAGAGCCACAAGGCCCGTTCGTAATCGCCAAGGCACCAGGCTCGGGCGATGAAATCCCCCGACTGGCCTCTCGAACCAAACCGCTGATCGTCGAAATAGTTGGGCACGCCATGGCGGGCGGTTTGGAAAAAGGCCTGGGCGGCGGCCTCGGCCTCGTTGTCCGACAGGTCGCGCAACACAATCTGGAAGGCGTTCGACGCGATGTCCTTCGTGCCGAATGGCCGAGAGCATTGGCCCAGGTAAGCCAGCTCGAAATTCGTTTGCGCGAGGTTTCGTCGCGGCCCACCTCGGATCGTCAAGTGCTGCGATGTGACGGCATGGCGGTCCTTAAGCCCCCCCACCGCGATCCGATCACGGGGGATCCGCCAGCGCTTGACGACGGCGTCGACCGCTTCAGGCGTTCCTAGGCCCCGCTTCGTCAGCCGATACAAGGCGAACGGCCCGCCATCAGCGGCAAACGCCGTGCGCTCCTCGACGCGAAAATCCTCGGGCCGACACTTGACCTTCATTGAGACTGTCCGTCGGGAGCAAAAGGACCTAGAATTGTGAGTTTACGCGGCTCAAGCTGGAAGTCGGGAGGGGCAAGGACATGAATTTGCCAAATACATTGTATCTGCCGGAATTGCGGGAAATGCTCGCCGAGGGCAATGCGGCCGAGTTGCGGGAGTTTTGCACGGCCCTGCACCCTGCCAGCACGGCCGACTTCATGGAGGGGCTTACCGCCGAAGAGGCGTGGCGCGTCTTGCAATTCGCCGAGATCCCCACCCGCGTCCAGATTTTCGGCTATTTCCCCAGAGAAAAACAGATCGAAATCCTCAAACTCGGCGACCGCGCCGAGATTGCCCAATTGATCGCTCATTTGCCGCCGGACGATCGCGTCGATTTGCTGAACGACGTGGACGCCGAGCTGGTCGCCCAATGGCTTCCCTTGATGCCCGCCGCCGAACGGCGCGACATCCTGCGGTTACGGGCCTTTCCCGAAAACACCGCCGGGGCGATGATGACCACCGAGTTCGCCCGGCTCAGCGAGAACCTGACCGTGCGCGAGGCCCTGGAGGAACTCGGCCGCCAGGCGGGAGAACTCGAAACCATCTACTACATCTACATCTTGGACGACGAGGGCCATCTCCGCGGGCTGGTCTCGGCGCGGCAATTGGTTTCGGCCATGGGCAAGCCCGACACGCGCATCGGCGACCTGATGGAGGAAAACATCGTCACGGTCAACGTGGACGACGACCAGGAAGTCGTCGCTCAAAAGGTCGCCCGCTACGACCTGCTCGCCATCCCCGTGGTCGATCAGGCCCGACACATGCTCGGCATCATCACCCACGACGACGTCATCGACGTGGTGGTCGAGGAAGCAAGCGAAGACGCCTACAAGATGGGCGGCATGATGCCCATCGAGGAGAGCTACTTGGAAACCCCTTTCGTCACGATTTGGCGGAAGCGGGCGGGTTGGCTTTCCATGCTGTTCGTGGCCGAACTGTTCACCTTCACCGCGCTGGCCAGCTTTGAGGAAGCAATTCAAAAAGTGATCGCCTTGAGCCTGTTCGTGCCCTTGTGCATCTCGACGGGCGGGAACTCCGGTTCGCAAGCCGCCACGTTGATCACGCGGGCAATCGCCTTGGGCCAGGTTACCATCCGCGACTGGTTCCGCGTGCTCCGCCATGAATTGTTCATGGGACTGGCGCTGGGCGCAACCCTGGGAACCATCGGCTTCGTCCGCGCCGCCCTCACCCCGCAAAGCGTCTTGGGCGACGTGAACCATTGGCTCCTTGCCTTGGTGATCGGCCAGGCCGTGGCCATCATTTGCCTTTGGGGAACACTGACAGGCTCTCTGTTGCCGATCATCTTCAAACGTCTCGGCTTCGATCCGGGCTTCGCCTCCAGTCCCTTCGTGGCCACCTTTGTCGATGTCACGGGCATTGTGATCTATTTCACGATTGCCGAGGCGTACCTGTTGCGATAATCGCCCGCGACCTCGCCCCGCCGCAACGACGGCAAGCCCGACGCGAACCTTGCGGATTCGCGCACGTTTGCCGAAAACCCACGGTTCACTGAACACCAGCCACCGTCACCCGCGAAGCGCCCAGCGCAGCGGCGCCGGGGGTTGGTTTCTGGATCGTCTTGGGCAGTTCCACCGTGGCGAACCAGGCATAGTTCGGACGCTCGCTGCGGCGGAGGACCTGCTCGACGGTTTCGCCTTGTTTGAGGCTGATGAATCCGGGCACGTTGCCGCAGGCGACTTCCCAGGCGGTCTGACCCTGGTAGACGAACTTCAATCGGCTAGTGTACTCCTGGACATTGTAGACTCGGGAACCGATCATCCCGAAGGTGTGGTAGGCAACCTCGCGCTGCTTGCCCATTTCGGTCGTGGCCACCAGTTCAATGGCGCCATTCGGTCCGACCTGGCAGCCGTTGGCCTGGAGTTTTTGAGTCAGGGCGGCGGCGACTTTTTCGCGTTCGCCCGGATCCTGAAGGCCGTTGACATTCAGGACGACAGTCGTGCCCGGCTTGAGGACGAAGAAATCCGGCGACTCCATGGCCTTCTGGATTTTCTCTTGGGCAGCCGGGTGCGGCAAGGCGGTTGGCACCAGGGCCCCGGCCGCGTTGTGTTCGGAGACCACAAACCAGCACACCGCGCCCAACATTCCCGCCTCCTCCAGGCCCTGGTACGTCCACACCTTGGCCTGCGACTCGATATCCAAAAGCAGCGAATTGCCCACGAACACATGGTCTTCGCTCGGGCAAAGCAGGTGCTCGCCGATGTGGATGAGCGTGCCCGCCAGCGAAATGTCGCGGTACAAGGCCCCCGTGGCCGAGTCCCAAACATAGATCCGGTCGAAGGAGGCGCAGACCAGACGGGTTCCCTTGGGGGTGAAAGCGAACACGGGAAACGGGAAGTGCTCCCGCGGCGCGGGCTGCATCGCCACGACTTCGCCCGACGTCAGATCGAGCACGCCGAACTGCTTGTCGGTGGCAAAGGCGAGGTACTTGCGGTCGGGGCTGATCGCCGGACGGCACGACCCCTGGATCTTCAGGTAGTACAGCGGCTTAGCGGTCGACGCTTTCCAGATGGTCAGCACCCCGCCGCCGCTGACGGTGGCCAGCCGCTCCTCGTCGATGAAACTGGCCCAGGTGATGTCGCGCTCCCCGCGCTGCTGGTCGTCATGGGGCGCCCACTGAAGCTCCCGCGTGATCCCGGACTTCGCCACGCTCCAGAGTTCCAGCCGGTCGCGATTTCCAGGCCCGAATTCGTCGCGGCACATGAGGACTTGATTCCCGGCGTCGCTCAAGGCCAAGGGGGCCATTTTGCCCGGCCCATGACACTCGGCAAGCATCTTGCCGGCTTGCAAGTCGCAGAGCACGATGCGGGTCTGTCCGCCGGCACGGGCCTCGCTGCCGCGACCACCCCGACCCGGACGGCCGAACGGAGCGCCTCCGCCGCCCGGCCGGTCCAAAACGTATCCAATCACCGCGCGGCCACACACCGGATTGATCGCAAAACCCCGCAGCTTTTCGAAAAAGTCGACCTTGGCCGGTATGGCAATCGAACGGCCTTTCTTCGGAGCGGTCGGCAACTCGGGAGCCTCGATCTCGAGTTTCCACTGGCTGTCTGATGGCGACGCCAAGACCTCCTTGGCGCCGGACCACCGGGGCGCAACCACTTTTGGCTCTCCGCCGGCCTCGCTGGCTTCTTCCGGCTCCTCCTCGGACTCCGCCATGGCCTTTTTCTTTTTCCTTACCGGCTTCTCGGCGGGTTCCTCCTCTTCGTCACCGTCGATCACGGTGACCTTCTTTTTCGCGGCCGCCTTCTTGCCGGGCTTGACGACCTTGAAAGGGTCTTCGTCGCCCGACTGCATCTCCGCCAAGTACTTTCGGTCGGCCTCGCTCAGCTTGTCCATCGCGATGCTGACCTGGCCTCCATCCTCGCGTTCCAGGGTCACCTGCCCATCGGATGCTTGGACTAACTTGGCTTTGATCTTGTGCTTGCCTGAACTGTCGACCCAGGTGCGGAACTCCGCCGCGAAGGCGCTCGAAAACAACGTCGCGACGAAGCCCAGGGCCATGATCCCGACAATCAGCCGACAAGACACACCCTGACGCACACGTGGCAACTCGGGTTTCATAAGATCAGCCCCCCAACCGCCAGAACATTGTGGTGAAACAGGAGAAGAATCGCTTTTCCACCGGAAAGATCGATGTTCGCAGACGCGGCCATCGCCGTCATTCTACCACTGAGCGTCGCCTTCGTAAGCTGAGGCTGGAAAACATTGCAAAGCCAAGGATGGGAAGATGGGCAATCTAGGGCGTTTTTCTGGCCGGTGGCGATTTGTAGCGCGAGCACTTGCGTGTTCGTTGTTCGAAATGCATTTCCCGCGGCAGAAAGACGCCAATAGTCGCAGGCAGGGAGTCCTCGCCAGAAGCAGACAGGGACGGCTATCGGGCAGCGGAGAACTTTCAGGAACTGGAGGGCCACGCTCCGTCGTGGTCCGCAACAAGGTCTTCGAATCCGGCCTGGGACTCTAGCGCCGTTTTTTGCGCTGAACAGGATTGGACCTCGCCTGTCTTGCGTTTCGGCATTTGCTCGGAATTCGCCTGGTTCTGTTGGAGTCACCCGAAAGCTCAGTCGCCGTTTCCCTTCACGGTAAACTCCAGCGACGTCTGGCCGATCTTCTGGCCATGCAGGTCTTCGACGGTCAGTTGCAGGGTGTGGCGTCCGTTGTAGATCCGCTGTGGCAGGCGAAAATTGTAGACGAGGAAGAAGTCGCGGCGGTGGTTGCGGCAGTATTCTTCGGTTTTGCCAAGTTCCTGGGCGGTGACGCGCTGGCCGCGGGCGTCGAAAATTTCATAGCTCCCGCGGAATTGGGTATGGAAACCCTTCGGCGTTTCTTCGCTCTTGAAGTTCTCCAGTTCCGCGTAGAGCAGAACCTCCTGGCCAGGACTTAATTCCGTTTTCTCAAACGGCGTGATGTCGCCAAAGCTTTTCACTTCCTTGGCGAAGCTGGCGTTGCGGACCAGAAGCGGGGCCAATTCGCCCAAACGCTGGGCGGCCGCGAGGAGTTGCTGCCGGGCCTCGGCCGCTCGCCGGCTCGCATCGGGCACTCGCTCCACGTCCATCCACGCGGCCAGGCCATAGATCATCTGGGCCCACGAATCCTGCATCGCCGGCGACGCCGCGGGAATGGGCCGCATGGCGTCCTCGCGACGCCCGCTCGCAAGGTACAGAAGCCGCAAGCGAGCCTGCCGGGCAAGCTCCGCCGTGGTCTGCGGCGACTGGCGCACCTCGGCCTCCAGCGCCTTGACCGCCCCATCGAGCCGCTCCAACCAAGGTTCCTGGCCGCCGCTAATCGGAGCGTTATAGCCGACGGGAACCACGCCCGGCGAACCACTACCCTCCGCCGGGGTACGGGGCAAATCGGGTTTTGCCCTCTCCGGGGCGTGTTGATCGTGAGAGAGATTTCGCTCCAAGGCTGGCGGCGGCGACCGATCTGCCGAGGCGAGCATGGCAGCCTGACCGGCGGTCGATTCCGTTTTCATCCGCGACGGCAAGGCCGACGCTTGCCCGGCGGTCTCCGAGGGCAGGGGGGCTTGAGAAATCCCGCCTTGGTGCACGGAAGCCCGGACCTCCGCCGCGACCGGGCGATGCGGATCCGACAAAACCTGTTGGGCCTGTTCGGCTGACGGTCCGGAGGCCCCGGACGGGCGGTTCTCGGGCGACACCGCGGCCTGATTTACGGACGACGCTTGGGGCTTGTTCTTCATCTGGCGTTGATAGGCCAACGCCGCCTCAAAGGCCTGCATCAAGGCGGGCCAGAGCGAAGGGTCCGTTTCGCGCAAGTCTTGCGCCAGGCGGGCTCGGCCTGCTTCATCCAAGCCATCGCGCTCCGCGATCCTTGCCACAAGTTGCTCGATCGCCTGAAGATCTGGCCTGGGATCCTGTACTGAGTTCGATATGGCACTGGATGGCTGTGCCGCGGCAGCGGAAGCAGCGGGCGCGACGGCCGCCCCCAGGTTGCTTTGCCCATTTGTCCCCGCCTGGGGCACGGCCGCCGAAGCGGCGCCGGTCACGGTACCGGCGGTGGCCAGGCCAGAGGCCGCCGGCATGGCCTTCCACGGCGCCAGCGCGCAGCCCAACCCGTTCGCCATCCCCAAGGCGAGCAAGACAATCCCGATCCGACACGCTGAAGTCTCTTGCGCTAGACCTGAACGTGGCATGGATCGCGAACTCAGGGAAACTCGGTTCCGGACATACTCGCAGGACAAATTTCCCGCAGACGAGGGGGCAGATCATACTCAAATCCGCCCGCCATGACAAGCCAGAACGTCGTCAGAAAGGCCTAACCCCCTAACATTGTTTACAATGAAACCCATCTTTCAAGCGGAAGCAGAATGGCTTGTGAAACCTTCTCCGCTTCGGTATACTGAAACACAACCTGGGGCGGTAGCTCAGTTGGGAGAGCGCTGCGTTCGCAATGCAGAGGTCGGGAGTTCGACCCTCCTCCGCTCCACCGGAACAGGCTTGCTGTGCGTCGGCGACAGCAAGCTTGTTTTTTTTCCAGACAAGGAGTTGCGCTACTACCGTTCAGCTTAGCCCCAAAATTTCCCAAATTATCATGAATGCTTCGTTTGCCTTTTCAGGGGCAATTCCAGGGGCAAGTAGCGGTGCAAGCGGAGCCTCGGCAGCCGTAAGCGAAAAAGAGGACGCGGCCACGCTGGGCGCAGACACTTCACGGAGCGCGGGCATCTCGCCCGCCACGACAAATGCCGGTAAGAGGTCCAAGCTCGATGATCGCAATGGGCCAAGGTATTTTGTCGCGCCCCAGCGCGGCCCGCGGCCGCAAACCAATAGCCAACAAGCCCTGGACACCAGGCTCGCACGGCGGGCATGGTCTTGACAGATGACCGCAAGGCAGAAGGGTGTACGGGACTTGACTTGGGATAACAGGCGGTGGAGCAAGTTGGCCCAGTCGATCAAGTAGAGTGTGCCCATGGACCGCGCTTACCGCGTGATTTCCCTTTGCGAGAGGTCCGGTGAGGCGAAAACCCCCGGGACCTCTCGCAAAAGCAACTCTTGATCTGGCAACCACTTACGAAAGGACCCCTCTTCCGATGATTTGTCTTGGGCCTTCTGGACAACGATCGCTCGAAACGGCTATACTAAATCCTTGGGCTGTCAAGGGTTACGAGGCCAGCACTTTCCGCGGCTGAAAGGCCGCGGCCCCATGGAAGCTTTCTTGGCGGCTACGACAGCGATCGGGGCGAGGTGGTATCGTGGTTCGGTGGCCACGCCACAACAACTCCACGCCTTGGCCATGGCAGAACTCAAGGTGCTGTCGAAGACCAAGGCAGGACACCGGCCCAATCGCGTCGAGCCACGCGCCATCAAACGCCGCCCTAAATCCCAGAGGCCCTCACCCCACCTCGGCAGGCAGCGCGTACGGAATTGCTGGGGGCCAGCTCCTGAACTCCGACGGCCTCCGGCAGGCTTCCGTCGCCAGACGGAGATCCTCATCGACCGATGTTGAATCGCGGTGGTTGTTCTTGAGTCGGCGACGCCTGGACCACGTTACCCGTCTGCGCGTGCCGCGGTGCTGCGTCCTTCTCGGCTAAACAACAAGGCGACGAGGCCGTCGCTGAACGAAGGCACGGATTTCTCCCCCTCCCCTTGGCCTCTCCCAGCGATGCAAACGCGGCCCCCGTCAAGGACTTCGACTCGACAGTGCGATCCAATCGTGGATCTTTTTCCACAGGCCCTCCCTTCGCCAACGCAGAACACCGTAGAGACCGTTTTCCAGTTGGGGAAGTCATGCGGCAAGGCCGTCCCATGACAACCAGTTCGATTGACAACGAGGATCGGGTTGAGGATTTCCCGCGTAGCGGTAATACCCGCCCATGGTGTTCGGAGTTGGCGTGCGACCGGACCTGGGCCGCGCAGCGGCGGTTTTGCGACCCATGCGTTGATCTGAAAGTCGCCAGAAGCTCTTGCACCTGGAGGCCTATGCTGAGCACGATCTACGTGGGCTATACCGCGGCCGGACGGCTTATGCGAGAATACGGCGGTCCGGCCAACCATCGCATCGAGAAATAGGGCGCTTCATCCCGCATCGAAACAGGGCTATGTCCTGCCAAGAGACCTGGTTTACGACCGCTGACGGCCTGCGCTTGCGGCAACGAGGCTGGTCGCCGTCGCGGCCAGCGCGTGCCACGGTGGTTTTCATTCACGGTTTTTGCGAGCACAGTCGCCGGCACGCTCAAACGGCCGAGATACTCGCGGACCGCGGCTACGCAGTCCACGCGGTGGACCTGCGAGGGCATGGGGAGTCGGAAGGGGCCCGCGTCTGGATCCGATCGTTCGACGAATACCTGAACGACGTGGAGCGATTCATCGAACACACGCGGGCAAGCGCAACGCGGCGGCCGATGTTCGTCTGGGGAAACAGCATGGGCGGGACGATCGCCGCGCTCTTGGCGATCGAACGACGGGTTGCGCTGGACGGGCTGGTGTTGAGTGCGCCGTTTCTGAAAATGCCCGACCATCTTTTTCCGATCCTCCGCTATCTGGCGATCGCCTTCGGGCGGCTCGTGCCCGGGCTGCGCGTGGTGAAGGTCGGGGCACGCTACCTGTCGCGCGACCCGATGGTCGTCGCCGACTTCGAGGCCGATCCGCTCAATTTCCACGGCCGGTTTCCGATCCGGACGGGAGCGGAGTTGTTCCGCGCGGTTCGGCGAGTCGGACGCGGCATGGAAGCGGTCGAAACGCCGCTCTTGCTGCTTCACGGCGACGCCGACCTGGTGACGGACCCTGAGGGCAGCCGCGAGCTTCACGCCCGGGCCGCGTCGAGGGACAAGACCCTTCGCCTTTACCCGGGGCTATACCACGACCTGCTCCATGAGCCGGAGTGGCAAAGCATCGTTCAGGACGCGGTGGCGTGGCTCGACGCCCGAACCGTGGCGACGAGCCAAGGGGAGCCGGGCATTCGCTGAAGCTATCGGATGGGCGAATAGTCGGTGGCGAGGATGGTCTGGCTGATGACCTTGTCAACGATCACGCCGTCCTTGTGCGATTCCTTGAAGACCTTTTGCCACACCGGATCGGCCCTGAAATCGGCCCAAGCCTTGGCCTGGGCCTCCTTGCTGGGGAAGGCGACGATGTAGATCAACGTGTTTTGAGCCTCCGGCCCTTCGGCGGGCGTCCAGAAACCGATGAGTTCGATTCCGTGTTTCTTGAACAGCGCGCAGGTGTGCTCGCGGAATCGCTTGTGCAGGGCTTCGAGCTTGCCAGGATGGGTCACGTAAGTCCGCAATTCGAATACTTTTCCTTGCTTGCCCGGCGCATCGGCGGCCGAGGCCGAGTTCCAGCCCGCGGCCAGCGCCACCAGCAGGGCGGCAAAACCGAAACAAGCCGACACGTTCGCGAACTTTCTCATTGCCATCTCCTTTCGCTAGGGTCAACACTCTGCCGATTTTAAGACCATGCTGCCTGGACGCTATGAGCTTTTCTGAAAAGTTCCCTCTTCCTTTGGGAGAGGGTTAGGGCGAGGGCAAACGGGCATCGGGATCGGGCTGAAAAACACGTTGCGATTTCATCCGCCCTCACCCCCGGCCCCTCTCCCGCAAGCGGGAGAGCGGAGCTTGTAAGGCCGCGTTCCGCTGTCCACCCGGCCTGGTCGAAATGGGCCGGTTCCACTTCCCCC
>Ga0209101_1002254_pt1 | contig 12892 bp, 12 predicted proteins | sample ConPoolayeCmetaG_FD_185481 | JGI IMG/M metagenome (GOLD analysis project Ga0209101, IMG submission 185481) | Hot spring microbial mat communities from California, USA to study Microbial Dark Matter (Phase II) - Cone Pool mat layer C metaG... ... | reverse complement strand
GTCCGTGCGCACGGCCCGCGGGCCACGGCAAAGAGTTGTAGCCACCTTGGGCAAGCTGCCGGGTCTGGAAGAAGACGAGCGTGCCGGGTGGGATGAGATCGCGCGATTGCTCGACGGTCGGCCCGGCTCCCGAGCGGAAGCCGATCTGTTTTGCGCTCCTGCCGAGCCACCGCAGTGGGCCTGCGTCAACCTGCGTGGCGTGCGGGTGGAGCGTGTGCGGGAGTTCGGGAAGGGGTACTTGGCTTTGGCCTTGTGGAGGCGGCTGGGTCTGCATCCATTCTTTCAGGAGCATACGCGCCGCGGACGTGAACAGGTTGACTGGGCCACGGTGGCCTGCCTTCTGAGTCTGGGCCGTTTTTGTGCGCAAGGCACCGAACTGGCATTGAGTGAACGCTGGTATGTGGCCTTGACCCGGCCCAGGTGTATGCCATCCGGTTGTATCGTGGGTTGGATGAACTTGTGCCGTTACGCGAGGAACTTTTCGGACATCTCCGGCAACGGTATCAGACCCTGTTCGGGACCTGCTTTGAGTTTCTGCTCTATGATGTGACCAGCACGTACTTCGAGGGTCAGTGCCAGCGCAACCCGAAGGCGCAGCGGGGGTACAGTCGCGACAGTCGTTCGGACTGCAAGCAGGTCTGCATCGGGTTGGTAGTCACGCCCGAGGGGTTGCCTCGGGCCTATGAAGTGTTTGCCGGCAATCGCTCGGATGTGACCACGGTGGAGGACATCATCGAGCGGATGGATCGGAAATACGGTCGTGCCGAGCGCATCGGGACGATGGATCGCGGCATGGTCAGCGAGGACAATCTTGATCAGCTGCGCCGGCGGGGTGCGTTTTACATCGTGGGGACGCCCAAAGCTCAACTACGGCAGTTCGAGCGATGGTTGCTGGAACAGACCGACTGGCACGAAGTGGAACCTGGGGTTGAGGTCAAGTTCGTCGCCCACCCCGATGGTCAAGGCAAGAGCGCTACGTTCTCTGTCGCAGTACGGCCCGTCATGAGAAGGAAGCCGCCATGCTGCGTCTCCAGCGTGATCGGCTGTGGGCCAAGCTGGAACAGATCGCGGCCTCTTTGAAAGAGCGACCCCAGAAGCCTGAGGTCGTGGAACGTCGGATCGGCAAATGGCAGGGACGCCACTCGGCGGCGGCGAACCTGTTCCAGGTCGATGTCATTCGTGACTCACGCCATGCGGTGGGGCTGCACATTGAAGAGGATGCGAGTAAGCTCCAGTGGGCTGAGGCGGCACAGGGCGCCTACCTGCTGTGCACCAACTGCTGCGAAGAGGATCCTCGCCAACTGTGGCGTTGGTATATCCATCTGACAGAGGTGGAAGACGCCTTCCGTGTGGGCAAGTCTGATCTGGGGCTGCGCCCGATCTACCATCATCGTCTAGATCGCGTTCAGGCCCACATCCTTGTTTGTTTTCTGGCCTTGGTGATGTGGCGCTACCTTGAAAGGTGGCTCCAGTCCAAGGGCCTGAGCGACTGTGCGCGTCAGGTTCTCGAACAGATGGCCACGATCCACTCTATGGACGTGATTCTTCCGGTCAAAGGCAATACCGAAGCGCGGCTGCGCTTGGTGGCCAAGCCCGACAAACTGACCGCCGACGTGCTTGGCCGTATGCACCTGAAGCTGCCGACCCGCCCCAAAATGATCCAAAATGTAGTGGAGAAAAACGGGGGTCAATGACAGACTTTCCTAGGAATTTGAGGTTTTTGGCCCTCCAACTGTCGAATTTGGGTTAGGAAGCGCCATGGGATGTTGCGGCGGAAACAGATCCCACTTGCGGAGCCAGTATGACCGCTTCAGGAGGGGAGAACCGGTAATGCGGGAGTCGTGCAGAGAATGCGCCTGCAAACACATTGCACAGGCGCGGGTGTTGCTGTTGGAGAAAGCCAAGGGCTACCCGGAGCACTACTGGTTCGCCATGGGCCATCTCGCGGAAGCCGAGGATGAGCTCGTAAAGGATTTCCCGGAAGTGACGGCGCTGGTGAGAGCCGAACGCCTGAAGCTCCAGCAGGACCGAGACTATGAGATGCCGTTCGCGGCCCTGATCAGCGCGATCTGCGGTGGGCAGGAGGTTGACCGACCAGGGGTCCATTGACGGGCAGACAAGGCGGGGTTCACAGTCTCCGCGCCGTGGGGCACTTGTTTGCGGCCGAGGACGACGACTAGGATTGGTCGGAACTGCACGCTGCCATCCGCGACGCCCGCACCCGCTACCAGGCGGGGAGGAGATACCGGACTGGCAGGCGCAGGAAGCACTGCTTCGCGACCCCGCTGAACGCTGATCCATCCGGCGGACGCAGGTTGCATTGACGCATGAGGCTCTTCCGCCGACCATCCGGCACGCCTTTCCCACGGCCGGAAGACCGTCACAAAAAGGGCTTGCATTTTTCACCGATGTGGTTCTGACTGTGCCATGTCGGTCTGAGAACCATCGAGTTTCCTACTGTCGAGGGGAAAGCCACACGAAGATCTGATCGAATGACATAGATTTTCTGCGTTAACGCGCAGATCGCTTCTTCTGAAAACCAGCAATATCCGCTTCGAAGCGAGACACGCGGAGACGCGCCCCCCTCTGGGGCGCGTCTCCGCGTTTTGTGTTTCGAAGCGGGGCTTGCTGGTTCCTCAGAAGAGGCATGAGCTTGGAGCTCGCGCCTCTTTTTTTGGGCAGACCAGTCGGGGAGTAGAGTGAGCGTAGGGGAACGACTATGAAGGCAATTCTTCGTTTCAAAGGCGTCTGGACGGTAACGCTTTCCCTTGTCGTCCTGGGGACCTCCCTCATCCTGGCCGCCGTCTTCGACGAGAAGACCGACTGGGAAGCCGTGTTCGACAAGGACCTCTACGCGCACTATATGGCCCGCGAGGTCAAGAGCCTCGACGAAATCGCCGGCGACTTCGAATCCGAGCAGGCCATGTACCTGCCCATTGCCGTCCCGGACCCGGAATTCATCCACTTTCAGAGCGGCGGCATCCGCCCGTTCGATCCCCAAAACTTTCCGGCGGCGTTCTGTGAGGGCCTCGTCCCCATCGAGGAGGGGGCCATCGTCATGTACCCGATCACGGTCTATGAAGACCCCAAGACCCGCGACCGGACCTTTCTGAACGCTAAAGACGAGATCATCGCCACGGTTCCCGCTCCCAAGGGCAACGACCCCCAGTGGTACGTGAAGGAACAATACCCCGCGCTCGTCGCCATGGGAGGCGACTACGCCGACTGGCTCGTCGCCATGTACGACCCGAGCCGCATCGTCATCACGTACAAGCTCATCCTCGAAGACGATCTCATCCAGCTGGTCTGGAAGCAATCCATCGAGGCGGCGATGCGGGCCAAAGAGGATGGCGGCGGCATGAGGACGATGGGCTGGGAGGGCGAGCAACCTCCAGTTCGTGGCCATCGAGGCCATGACCAACGGCGCGATCAAACTGACCATCGCATGGCCGCAGGACGGGCTTGCCACCCACATGGTGGACTTCTTCGCCTGCACGAACCTCATGGAGCAGGACTGGGTGATCGCCCTCACGACCAACGTGGACCTGAGCACGAACTCCTTCTCGTGGGTGGACGAGGACGCCACGAATTACACGGTCCGCTTCTACGACTGCTGGACACTCTACGACACCGACGGGGACGGCATCAGCGACGGCCGGGAGAAGCGGCTGTACGGCACGAATCCGAACGCCTGGGATTCGGACGGCGACGGCGTGTCCGACTATGACGAGCTTTTCGTGTACGGTACGGCCCCGATCAACACCCACAACAGCCCGTTGCCGTATACCACCGGCTTCGAGAGCGCGAATGGCTACGACATCGGCGCGTTGAACGGCCAAAGCGGATGGGAAGGGAGTTCTGGTGCAACCGTGCAATCGGGCATGGCGCACTCCGGAAGCCAGTCCGTCGAGCTTGAAGCCCTCGAAGCGACCATGACCAAGCACTTCGCCGCAACGAACAATTCCGTTGCGACAACGCTGTTTGTCCACCTCGGCCCCCAGTTCTCCGCGCCGACCGACCTGCCCGCCACGGCGAGCAGTCTGGTCAGTTTCGAAGCCGGAACCGGCCTACGCGCATTTGACGGCAACGGTTCCGGCGGCGGCTCATGGTCGACCGCCTCCGGCACGGCCAACCTTCTCAATCAATGGGTCGAACTCAAGATCGTGCAGAACTACACCGCGAAGACGTGGAGCCTGTACGTGGATGGCACGCTCAAGCTGTCCGGCCTCGGGTTCAAGAACGACAGCGTAACGCGGCTCGGAGCCATGCGCGTTCGCAGCGGCATCGGCGGCGCGGTGCTTTGCGACGATCTCAACGTCGAGTAGTTCCACGGGAGGAAAACCGGATATGAAAAGACGGCTTGTGACGATCAATCGGGCACCCATGCGCTTCGCTTGCGTTGCTCTGGCGACGTTGGCTCTCTTCACGCCCCTCGCGCGCGCCGACTGGCGCGCCAACGCCCGTCGTCTGGATTTGCAGAGTCCCGGCGCGGGCGGGGAGAAGGGCGGCGGCATGGTCTTGCTTACCGAAGCGAGTGGAACCACCGCGTGTACGAACGAAACAACCCTTACCCCCGAGATCGAAACGGCTGTTCGCGCCCTGAGGAACGACCCGCTGTGAATTTACGAGTTCGTCCGCAACCATATCCGTTACGATGCCCCGACCTATGGCGTCAAGCTGGGCGCTCACGGCTGTCTGGTTGCCGGTCAGGGAAACGACTGGGATCAGGCGGCTTTGCTCTCCGCCATGCTACGCCCGGCCGGATACGCGACGCGTTATGCCACCGTAATCGTCTACTACGACACACCCCGGCTCTCGCGCTGGTGCGGCTTCGGCGGGAATGGCGACTACAACGATCTTGGAGGCTACGTGTTCTATAACGGCGGCTGGCCGGATGGCTTCGGCACGGGCACGGCCGACGGGTGGCATGCGGTTTATGCGCCGGGCGGACAGGAGATATGGACGGGCATCCGCCGTGTGTGGGTCGAAGCCGATATCGGCGGGCAGTGGTACACGCTCGATCCCGCCTTTGCCGAGTGTTCCGTTACGCAAGCGACCAACCTGGCGCCCGTTCTGTCTTACGACCGGACAAACCTGCTTGCCGCCGCCATGCAAGGCGCAACGACCAACGCCGCCTGGGTCCGGGATGTCAACGCCGCCAACCTGGCCACGGAACTGACGCGGCTCGCCACCAATCTGCTCGGCACGCTTCGCGCGGAATACGACACCAAGGGGATCGACGCTCTCGTCGGCGGCCGAGTCTTTTCTCCTGAAGCCGTCACGAATCTGCCTTCGGCGTTGCCGTATGCCGAGGATGTGGCTTCCGCAAGCCGCACCACGTTCGATCATGTGCCCGCCGCGCGAATCTTGAGCGTAACGGTTGCCTACCAGAACATCGTCAAGACATTTTCCGGGCACGAACTGGGAGGCCGTCCTCTCATGATCACGCACGACGCCTCCGCCAGCTACGCGCCCAAACTGTGGCTGGACGGGGAAGTGATGGCCGTTGGCGCGCCCACAACCCCCGGCGAAACCAACACCCTGACCTGGACCGTCGACCAACCTTATGCGAGCGCGGGATGGGCCGCCGACTCGATTGAACAGACCTTGAAGAGCACGAACAGCTACGTGCTCGTCTACGACTTCGGGTCCGCCTCGCGGCAGCGATCCGTGCAGGCGGCGCGCAAGCTCGAATCGCTACTGGCCGCGGGGCACTCTGCTTCCAGCGAGACGGCCCGTCTCTACGCCATGCACGCCGCCGCTGTCGGCGGCCTCGAACAGTGGAAGCTTTCCCGCGCCATGCTGGGGCACATCGCCGACGCGATCTGCTACAGTCATCACTTCCTGGGCGTCATGGGGCAGGAAGAAGGGTACTATCTGGACCTTCCCGGCCTGCGGTCCCAAACCCTACCCTTCTCCGGCGAGGCATCGGACTGGGAAACGCTCATGAAGGCCGACAGCTTCTTTGCCAGCGCGCTTGAACACGGCGTTCTCGAACAGACGCAGGGCACGAACCGGCCGGCGGCATCCACCATCAAGATCGCGTTCGAGAACAACGCCGCCGGACACCGCACCTTTCTTGCCGACAGCGCGAACTGGTCAACCGTCCGCGCGGCGTTGACGAACTACTCGGCGCAAACGCTTTCGGAACTCGATGCCCGCATGGACGCGGACTCCGTGATCCTCCTTCCCGAAAACGGCTCGGTCTCCGTGCGGCAATGGTCCGGGTACGGCTTCGCTCACTTCTGGAGCCAGTCGTCGGGGCCGACGTGGTCGGCCGCCATGGGAATGATCATCGGGGGCGGCTACAGCGGCGGGTACGGCGGGGAGCCCGGTCCGTACAGTGTCCCGGCCACGCAGAACCTGTACGTCAACGCCATCTCCCCCGCGCCGCAAACCCAGATCCCATCCACGACGGCACGCGACCCCGTGGACCTGCGCACCGGTCATTTGCTGCACCAGAAACCGGCCCTTGCCCTCGGGAGCGACTCACCGCCCCGCGGACAGCAGCTCGTCTTGTCCTACAGCAGCAGCGAGGCCGCACGGGAGCGTCAGCTTGGGCGCGGATGGCGACACAACCTTGACGTCCAGGCCGTGGAGGCAAGCGACGGCGCGGCCGCGTTCGGTCTGCGCCAGGCGTCGGACGCCGCCGCGCTTGTCGCCGCCGCCTATGTGGTCGCCGACCTGCTTGACGAGAATGCGGGGGTTAGGGAGTGGACCACCGCCGCGTTGGCCACGAAGTGGGCGCTCGACCAGATGAATCAGAAGACGGTCGTCGTCCGCATGGGCGATCACGGGCTGAGCTACATGCGCATGCCCGACGGGGCGTACAACCCGCCCCCGTCCGTCACGACCGACCTCATCAAGACCAACGGCCTGTTCCGGCTCGTCGAGCGCTTCGGCAAGGAATACCGGTTCGATGCCAATGGGCTTCTCTCCTCCATCGTGGACGCCGACGGCAACACGATGAGTCTCGCCTACAACGCGCAAACGAACCTCTCGACCGTCACCGACTCGTACAGCCGCGCGCTCACCTTCAGTTATACCGGCGGCGCGCTCACGCAGGTATCGGACGGAACCGGCCGCACCGTGAGCTTCGGCTACACCGGCGACGACCTGACCAGCGTCACCGATCCCGACGGCGGCGTCTGGGAATACGCCTACGACGCGGATCACCGGATGACCGCCCTGATCGATCCACTGGATCAGGTCACGGCGAGCAACGTCTATAACAGTGTCGGCCAAGTCGTCACCCAGTTCAACGGCTATGGCGAAGCCTGGGCCTTCTACTGCAGCGGTTACGAGGGAACCGAAGTCGATCCCCAGGGTGGCGCGACGACGCACCGCTTCGATGCCGACGGGCGCAATCTCGGCACGACGGACGCCCTCGGCAACCGCACCTACAACTACTACGACGGACAGGGCCGCCTGGCGAGCAACGTCAACGCGCGCGGCTTTGTCACCGTCTTCCACTACGATGCGAACCACAACTTGACCAATCGCCTGGACGCGCTCGGCAACGCCTGGCGCTTCGAATACGACGCGGCCCACCATCTCGTCGCCGCCACGGACCCGTTCGGCAACGTGACCCGCTACGGCTACGACGCCGGACATCATCTGACCAACACGGTGGATGCCCTGACCAACTCGACCGTGCTGACCTTCTACAACAGCGGCTCGCACAAGGGCCTTGCGCACACCGTCACCGACCCCAACGGCAACGTCACCACGTACACCTATGACGACTACGGAAACGCGCACACCATTGCCCGCACGGACGGGGGAACGGTCACCAACACCTGGAACGCGCGGGGCGATCTGCTTGTGGCGCGGGATGCCAGCGGCAACGCCACGACCATGACCTATAACAAGCGTCGCCTGGTCACGTCCGTGGCGGACGCGCTCGGCAACACCGTCAGCAACGTCTACAACGCCGCCGGGCTCAGAACCGCCGTCGTCGATCCGCTTGATCGCCAGACCGTGACGGCCTGGACCCCCACCTACAAGGTGGCGTCCGTCACGTACCCCGACAGCAGCGTCGTCACCAACATCTATGACAGCCGCGACCTGCTCGTCGCCACCGTGGACCCGCGCGGCGGCGTCCAAAGCAACCTGTTCGACAGCGCCGGGCGCAAGGTCGCCGCAACCGACCGTCTCGGCAACACGACCCGCTTTGTCCTCGATGCCAACGGCTATCTGATCGCGCAGACCAACGCGCTGGGCAAGGCGACCGCATTCGCCTACGACGGGCTCAACCGCCTGATCCGAATCGTCGATCCCCTGGGGCACAGCGTCAGCAACACCTTCGACGCCGCCGACCGGTTGACCCACGTCACCGACTGGAGCAGCCGCACGACCGCGTACACCTATGATGACATCCACCGCAAGACCGGCGTGGATTATCCGTCGTCGGCCACCGGCACATGGACCTGGGACGACGCATCGCGACTGACGCGCATTCAGTACCACAACGGAACATCCAACTTCGTGGACCGCGTCTACACCCTCGATGCGCACGGAAACACCACGGCCATGGAGATCAATGCCGGGTTGCTGCCGACCGTTAGCCCGATGGTCAAACGGCTCACCCAGAACGCGGCCGACGAGTTGACCGCCATCCAGACCAAGACGAATCCCGGCGTGCAGGACTGGACAGACAAGACGCCGGTTCACGATGACGAAGGCAACCTGACGAGCGACGGCGACAGCACGTATGGGTACGACTACGAGAACCGGCTCGTCTCCGCTTCGGCGGCTACGGAATCGGCGTTCTATTACTACGCTGGCGACGGCTCACGCGTCGCCGCCGTGACCGTCGCATCCGGCAGCACGAACACCACGGTTTTCGTGCTGGACTACGCCGATCCCCTGCGCCGACCGCTGGCCGAACTCGACGGCAACGGCGCGCTCATCCGCCGCTTCGTGTGGGGCCGTGGCGTGGTCGCGCAGATCGCGGCTGACGGGACGGTCCGCTACTTCCATCACGACGGTCAGGGCTCGACCCTGGCGCTCACCGACACGAACAACGTGCCGACCGATCAGTGGTTCTACTCGCCCTATGGCGAGGTTATGAGCCGCACCGGCACCACGGACACGCCGTACCAGTGGTGCGGTGGTGTGGGTCTGCGGCACGAAGTCGGCAGCCTGTATTTCGCGCGGCACCGCTACTATCACGCAGGGCTTCGCGCTGGACTGCACGTGACCGCATCGGGATGGGCGGCGGCCCGAATCTGTATGCCTATGCCATGAACGCGCCGTTCCTCTACTATGATCCATTGGGCCTGTGGAGTTGGAATCAGACGTTTGGAGTGATGCGAGCCGTTGGCGGGGGTTTTGAAGCGGCAGCAGGATACAGCTTAGCCACCGCAAGCGCCGCCTTTGGGGCAGCGTCTAGCTGGACTGGTGTGGGTCTGGTCGCGGGAGCGGCAGGAACTGCTGGCGGTATCGCGGTCGGCGCTCATGGCATTGATCAGTTCCAGGCCGGTGTTCGTCAGGCGTTCACGGACCAACAGGTGGATTCACTAACGTCTGTGGCCCTGCAAGAAGCCACAGGCATGTCGCAGAATACCGCGAATCTTGTCGATGCGGGCATCAGCGTTGTCGGCTCTATTGGTGCTGGCGTCGGAACTACCGCGATTCGCGCGCAGTCTGCCCTCTCCTCCCAAGCCGCGAACGCACCTCTCTGGAAACAGGTTCTCTACCATGAGATTGGCCAGAAGACGCTTTCGGACGATGCGAACGCCTTCTATTCGGCTTTCTACGCTAACCCTGTTGACCGAGGAGCCGCGATTGTGGCTGACCAAGGATTGCGACAAGCGTTGAGGCCGGAGGCGTCCGGTTGGTGGTTGGGTATTGGACAGACTTTCTCGACGGGGCCGACGCCATTGGGTTTGGGTGGAGCTGCCGCGACGCTCACCGGCGTTTCGGCAGCGGGCCAGTACCGCGCGGGGGTAGGAACAGGGAGGAACAAGTAACCATGTTCGGGCTGCTCCCATTGTCAGTTCTCATCGGTGTTACTGTTCTGTCCGCTTATCTGTTGACGGAGCGGATAGGAATGGGTGGAGTTGCCGCTTGGGTACTCTCCGCCGTGTTAGGCGTTGCGTCTTTGCATCTGTACTGGCTCGGTCTGAAACTCCTAGGCGCATGGCTGGATCGTCGAGAGGATCGCCGCAAAAAACGGAAATGACGCATGGATTAAAGAGGCCACCGAACCAATCAGAAAGCGAAGGAGACTCTTTGACGGTCTTCGCAACCGGAGGGAAAGACGATGAAGAACACGGCTCTGATTCTGGGCATCCTGTTCGCGGTGGCAACCGCGCAGGCCGGAACGACGATCACCTATACCTACGACAAACAGCACCGGCTCGCGTCGGCCGACTATTCGGCCGCGCAGGCCGACGCCCATGTTGCCTACCAGTACGACGCGGCCAACAACCTCGACGTGTATGTCGCCATCACTGACGGCCAGTATCTCAAGTCCTTCCTCTGGTATCTGTCCTGGGTCCCGTCCCCCGTCCGGCAACCAGACGGCTTTGCGGAACTGTCGTGGCCGGAAATATGGGCACGGCTTGCGGCGAAGTCATGATTGGGGGCCATGACGTCGCTACGTGTTTGGTCCTCGATCTCTTTGCTGCCCATTGTTGTCAGGGGGCCACGCTTTCGCAATTCCAGAGTCGACGGTCGACAGGGTGAGCCGCGTAGTCCGGTTCAGAACGAAGCGGACATGTCTGATTCCTCCGTCCGCGCCTGTAATTGATCTCCCGCCGCGTGGCCGCTTGGATGTTGCCGCGCTGTTGCCGTTGCCTGTCTTGACATGGCAGCACTGTCTGCTATGCTATATCACCGTTTATGACACGAAGGGGTCTGCCTCGGAATAGGAAGGAGATGTTCAGCGTGACCGAACAGCCCGATATGGCTCCGCTTGTTCGGGAGATCAGGAAGCGCCTTGGACTGACTCAAGAGAAGTTCGCCGCCAGGCTAGGCGTCACGTTCCCGACGATCAACCGCTGGGAAAACGGCCGAGTGAAACCGTCGCCAATGGCCGTCGAACATCTCCGGGACTTCGTGCAGGAGATGGGCAAGGACGGAAAGGATCTGATGGAGAAGTACTTTCAGAAGGCACGATAGGAGGCTTTTCTCATGGCCAAACAGGAAAGCAATAACGCGCCCCTGGGCTTTGAGGATGCGCTCTGGCGGTCCGCCGATACCCTGCGCGGCCAGGTTGACGCCGCCGAGTACAAACACGTCGTTCTCGGCCTGCTGTTTCTCAAGTACATCTCCGACTCCTTCGAGGCCCGCCGTGAGGAACTCAAGAAAGAACTCGAAGCCGAAGGCATCAAGGGCAAGCATCTCGAATGCTTGCTGGAGAACCGCGACGAGTACACGGCCGAGCGCGTCTTCTGGGTGCCGCCCGAGGCCCGCTGGCCGAATCTCCAGAACCAGGCCACCCGCCCGGAAATCGCCACGCTCATTGACGACGCCATCCTCGCCGTCGAGCGCGACAACCCCAACCTCAAGGGCAAGCTCCCGCGCGACTACGCCCGTCGCGGCATCGAGCCGGTCAAACTCAAGGGTCTGATTGACCTCATCGCCGATATCGGCTTCAAAGGCGACCGCGCCAAGGCCCGCGACACGCTCGGCCGGGTCTACGAGTACTTCCTCGGCAAGTTCGCCCAGGCCGAGGGCAAGCTCGGCGGCGAGTTCTACACCCCGCGCTGCGTCGTCCGCCTGCTCGTGGAGATGCTCGAACCCTACGAGGGCCGGGTGTACGACCCCTGCTGCGGCTCCGGCGGCATGTTCGTCCAGTCCGAACGGTTCGTTCAGGCGCACGGCGGGAAGACCACCGACATTTCCATATTCGGCCAGGAATCCAACCCCACGACCTGGCGGCTGGCGCACATGAACCTCGCCATCCGCAGCATCGAGGCCAATCTCGGCCCGCAGCCTGCGGATACCTTCCTCCGCAACCTGCACCCCGACCTCAAGGCCGATTATATCCTCGCCAATCCGCCCTTCAACGTAAGCGACTGGTCGGGCCACTTGCTCCGCGACGACGTGCGCTGGCGCTACGGCGCGCCGCCGGTGGGCAACGCCAACTACGCCTGGATTCAGCACTTCATCCACCACCTCGCCCCGCCCAACGGCCGCGGCGGCGGCGTGGCCGGGTTCGTCATGGCCAACGGCTCGCTCTCCAGTAACACCGGCGGCGAGGGCGAAATCCGCCGGCGCATCGTCGAGGCCGACCTCGTGGACTGCATCGTCGCGCTGCCCGCGCAGCTCTTCTACACCACGGGCATCCCCGTCTGCCTCTGGTTCCTCACCCGCGACAAGACAGGGAAGAACCTCAAGCACGGCGGGCGCAACCGAAGGGGCGAGACACTCTTCATAGACGCCCGCAAGCTCGGCACGATGCAGACCCGCACGCTTCGCGTGCTCACCGACGGCGAGTGGGAGATGGGCGACCTGCCGCCGGGTTCCGACATCGGCCGCATCGTCTATGCCTTCCGCCAGTGGCGTGGCGAGCCGAAGCCCGAGTGGTGGAAGAAGAAGGAACACGGCGAGTGGGCCTACCGCGACATCCCCGGCTTCTGCAAAGCCGCGAAGATGGAGGAGATCAAGAAACACGGATTCGTCCTCACCCCCGGCCGCTACGTCGGCGCCGAGGAGCAGGAAGACGACGGCGAGCCGTTCGACCAGAAGATGCAACGGCTGGTGGCCCAACTGCGCGAGCAACAGGCCGAAGCCGCTCGTTTGAACGCAGCCATCGCCGCCAACCTCAAGGAGCTGGGCTATGGCGGGTGATGTACAGCTTGGAGAAGTGGCTGAGATCATTATGGGGCAGTCGCCTCCGGGTGAGACTTACAATGAGCATGGTGCCGGTCTACCGTTCTTC
>Ga0209101_1002253_pt1 | contig 12906 bp, 8 predicted proteins | sample ConPoolayeCmetaG_FD_185481 | JGI IMG/M metagenome (GOLD analysis project Ga0209101, IMG submission 185481) | Hot spring microbial mat communities from California, USA to study Microbial Dark Matter (Phase II) - Cone Pool mat layer C metaG... ... | reverse complement strand
GTGGGGGTGGCGGTTGGCTCCGGCGTGGGCGTGGACGTGGGGGGAACCGGTGTGCTGGTGGCGGTGGGAGTCGGATTGAAGGCCGCCGCGTCGCAGGAAACCAGCAGGATGGCGCCGACGATGATCAGAGCCGTTAGTCCTATGTGCCGCATATCCACCTCCTCACATCTACCAGTCCTTCATCACGAGGGGCAGGTAGAGCCGGTGGCCCACGAACGTCTGGGCCACGGCGGTGTTGTTGTCCCGGTCCGCCTCCGGCGTGGCCGCGCCGATGGTCACGGTGTTGGTGAAGGTGGTCCAGGCCGGCGTGCCGGCCTCCACCGTGGCCGTGACGATGATGCTGTACGGCCCCGCGCCGGCCGCCAGGTTCCCCACGTCCCAGACCAGGGGCGCGGTGCTGGTGGGGGGCGCGCTGGCGGAGGCGAAGGTAACGCTGACGGGCAGGGTGTCGGTGATCCGCACGCCCTGGGCCGGGACGCCGCCCTGGTTGCCATAGGTGATGGTGTAGCGGACCGGGCCGCCGCCGGGGGGCACGGTGCTGCTGGTCTTGTTCACCCACAGGTTGGGGTAGGCAGAGCCGAGGGTGACTTCGTCCAGATAAGCCCAGGTGACAGGGGTGCCAGCCTCGTTGTGGACATTGAAGGTGAGGGTGACGGTCTGGCCGGCCCAGGGGGTCATGTCTGCCCAGGCGTGCGCCCAACCGTTGGTAGCAGTGGATGCCGAAAAAATCTGGGTCGTAGTGATACCGCACTCTACTTTCGCCTCGAACCAGCCACCACTACTCGCCTCCGTGTTGTCTAGCCGATATACGAATGAAAGCGTAGGGTGGGACATGGTATTCGTGATCATCACCGCCTGGATAATGGTAGAATCACTCGCATATTCCGCCGGAGCCAGTTCACAGTAATAGACTTCCTGGTTGCCGACTTTGGAGTCTAGCCAAGTCACGTGGATGGCTCCGTTCTGGTCCACCGCTACCTGCGGACTTTCCGGGCTGCCATCATAGGAGATCCGTTGAGGTTGGGTCCAGATACCATCACTCCAGCGTCGAGCATAACCGATACCCCTGGTGGGGTTCCAGAATGGCTCTTCCCACACTATATGAATGATGCCAACCCTATCTATTGCCAGCGAGGGCCTCTCTGCACCCCTTGATATGTCGGAGATGACTTGGGGACAGGACCAACTTCCATCGTGCCCCCGGCGCACATAGCCAATCGTATAGGGGTTCCCTTGTTCCCACACGATGTGGGCATCCTCGCGGCTATCTACGGCCAGTAGCAGGCCCCGGACGTCTCCCGAATATCCGGGAATGTTCTGGGGCGGAGTCCACACACCGTCACTCTCTCGCTGGGTATGATAGATCGTGCGCCAGTCACACCACGCCACGTGCGGTATGCCACCTGGTCCTACTGCCAACCGCGAGTAGGCCAGGCTGCTGGCGTTCGCGGTGATGCGCTGAGGACTGGACCAGCCGCCCGCACTGGCTCGCCGGACGTAGTAGACATCATAGCCCACGAGCCACACCACATGGGCAGTACCCTGCTCATCTACGGCCAGTTGCGGGTCAAACGAGAACAAATCGGCAGAGATCTTCTGGGGGCTAGACCAGGTGCCATCGGTTCCCCGCCGTGTGTAATAGATTTCGTAGGAACTCCATATCACGTGGACAGCGCCGCTGTTGTCCACGGCCAATTGCTGGTTTTGTGCCGAACCGAGGCCATGAGAGATGTTCTGGGGACTGGACCAGGTGCCACCGCTATCTCGCCGGGCGTAGTAGATGCTACCAGTAGAGTAGTCGCCCCATACGACGTGGACAGCGCCGCTCTGGTCTACTGCCAGTTGCGGGGATTGCGCACCTTGGGGAGTGTGAGAGATGTTCTGCGGGGTGGACCAAGAACCGCCGCTTCCTCGGCAGGCATAGTAGACATCATAGCCGTAGTGACCGGGGACGTCTTCGCACCACACCACGTGCACGATGCCGCTCCCAGCCACGGCTACTCGGGGGAAATCCGAAGAGTCCGGGGTGTGGGACACGTTCAACGCCGGCGTGGCAGCGAACGGTTGGCCTAGGAAGACGGCCCGAGCACCGGTATGTGGGAGAGTATCAACCACCGTGGGCGGATCGTTTCCTCCGCTCGACCAATGGGGTTCCAGGCTACCGCTCTCGAAATCGCCATCCAGCACCACGTTGTCGGCCGGCGGCAAGACGAAATCGTAGCTCACGTCGTCCAGCACATTCCAGGCAGTGGCGGGCAGAACGCCGTAGCCGTTTTTGGCGCTGCTGATCGTATGGGTGCTGATGGCCGTCAAGTGAACGTTGTACTGGCCTGCCGAGTCGGTGGTCGCCGGCTCGATGGCCGATGGGGTGATATGCACCGTGGCGCCCGGTGCGGGGGCGCCCCGGTTGTCGCGCACTTGGCCAGCAAGCACATACGTGTAGAGCGTAGTATGCGTATCGCCGTTGCCACCCGGCCAGGCTTCGACGTGCCACGCGCGATCCCGGGCGCGCGAGCGGAAATAGTAAGTGTGCCCGCCGAGACCGTGGAACGCAGCCGCCGTAGCCGCCGTGCCCATCAACCAATCGGTCCAACCGCCATTCGCGCCATCCCGAACCTGCACATCATAGCTTCTGAGGCCCGCCGGCCCTTGGTCCACGCCAGACCAACGGATGAGATTCCAAGCGCGGAAGTACGCCGGCAGGCGGTCTACCGATGATGAAGGCCCCTCCGTATCCAACGTCTCCCAATGCGGCTGCCAGTCATAGCCCGATCCCACCAACTGCCCGCCGATATGGCCGTACTCTGGTAGCCCGAAGGCGATGATTTCGGAGTAGTACCAGTACCAGTGGCCCTGGTAGTAGATCAGCGCCGTACGGCCAAAGGCGATCCATTCCCCGTCCGGGGACCAGGCCGGGTACCAGTAATCCTCGTTGCTCGTGTGCCCGGCCAGAAACGTGAATCCGGTCCCATCGGCGTTCACCACGTCCACGTCCATGAACCCATCGCCGTTGTCGTCGTTGCTGAAGGCGATCTTGGTCCCATCGGGCGACCAGCAGGGATACTCGGCCCAGGCTACGCCGTGCGTCACCTGGGTCTGCCCCGTGCCATCGGTGTTCATGGCCCAGATTTCGTACTGCCCGGTGCGGTTGGAGACGAAGGCGATGCGGGTGCCATCGGGGGACCAGGCGGGCATGCCGTCGTAGGCGGGATGGTTGGTGAGGTTGGTCTGCCCTGTACCATCGGCGTTCATCACATAGACCTCGTTGTTGCCGTTCCGATCGGTCTGGAAGGCGATGCGGGTGCCGTCTGGCGACCAGCACGGTATCCCATCGTTGGCGAGGTTGTTCGTGAGACGGGTCAGCGCAGAGCCATCGGTGTTCATGGCGTAGACCTCGTACAGGTCCCCTTGTCGGGATTGATAAATGATGCGGGTGCAACCTTGGTTGAACTTGGGTGCCGTGTCCGCTCCGGCGTAGTTGGTCAGACGCGTCTGGCCGGTCCCATCACCCTGGGCTTTGTATACCTCCCAGTTGTTATCGCGGTAGGAGGCGAAGGCTAGCCGGGTCCAAGGGGCACAATCGGGCAGGGCATTGGCCTGGTCGGCGGCCCGGGCCTCGGGGCGCGCGCCGGGGAGCCGGGGCAGCAGCCCCTGCTGGTCAATCTCGTAGTGGAGGCCGCGTTGGGGCGGGGGTGGGGTGGGTCCCTGGGCCTGGGCCAGCGGGGCCAGGAGCAGCGCGCCAGCCAAAACGACAAGAGCGATCACCTGAGCAGCGTTCCGATGGTACATGCGTTTACCTCCTTCGAAAATAACCCGCCGGCCTGGCTCGCGGCGGGTCTATGACTCGCCGCCGGCGCGGGGTGGCACACCCCGCGCGAGCACCCCGGCGTATTTTCGTGCCACGGGGTGCGCCGGGGCGCGTGAGGGTCTCCTCGTATAATATATGCTCACGCCGGGTCTGGGACCCCGCGTCCAACGGCGGATGGCACTCCCTGCGGCCTGCCACCCAGTCCAGCCTGGGCTGGGGGTCGCAGACGTGGTCGCCGCCGCGAGCACGAGATGGTACTTTTCCTGACCTGGACGAGCCGGAACCAGATCAGGGCTTCTTCTCCCACTTGCCGGTGCTGCCGTTGAAATACAACCCGTACTTGTCGGCCAGGGCCTTTAGCTCCGGGTCCACCTTGTCTTCCAACTCCCACAGATTCTTGTTGGTATCCCGGATCGCCGAGATGACGATGTTGTCGTTGTTCTGCACGATGCCCCAGTTGATGGCCTTGATAGCCTCGAACAAGGCGTGCAGAGTGTTCACGTAATGATCGCGGTAGGCTTTGGCCTCGGCGGGGACCTTGACGGCTTCCAATTTGGGCAGGATGGGTTCCACCGTTTTGACGTAGGCATCTACCGCGTTGACCTGTTCATGCAGCCAACGCGCAATTGTTCCAGGTCTTGATCAAGGTCTCGCGCGCGGCCTCCTCCGTGGCCCGGTATGGCTGCGTGTCGTTGAGGAAACGCATCACCTGCTGGTCCGGCGGGATGGAGGTAGCGGTAGGGGGACGGCGAGTGGGTGAGGGGGTGATAGTGGGAGTAGCAGTAGGCCGGGGCGTGGGCGTATCGGTCGGCGTGGGCGTCGGCGTGGATGTCGGCGTGAGAGAGGGCGTGGGTGTCCAGGATTCGGCGGTGCTGGTGAGCCTGGCGTAAACCGTGCTTTCCGCGTCCTTCTCGGTCTGAGCGGTGCCGGTGAGCCTGGCATAGGCTGTGTTCTCCACGTCCTTTTCCGAGACTTGGCTACCGATACAACCGAGTAGGGATGCCAGGATCAGCGCAATCGCAAGGGTCAGGGTGAGCCGGGTTCCAAGAGATCGTGGCTGGATCATGGGGGGACTCCTTTCTTTTTTCGTATCTGCCTACCCCTACCCTCCCGCAGGTTAGAAAGTGGCAGGCAAGAGGGTAAGCAGCTCATTGCGGCGCACTCCAATGCGGAGATTGCGTCCAAACCTGCGGGAGGGTAGGCAGTTACCTTTTTTCTTCGCAAGGTCTTTCTCGGTGGTCACGCCGTTCGGTGTGGATAAACCTGTTGCCCCCATAGCAGTGGATGCGCCTCTCAGGGGCAGTTTCAACTACTCGCCGCCGGGCGTCAATCGCTTATCTGGAAATATGCATTCAGCTCCGGCAGGTTGATCTCGCGCACGGTCAGCAGCAGGGTGGTGTTCAAGGGCCAGTCCCGGGGCAGCGGGAGGCGAGCCTCCCAGTCCAGTTCGGGGATGAGCACCGTGCCGCGCCGGTCATACAACTCTACCAGGATCCCCGGACCTCGCCAGTCTGGATGCTGCATCAGGTAGACCAGCGTCCAGTGCTGCCGGGAGTAACGTTCGGCCTGCCGCACGCTGGCGGTGACGGCCGCGGCGGCCCCCACTCGTTCCAACACCTCCGCTGGTCCCAACAGGTCGGCGCCTCGCAGGTGCGCGCGAAGTTGCTGATGGACCACCAGGTCCAGATAGCGCCGTAAAGGGCTGGTGGCCTGGACATAGACCTCCAGACCCAGGCCAGCGTGGGGCCCAGGCAGGCTACACGGCTGACCTGGCTTGAGGGCACGGCGCAAGGCATACATCCCGGCCAGGTCGGTGGGCTGACCGGGGGTATCAGGAGGGTCTTGCGTGGTGAAGGGTAAAGGGATGTCCTGGGCCAGGGCCAGGCGGGCCAGGGCTTCCCCGGCCAGCAGCATCGCCTCGCGCACTATAACCCGGCTCTGCAAGGGCCGCACGGGTTGGATGTGGACCTGACCGTCCTGGACCCGGATCTTGACCTCTGGCAGGTCATCGAGCTGGATCGCGCCCCTGGCCCGGCGCCGGGCTTCGCTGGCCCGGGCCAGCCGCAGGAGGTCTGGTAATGGTTCTTCCGTCAGCCGGGTCTCTGCCTCCTCATAGGTCAGGCGGGTGACGCGCACCCAACTGGGCGTCACCGTCAACGCGGTGATCTCACCGTGGGCATCCAGGTCCAGGCCGAAGGAAAGAGCCGGCGAGACCTGGTTCAGGCCCAGACCCAGGGTCTGGATGGCAGCCAGGGGGAGCATGGGCACCATGCCTTCTGGCAGGTAAAGGGTGGCTCCCCGCTGGCGGGCCTCCAGATCGGCGGGGCTATCGGGGTGCACCAGGGCGGCAACGTCTGCCACGTGGACCCAGAGGCGGTGACCGTTCAGGCTCAAGGCATCATCCGGGTCCTGGTTGCCCTCATCGTCAATGGCCAGGGCCGGCAGGTGCGTCAGGTCGGCCCGTTCTTCAGCGGGCAGGGCTGGTAACCCGATGAGCGGTGGAGATACGGGCAGGCCCAGGCGGTGTGGATAGGGGTTGAAATAAGGCGGCCAATAGCCGGCTTCAAGCAATAAAGCGTGGGCACTCTCGGGCCTCTCGGCGCGGCCCAACGCACGCAGTACGTAGCTGCGGTCCTGGCGGGCCAGGGCCATGTTCTCCACGTCTGCCAGGTAGCGCCGGTCGCCGGGTTCCCATTGGCCGGCGCGGGCCCGGTTCAGGAAGGCTTGCCAATCCTGAGCTGCGGCGGCCCGGGCTGCCCGGACAGCCTGCTCGTGGGCCACCTCCTCCCTCGGCCGGGCAGTCACCGCGTTGGGCGTGCCGGTGAAATAGAGGCCCTCGGCGATCAGTTGCCAGGTGGCCCAGGCCGTGGCCGGGGTATAAGCCCCATAGATCAGCACCGCCAGTTCAGCCAGGTGGGTGGTCTGGCCGGCCAGCAGTTCCCAGGCCGTCTGCACCTCGCCAGCCTGGGGTTGCAACTCGTCCAGCCGGTGCAGGGGGCCGGGGTGCAGCAGGACCACATCTTTGGGACGGACTTTCAGGCTCCGGCCGTCTTCCAGTTCCAGCGTCAGCCTGTCCCCAGCCTGAGTCACCCGCGCCGGGCGTTGCTTGTACAGCACCAGGCTATCTTGTCCCGGCTTGCCCTCGGCCATACGGCCCCCATAGCTGTTCGGCGATCAGGCCACTTTGACCACCTGCGGCCTGGCCGGATAGCCCCTGGCAAATCCTCGCCAGGGGTTTGGCGATCATCATTCGCGGAAAAAGTCCACCACTTCCCGGCGTTCCTCCTCGCTGCTCATGACCTCGATGAAGGTGATGCGTGTCATGGGGAACATAAAGGCCACCGCGCCGGGCGTGATGTAGGGTAGCGATTTGCCATCCAGCTTGCGGGGGCTGGAGATGGTGATGAACTGGTCTGTCGGTCCGGGCAGTGCTTCCAGATCGGCGATGATGGGGTCTTCGTTAGTGAAATGCACGATGACGGTCCGGGCCATTATCCTACTCCTCAACCGGGGTCTGCTGCGGTAACTCGACGCGGAGCAATATCATCCCCAGGCGCAGTTCATCGCCGTGATGCAGGACCTGGGGGGTCAGCGGCTCCAGACACACATTGTTCAGATAGGAGTGGTTAGTGCTATTCAGGTCTTCTACGTAAGGCTGGCCCTGGCGGAAGATGATCCGGGCATGGCGTCTGGAAACCCCACCCTCGGTGCCGCCATCTGGGGTCAGGTCCAGGTCTGGGAGGACCTGGTGGGCCGCGTCCGCACGCCCGATCAGTATCTCCCGGTCGGTTGCAAAGACCTGCCGGCGGCCACTGTTGGCGATCCAGAGGGCCAGGGAGTCGGGGGCCAACTCGACAGCCCCGCTGGCCTGGTCTGGGTAGAGGGGCGGCCTGGATGGGACGCCCGGCCGCTGCGCTCTGGTCTCCTGGCCGCGCAGCGGATCAGTCTGTTTCTCGCGGGCCAGCAGGTCCTGGTACAGGGCCGCGCCGCATTCAGCGCAAAATAGCGTGCCTTCCAGGTGGAGGGCATTGCAGTTAGGGCAGTGGATCATGGCTTCGGCTCTCTCTGGGGCGATGCCAGGGCAGCAGCGAGGTCAGGCCGCGTGTGCCGTAGCGAATCCGTTTGCGGCCGATCAGGGAGGTTTGCCCGGTGGCTTCGAGGCGTTTGGCCTCGCGGATGGTCTCGCGAGCCAGGTCCAGTTCGCCCAGTTCCAGCAGCTTGGTGGCCACGGAGCGCAGGCGGGAGGTGGCCTGGTCCACCCGGTCTGTTTGCAGTTCGCGCCAGGCACGCTCCTGGAGCTGATAGGCGACGACGCGTTCGGCAAATCCCCGCAGGCGCGAATCCAGGGGCTGCCTTTCTGGCGCCCATTCGCAGGTGGTCTCCAGGTTTATTTCTCCCAGGGTAGCCGGGGCGGCCGTGGTGCCTATGTGACCTGCCAGACGTATGCGGGCCAGGGGCACCGGCCCGGCTGTGGGCAGTGGCGGCACCTGCAATTCGAGCAGTACGCTCTGGCCGGTGCGCCGCTCGATATGCCCCAGGGCCAGGGAGACTCGCTCCGCAGCGGACAGGTTCAGGGCCAGAATGGAGGGGAAGAAACGATGGGCCGCGCGCACCTGGGCCAGTTGGACCTCCAATTCCAGGACAGCGTCACGCACGATCACGTCCCGGAGGCGTTGAACCTGCTCGTGAAAGACCGGGGCCAGACCCTCGGCCGAGTCTACGTACAGGGAGCTGCCGCCGCTCAGCGTCGCGATGTCGTCTAGCAGGGCCTCGTTCCAATGCGAGCCCAGGCCCAGGGCGCTGATGCTGATGCCGGCCGCGCCAGCCTGTCGGGCCAGGTCACGGCACAGCGTCTCATCGCCATAGGTATACCCATCGGTCAGGAACAGGATATGGCTGAGGTATTGGGGGGAGGCCCGGCGCCGCGTTTCTTGCAAGGCAGCCGCCAGACCCTGAGCGATCTCGGTCCCTCCCCGGGCCTGCAAGGTGTTGATCGCTGCCCTGATGACCCCCGGATCAATGGCCCCGGTGTTGGGGATGAGCACCTGGGCCCGGTCATGGAAGGCGATCAGGCTGAAACTGTCGCGCGGAGTTAGCTGGTCGGCCACAAAGCGCGCTGCTTCCCGCAACCGCTGGATGCTGGTAGCGCGCATGGAGCTGGAGCAGTCCAGCAGCAGGCACAGGTTTAATGGCAACTCGCTGTCTGAAACAGTGGTAGCGTTGATGTCCACCAGGGCATAGACAACCTGGGCCTCTTCGTGACAGGGCAGTGGATAGCGGCTCAGAACCCAGCTTATGCTCACTGGCCCGCTGCGCGCCTCCTCGCGTTTCTGGCGACTGCGTCGCTCCTCATCATACACGGCCCGCCGTGCCTCGTCGCTCAACACCTCAAAGGCGGTCTGGATCAGCAGGAAACGTTCCACCGCCTCAGGGTCGTGATCCACGTCCGGGTGATGGCGACGTGCCATGCGCCGATAGGCCCGTTTGATCTCCTCGGCGTCAGCGTCCTCTGGCACGAGCAAGACGCGGTAATAGTCTACCCAGGTCGTATCTGTTTCAGACAAGCGGCTCTCCTACCTGTGAGATTGGGCGTATCATCGTGGCGGGGGTCACAGACCCCCACCGAGCAAGGTCACAGACTCCCGCCGAGCAAGGTCACAGACCCCCGCCGAGCAAGGTCACAGACCCCCGCCGAGCAGGGTCACAGACCCCCGCCGAGCAGGGTCACAGACCCCCGCCGAGCAAGGTCACAGACCCCCGCCGAGCAAGGTCACAGACCCCCGCCGAGCAAGAGGGCACAGACACCCACCGAGCAAGAGGGCACGGACCCCCACCGAGCAAGAGGGTACAGACCCCCGCCGAGCAGGAATGCTCGCGGCGGATGTGCCCGCCGTGGGGGCGGGCAGCTATTGTGAAAGGTTGAAAGCGACCAGGATCACGGTGATGTTGTCCTCGCCGCCGGCGGCATTGGCGGCGGCGACCAGGGCCGCACAGGCAGCCTGGGCCCCGGTTACAGTCCGCAGGATATGCGCGATCTCGGCCTCTGGGACCAGTCCCCACAGGCCGTCGCTACACAGCAATAGATGCGATACGCCGGTCAGGCGGCGGTAGCAGGTTTCCACCTCCAGCTCGTCTGATTGACCCACGGCCCGATAGAGGACGTTGCGTTGAGGGTGGTGTGCCATTTCCGCCGCTGAGAGCTGGCCCAGCTCGTGCAGGCGTGTGACCAGCGAATGATCGCGGGTGAGGGCGTGCAGGCCGGTGGGGTCCAGGATATAGGCCCGGGTATCACCCACATGGGCCAGATAGACGGCCGTGCCCACCAGCAAGGCTATTGTGACGGTGGTGCCCATATCCTGATCGGTTTGCCGATTTCGGATCTCGTGGTGGGCCTGGAGCACGGCCTCGGTCAGGACCTCCTGGATCGGGCGCTCCGTGCTGGGGGAGCCGAAGCGGGTCGGCAGGGCCGGCCAGGCGTGAGTGGCGATGGCGTGGATCGCGATCTCGCTGGCGAGATCGCCTTCGCTGTGCCCCCCCATGCCATCGGCAACAGCAAACAGGCCCAGGGGCAAAAGCTCCGCGTCGCCGCTGCCGGTCACGGTATGCAGGGCCAGGAAGCGGTCCTCGTTCCGGGTACGCACCCGGCCAACATGGCTCAAGGCCCCCACATCCAGGATGGGGAAGCGTCCCCCAGGTCGGACGACTTCCTCCTGGCTCACCGGGATTTCAGGGGGCTGTTCTTCCGGTTGCCGTGACCGTCTTTTCCAGAATCTCATTGACCGGCCATCCTTCTCCAAGTCAGGTTTTCAAGGCATAGACGTGGTGGTCCATGGAGCCGATGTAGACCACGCCGTCGTGAATACAGGGCGATGAGGGCACCGGGCCGCCGGTCTTGAACCGCCAGCGCAGTTTGCCGGTGCTCGCTTCCAGGGCATAGACATACCCATCGGTGCTGCCAAAGAAGACCAGCCCCTCGGCCAGCCGGGGTGAGGAGGTAACCTGACCTTCGGTCTCGTAGCTCCAGAGCAGGCGCCCCGTGCGGGCTTCCAGACAGTAGAGTGCGCCGTCCACAGACCCCACATAGAGCCGCCCCTCACTATAGGCCGGGGAGGAGTTGACCTGGTGTTTGGTGCGATAGCGCCACACGGCCCAGCCGGTCTCCGGGTCCAGGGCATACACGTGGCGGTCCCCAGAGCCGACAAAGACCAGGCCCTCGGCGCAGGTAGGAGAAGAGATGACCCGGTTCTGCGTGGCCGCGCGCCAGCGCACATCGCCAGCATTCAGATTGATGGCATAAACATGGTTATCGTCGCAGCCCACATAGGCCACGGTGTCATCCAGGAATGGCGTGGAGCGGATGCGGCCCCACAGGCGGCTTTTCCATACCTGCCGGCCCCAACGCGAATCCACGGCGTACAGGTGGTAGTCATCGCTGCCCACGATGACCAGGTTTTGGGTGGTACGGGGCGAGGAGCGGATCGGCCCCATGGTGCGGAACGTCCACATGGACCGACCATCGCGCAGGTGCACTGCATACAGGTTCCCATCCTCCGAGCCGATAAAGACCATATCCCGTTCCACGCAGGGCGAGGCAGAGATGCCTGCCTCGGTGGGGAATTTCCAGCGGAATTTGCCTTCTCGCGCATCCAGAGCATACAGGTTGTGATCGTAACAGCCCACCAGGACCTGGCCCTCGGCGACAGTGGGGGAGGAGCGCACCTCTTCCTCGCAGGCAAACTTCCACAGCAACCGGTCGCTTTCGGCGGCGGGGCGGGGTTCTGGGACCGGGGTTGGCGTCGTTGGCGTCGCCCAGTCTCGGCCATAGCGGCTCAGGTCCAGGTGGCTGGTTTGGACCAATTCCAACAGGGCCATCTTCATCTCGGCCGCCGAGTGGTAGCGGTCTTCCAGGTCATAGGCCAGGGCCTTCATGACGCAGGCTTCCAATTCCGGCGAGATGGCCGGGTTGATGCTGCGCGGCGGGCGTTCGTGGAAGGTGAAGGGCGTCTCCAGGCGTGGGTCGCGCCGGGTGAGCAGGTGATGCAGGGTCGCGCCCAGGGCATAAACATCGGCGGCCGGGGTGACCACGCCCTTGTATTGCTCCGGCGGCGAATAACCCTCTGTGCCGATCATGGTGCCTTTGATCCCGGCCTGGAAGACTCGCGCGATGCCAAAGTCAATCAGCACCAGCCGCTGGCCCTCCGTCAGCATCACATTGGCCGGTTTCATGTCCCGGAAGACGATGGGGTTCGGTTCCTGGCTATGGAGATAGATCAAAACATCGCATAGCCTGATGGCCCAGTCAATGACCTGTTCCTGGGGGAAGAAGGCATTGGTCTCCTTCAATAATTGTTCCAGGTTTTTCCCCCGGATATACTCCATCACCAGGTAGATGCGGTAATTCTCCGTGAAAAAGTCATAGACCTTGGGGATGGCCGGGTGATTGAGGCTGGCGAGGACGTTGGCCTCGCGCTCAAAGGTGGAAAAGTGGAGCCGGCGAGTGCCCGGGTCCCGGGCCTGATCCAACATCTCCTTGACGGCGCAATATTTGGTCGCCCGGGCGAAGCGGCGGTCACGGGCCAGGTAGACGGTGCTCATGCCGCCAATGCCCAGGACATCAATGATCTCGTAGCGGTCCTGGAGCAGCGCGCCGATCTGGAGAGAGAGACTGCCGGTCTCGTCGGTCGGCGTGCCAGGCGTGATGTCGCGGCGAATAACGTTCGTATCTGGTCGCACAGGTTTCCTCATGCGGTAAACCGAATCGGCGGGCAAAGCTATCCCGACATGATATATTATAGCCAATGATCACCCGACTTGCAAGCCAGGGAGCCATTTGTCTAAGCTGGGGCAGGCTGCGCCGGCTCCTGACATCCGTGCATAACTTCTGTCAGGGAGGGAACAAGGAGGGAAAAAGCCTTTCTGGGGGTTTTTGCGGCGGCGAAGCCGCCGCAAAAACCCCCTATCAGGCATTTTTTGTAGTGTAACCTAACATGGTGAACACTAGACATAACGTAGGTTTCTGGTCTGGACCAAGCCGCTGATGACAGCGGTGGTATAATACTATCTGGGGATACGCCCGTTGACACTTAACCCAGGAGGTT
>Ga0209101_1002252_pt1 | contig 12909 bp, 10 predicted proteins | sample ConPoolayeCmetaG_FD_185481 | JGI IMG/M metagenome (GOLD analysis project Ga0209101, IMG submission 185481) | Hot spring microbial mat communities from California, USA to study Microbial Dark Matter (Phase II) - Cone Pool mat layer C metaG... ... | reverse complement strand
GATCACGATGGGGCAGTCTTGAGCGGTATGAGCAATGCTCACCCCGACCTTATCGGCAAGTTTGATTGCCGTCCAGTGCAGCACGGCGGTTCCGGCCTGACGGGCCGAGAAACGAATTGTCGCCAGCGTGCCGGAACCGCTGATCGGCATCGCCGGATCCAGCAAGGTCATGGCAAAATCGATGGTTCCGGTGCTCTGATCGGCCTGATTCCGCACCACATAGCTGGGTCGTGTCGATGGAAACAGGCTGCCGGGCAAAATTTGCACTCCGGCCTGCACCTCGTCATCGTCGAGCACTTGCAGCAATGCCGCATCAAAGGTCAAATGGACTTCGGCAGCATACAGATTGGTCACATTACCAATGCGGATGTTGACATTGATCGTATCACCCACCTGCACTGATGTGTTTAGCACCTCCAGACCAACCGTTGCCGGCCCTTGTGCGGCAGCCGGCCAGGCCAAAAGCGAAATCAACCCAAGTATTGCCCCAAAAACATGCACAAACTTGAACAACTTGTTCACTCAACACCTCCTGTTCGGATTGGCAAAACCAAAAGATTTGACAGACTTTGAATGTGGAGTCGAGGCTTTAGCCGGAGTCCTGCCTGAAGGCTCCACGCCAGGTGATCCTTTGCAGTTTACCGAGATGACATTTACGACCTTATGGCTTTACAATTGGCCAGGCTGTTGGCCCTCGCTGACCATAATTGCCGGCCGTGATGGTCAGGTCAGAAATATCCACCTCACCATCATCATTGATGTCAGCGGCCACATCGTATTGATCAAAGTGCCAGGCAATGAACGCAAGGTCGCGCACATCTATACTTCCATCATTGTTAACGTCCCCGCCGAGCAACACCACCGGCGCGACGGCCACACTACGCCCCAGGGTCACCTGGATCGGCGTTGAGCTTTGCGCAGACAGGTAGCCGACCCGCGAAGCGGTCAACGTGTAGAATCCTTCTCCTTGTGAGGTCAACAGAGAAAATGTGCCGTCTGAAACCGTCACCGTGCGGTCGCCCGGTTCTGCAGCAAGCCTTGCCGACACGGCAATGTCGCGGTGAACGCTCCGCCCTTGTAAAAAGACGCTGCCCTGTATCTGTCCTTGGGCACGAACCGAAACTGTGCCGGCATCGATCTGATTGGGCGATACCCGCGCGCCGTTGTCCAAAGTAAATTCGGTTTTCGGTCCGCTAGCCAGCGAAAATTGCCCCTCTCCTACTCCTTGCCAGGCGATCACCGCGAACGGGCGCCAGCCTGCCGTGTCGGTCAAAGGCACACAATCGGCCTGGGTTACTGCAAGATGAATCTCGCCGGCCAAATTATCAACCTGATTGTCCTCAACATATCCACCCAGCCAAGTGACATCGGCTTCCACCTGAATGCCGTTTTCAGCGTTTTGGTCGGCGTCGATAACCTGTGCGATTGTCGGATCAAAAGTCAAATGAAGGGTTAAACCACAGATGCCAGGACGCACATCACGCAAGGCAACAAAAACCTGAACGCGCTTGTTTCCTTGAAGCGGCAACACGGCATCACCGATCAGCAAAGAAGCTTTACCCTCATAAGTGGAAACAGGGGGCATCGTTGCCGAGGGGGTAATGGTCGGCACAGGGGTGGATGTCCAGGCCAACGCATACGTCTGAGAAGGAACAAATCGAAAGGCCAATAGCAGGGACAAGATCATTCCACTGCACATCAGAAAAACCGTTCTTTTCCCTGACCGGAGACATCCGCTCACTTTAACCCATCCTTAAACAACAAGAGGGAGAATCATACAAGATTCCCCCTCTTGAATTTCATTGCGACAACTGCGTTATCTATGGGGCGCAACAGGTTAACCTGGTCACATCATATCACACGTTTCTGAATTGTGCGGTTACGATATCATTACAAAAAGTTTACACATACGGACTCTCCCTGAATGTGATTAGACCTGCCAACAACCCTGGTGACGCACGCATATGCCTTGACAAAATCCTCACTTGTGATAAAATGCCTGCCTGTTGGAGGCGTCCGTTGACTGTTTACGACCGTATCAGCGTCATCGTCGGGGTGATCCTGATCGGGATCATTTTGTTATTGATCCTCGAAATCCCATCACGCGAATTTGTATTCAAACCGTTTGGTTCGCCGTTGACCCTGTCGATCACCGGCAATTGGCTGGCTTCGGCGCTGTTGCTGGGATTATCATGCACCGGAACCGAAGCCATTATGCGCACCCATCCGCAGGTCAGACGTCATGTCGTCCGGATAACTTTTCCGACCTGGATACTGCCCGGCCTGACCACACTGACATTGGCCCAGTTTTTGCCGCAATCGCCCAACCTGCTCTATTGGACAATCGGCCTGATCGTCGGCGGCGGAATTCTGGCCTGGCTTGTGCTGGCATACTATCGCCTGTTTGATTTGTCTGCCGAACAAAAGGCTGCACGATCGGCGCAATGGATTCAGGGCGGGTTGGAAATCATTGCCTACACCCTGGCTTTGATCTTGTTCACGCTGATCTATCGCACCAAACTGCGCAGCCTGGTCACCGCAACACAGGTGACATTCGTTGCCGGGATGTTGGCCTTGAGCATTTTGTACCGGGAAAAGTGTACGCCGAAACAAATGGGGATCTATGCGGGGCTTATCGCCTTGGTGATGGGCGAAACAATGTGGGCCTTGAACTATTGGCAGGCCAATGCGCTCACCGTCGGTGTGCTGTTGCTGCTCATGTTTTACGTCTTGGTCGGCATTGTGCAGCAGCACATCCGCACGACATTAAACCGTCGGGTTATGCTTGAATTTCTCAGCGTGATCGTTTTAGGCATCGGCATTGTCATCATCTTGGGCCCACAAAATTGAACGTCAGGTGTGCTCAAGCTGCTTAAATCCCTCGCCGAGCACTTCTTGGGCCTGCCCAATAACGACAAAAGCCTTGGGATCGAGCGCGTAAATCAACTGTTTAAGCTGGCTGACCTCCGACTGGGCCACTACCGAAAAAAGCACGGCCCGTTCGACATCGGTATAGCCGCCTGCTCCTCGCAAAATCGTAACGCCGCGGCCCAATTGTTCGAGCACGGCCCGACGGATGGCGTCTGCATGATCGGAGACAATAATTGCCGATTTGGCATAGCTGATCCCTTCCTGGACGGCATCGACGGCCCGGCTAGAAGCATAAGACAAAATCAATGCATAAAGCGCCTGTTCCCAGCCAAACATCAGACCGGCTGCGCCGAGGATCAAGACGTTAAAAACCAGTAACCATACGCCAAACGAGATGCCCGTCCACCGATTCAGCAATTGAGCCAGGATGTCGGTGCCGCCGGTAGTGCCACGTGCCCGAAAGACCAGCCCAACGCCGATTCCATCGAGAATGCCGCCATAGAGGGTATAAAGCAAAGGATCGGTCGTGATTGGAACAACACGAGTGGCAAAAAAGTCAATCGCCAGCGACATCACCGCCGTAGCAAAAAGGGTACGGGCAGCAAAATGGATGCCTCCCCCCCAGCGCAGCCCGGCCAAAAAAAGCGGCACATTCAGGGCCAGCGTCACCAACCCGACCGGCGTGCCCAGCCCATAGTGTAACATGGTGGCAATGCCGGTCACGCCGCCCGGCACCACCCGATTGGGAATCGCAAACAAATCGGCGGCCAATGCCACCAACACGGCTCCTAACGCAATCAACACGTAATCGTAAAACAGTCGCCCAACCTTGTTCTTTTTTGCCACCATATTGTCCTCATTTTTTGGATAAACACAGGAGTTGATCAAATGAAGCTGGCTTTTACCACCCTCGGTTGTCCCGCCTGGACTTTGCGTCAGATCGTCGATAACGCTGCCGCAATGGGCTATGATGCCGTCGATTTTCGTGGCCTGGGCGACCAGATCGACGTCAGCAAATGCCCAGAATTTAACGAACGGCTGAACGAAACCAAACAAATGTTTGCCGACCATGGCCTGGCCATCTCAGGACTGGCCCTCTCGGCCCGCTTCGCCGTACCCGATCCGCTCGAAATGCAACAGCACATGGACGAACTGAGCCGCAACCTGGAACTGGCCGCCAGGCTCGACACGCACATTTTGCGCGTGTTCGGCGGTCGCATTCCCGAAGGCTACACGGTCGACACGATTACGCCGATCGTGGTTGAAAACCTGCGTCGCGCCGGTGACCTGGCCGGACAGTATCACGTGACCCTGGCGTTGGAAACCCACGACGACTGGACCGATTCGACGGTCTTTGCCCGTTTGATGCGCAAGGTCAACCACCCGTATGTCCGTGTGCTGTGGGACCTTCACCACCCTTACCGCGCCAACGGCGAAGCAGCCGACCTGACCTACCACAACCTGGCGCCGTTCACCGTCAGCACCCACATCAAAGACTCCCTACCCGACCCCACTGCCCGGCACGGATACCGCTATGTCCTTCTGGGTGAAGGAGATGTGCCGCTCAAGACGATGCTCGATATGCTTGTTCGTGGCGGATATGATGGATATGCGATCCTTGAGTGGGAAAAACGTTGGATTCCTGACCTGGCCGAGCCGGAGGTCGTCTTTCCGCAGTTCGTGCAGAAAATGCGCGAATGGGGGTTCTGAAAGATTTTGGGGCATAACCAACCGGAGAGGGGTGACGGGACACCCCTCTCAGCCTAAACAAATCCAGGTTGCTTTGTCCTCGGTGCGCAGACCATGCTCAACCTGCTCGTCAATCACAATCAAATCCCCGCCTTCCACCGCATATTCAACCCCATCCAATGAAACGATCGCTGTTCCGTCGATGATATACCACAATTCAGGTTGTGCATGCCGATGCGGTTTGAACGGATTTTCAGGTCTGGTTACCCGGACTACAAAATGCTTGAGCACAATTTGTCGGCCGTCCAATTCATAAGGACGACGGCCATTTTGAATATCGATTTGATTACCCTTGATTATCATAATTTATCATCCTTCGGCTGTTCAAAGCTCAGATATTGTGGCACACGGTCGATCTGGTCGGCGTAAAAACCCCAATTTTTTGGGGGCAGCAGTTTGACGATTTGCACCATCATCTCGTCGGTGATGGCCTGCCGCACAGCCTGCCGCACCCGCCCTTCCGGTAGCCGGATATAAAACGGCTCGCCGATGGTCACGCGAATCGGCGTGCGACGCAGTCGCTTGATGTTCGGCCAAAACGCCTCTACCCCTTCAAAGGCCACCGGATAAATGGGAATGCGCGCGCCGGCCCGCAGCAAGATCAAGGTCACGCCGGCCAGTCCGCGCTGCGTTTGGCCGGTATGGTTGCGCGTTCCCTCTGGAGCAATATAGAGTGCCCAGCCGTTCTCCAACGCCTGCAAACATGCACGGATGGCGCTTAAATCGGGCGTGCCCCGATCGACAGGAATGGCATCGGCCACCCAGACAAAAAAGTTGAATAAAAAGCGGTGAAAATTTTCCGCCGCCGTCATCCCTTTGACATACCTTCGTTGGATGATATAGGCCAGCGGCGGGTCTAAAAAATTGACATGGTTGCCGATCAGAACGACCGGCCCGGTGGGAGGAATGCGCTCCAGCCCCCGCACCTCCAACCTGATCAGCAGACGGGAAACCAGCCGCAACAACACAACCGTAATCCGGTAAAGCCAGTAGCGCTTGGGACGAACAAAAGGCTTGATGAATTCGGGCACCGCTTGCCAACCCTCCAGATCGGAACTTGCGCAAGACGTTAAACTCGACAGGTTCAACCGATTCGCTTCTCACAAGCAATGGTAAAGGTCCAATCAACAGGGGTGTAAAAGGTCATTAACAGACGCACATGCGCCGGGGCAGGTTCGACATCGCGCATTTGCCAGGTGCGATGAGCGTGGGCGCCTGGCCCAATACGCAACGCATCTGTATCGTAAAGCATCGTACCGTATCCTTTTTTGATGAAAATAATCTGCCCCGCATGTGTGGACAGACATGTATCGTCGGTTTCCCACACCCCCCCCGGCGCCATGTCTAGCGCAATTTGAGCGGTAACGCCGCTCATACCGTCCAGCGTCCGATAGCGCAATTCCACTCCTCCCTCGACAGGCCGCACACGCAGTTCGCTTGTGCAAGGGGGCAAAGGACGATAATCACCTTGCATGCGCAACTCACGCCACTGCTCAGGAGGCACCGGCCGCCCCAACGGCAGTTCATAGCCCGGTCGGTGTGGATGGCGCAACCCCTCGGAGCGCAAAATGGCCGTATCGCCCTCGACATGTATGCTATCGCCCACAAACTGTCCCACCCCAAAGTAGCTTTGACTGATGCTTAGCCGACACAACTCGGCCCGGCCGTAGAGCAATGAAAGCAGCCGTGTCGATCCTCGCACCAGCGTCACACTGAGCGGGCCACTCCGCATTCGCCAAAGGCCATTAAGGGGCCAAAAGCGTACCCACCGTTCCGGCAACATGCCGCAGTCAACCGTAATCGGCCCGAACTTGCCCAGCACGTAGACCAGCCAGTTCAAATCATCCAGCCCGAAAGCGGTCGCTTTGTCCCATAAAAACTGCGCCGCAGCGGCAAAACGCGCCTCACCTGAAAGGTGTGCCGCCCATAAATAGGGCGCTGCCAGGCCCAGCGGCACCCCCCGCGTACCTGCGTCCTGCCGCCGTGAAAGGACGGTCTCGTCCGTGCCATCGGCGTGCAACAGATACATATCGAAATTCAAATTCGCCTGTACCGCCTCGAACGCGCCCGGTGCGCTCCACATAGTGTGCAAAAGCAACAATGAACGATCGCATACCGCATCGTAAACGCCCACACTGTGCTCGATAAACGCACCCTCGGCGTCTATGTCAAACCCTTCGGCCAAATAAGCTTCAACGGTTGCTGCCACATCCAGGTCGGGGTAAAGAAAGGCCGCCCAGGCCAAAGCCGAGGCAATTACCCAGCGATGATTCGGCGTGTGAAAACCGCCGACAAGCATCCCCGGCACAGCACGGCGCACAAAAGCTCCAACCCGTTCCAAAAAATCCGCCCAGTTTGTTCCCCCCTGCCCACGCCCCAGTTCCAACAACGGACAAAGCCGCTGCACGGCAAAGCCGGTATCGGGCGCCGAATCATAGTTACACGAGATCAGGTCGATCAGCCCATCGGCGTGCTGTGCACGCAGCAAATACTCGATGCCCAACCGCGCGCGGGTCAGCCAGAACTCGTCATGTCGGAACAAATAGAGCCACCCACATGCCGCAATCAACGAAATCACGCTGGCCGGCTCGGCCACCCCATACGCTTCCGAGATATACGCGCCGCAGTCGGGATGCGTCGGCTCATCGATCTGGCGGGCCAGTGCTCGTCCGGCTTGTTCCGACAATTTATCTAAAACAGCGTCTAATGTCAACAATTTGTCCAAAATTTCTTCTCCTATGCCGGAAATTCTACCCTATGCGCCATACATCCCTTCATACCACTTGAGCCAGCGACGGCGTTGCTCAGGCCGGTCGGCAACCCGGGCAACGCATTCGTCAACCAACGGAAGCGCATAGACCACACAACCCCGTCCCAAGTTATTGCGCAACAAAATCGGTAACCGATCCTCGTCACGGGCCAGAATGGTTGCCGTATCAATCCGCAGCTCAACGCGCATTTCCCGCCCATACACATCAAGCGTCCAGTTTTGACCAAAAGCATCGAACCGCGCCGGAGATACACTTCGATAGTCAACCGGACGTGCGCCGAGCAATCGCACCAGCTCATGTCCCCAATTAACCGGGTCCGGCCCATGCCAGAGCAAATGTCCACCCTCGCGCACCCATGCTTCGAGCGCCTGTACCTCTTGCGCATCCGGGATCGCGCCAGGGATAACAAGGGTTTGCAAATCTTGCGGCAAAGGTCGATCGCCGCGCACGATGCGTGTAGGATGCCCAAGTTGACGAAATGCCCAGTTGACCATCACCAGCCAGCGCGAAAGCTGTGGCGGATGGTTGCCGGGGTTGAGCGGTGCATCACGATGATAATAGTGCCTGGGCCAGTAGATGCCGATAGCTCGCGGCGCAGCCTGAGGAATGGGACGTGTCTGCAACGAGCGTGCGAATTCGATGAAATAATCCAGTCCCGGCTTGACCTGATCCTGGTCATCGACCAAACCTAACGTGCTCTCGAAGCGATGTGACAAATAAGGGTGCACATCGGCACGAATGTCGCGCAGGCACCACCACAAAAAGCCGTTAGCTCCCGCTTCCCAACATGCCGGCAGAACTGCCCTGAGATACTCATCTTGTTGCCGCTGCCCAAAGGTGACGATCGTGCCGAACTCTTGCACCATCACCGGCCCAAACGCGCGGGCGATCTGCGTGTAAAAAGGCAGCAGCGACTGGCACAGCGAGTCGGTCATACCGTCAAAGGCAACCGAATGCCATGCCGGAACCGGATAACCGTGCATGCTGTACAGATCGGTGCCGGGCTGGGCATCAAAACGCCACCCGGTGTCGTTGACGATCTGATTCTGCTCGTTGCCTGAGATGATCAACGCATGAGGATAAACATCACGGATCGCCTGATTGATCGCCGCACACCAGGCCATCACGCGGTTGGGCGGCGCCGCCATGCTTTCGGCCAGACAACACAGCTCGTTGCCCTGATCGATGCCGAGCAAACGGGAATGAAAAGGAGCGAGCACAGCCGCGGCCTGACGCGCAAAATCGGCAGACCGCCTGACCATCCACTCCTCGGCAAAAAGGTTGCGATTCCCCTTCCAGTCTGGCCAAAAGGTGCCTCCACTCATCCAGCCGACAAAGAGCGACGGTTGTGCCCACAGCCCACGTTCACCGCACCAGGTCAGAAATTGCGCCAGCCGGTCGAACATATGCGCATCATACTCGCCCGGTCGTGGCTCGAAATCTTGCCAGCGCAGAAAAAAGCGCACACTGTTCAGCCCCAGCGACTTGATCACATCCAGATCATGCCGGATTTCCTCTGCCGGCCAACGCACCCACATCTCGACACCGCACGAACTGGGCCAGTAATTTACCCCAACCGGCACAAAACGATCGCCGAGATATGAAAAATATCCTTGTTCATCAAGAGCCAGACCAGACGGCACAGTCTGGTTCTTGACAGACATCGCGTCAGGTGATTCTGACATTTTGCCCTCCGAAAAGCTACGGCGTATAGCCAGAACAATCCAGTTGTTCGATCCAGAACTTGCTTTCGGCGCGTTGTCCGCCCGATTCGACATAAAAGGTACCAACAGCCGAAGCCTTGCCATAGGTCAGCTCATAGATGTACTGTGTCTCGGTGGTAGGGCCGTAAATCTGTTCAACGTCCCGGTAATAAACGTATTGTCCGCTTCCCCCACCGACCATCAGTCGGAATTTCATCTTCCACTGTTCTTTGGAGATGCACTTTTTCTCCAACAATTCCCAACTGATCACCAGTGGCTTGGGCGTTGGTGTAGATGTTGGCCTGGGCGTCGGCGTCGGCAGCGGTGTTGGTGTCCAGGTCGGCGTCGGCGTGCTGGTGGGCTGAGGTGTCGGCGTCGGCGATGGTGTATCGGTCGGCGTTGGCGGCGGTGTATCGGTTGCTGTCGGCTCAGGCGTCGGTGTAGCCGTTTCGGTCGGCGTTGGCGTCGATGTCGGTTGCGGCGTCAGCAATGGCGTCGGCGTGTCTCCCTGGATCGCGGCCGCTGTGGGCGTCCAGGTCGCCGTCGGCGTCGGGGTTATCAGCTGGATCAACGTCGCGGTTGCAGTGGCAGTGACCGTCCATGTCGGCGTGGCTGTGTTGGCGACAAAGGGATTGGGCACGACTTGGGTCATCATCAAGACAACCACGGTCAAGACGACAAACCCCAACAAGGCCAGCACCCCACAGCCGATTAACGGCCATAACCACCCGGCTGCGGCCTTTTTGGTCGTCTTTGGTGACGGAGCAGGTGTAACCGGCGTATACTGAGGCAGGGTCAGCTCATCGACGCCGGGCGCAGCCTTGTCCCATTCGATCACAAAGGTCACTTCGGTGCCCAGCGAGACCAGATCGCCTGGCTGAAGGACCTGCGTACCGGCAATGCGCACGCCGTTGACAAAGGTGCCATTGGTGCTGCCCAGATCTTGAATTGAGAACCACTGCCCCTGAAACGTCAACTGGGCATGACGCCGGGACACCCCCAACGCATTGATGACCACATCACAGCTCGAATCGCGGCCGATGACGGCCGGCGTGCGCTTGAGCGGCAAGACCTGACCGGTCATCGGCCCTTGCACAATGCGCAGATGCCAGGCACTGGGCGGTTGAACCACTACTGTTGCATCCATTTTCCAACTCCTTGCCCTTTTAGGGCGCACTTTTAGGGTCAATACTTTTCAAAAGACGATGAAGTAGAGCCTCAGCCGAATTTTCTGTCTCTTTTCCGCCTAAACGTCTACTTTCTTAAACTCGATTTCAGGTGACTACCTACGTGCCGGCTCAAGTCGCCCGCCATAGGCCTTCGGCCTGCGGTCGGCCTGCGCCGACCGGGGGCGTCGGCGCAAGCCGACGTCCGGCACAGCGTGCCCGGAAAGGCTGATTTCCAGTCAGCGCATAGCGACAGGCCAATCAGGTAGGTAGTTACGATTTCAGCAGATTTTCGATGCCAGAGTCAGGGCTTTAGAGCCTATCCGAAAAACCGTACGAGCGGCATCCCTATGCCGCTTATACTCCCGATAACCGGATCATTTTCATGCTTTCAGCCAGGCCAGGTTAAAGCGATAGTGTAACGCGCTGGAAATCAGGTGAATCACGCCGTCCGGCGATTGTGTGGCCGCCAGATAGCCCATCGGTTCGGCATGCGTCGCATCGAGCGTAAACAAGCCTGTCCAGGCTCCACCGTTCAATGTTTGCGTCGCATGTCCCGGCGTGATCAGTTTGCGCACCGGCCAGGTCATGCCTTCATCAAAAGAAAGCGCAGCAAAAAGGCCATAGCCTCGATACACACGACCATACGCATCCGTAAAGAGCATCCCCTCCACCGACGGCCAACGCGGGTCGTGCCGATATGCCGACGAGTCGGTAAAAGAAGCAAAAAAGAGCGGGCCTTCGCACAAGCGCATCAAAACCAGTCGCTGCCCACCGTCAATCGGTGGAAAAGAGGCGGGCGCATAGCGCCAGCTTGTGCCGAAATCTTGGGAACGGCTCATCGGCATCCGCCCATCGATGGTATCACCGCGTCCAAAAGCGAGCCAGGTGCCGTCGTTCAACTCGACCACCCCGGCGTGGATGCCGGCAATGGTGCCTCCGGTACCACCGGCACAGAATTCGGGCGGCGGCGTCCCTGCGCCGGGATCGATCCATGTCAGACCATCATCGTAGCTGAGGTGAACCGCCGTGCCCCCATCTCCGCCGTATACCGCATCGCAAGGCTGGATCCATATTCCACGCCGCGTGCGGCTTGTTCCGCTGATTACCTGATTGCGCGGTTGGTGATGCGGGTTGACAAACCGCGCTGCCGACCAGGTCACGCCGTTATCGGTGCTGGTGCGTAACGTAACAGCCAGGTTGGCCCACATACCTGCCGCTTCCAGACCGTTAAAATGGTACAATTTGCCTCTTTTATCATTGAACAACGCCGTGCCGGTCATGTTGCGGTCTGGAGCCTTGAAAAATTCGGCCGGCAGATCCCATTGATCGTGACCCCGGCGTAACCGGCTGGCCAGGATGGTCATCTCGCGCCCGCGTTCACGCCGACACGAAAACCACGCTGCCAACAAATCACCGTTGTCGCACCAGGTGATGCTGGGGCAATGATTGTGCTCGTACATCGGCACTTGTTCTGGATGTTCAGGCCAGCGCACAAAAGGGATCGGGCCTTCAAAATAAGGTTGGGCGGGGTCACGTGTCGGCCAGGCAAAGCGATCCTGCTCTACCCCAACGGCCCAGGTGGAAGGTTGTGATGGTGGTGTTGGGGATGTGTTTGTTTTTCTCCCGCTCGCTACGCGAAAACCGATCAACCAGTGCTTGTCTTCTGGCAAGGTGCCCAGTCGATTGGCCGAACGTAAAAACTGCACTTCGACATTGTGGCTGCCTCCCCGCGTTACCTTGAATTCACCAGAAACGCAACCAGATGGATCGGTTTGTGGCGTGGCCGGATAAGGGCCATACCAGTCCCAACACCATTCTTCGACCAGCCCGTGCATGTCGTGCAGTCCCCAGGCGTTGGGCGGCGTTCGACCTACGTGCAACGACACCGGTGTCGGATGCCAGCCTTCCTGTTGATGTCGGTGATAAATTTCCGGCAGTGTGTCGCCGGTGTTAAAAGCGGTGGTTGTTCCGGCACGACAGGCATACTCCCATTCGGCCTCGGTCGGCAAACGATACGGTGTACCTTCGCGCTGTGAAAGCCATTCGCAAAAGGCGACCGCTTCATGCCAGTTCACCCAGAGAACGGCTTCGTCGTCGTCACTTGACAACCCACGCAGGCCACGATAACGTCGATGGGTTGGATCGAATTGTTCGTATTGGGCATTGGTAACCGGCGTTGAGGCCAGCCAGAACGGCTGTGAAATTTGTACTTTGTGAACGGGTCGCTCGTCCCAATCGCCGTCGGCCTGCCCCATCATAAAACGTCCGGCCTTGATGCACACCATGTGCATTCCCAATGAATTGATGATCTGCATTCCGATCGCCTTTCCGGACAAACAATCGCGCAGCGGCGGAGAATTGCCGCCTGGTCAATACTCAGTCCTGGCTCGGGCCGGTCTCCAGGCCGTTGGCGCTGACTCAAGTCAGCCTTTCTGGGCCTGCGGCCGATGGTCGGCCTGCGCCGACCAGGTCACGTCGGCGGACGCGCACCAAAAGGCCGATTTCTATCGGCCGAATCGAGTCAGCCTTTCTGGGCCTGCGGCCGATGGTCGGCCTGCGCCGACCAGGTCACGTCGGCGGACGCGCACCAAAAGGCCGATTTCTATCGGCCGAATCGAGTCAGCCTTTCTGGGCCTGCGGCCGATG
>Ga0209101_1002251_pt1 | contig 12912 bp, 13 predicted proteins | sample ConPoolayeCmetaG_FD_185481 | JGI IMG/M metagenome (GOLD analysis project Ga0209101, IMG submission 185481) | Hot spring microbial mat communities from California, USA to study Microbial Dark Matter (Phase II) - Cone Pool mat layer C metaG... ... | reverse complement strand
GGGGTTGGGGGATGGGGTGAGGTCCACCTTTGCCGCCGTTTATGTTAATTTAACATTGTCGAGCTTTTCACCCAGGCAGAATTCTTATAGGACACGGGTGACACAGATTTCACGGATGAACACGGATGATCTCATGGCTCCCTGCTGGCAGAGGTGGGGATTGCGTGGGGTAAGCGTTGCCTGCGCCCCTTGACGCCTGGCCTGGTCTGAGGTACAATGGCCAGGGGAGCTTCTATGGCACGACCGGTCATTACCCTGACCACCGATTTTGGCCAGGCCGATGGCTATGTGGGCACGATGAAGGGCGTCATCCTGGGCATCTGCCCGGAAGCGACGCTGGTGGACATTGCCCACGATCTCTGCCCGCAGGCGGTACGGCAGGCAGCCTATGTGCTGCATACAGCCGCGCCCTACTTTCCGCCGGGCACGGTGCATCTGGTAGTGGTGGACCCGGGTGTGGGCAGCCGGCGACGGCCAATCGTCGTGCAGACGGCGCGGGCGCTCTATGTCGCTCCCGATAACGGCGTATTGAGCCTGGCGCTGGCCCACGACCCGCCCCACCTGGCCATCCACCTGACAGAGACAGCCCAGGCCAGTGCCACTTTCCATGGCCGGGACATCTTTGCGCCGGCAGCAGCCCATCTGGCCTGCGGCGTGGACCCCCGCGATCTGGGTGAACCACTGCCGGTGTCCGAGCTGATCACCCTGCCGGGCCTCTATCCTGAGCCTCAGCCCGACGGTTCGTGGCGCGGCACGATCCTCCATGTGGACCGGTTCGGCAACCTGATCACCAATATCCAATATCCAATGACCAATATCCAATATCCAATGACCAATGACCAAATCAGCGTGCTGGCAGGTGGGGAGCGGATTGTTGGGTTGAAGCGGACCTTCTCCGATGTGGCGGTCGGGGAGTTGGTGGCCTATGTGGGCAGCAGTGGCTACCTGGAGATTGCCGTGCGGGAGGGGAGTGCTGCGGCCCGGCTGGGCATGGCGGTCGGCGATCCGGTCTGCGTCGAGGGACTGCCATGAGCTCACCCTCTTTGACCTTCTGGGATCGGGCACAACTGCTGTTTCTCCGGCTGCTGAGCCTGTTTCTGGGGTTGATGGACCGCCTGTTCGGTGTTGACTGGGGGCAGCGCCTGCTGGAACGTCAGGCCAACCGTTGGCAGTCACAATTAACCCGGCTGAACGAGGCGATTGCCCGCCTGGAGCAGGAACGGGCGCAACTGGAATCTCAGATCGAGGCCCTGGCCATCCACACGGCAGCCATCTATCTGGCAGGACGGAGCCTGACCGGCGTCGGGTTGCGCTTCGATCCGGCCCTGCCCCGCGACGAGGAGATTCTGACCGCTGCGATTGACCTGCTGGTCAAGAACCGGCTGGCTGCTGTGGAGATAGAGGAGGTCGGGCCGCAACACTATCTTTATACCCTGGAGCCTGACTGGCCTGCCATCCGCGCGCGCATTGCGGACGCCGCCGTCCTGGCCGAGCCGGAGGTGGCCGATTGGCTCCGGGAGGGGTTGAATTTCATAGAATCAGTAGTCAGTAGTCAGTAGTCAGTAGTCAGAAGTCAGTAGTCAGAAGGAGGGGGGATGCACAAGTTCCGTGAGTTGAAGGTATGGCAGCGGGCGATGGATCTGGTGACCGGGGTGTACCGCCTTACAAAATCGTTTCCATCCGAGGAACAATTTGGGTTGACCAGCCAGTTGCGACGGGCAGTAGTTTCAATTCCCTTGAACCTCTCAGAGGGAGCAGGTAGCGGATCTGACGCAGAATTTAACCGCTTCCTTCGTATATCGCTTCGTTCGTGCTACGAGACCATGACCGCTCTTGAAATCGGCCGTCGTCTCGGGTACTGTACCGATGCCCAGGTAGGCCCTCTCAATCGAGAGGTAGACGAAATCGCCGCTATGATCGTCGGTCTGATCAAAAGCCTTGGCTGTAGACCGCAAGCCTGACGACTGTCTGCTGCCTGCTGACTCGACCATGTTCGATTCGACCTCACCCCTATCCCCTGGCCTCGACTGACTACTGACTACTGACTACTGCTTGCGGAGGGAATCAATGGAAAAGTTTGTCATCGAAGGGGGGATTCCGCTCAGGGGCACGGTGGTGCCCAGCGGCAACAAAAACGCCGCCCTGCCGATCCTGGCCGCGACCCTGCTGACCGACAGGCCGGTCACCGTGCGCAATCTGCCCAACATTGGCGATGTGCGGACCATGCTTGAGCTGCTGGAGAGGTTGGGAGTGACCGTCCGGCGGCACGACAACCACACCGTCACACTCCATGCCACCCGCCTGGTCTCTACCTGTCCTGACCCCGAACTGTTTGGCCGGCTTCGGGGTTCGTTGACCCTGCTGGGACCGATGCTGGCCCGGACAGGCCGCGTCCTCCTCACCCTGCCCGGCGGCGACCGGATCGGTCGGCGGCGCATGGACACCCACCTGCTGGCCCTGGGCGCGCTGGGGGCCGAGGTCGAACAGAACGACCGGCTGGAAGTGCGGGCCAGGCGCCTGCAGGGGGCCGACATCTGGCTGGATGAGGCCAGCGTGACCGGCACCGAGAATGCGATCATGGCCGCCTGTCTGGCGCAGGGACAGACGATCATCCGCAACGCCGCTTCGGAGCCCCACGTCCAGGAGCTGTGCCACTTTCTCAACAGCCTGGGGGCGCAGATCGAGGGCATCGGCTCCAATGTGTTGCGCATCCAGGGGGGCCAGGGCCTGGGCGGTGGCGAGTGTACCATCGGCCCTGACTTTATGGAGGTGGGCAGCTTTATCGGCCTGGCAGCGGTGACCGGCGGTGAAATCCTGATCAAGAATGCTGCCCCTGAACACCTGGGCATGGTGCGCACGGTATTCCGGCGGCTGGGGGTGTGCTTTGAAGTGCAGGGGCAGGATATCCTGGTGCCGGCAGACCAGCCGCTGGTCATCGTAGATGACCTGGGGGGAGCTGTGCCCAAGGTGGACGATGCCCCCTGGCCTGGCTTTCCCACCGACCTGATGAGCATTGCTCTGGTGGTGGCCACCCAGGCGCGGGGGACGGTGCTCATCCACGAAAAGATGTATGACAGTCGCCTTTACTTTGTGGACCGCCTGATCGCTATGGGGGCGCGCATCATCCTGTGCGATCCCCACCGGGCTGTGGTTGTCGGTCCGTCACCATTGCACGGTGAAATCCTGCACAGCCCCGACATCCGGGCCGGGATGGCGCTGCTGATCGCCGCCCTGTGCGCGCGGGGGCAAAGCGTCATCCACAATATCGGTCAGATTGACCGGGGCTACGAGCAGATTGAGACCAAGTTGCAGGCGTTGGGGGCGCGGATCGAACGGGTGTAGCAGCCAGGGGGGGCGAGGGCCGATTTGCAGATTCGACCGAGGTGTGGTATGATAAAATCCAATTCCCCCCTGGTCGGAGGTTGGTGAATGGAGGCCGGGGTTGTCAGAAAGGAGGTGAGTGCGATTTACGATTTGCGATTTACGATTTACGATTTACGATTTACGATTTACGATTTATGATTTTTGAGAAAGGAGAATAATCATGGTCAATCGAATTCTACGTGTTTTTCGCCTGGATGCATCGGTTTTCCGCGAGGTCGCCGAAGATCAGGGGGCGATGGGCCAGGCGGCGATCATTGTCATTGTGGTCACCCTGTTGGCGGCCATTGGCGGAGCCATCGGCCTGATCCTCAACGAGGCTGAGGTTGGCTCGGCCATCCTTAACCTGTTCGTGACCTGGATCGTCAACATCCTGATCGGCTGGATCGGTTGGGCAGTCCTGACCTATTTTGTGGGTACCTTGCTGTTCCAGGGCAGGACCGACATTCCGGAGATGATGCGGGTGTTGGGCTACGCCAGTGCTCCCCGGCTGCTGGGTATCCTGGGAATTATCCCCTGCCTGGGCTGGATCGCCGCTCTGGCCGGCGCGATCTGGGCTCTGATCGCCGGCGTGATTGCCATCCGCGAGGCGATGGAGTTCGACACCGGCAAGGCGGTGATCACCGTCGTGATCAGTTGGGTGATCGCCTTTGTCATCACCTTTGCCATTGGGCTGGTGGCTGGCGGAGGGATGGCCCTGGCCGGAGGGTTGAGCAGGTAGTCGCTGACAGCCCTGTTGGTCATAAAATGCCAGGCATGGGTCGGTGCCTGGCATTTTGTTCATGAGGCGGATGCGTTGCCGCCGAACCTGGCCGGCCTCTGGTCGTCAAGTTTACGAGAATGATGACATTGCCGCTTTCTCTCCCGACAGGAGTCGCAGCTTTAGCCAGAAATGGCCTGAAAGTCGCCTGACTGCCTAAAGGCTCTACTCCCTTCTCGGAGGAGTCGAGGCTTTAGCTGGAGGCCGCCTGAAGGCTCTACCCCAGCCTCAGGGAAAGCGGTTGACAAGGTGGAATGGTGATAAAATGCATGAGCAGACTGAAGGAGGCAATAATGGAGCACACAATTACCCTGAAGATACCCGAAAAAACCTATGAGGTTATTGAGGTGCAGGCGGAGACCAAAGGGGTAAAGCCGGCCCAGATTGTGATGGAATGGCTGTACGAAGCTGTCAAACGGGCACAGACTGCTGAGGAAGACCCGCTGGAGGCCCTGATCGGCACCCTTGAATGCAAGGTGACCGATGTGGCAGAGCACCACGATGATTATATCGGACAAGCTCTGGCAAAGGAGCTACAAGATGGATGAGATTTTTATAGACACGGCCGGGTGGGCAGTCCTGTTTGTCCGCACCGAACCACAACACGCTCAAGCCTCAGCTCTGTTGCGTCGGTGGAAATAACAGGGACAACGGCTGGTCACTACCAACTATGTTCTTGTCGAGCTAACCTCACTTTTCACCAGTCCGCTACATGTGTCCCGACCAACAGTTCCGTTACATAGACGCTATCAAAACAACCCCATACGTCGAAATTGTCCATTTGGACTCTGCACTGGATGCAGCCGCCTGGGCCTTGTTGAAGTCAAGGCCTGATAAGGAGTGGTCGCTGGTGGATGCCGCCAGTTTTGTCGTGATGCAAGAGCGCGGTATCATCGAAGCCCTTACCACAGACCATCATTTCGAGCAAGCTGGGTTCATGCGTCTGCTCAAACCTTGAAAGACTCAATGGATGGCATTTTCACCACCAAGACGCGAAGGCACCAAGATTTCCCGGTCATTCTTCGTGTCCTGGTGTCTTTGTAGTAAACCTGCCGGGGTATTTGTTTACCGGGTTGTTGGTTCCAGCAGCGGATAAAAACGGATAAGCGGATAGAAACGGATGGATTCCAGGTGCGCGCTCATTGTCGGATTCCCATCTGACAAGTCGCCAAGGGCGAAAGCCATTCGGTGATCAGCGCGAATCTATCCGTTTATCTGCTTCTCATCCGTTGCTGTGACATGGTAAACAAATACCCTGTCAGTGGATCACAGTTGTTTGCGTGATAAATCCGCCCGCAGGTTCTAAAACCTGCACAAGGCGGACCACAGTCCAACGGGAGCGAGAGGTTTTTCGGATGAGCACCAGGTTGGGAGAACTGCCCACCCCTCAGGATGTTAACACCCTGCGTGATGGACCGGCTGAGACAGGCGCAGGTCAAGGTTCCGAGACTCAAGAGGAACGCCTCCTCTGCTACCGGCTCCGCCAGGCCTTACTGGTCATCTGTCTCCTGGGAACCCCGGAGTTTCGGCGTGGCAATCAAGTGCTCCCTCCCCTTGCCACACACAAGACTTTGTTGCTCCTGGCCTATCTCATCCTGCACCGCCAGCGGTCTCATTCGCGCGACGAACTCGCCACCCTCTTCTGGGGCGATCGCGACGACCTCCATGCCCGCCATTCCCTCTCCACGGCGCTGTGGCGCATCCGCCGCCTGCTGGGCGAAGGCTATCTCCTGGCCGATTCTACCTCCGTGCAATTCAATCCTGCCGGTTCATTCTGGCTCGACGTGGCTGAATTCGAGAAGCGGGTCGGCAGACGTACCGACAATCCGGAGGATTGGGCCACGGCCATCGAACTGTATCGGGGTGACCTTCTCGAGGGGTTTTACGACGATTGGTGTATCGAGGAACGCTATCGCCTGGAATCCCTCTACCTCGACACGCTGGATCGGCTTGTCGCCTGGTATGAAGCGCAGGGCGACGCGCGGGCTGTGCTGGCCTGTGCGCAGAAATATCTCGCCTGCGATCCGCTGGCGGAAGCCATGCACCTGGCGGCGATGCGCGCCCTTGTCGCCCTGGGTGATCTGGCCGGGGCGCGGCGCCAGTGGCAACTCTGCTGCGAGACGCGACAGCAGGAGCTCCATGCACCCCCCTCTCCCGAAATGCTCGAACAGGCCGAAAGCATCCTTGGCGCCCGGTTCACCGTCCCCCTGCCGGTTGCCCCGGCCCCGCTGGAGCCATTGCCGCGACGGGGAAGCCTTGAGCGGCCACCGTTCGTCGGCCGGGCGCGCGAGTTGGACGCGCTGCGGGCGCGGTGGGAACAGGCGATGCAGGGGCAGGGAGGCACGGTCCTGATCGGCGGTGAGGCTGGTGTCGGCAAAACGCGCCTGGTTGAAGAATTCGCCGCCATGGTGCGCTGGCGCGGTGGGATGGTCGCGCGCGGCCGCTGTTACGAGCCGGAGCGCATGTTACCCTACCAGCCGCTGGCAGAGGTGCTGCGCGACCTGACGGCGCAGGAAGGGGGCGCGGTGCCGGCGCTCCCGGCGTGGGCGCGCGCAGAACTCGCCCGGCTCATCCCCGAACTGGGTGCCCCGCCAGTGTGGCGCGGGACCCTCGCCGGCCCCCTCCAGCCAGAACGGCAGGCCATCCTGTTTCACGCCACAGTCACTTTCATCCACCATTTCGCGGCACATACCCCGCTGCTGATCGTGCTGGAAGATTTGCATTGGGCCACCGATTCGACGCTCGCTGTGATCCATTACCTGGCGCGCCAGATAGCCGCCCTGCACGTGTTGTGCCTGGGCACGTTCCGTCCAGAGCAGGCTTCTGAGACCCATACGCTGACGGCGATGGCCGCCCGGCTGGCGCGGGATGGCCTGGCCCGGCACCTGGCGCTGGAACGGCTCTCGGAGGAGGCGATCTCTGAGTTGGTCCGGCGCACAATTGGGGCCGAGCCCGAGGCCGGGTTTGTGCAACGCCTGTACGCGCATACCGAAGGGAACGCCTTCTTTGCGATTGAGACCCTGCGTGCGCTGGCGGAGGCTCCGCTGCCGGCAGTCCCTCTGCCTGTACCCCGCAATGTGCGTGCGCTCATCGGAGCACGGCTGGGGCGTCTCTCTGCACCGGCCCACGAATGGATCGCCTGCGCAGCCGTGGCCGGGCGCGCCTTCGATTTCGACCTTGTCCGCCATGCCCAGGGCCTGGGCGAAGAGGTGGCTCTGGAAGCGGTGGATGAACTGCTGCGGCAGGGATTCTTGCGCGAGGGGAGCGGCCTCGGCGGGCGTGACTATGAGTTCGTGCATCACCTGGTGCAGGAAGTGGTGTACACGGGCATTCACCATCGGCGGCGACGGCGACTGCATCGCCTGCTCGGCCAGGCGATGGAGAGCCTGTATGGGGATCAACCCGCCGTCGTCGGCGCCCTGGCTTACCACTTTGCGGCCGGAGGCGAGGTGGAGAAGGCGCTGCATTACCATGACCTGGCGGCGCAGCGGGCGGCGACGGTGTTTGCCTGGCAGGAGGCGGAGGAGCATCAAGGCCGGATGCTGCAACTGCTGGATCAACTGGACCCCGACTGCTCCCGGCCAGATTACCGGCGTCGCCGTGGCCAGGTCCTGGCCGACCGCGCCGAATCGCGCTATCTCCAGGCCCGTCTGGTCGAACGGGACGCCGACCTGGCGGCGTTGGCGGCGCTGGCCGAGGCTGGAGGCGATGATCATCTACGCCTGCAAACCCGCATCCTCCAGGCCCGTTATCTGAACCTGGATGCGCAGTATGAGGGGGCTATCGCCGTGGCCGAGGAGGGCCTGCTCCTGGCCGGGCGGCTGCAGGATACGGCAGCTCGCGGCTACCTGCTGAGCCAGGTCGGCTTTGCCCACTACTTTTTGGGACAGCCCCGACCGGCATTGGCCGCCCTTGAATCGGCCCTGGCTCTCACCCCTCAGGCCGACCGCGAGACGCTCCGGCACATCACCCACGTTCTGGGCTATGTACACTTTCACCTGGGGAACTATGCCCGCTCCCTTGCCTGCCAGCAAGAATCCTATGCCAGCCACCAGGCATCTGGCGACTATAACGGCGTGGCCTGGGCCGGCCTGGACATTGGGGCCGTTCTGGGGGAGATGGGACGCACGGCTGAGGCGGAGCAATATCTGACCGAGCATCTGAGCCTGGCCCGGCGCATCGGGGCACGGCCTGCCGAGGCCTATGGCCTGATTCAGTGTGGTTCCTGGAAACTGGGCCGGGGCGACTATGTGGCCGCCGTGGATTTGTTCCGGCAGGCGCTGACCATCCAGCAGGAGTTGCGCACCGAACACGGGCAGGTGGCGGCCGGGTTGGGAATCGGCTTCGCCTTTTACCATCTGGGCGAGGTGGCCAAAGCGCGGCGTTGGTTAGGACAGGCCGTCGAACGAGCGCGCCGGATTCGGCACCAGAGACGCCTGACAGAAGCGCTCATCGGGCTGGGCCTGGTGGAGGTCGCTGCCGGCCGGCCTCTGGCCGCACACGACTACCTGACCGAAGCCGTGGCCGCGGCTCGCGATAGTGAGTCTCGAGGAAACCTGGCTGCGGGGCTGGCGGCGCTGGCGCGCGCCGAGCGAGGCCTGGGCAACCTCACGGCGGCCCTCGCCCACGCCGCCGAGGCCGTGCAGGTCGCCCGCGAGATCGCCGTGCCGGTCGGCGAGATGTGGGGCGAGCTGGAAGCGGGCCTGACCCTGTTGGCCCAGGGTGCGCCCGAAGAGGCCCTGGAGCACACCGGGCGCGGTGTTGACCTGGTGCCGCAGAGCGACGAGAGCTGGATCGGCACCGAGCAGGCCCATCAGGCCCACGCCCGGGTTCTGCAGGCTCTGGGCCGCACTCAGGAGGCGGAGGAGCAGGTTCGGCTGGCCGACGCCATCCTCGCAGCCAAAGCCGGCCACATCCCCGACCTGCAACAGCGACAGCGTTACCTGGAATCCGCGAGGTGCGGGCCGTGATCTGAATACCTCCCACCTTGTGATAGTTTTTTGACACCCGTGTGATAGACTGTTCTTTGAAAGAACAGTCTTTTCATTTCTGGAGGACAAATGTCTGGCCACGCGGAGAAGGATCTGGGGTAATGGCAGGTTCAAACGACAGGAGGGAAAAATGCTCATGAGAAAAAGGCTGACAATCGTTCTGCTGATCGCCACCACAGGGCTATTGGTGCTGGGTATCGGCTCCCAACTGGCCGGGGCGCAGACCCCGGCCCAGACCCCGACGGGCACCAGCTCCGAGCGCAGTCAAAGGGTCACCATCCCCTACCCCGGCCGCCTGGCTGACGCGGCCGGCCAGCCCGTCCCCGACGGGGCCTATGACTTTACCTTCACCCTGTACGGCGCCGAGGGCGGCGGGGAGGCGCTCTGGTCGGAGGAGCAGAAGGGGGTGACGGTCAGAGATGGGGAGTTCGCCGCCTCCCTGGGCGCCGTGACCCCACTCCCGTCTCTGGCCGACGGCACATACTGGCTGGCGGTGGGAGTGCGGGGACCTGGGGAGACCGCGTTCACGCCGTTGCTCCCGCGCCAGCGGGTGAGCGCCGCCGCGCCTGCGGCCTCGTTCAGCCCGACGGCCAACGGCGCCTGTCCCCACAACCACCTGGGAGAAATCTGGGGGGGATGGACCGGCCCTGGCGATGGCCTGTGGTTGAAGGGGAATGTAAGCTGGTCGTCTGGCATCTTCCTGGTGGACAACAACGGCAGTGGTCCGGCGATCTGGGGCTACAACAACGGCGGCGGCAACGCCGTACGCGGTGACGGTGAAGGCCCCAACAGCCTGGGAGTGTTCGGCAGTAGCGAACAGGCCGCTGGCGTTGTGGGCCGGAGCACCAATGGAAACGGCGTGGAAGGCTATACTACGGTGGTAGGCAAGTATGGTGTGTACGGCAAAAACGAGTCCGGTGCCGGCGGTGGCATAGGTGTGGTGGGCTATGCACCCAATGGGGTCGGCGTTTACGGTCAGGGCCCGGGCTTTGGATTATACGCCAAAGGCGACCTGCGCGTGGAGGGCTATTCCTACTTTGATGGCGGCAAGAGCGGTTACGTGGTGGAGGTGGCCCAGAACGATGACAGCATATCTCTGGAAGCCGGCGACGTGGTGGTCATCAGCGGCGCGGGGCCTGCTGTGTTGGGTGAGATCCCGGTGATCAAGGTGCGCCGGGCCACAGCCGGGCAGGCGGGTGCCATAGTCGGCATCGTGGACAAACAGTATACCCCCACCCCGCAAGGAAAAGCTGCCTACGAAAGGTCCGAGAGCGCCGTTGCCGATGTGGCCATAGCCCCTGGTGAATACCTGACCATCGTCACCCTGGGCGCGTACAAGGCCATCAAAGTAGATGCCTCCTACGGGGCCATCGCGCCCGGTGACCTGCTGGTGGCCTCGCCCAACCCCGGCTATGCCATGCGGGCCACGGCGCCAAAGCCAGGCACGGTCATCGGCAAAGCCCTGGGCGCGTTACCGTCGGGCACCGGCGTCATCCCCGTGATCGTCACGTTGCAGTAGGAGGTGCGGCAATGAAGACGCGAACTGCGATCCTGCTGGTCGTCGCCCTCCTGCTGGTGGGTGGCACCACGCTGGCCCAGACCGGTGGACCGGACTTGCGGTACACGATCCAGGCCGGGATAAGCGCCGGGGGTAGCTACCAACTGACCGCCTTGCACTGGCAGGTGGAGGGTTCCACCAGCGGCGGGGGGTATCATCTGCTGAGTCCGATCAGCCCTGCGCTGCAGGGCAGCGGCTGTTGCTGCACCTACCTTCCCTGCGTGCTGCGCCACAAATAGGACGTCTAGGACGTCCGGTACCTGTCTCAGAGCTGGTCTGAAAAGCTCACCACAAAGACACAAGGACACAAAGGAACACGAAGGAAACGAATAAAAAAATCGCATAGTGTCCTTGGTGTCCTTTGTGTCTTGGTGGTTTTCAGACAAGCTCTCAGTAACGGCCTGTGGGGGGAGGGCGAATGCCAGGCCACGCAGAACCGCCGCAGAACACCTTTGTCGTCCGCTTCTGGTGGGAATGGCGAGAAGAAGGTTCAGAGCCGGGGAGGGTCTGGCGCGGGCGCGTTGAGCATGTGCAGAGCGGCGAGGGCAGGTCGTTCTACGATGTGGGTGAAATGATCGCCTTCATCGCCCAGTTCATCCCGTTGAAAAGTGACCATTGGAACCGGAGAGATCGATGAGAAAACTTCTTTTCCTTTTGACCGCTCTGATGACTGCCTTGCTTCTGATCGGCTGCGGTCAGGGGGTGAGCGCCAGGGCCGCCGGGCAGATCTACTACGTCGCCCCGACCGGGAACGATGCCAACCCCGGCACGCTGGCGCAGCCCTGGCGCACCATCCAGCACGCGGCGGATACCCTCACGGCCGGCGACACGGTCTATATCCGCGCCGGAACGTACCCCGAGCGGGTCCTCCCCCAGCACTCCGGCAGCCCGGGCAACGAGATCACCTATGCCGCCTACCCCGGCGAGACGGCCACGATGGACGGAACCGGCATCGCCCTGCCCGATGACCTGGCCGGGCTATTCGAGGTGGCCGGCCGGAGCTACATCCGGGTCTCCGGCCTGCACGTCGTCAACGCCGGCCCGCACGCCGACAATGCCGGCATCCTGGTCAGCGATTCCGACCACATCACCATCGAGAACTGCGCCACCTTTCATACCGCCTCATCGGGCATCGCCGTGTGGGGCAGCCAGCAAGTCATCATCGAGGGCAGTACGGTCGAGCAGGCCGGCCTCGGCGGGGGCCAGGAATGCATCACGATAGCGGGCACCAGCAACTTTGAGGTGCGGGACAACACGGTGCTGGACTGCCAGAAAGAGGGCATTGACGCCAAAGATGGTTCATCCAACGGCCTGATCACCCACAACGTGGTCAACCGCCCCCACGCCGTGGGCATCTACGTGGACGCCTGGGACAAACCCACCCACGACATCACCGTCTCCCGTAACCTGGTCTTCGATTCGGTGGAGGGTGCTGGCTTTGCGGTCGCCTCCGAGATGGGCGGGCTGCTCTCCAACATCCGCCTGGAGAACAACATCGCCCACCACAACTACACCTACGGCATCGAGATCTCGTACTGCTGCATCGAGAGCCATCCGATGGACGGAATCATCATCGTCAACAACACCCTCTACGGGAACGGCGTGGGTTGGGGCGGAGGCATCATCGCCGACAACGCCCAGGCGCAGAACGTGGTCATCCGCAACAACATCGCCGGCCAGAACCTGACCTTTCAGCTCGCCGTGGCGGCCGATGTCCCCGTCGGCAACGTGACCGTGGACCACAATCTGATTGACGGCTATCGGGGCTACGAAGATGAAGTGTACGGCGAGGACTATGTCGAGGGCGACCCCCAGTTCGTGAACCCGGCCCATGGGGATTTTCACCTTCAGCCGGGTTCGCCGGCGGTGGATGCCGGTTCTGCTGCCGATGCCCCCCGTGTGGATCTGGACGGCGATCCTCGTCCCGGCGGCGCCGGCTATGACATCGGCGCGGACGAATACGCGGCGCGCCTCTCGCTGTACCTGCCGCTGGTGGTAAGAAATGGCCTGTAGCCCCATATCCAACAGCGTACCCCATCGCCTATGACGATGTAGGACAGGCTTTCAGCCTGTCCAGATGGCCCAAGAATCCAAGAGGAGTAGGGGCGGCCCTCGCGGTTGCCCCATTGGCATCAAGTTAAGGCGCGGGCGATTGGAAATCGCACCGGGTAGCCGAAGGCAATGCCTTCGGCTACCCGGCCGTCCGCCTGCGCGGACGGAGG
>Ga0209101_1002250_pt1 | contig 12912 bp, 8 predicted proteins | sample ConPoolayeCmetaG_FD_185481 | JGI IMG/M metagenome (GOLD analysis project Ga0209101, IMG submission 185481) | Hot spring microbial mat communities from California, USA to study Microbial Dark Matter (Phase II) - Cone Pool mat layer C metaG... ... | reverse complement strand
GGTCGATCCCGATGCACGCTTGCCCTCACCCTAACCCTCTCCCAGAGGGAGAGGGAACTTTTGGGATAAGCTCTAAGTACTGTCTTACCAGTCAGTACGGCGGCTGGGCTGCCTCTGCCCGCCGAGGGCCTGAAAATCGGGGCCATCACCTCAGCCGCTGCAAGAGTTCGGCAAGGCAGTCCTTTTTGTGGACCCGCCATTGCCGCAACGTGTCGCGGTCGCGGAAGGTCACGGTGCCGTCGGCGAGGGTTTGTCCATCCACCGTAATGCAAAAGGGGGTGCCGATCTCATCCTGGCGGCGGTAGCGGCGGCCCACGGCGGCCTTTTCGTCGTAAAAGACGTTGCAATGCGGTTTCAAGGCCGCGTAGATTTCGCGGGCGATTTCGGGCATGCCATCTTTCTTGACGAGCGGGAACACGGCGGCCTTGATCGGGGCCAGCCGGGGGTGGAATTTCATGAACACCCGCTGCGTCGGCACGCCATTTTCGTCCGGGGCCATGTCCTCCTGGTAGGCCTCGCAAAGGAACGCCAGCGTCGCGCGGTCCGCGCCCGCCGAAGGCTCGATCACGTGCGGCACGTAGCGCTCCTTGGTCTGGTCGTCGAAGTAGCGAAGATCCTTGCCGCTGCCGCGGTGCTTGGGCTTGCCGTCGGCGTCGAGTTCGACCACCAATTCGTTTCCTTGGCGGACTAGCTTGCCTTCCATGTGGCTGCGCAGATCGAAGTCGCCGCGATGGGCAATGCCCTCCAGCTCGCCAAACTCGCCCGGCGGCAGGAACGGAAAGGCGTATTCGATGTCGGCCGTGCCGCAGGAATAGTGGCTCAATTCCTCGGGCGAGTGGTCGCGGAGGCGGAGCCGCTCGCCGGCCAGGCCCAACTCCACGTACCAGCGGTAGCGGCGGTCGCGCCAATACTGATACCATGCCCGAGACGTGCTCGGATGGCAGAAGAACTCGATTTCCATCTGCTCGAACTCGCGCGACCGGAAGGTGAAATTCCGCGGCGTGATCTCGTTGCGGAAGCTTTTGCCGATCTGGGCGATGCCGAAGGGAATCCTTACCCGGGTGCTGTCGAGCACGTTCTTGAAGTTGACGAAGATGCCTTGGGCAGTCTCGGGCCGGAGGAACACCTTGCTGCTTTCGTCGCGGAGCGCGCCGGCGTGGGTCTCGAACATCAGGTTGAACTCGCGCGGCGCGGTGAGGGTGCCGAGGGTCTTGGCGTCAGGCCCGAGCACGGCGGAGAAATCGCTCACCGTGGTGAGCGACACAAGCGGGCCGTCCCAGCGCAGCTCATCGGCCTGCTTGGCACGGAGATTGAAGAACTTGAGGGCCTTCTGTTCGGTGTCCTTAAGCCCTTCATCGCCGCCCGCCTCCGTGGTCACGAAAATCCGCTGCCCCTTGGCTTCGACCCAGCGGCCCTGAACCTGGTCGTACCGATAGCGGCGTTTCGATTCGCGGCAATCCACCAGGTAATCGTGAAACAGGTCGTAGTGGCCCGAGCACTTCCACACCTGGGGGTGCATGATGATCGCACAGTCCAGGCCGACCATCTCGTAAGTCGCGGGAGCGCCCGGTGGAATCTCCAGTTCGTTATGCGCGGTGACCATGTCGCGCCACCAGGCCTCGCGGATGTTCCGCTTCAGCTCCACGCCCAGCGGCCCGTAGTCCCAGAATCCGTTCAACCCGCCGTAGATCTCGCTTGATTGAAACAAGAACCCGCGGCGCTTGCACAAGGCCACTAGTTGATCCATTTCCATCGTCGCGTGTCCCTCGTCAGAGGAGGATTCCGCAAAGCTAAGGCGGCGTGTTTCATCAGGCGGCTGGGCCCGCAACCGGGGTGCGTCAAGCGAACCACCGCCCGCACTCCCCGCCAACTTTACAGTGATCGAAACCATATAGTTTAGCACGATGCGGCGATTGGTCCATACGGCCATGGGCTTGCCCACGCTGATCGCCGTCGCCGGTCTCGCCGATCTCGGACCGCGGACTCTGACCGCGGAATCGTCCCGGCTTCGGCTCGGAATCCACGCCGCCAGAATGTTCCCCGCGCCTGAGCCGGTGGCAAGACCACCATGCAAGGCCCCGAGCGGACGGCGGCTCGGACCAGTTGTTTTCCACACCGTTTCATGCCAAAATACTCCGCGCGGTCGGTTGAGTCGAATCCGAATTGCTGATGTGATCATGCCATGTGGCGAAAGCAACTGTTCGCGAAAAAATCGTTGGAAGTAGTCCTGGCGGAGATGGCCGGCGAGCACCGGCTGCGGAGGGTCCTCGGACCGGTGGCCCTTTCTTCGCTGGGAATCGGCGCGATCATCGGGACGGGAATCTTCGTGCTTACGGGAGTGGCTGCCCGGCAGCACGCTGGCCCCGGCCTGGTCCTGTCGTTTGTCGTGGCGGGGCTTGCGTGCGGATTCGCCGCCTTATGTTATGCCGAGTTTGCGTCGATGGCCCCTATTGCGGGCAGCGCCTACACCTACGCCTACGTTTCCCTCGGCGAATTGGTGGCCTGGATCATCGGCTGGGACCTGGTGTTGGAATACGCGATGGCCTCGGCCACGGTGGCCAACGGCTGGGCCCACTATTTCCTGAAGTTCTTGGATATGTTCAAGACCAAGGCCGGCACGGCCCTGGTGACCATCCCGTTCTGGCTGACCACCGACCCGTTTACGGCCAACAAACAACACGTGGACTATCAGACCGCCAAGACGTTGCGGGTGGCCACGGCCACGGCCTTGCCCTTGGGCGCCGACCGGTCCACGCCGCGGATGGAACTGCCGGTCGCCGAGGAGTCGGGCATCGAACGCGTGACCAAGGTGGAGGTCGCCTTCACGGCCGAGTCGCTGGCCGCCGTCGCCAGGATTCATGGTCCGGCCGCCGAGGCCTCGGTGGCCCGCGTCAAGCGGGCAATGGAAGAACAGCTTCAATACGAGCCGAAGATGCCGCCCGGCGAGAAGCTTGCCCATGTGCGCGACGACAACCTGCACGGGTACGAGGCCTACGAGCACACGCCTTTGGTTTTGGGCGGCATCCGCCTGACCTTCAATGTGGTGGCGATCGCGATTGCCGCGATCATTACCACGATCCTGGTGATTGGGATTCGCGAGAGCGCTGGATTCAACGCGCTGATGGTGCTGATCAAGGTCGCCGCGGTGCTTTTCGTGATCTTCGCGGGAATCGGTTACATCGACGCCACGCACTGGCGGCCCTTCATGCCCTATGGCTGGACCGGGGTGTTCACCGGCGCGGCGATCATTTTTTTCGCCTACATCGGGTTCGATTCGGTTTCGACCCACGCCGAGGAAGCCCGAAACCCCGCCACCGACGTGCCCATCGGCATCATCAGTTCGCTGGCGATCTGCACCGTGCTGTACATCGCCGTGGCGGCGGTGGTGACCGGCATGGTGCCCTATCCGCAAATCCCGCTCAACGCCCCGATCGCCGGGGCGTTCGAGAAATTCGGACTCCACGCGGCCTCGGTGATCATCACCGTGGGCGCGTTGACAGGCATCACCAGCGTGTTGCTGGTGATGTTGTTGAGCCAGCCGCGGGTGCTGTTGGCCATGGCCCGCGATGGACTGCTGCCGCCCGGCTTTTTCGGCGCGGTCCATCCCCGGTTTCGCACGCCTCATAAAGGGACGATCGTGACGGGCGTGTTCTGCGCGGTGGCCGCTTCCTTTTTCCCGATCGAGGGATTGAGCGAGATGGTCAACATCGGAACGCTTTTCGCGTTCGTCGTGGTGTGCGGTTCGGTTTGGCTGATGCGGCGGGTGAGTCCCGACGCCCATCGGCCGTTCCGGACCCCGGCGATGAACTTCGTGGCCCCCGCGGGCATTGTTTTCTGCCTGGGACTGATGATCTACTTGGGCGTGTGGACCTGGGTACGGTTCAGCGTCTGGCTGGTCCTGGGGCTTTTGATCTATCTGTTTTACGGCCGCCATCACAGCGTGTTGGGCAAGGCCCTGCGCGAGGAGATCTCGCGTCACGGGATCACCCCTGCCGGAACCCCGCTCGACGGATGATCGCCAGCGCCCGGCGAGGCGTCGGGCGAGGTCGATCGGCCGCGTCTGCCGGCGGTGGCGTCGCGCGCGGCGCTCACGCCCTGCGCCGGGCGAACCAGCCGAAAACGAAGCCGAGGATCGCGGCCCCGGTGGTCGCGCCGCCCCACATCAGCACGTCGCCGCTAAAGTAATTCACCAAGTTGCCAAAAACGGCCGCGACGGTCAGGATCAAGATCAACGTCATCAGCGACACGGAGACCTGGAGCCGCGTCAGGCGTCGTTGGATCGTTTCGATGCTCGCCGCCAGTTGCGCGAAGTGCTCGGGTGATTGGGAATGGTTCTCATCGTTCATGGCGCGGCCCTCGATGCGCGGTTGCGTCGTGCCCATGCAACGCGCTGGGCACACAAGCCGGAAGAAATCCGCCTTGCGGCGACATGGCTATTTTCCCGCCCCATAATCGAACCCCTCGACGCCCAGCTTCAAGCGGAAAACCGCTTCCTTGGAGGCCACCGTCGTGTACAAATAGCCGCCGTGGAAGTGGCAGTTGGTGGCCAGATCGCCGCCGGCGTCGTACTGCCGGATCAGCTTGCCCGACGGTAACTCCACGACATTGATCGCGCCCCCGCCCCACATGGCCACGTAGAGGCGTCCGCGGGCGTCGAACACCATGCCGTCGGGCATGAACTCGCCGCCCCGCGCCGCGCCCTCGGTCTTCCGTGGAAAGTCGATCAGCACGCGGCGATTGCCGACCGTGCCGTCGGGCGCCAGGTCGTAGATGTTGACTCGGAAACGAGCGCTTTCGTCAACACAAAGGCGTTTCTGGTCGGGCGTGACGGCGATCCCATTCGGGTAGGCCAGCCCCGTGTCGAGCCGGGTCACTTTGCCTTTCTGGACGTCGTAGCGGTAAACCGAGCCGGTGGGTTTTTCGGCGTTGGAATTGCCGGGATCGGTGAAGAAGATGTTGCCGGCCAGGTCGAGGGCCACGTCATTGATCGCGTCGAAACGTTTGTTCTCGAACGATTCGGCCAAGACCTCGACGCTTTTGCCATCAGCGGCGATGCGGAGCAAACGCCCCGCTCCCGCGTCGCTGGCCACCAGTCGCCCTTGCCGATCGAGTTTCAGACCGTTGGCCTGAGGCTTCCGCTCGCCAGCCGGCGCCGCGACGCGAAGATCGCAGAAGACCCGCGCCGTCCCATCGACCGCGATGCGTCCAATGGTTCCGTTGTTGCGGTAGTTGACCACATAGAGGTTCCCTTCCCGGTCCAGCGCCGGCCCCTCGGCAAACTCGAAACCGGTCGCGTAAAGCTCTGGTTTCACTGAATGGGAAGGCGGAAGATCGGCGTGGTCGTCGGCGCCCGCCAGGGAAACGCCGACCACAACAATCGCTGGAATGACCCAAACCCATATCCCGTGCCTGCCGTGAAACATCATCTCTTCCCTCGTGCGGCGAAGTCAGTCGAAAGTGCGGCGGTCAAGACTCAACACCCCGGGCCAGGCGACAGCCTTGCCGGCCATGGTGGTTACTATAAGAATTGAAGGCCCCGCCGACAAGGCGGCCGGCATCGCTTGCCCCGGGAGCGCTTGGATGCTGTGACAGATCAAAGTGAATACCCGTCGCTCGCACAATCGCACAATCGCACAATCGCACAATCGCACAATCGCACAATCGCACAAGCCCACGGGTTGCAACCCGTGGGCTTGCGTGGAGATCAACTTATTGTCCGCCACTTATTGTCCGCCACTTATTGTCCGCCACTTGCTCCTCGCGCTTTGTGTGTTGAAGAATTGTGCTAGACAAAAAGGGGTCCCGGGGTAAACCGCCGGGCGACGAGGAACGATTCCAACAAGTCGAGTGGCGATTCCAGGAAAGTTTGGACGGAAAGTTGATTGGGCCCGTGGCTTCATTCTCCGACGACCGCTCCCGGCGTCTTCCCCCGGAACTTTTGGCCCCGGCGGGAGATCGCCGCTGTGCCGAGGCCGCCGTGGCCGGGGGGGCCGATGCGGTCTATTTCGGGCTGGCAACGCCGCCCCATCTCAACGCCCGGGCCAAAGCCCCGAACATCGCCCTGAACGAACTCGACGACCTCGTCGCGTGGCTGCACCGGCGCGCGGTCCGCGCCTACGTGGCGATGAACACGCTGGTCCTTTCCAGTGAGCTGGAGGAGGCCGAATCGATCTTGCGTCGCGTGGCCGCCTCGGGCGCGGACGCGGTCATCGTGCAGGACTTTGGCCTGGCCCGGCTTGCTCGGGCCGTGTGCCCGACGCTGCCGCTCCATGCCTCGACCCAGATGAGCCTGACCAGCGCCGAAGGGATCGACGCGGCCGAATCCCTGGGCATCGACCGGGTGATCCTCGCCCGAGAACTGTCGATCGACGAAATCCGAAACATCGTCCGACGAACCCGATTGCCCGTCGAGGTCTTTGTCCACGGCGCGTTGTGCGTTTCTTTTTCCGGCCAGTGTCTGGCGAGCCGAACGCTGGGCCAGCGGAGCGCGAACCGCGGCGATTGCGCCCAGCCGTGCCGCCTGCCGTACCGCGTCGTATTCGACGAGCCGGAGTCGATACGCCGATCCCGGGCGGGAAAACGCTCCTCCGAAGCGGCCCCCGCCGCGGACTATCCCCTCAGTCCGATGGATTTGGCGGCCTACGATCTTCTGCCGGATTTGATCGAGGCTGGCGTCGCGGCGATCAAGATCGAAGGCCGCATGAAGTCGGCGGAATACGTGTCGGTGGCGACCGGCCATTACCGCCGGGCCATCGACGCGGCCATGGCCGGCCAAGACCCGGGATTTTCCGAGAACGAAATCCGCCACTTGGAAGCCGTCTTTTCCCGCGGCTTCTGCCACGGCTGGCTCGAACGACGCGCTGGAAAACGATTGGCGACCGGCGTCGCGCCGGCCCATCGCACCTCGCTCGTCGGAAAGACGAAGGTCGCGCCACGTGGGCGGGACCGCAAAATCCCCCTGGAACTCGTGGTGGAAGCCGAAGTGGGGCGGCCGTTGCGGATCCGCGGTCGAACGGCGTTGGGAACGCGATTCGAGGTCGAATCGTCGCAACCTCTCGCCGCCGCCCTCAAACACCCGCTCAGCGAATCGCTCCTCGTCCAACAGTTGGGCCGCTTGGGGGCCACGCCGTACCGTTTGGCCGGGCTGAAGGCCACGATCGTCGGCCGACCGCTCGCGCCGCTGAGCGTGTTGGGTTCGCTGCGCCGGGCGATGGCAACGCAACTCGAAGCGGCGTTTGCCCCGCCGCGTCGGGCGACCGCCAGCGAACCCCAGGTCGCGTTGCTCCGGCAAGCCATTCGGCGCGATCCCCAACAAGACCGCGAGGATCGAAAACCGCGTCTTCATGTGCTTTGCCGAACGCTGCGCCAGCTTCGAGTCGCCTTGACCGGCGGGGCCCGTGGCGTCATCGCCGACTTCGGCGACTTCGCCGACTATGCCCAGGCGGTTGCCGAGGCCCGAAAAAACGGCGTTCCCATCGCTTTGGCCACGCCGCGGATTCAGAAACCGAACGAGCTTTGGGCCTTGGAACGAATCGGCGGCCTCCGCCCCGACGGCGTGCTCGCCAGAAACCTCGCCGCGCTGGATTACTTCCGTCGCCAGGGCGTGCCGACCATCGCCGATTTCTCGCTCAACGCGGCCAACGAACTCTCGGTGCATTGGCTTCGCGAGCGAGGGGCTTGCCGTATCGCGCCGGCTCTCGACCTGAACCGCCGCCAGCTCGAACAATTGCTCGACCGGGCGCCGCCCGAGTGGCTCGAAATCGTCGTCCACCTGCACGTCCCCATGTTCCACACGCAACTATGTTTGTTCGACGCCAGCCCCCATGATCCGGACCGCCGGACCGCTTGCCAGGGCGGCTGCCGCGGGCGCGTCGCGCATCTGGAGGATCGCCGGGGAGCGCGGCATCCGGTCGTGGCCGACGCCCTGTGCCGCAACACGGTGTATCAGGCGGTTCCCCAGAGCGCCGCGGAGTGGGTTCCCCGACTGATCGCGAAGGGCGTGAGCGATTTTCGCGTCGAACTGCTCGACGAAACCAACGATCGCCAGATCGAACAAATCCTGGCAATCTACGCCGCCCTTTTGAACGGCAGTGTTCGCGGCGTCGAGGCGTGGACCTCGCTGCGGGCCCTCCACCCGGCCGGCGTCACTCGTGGCACGCTGCGCCACTGATTCCCAGTTCCTTGTTTATACTCCGCGCGGCCGAATATGAGTCCTTCTTATTCCAGAAACGTCTCATTTCAACGCCTGCGGAGCATAAAGGCCCGTTGACGGGCCTTCCCCGCCCGCAGGCGGTCTTCGGCCCGGCGTTTCACGCCGGGTCGCGGTCGATCCCAGGGCGAACCTTAAGCCCCGTTTACGGGGCTTCTCGCTGCCTTCGTGATTTGCGGGCGAGACGCCCGCGCTCCCAGATTCGCGGACGGCGTTGAGGCCGATTCCTCTTTGGAGCGCGGGCATCTTGCCCGCATTTGTCGTTGCGGGCGGGACGCCCGCGCTCCGTGTTTTGCCCCAGCGAGAAGGCCCGTGAACGGGCCTCGCGCCGTGGCGTTGGTCCACGGGTACCCGGCATGAATGCCGGGCCGAAGACCGCCTACGGCAGCAAACGCCCGCAGGCGGGCGTCTTCGCACAACCTCTTGCCGGCGATCCTAACGCTAATTTTCCGCGCGGCCGAGAATGAGTCCTTTTCGCCCGAAAAACATGTCATCTCAATGCGTGCGGAGTATAGTTGCGGCTGAGCCTCGCTGGGAAGAGTGGCGGTGCTTGGGGGTTGGAAAGCCGTCCATGGAATCGCCCAATGTTCAGGCCCGTTGACGGGCTTTCTCCGCCGCGGGCGTTCCTTGGCCCGGCGTTGGACGCCGGGTCGCGGTTTCCATCCCATGGCGAACCTTAATTCCCGTTGACGGGGCTTCTCGCCACGGCGGTGTTGGGGCCGACTCCTCCGCTTAGGAAAACTTCGTCACGCCGGGCACGGGCAGGGGGTAGTTGCCCTGGGCGTCGGGTTTGGTGGGCGGATCAGCGTCATAGGCCAGGACCTTCGGCGCGACCACATGGTTCGACCTCATCGCCTGATCCCAGGCGATGACCTCGCCCGTGTAACACGCCCAAGTCGCCATGATGGCCATCATCGAGCTGCGGACCATATAGACCCCGTTGTTGACCGGCTTGCCGCTTCGAATGGCGGAGAACAGGGCGACGTGCTCCAGGTCGAAGCGGTTGCAGGGCGGGCCTGAATAACGCCAGGGCCTCTCGCCCTCGATGCGGTTGGCCAACAGGTCGCAACGCCCCTTCGTGCCGAAGAAGCGATCGGAAATCTCCGTGGCGCAGCCGTCCTGCTGGCGGCAGTAGGCGTACATCCGCGTGCCGTTGGCGTACTCGAAGACCACGGCATGATGGTCCCAGACGTCGCCGAACTGGGGTCCGACGCGGGTCTGGCGCCCGCCCGTGCCCCAACACCGCACGGGCGGCTCGTCGCGAAGGGCCCACGCCCCTTTGTCCAGGTTGTGAACCAGGTTCAGGCCCGGCAAGTCGGCCGACAGCCAGAAGAAATTGAACCAGTCCTGGATCTGGTATTGCATTTCGGTCCATCCGGGCTGTCGGGGCCGGCAGCGGAGCCCGCCGGTGTTGCACATCTCTTGGATGGCCACGATCTCGCCGATGGCCCCGTCGTGGACGCGTTTCATCGTCTCCACCACCCCGGTGTCATAGCGCCACGCCAGGCCCGAGACGATGCTCAGCCCTTTTCGTCGGGCCTCCTCGCAGGCTTCGGCGACCAGGCGGACACCGGGCGCGTCCACGGCGTGGATCTTCTCGCAAAAGACGTGCTTGGAGGCCTCGACGCACGCCTTCAGATAGGGTGGATGGAAGAAAGTCGGCAGGGCCAAAAGCACCACGTCAACGCCGCTTTCCAGGACCCGCTTGTAGGCCTCGAAGCCCGTAAAGCACCGCTCCTGGCTGACCTCGACCTGGGCTCCTTTTTCCGCCTGGATGTTTTTGCGGGCGGCGGCGATATTGTCGCCAACCAGATCGGCCATGGCCCAGAGCTTGGCGTTCTTGTCGGCGTTCAAGGCGTTGACGGCGGCGCCGGCGCCGCGCGGACCACACCCGATCAGCCCGATCTTAAGCACGTCGCTTCCCGCGGCGTGGGCCCCCCGGGCCACCGAAAGCGCCCCGGCGACCGCGGCGCCCGCTCCAGCGGCCGAATGCTTGAGGAAATCGCGGCGAGTGCCGGCAAACGGGCAAGCAAGGCTCATCGCTGAGGACTCCCTGGGGATGCTGAAAAAGGTCAAACCTCGGCGGCGAACAAGTCCACGGAACGACGCGCCCCGGATCGGAACTGTTGCGGCGCCGTCGTCTTTTCACGGCGATTGGGCTTTTCACGGCGATTCCGTGGGAAAGGGTTCCTCCTTAATATAGGCGGTGCCTTGCATCAAAGCCACCAGTTGCCCGGCGTCATTGGTCACGCGCACCGTGCAGACTGACAATCGCCGGCTTCGCGAGACCTCGGTGGCCTCGGCGACCAGCGCCCCGGCGCGGGTTGCCCGGAGAAACGAGATCGCCGCGTTTACCGCCACCGCGGCCTTGCCGCCGGTCTTGGCCGCCACCCCGAAGGCGAAATCAGCCAAGGTGAAGATGGCCCCCCCTTGGACCGTGCCCAAGTTGTTGAGGTGGCGATCTTCGACCTGGAGGGTGGTCTTCGCGTAACCCGGCCGAAGTTCGACCAGACGCATTCCGTTGGCCGCGGCGAAACGATCGTTCTCGAAGTGCCGCCGCAACGATTCCAGATCCTGGGGCATGTTCGGGATCCTACACGCCATGGACAGCCCGGCGAGGACGGCTAAGCAAGGCGTTCGCCTCGTCGTCGCCGAGGAAACGTTCTTGTTCGGGATCCCAGCGAAGCTTGCGCTTCAACAGCATGGCGATGTTGCACAAGTGGCAGGCGCTGACGCCGCGGTGGTGGGTGAAGACGTCGGAAATCGGCAACGACCGGTCCTGGACGCAGGCGAAAAAGTTTGCCATGTGACTGCCCGGCTCCTTGCCTCGGTACAGCTTTCTGACTTCGCCCTCGAGCCAGGCTTGCTCCGCGGCGGTGAGATTCTCGACGGGCTTGCCCGTCAATTTCTCCCGACTTACGAAGACTTCCCCCTTTTCCCCCGCGATCCACAGCCCGTTGCCAGGCCCGTCGCGCACGATGATTTCGCAGCCATTCGCGTAGCGGAGACGGACGTTGAACTCCGTGGCGGTGTTGTAGCTGTTGGGCAGGGTGGTTTTGCCGGCGAAGAAGTCCACGGGCTTGAAATCGGCCGGAAGCGTGGGAAAGACGCCGCGGCCTTCGATCTCCACCGGACCCGTGTTCTCGCATCCGGCGGCCCACTGTGCAATGTCCACGTGGTGGGTGCCCCAGTCGGTCAGTTTCCCGCCCGAGTATTCAAGCCACCATCGGAAGGTGCTGTGGCATCGCTGCGGGCAGTAGGGGACCGCCGGGGCCGGGCCGAGCCAGAAGTCCCAGTTGAGGCCGTCGGGCGGTTGGCGGGTTGGAAAGGGGCCTTCGGCCTTCATCCCGCCAATCGAGCAAGTAATCGTGAGCTTATTGCCCAGCCTGCCGCCGCGGGCGATGGCCACGGCCTTGAGGAACATCTGGTTGTATTCGCTTCGCTGCTGGGTCCCGACCTGAAACACGCGGCCCGTCTCCCGAACCGCCTGACAAATCTCCTTCCCCTCCTCGACGGTGAGCGTCAACGGTTTCTCGCAATACACGTCCTTGCCGGCGCGGAGCGCGGCAATCGCAATCGGGGCGTGCCAATGGTCTGGCGTGCCGATGGTGACGACGTCGATTTCTTTTCGTTCCAGGAGCTTGCGATAGTCCTCATAGACGGCGCACTTGCCTTCATACTGCGCGGCGAAACGCTCGGCATGGGCGCGGTCCACGTCGCAGCAGGCCACCATCTCGCCGAATTCGGCGGCCGCGTGGCCGATGCGCGAACCACGGCCGCCGGTTCCGATCGCCGCGATCTTCCAAGGCCCCTTGACCGCGCGGCTTGGCGCCTTTTGGCCGGGTTTCCTCACTCTCGGCGATGACGTGCCTTCGGCCGCCGCGGCCATCGCCGGACCCAACGACACGGCAATCAGGCCCAGCGAGGATGCCGTCAAAAAGTCCCGCCGTGAGCCTCGCCTCGAACGTTTCATCACGGTATTCTCCCCAAATCCTAGCCGGCTGTCGTGGACAGCGGCCACGGCAGAACCAGCGCACGCTCCGTCCGCCGCGGATGGCCCCCTTCGCTCGCGGCCCATCAACGTTTTCCTGGCCGATGCTTGTGGCGAGTCTAGGTGCGAGGCGCGGCAAAGTCAAGCCGCGCGAAGGGTGTTCCCGGACGTTTACCGTTGTCGAGTTCGGGACCGCGACGACCCTCACTGCCATGCCTGACAGGGAAATCGCCCTTCTCTTCCCGCGGCGGTAACCAATCGCCGTTTTCCTCATGCCACAGGCTTCCAGCCTGTGTCGCGCTCTCCAGCCTGGAAGCCAGCGCCATGAAAGCTCACCGTGCCGCCAAGTCGAGCATCTTGGCATGAGCATCTTTGCGCAATCTGGCGATGGCAGGGCCTATTTGGTAGACTCGATTTCGTCCGGGCGGATGTGACTTTGGTCACGGATCATCGCGACCGGCACGCGAGCATACCAGGAACAACACGTCCACAAGGGCCCGTAGCTCAGCGGTGAGAGCAGGGGACTCATAATCCCTTGGTCGCAGGTTCGAATCCTGCCGGGCCTATTGAGAAACCATCTCAAAATCTCCCCTCTTCCGTAAGTAGGAGAGGAGTGGTTGTGGGCTAGGGTCTTATTTCGCAACATCCGCGCGGCGTGCGCGCATCTTGTTCAGTAGTGTACAAGATTATTCGTTGTTTTTCGAGAAATTCG
>Ga0209101_1002249_pt1 | contig 12916 bp, 8 predicted proteins | sample ConPoolayeCmetaG_FD_185481 | JGI IMG/M metagenome (GOLD analysis project Ga0209101, IMG submission 185481) | Hot spring microbial mat communities from California, USA to study Microbial Dark Matter (Phase II) - Cone Pool mat layer C metaG... ... | reverse complement strand
CCGCAGCCTGGTGGGATATGAGCGGCTCGATACAGTCGCCCAAACCCTCTTGCTGAACCAAATCTACCGCCGGGTCTGGGTCTACTTCAACTTCTTCCAGCCGGTAATGCGGCTGGTGGCCAAAGAGCCACTCCCCGCCGAAAATGGACGCCCTGCCCGGGTCAGGCGACGGTTTGACCGCGCCCGTCCTCCACTGGACCGCCTCTGTGAAACAGGAGTGCTTCCCGAACAGAAACAGCAGGAACTGTTGGCGTCGCGGGAAAAGACCAACCCGTTGGAACTACGGGAAGAGATTTACCAACTGGTAGAGGAACTCTTTTCCCTACCCAATGCGGCGCCTGGGGTTACCGAAGACGTATTCCAGACCTTTGATTTGACGCGGGACCTGGTCAGGGCAGTAGTCCCCTCATTGGCTCGACAGCCATTATGTCGGGTAGTGAAAACCAATTTCGAGGAGAAAGTGAACCATCCCCTGGCCAGTTCCTCTGATAGCTCCACCAGGGGGGCGGGCACGCATATTCACCCGCCGGACCGCGGTCCGGCGGGTGTTTTGATGCATGCTCCAGGCGCGCCGGCCTGGGACACCTACACTTGACCGGAGCGGTGGCACGTCTGAGAGGCCACGTCGCATTCGTGGCGTCATACCGGGCAGGACACAAGCCTGTTTACGGGAAACGCGATTTCGCTGTATAATATGATTGCACAGCAGGCACTTGCGAGAGGTGATGGATGCGAGCCAAACCGTTTGAACACCGCCCCGGGCAGACAATGGCGCTCATGGCCGAGCCGGATATAGGACTGCTGGCCGAGACGTTGGTCGCCTTCGCCAATTCAGACGGCGGCACCATCATCATCGGCGTGGACGAGAATGGCCAGGCAACCGGTACGGTCTACGCAGACGAGGTCGAGAGCGCGCTGCGTGCCGCGGTGCAGGAATGCCGGCCGCCGGTTGAAGTGCGCTGGCATCAGGCCGCTGCCGAGGATGGGCTGGCGTTCGCCATCGTCGTGCCGCGCAGCCCCGAACTCCACAGCCTGGCGGACGGCCGGGTACTGGTACGTGCGGGCGTCGAAAATCGCCCCCTCAGCGGTGATCAGATCCGCCAGCTCGCGGCCACCAGGTCCACAGGCGACTTCGAGGCAGAGATCGCCCCGGGGGCCACACGGCAGGACCTCGACGATCATATAATTGAAGAATTCATCGATAAATGGGAACAGCGCCAGAGACGCGAGTGGACCAGGTCAATTGATGAATTGCTGCTGGAGATGGGAGCGCTGGACGAGGACGGTCGCCCCACTGTCGCCGGGGTTCTGCTTTTTGCTCGCAATCCTCAGGCATTTCTACCTCAGAGTGGCCTCACCTTCGTAAAATTCGTCGGTACACAGCCACGGGGGGAGATGGGGCAGCCCGGCTATGGTCGCAGGGAGGAGATCGGCGGACCGCTGGCACGCATCATTCAGCGCACCTGGGAAGTGGTGGGCGAGGAGATGCGCACCGGGGCTGTCGTCACCGGATTGGTACGTGAGGAGCGCACGGAGTACCCCATTGCAGCCGTGCGCGAAGCTCTGGTCAACGCGGTGGCCCATCGGGATTATCGGCTTGGCGGGCGGCGCATCGAGGTACGCATGTTCTCCGACCGGATGGAGATCATCAGCCCGGGCGGGCTGCCGGGATTTATCACCCTGGACAATATCGTCGAGGAACACTTCTCGCGTAACCCGCGTATCGTCAACGGGCTGTATCAGTGGGGCTACATCGAGGAGCTGGGGCTGGGCGTAGACTTGATGATCGAGGAAATGGTGCGCGCCGGCCATCCGCCGCCCAAGTTCAAGGATACCCCCTATTCCTTCACTGTGACGCTGTACAACATCCGCGAGCGTCCCCCTGTGCCGGCCTGGACGCGCACGATGAACGAGCGGCAGGCCAGAGCGCTGGCTTATATACAGCAGCATGGACGCATCACCAGCCGCGAGTACCAGAACCTCTGCCCGGATGTCAGTGCGGAGACACTGCGGCTCGACATGGTGGACCTGGTTGAGCGGGGAGTGCTGCTCAAGGTCGGGGACAAGAAGGGCACTTACTATATCCTGAAATGAGGATCCTGTTCCTGACCCCTCAATTGCCCTATCCTCCTCGACAGGGGGCAGCACTGCGTAACTGGGGATTCATCAGTGGCCTGGCATCCAGGCACGAAATCACCGTCCTGTCGTTCCACGCATCCGGGCCGTCTGCAGCTCCAATCGCGCTACCAGGAGTCCGACAATTAGAGACGGTCGAACCCCCCACGCGCACTTACCGCGACCGTCTGCGTGATCTGCTCACCACTCGCCGGCCCGACATGGCGTTGCGGCTGGCGTCAGCGCAGTATGCCAGGCGGCTGCAGGGACTGCTGGAAAAGCAGCCCTTTGATGTGGTGCACATCGGGGGCATAGAAATGGCCCCTTATCTGGACATCCTCACGGAGGCCCGGCCACGCCCGCTCATCGTATTCGATGATCTCAACTGCGAGTATCTGCTCCAGAAACGTGCCTTCATCACCGATCTGCGCGTGCCGACCCGCTGGCCGGCAGCGCTATATTCCCTCATCCAGTGGCAACGGCTGCGCGTTTACGAGGCGCAGGTCTGCCGCCGTGCCGACCGTGTGATCGCTGTCTCCGAGATGGACGCGGAGAAGTTGCGCGGGCTTGGGCCTGGGCTGAAAGTGGCCGTGGTGCCTAACGGTGTGGATACGCAGGCTTATCTACCTGTTCCTGTGCCATCTCATCCCACTGGGCTGGTCTTCACAGGCACCATGGATTTCCGACCGAATGTGGATGCGGTGCTCTGGTTTGCCGCGAAAGTGCTGCCCAGAATACAGGCGGAGATACGGGACATCCACTTTGTAGTCGTTGGGCAGCGGCCCCATCGCCGGCTTGATGTGTTGCGCAGCAATCCGGCGATCACGCTTACCGGGTGGGTCGAGGACACGCGCCCTTACATCGCCCGGGCAGCGGTCTACGTGGCTCCGTTGCGCATTGGCGGTGGCACCAGGTTGAAGCTATTGGAAGCGATGGCGATGGGCAAACCGGTGGTTGCCACAAGCCTTGGTGCCGAAGGTTACCCTTTTACGGCCGGGCGTGAGTTGCTGCTGGCCGATACCCCCGCCGACTTCGCTTCTGCCGTGATCGAATTATTACGCTCCCCTGCCTTGCGGCTCGACCTGGGCCAGGCAGCGCGTGAGTTCGTAGCACAGCGCTACGACTGGCATTCCATCGTGCCCCTGCTGGAACGGGTTTACATGGATATGGTTTCGCAGCCGGAGGGGCCTGAATGACTTGCTCTCACCATCCCCTGGTGACCGGCCTGATACTGGCCGGCGGGGCCAGCCGTCGTATGGGGAGGAACAAAGCGTTCCTGGAGCTGGGAGGACGCACTCTCATAGAAATCGTTCTCGAGCGTCTGACGCAGGTGTGTGCTGAGGTCCTGGTAGTGGCAGGCGACGTCAGCCCTTATTCAGGGCTGGGTGTTCCGACCGTACGGGACCGCTTCGCCGGCGCGGGTGTCCTTGGAGGGCTGCACGCGGGACTGGAGGCCGCTTCCTGCGAGCTTGCCATTGCCGTCGGCTGCGACATGCCATTCCTGAATCCCGATTTGTTGAGGGCCTTCGTGGAGTGGAGCGCTGGATTTGACGTGGTCCTGCTGCGTCGGGGAGAAGAGGTGGAACCCCTTCATGCGACCTACCGTCGCACCTGCTTGCTGCCGATAGAAGAGGCAATCCATGCCAGGCAGCGACGTATCATCTCTTTTTTCGACCGGGTGCGGGTGCGTTACCTCACGCCGGAGGAGATTATCCCGTTCGATCCTGAGCTGCGCTCATTCTTCAACGTCAACACCCCTGAGGAGTGGGAAAGAGCACGACTCATGCTGTGATTTTTTACAGGCGTTCTGCCACTGCCCGCGCCATATCCAGTGTGGTGCTGTGGCCCCCCATGTCATAGGTGCGCACCCTGCCCTCGGCGATCACCTGCGCGATAGCTCGCTCCAGCGCTGCGCCTGCTTCCGCCTCATCGAGCCAGTCCAGCATCATACGCACCGCCAGGAGCATGGCAATGGGATTGGCCCTGTAGAGGCCGGCGTGCTTAGGGGCCGATCCGTGGGTCGGCTCAAAGATCGCGAAGCCGTCACCGATATTTCCCCCAGGCGCGAAGCCAAGCCCACCTACCAGTTGAGCAGCCAGGTCCGAGATGATGTCGCCGAACATGTTGCTGGAGACCAGCACCCCATATTTTTGGGGGTTCTTCACCAGCCACATTGCCATAGCGTCCACATTGGCTTCCCACAGCTCGATCTCCGGATACAGAGCAGCGATCTTGCGCGCCTCATGCACCATCATCCCCGAGGTCGCGCGGATAACGTTGGGTTTTTCCACAAGTGTGACGGTGGGATACCCGTGTTTTCTGGCGTACTCGAAGGCGGCGCGGATAATACGGCGGCAGCCCTCGACGGTCAGAATACGACACGAGATAGCTATCTCATCCGAAGGGGTGTCTTTGAAAGCGACCATACCCCGGCTATGGCGTTCCAAAGCCAGGCGCACTTCTTCCGGGAGCGGGTGGAACTCGACGCCAGCGTAGAGGTCCTGGGTATTTTCCCGGAAGATCACCAGGTCAATATCGTCCCGAAAGTTGAGGGGATTACCCTTGAACGACCTGCACGGGCGCATATTGATGTAGAGGTCGAACTGCTGACGCAGTCGCACAATGGGGCTTTGATAGACAAGCCCTTTTCCCCGCAACTCCGGTGCCAGCTCTGCCTCGGCTTCCTCCCTGGGCTTGGATGTAATGGCGGCGAAGAGGGCGCAGGTGCAGCTTTTCAGCGTCTCCAGAGTGCGTTGTGGCAACGCGTCGCCCTCCCGGCACCAGAATTCCCATCCGATATCGGCGGGTACATACTCGGCATCGAGAGCAATGCGCTCGAGCACGAGCTGTGCGGCTTCCATCACCTCTTTCCCTATACCATCACCGGGTAACAGTGCAATGCGATACTTTGCCATATCAGTCACCATCTGTTGGACTGTCTCAAAAAATCGGCTGCCTGCAGCGCTGACTGAAAGTCAGCCCGCGGGGCTGCGGTCGGTGATCAGCATGTGCCGACCGCAGGCCAAAAAGAGTCGGGGGATGTAGGACAACTGCTCGCAGTTGTCCTATGAGAACAATTGGCCGCCGAAGGCCGGTTATCGGGATTTGCCGATGCTCTCCTCTACCAGACACCCGGCCCGTCGCGTCAATATCTCGAAGCGCTGCCTGAGCCGGTCGGCGGGTTCACTCTGTATCTCGATGAAGAACGGGTCGGTGGGGCGCGGGGCCTGGATGTGGGGACGCGCGATCCTGACCAGTGGCGCCCACGGGTAGCCGTGTCGCTTCAGGCCGACGACCGCCGCCTCGTCAAACGCAGCCGGATAGGACCGGTCGCCGAATAACTCGGGCTGCTGCCCCAGCGCCAGCTCCACCAGCGCTGCCTCGACCAGCAGCCGCGCCGCCTGGGCCTCCAGGCTGCTGCGCTGCGCCCGTTCTAACTGCGTCTGTGCGCGTTCATCGGACTGCCGCCCGGCTCCGACGAGCGCCTCCAGATCGCGCTGCGCTGCCTCTATCGCTTCCTGCGGCCAATCGGCCGGGGTGGAGTCTTCGAGCGCCGCCCGCACGTCGGCCAGGCGCTCCAATCGCCGGGGCCGTCCGTCGGCGCCGCGTGTGTAATAGGCCACGCGCGGCCAGGGCGCTTCTACCCTCAGTCGCAGCAGACGGCCTGCGCTGCTCTCGGTCACATCCGGCGGTTCGACCTGCGCCAGAAGCGCATCGAACAGCGGGTTGCCGTAGGTCAGGAGTTGCAGCGTGTTGGGATGGGCGTCGAACGTCGCCGGATCGAAGGTGACGGCGACCTCGCCGTGATCGCTGCGCAGCCAGAAGGCCCGCGGAATTGTCTCGTGAGGATGAAAGCGGACCCGCAGCGTGGGCGCGGTCGTCAACGCGGCAGCCAGTTCCGGCAGCGTGACCGGCGTATCCGGTGGGGCGAATTCCTCTCCCTGCCTGGCCCACTCGTCCAGGTTCAGGCCCGCCCGGGCGTTGTCCAATGCCTCCTGGATACGTGCCAGTTCCTCGGACAGCGCCTGACGACGCTCTGCCTCCGGCACCATCGCCAGCGCCTGGATGGCGCGTCCGACCTGCGCCAGGATCGGCTGGAGCGGCCCGACCACGTCCTGGAACCAGTCAATACGCCTGGAGAGTGCCTGGTAGACCCGCGCCTCGACGGTGTCCTGGTAAAAGTAATTGCGGATCCACACCTCGTCGTACTTCTGGCCGATGCGGTCTATACGGCCGATGCGCTGCTCCACGCGCATCGGGTTCCACGGCATGTCATAATTGATCAACACACCGCAGGTCTGCAGGTTTAGGCCCTCGCTGGCTGCCTCGGTGCACAGCAGGACTTTGATCTCCTTGCCCTCCCGGAATGCGTTCTTGATCTCCTCTTTGGTCACCGGCACCCACGTCACACCGTCCCAGCGCTCGCCGCCACGCCCGCTGTAGCAGGCTACCTGACTGCCGTAACTCTGACGCAGTTCTTTGCGCAGGTAATCCATCGTGTCGGTGTATTGGGTGAAGACGAGCGCCGTCTCACGCTGGCGAAAGACCTCATCCAGGTCCTTCAGGAGTTGGGCGACTTTGGAGTCCTGACCTCCCAGCATCCCGAGTGCGTGCAGGAAATCCTCCACGTAGACAATCTCGTCGCGGAAAAGCGAACGGTCGGCCAGTTCCAGTTCGTCCACGTCCAGGCTCAACTCGTCCTGTTCCAGATCATCCTCGACCAGCCCCAGGCCGGCCTGGCCGCGCAGGAAGGCCAGGCGCCGCTTGAGGCTCTGTTGCACGGCGTAGAAACTGCTGGTCAGCCGCCGGCGGTAGACGGTCATCACAAAGCCCAACCCTGTGCGCTCGCTCTCGTACTTGCGGTAAAAGTGGGCGATGTACTCCTCGATGCGCTCGTAGAGGGCACGCTCCTCGGGGCGCATCGGGATCCACTCCAGATGCGGCTTGCGGACGGGGACCCTGTCTCGCAGCAGGCCCTGCCGGACGTATTCGCGCAGCAGGTGCCGCGTGTTGCGAAAGACCAGCCGGCGTAACGGGGTATGTCGCCGGATCAAGCCGAGCGCCACCAGGCGCGCTTCAGGCGGAAGACGCCGCATCTCCTGCCCGGGGTCGGCGCTCTCGATCAGCGCGCGCACGCGCGCCCAGTCCACCGGCCCCAGTTCGCGCTCCGCCGTCGCTGCGAATCCCTCGTCCAGCCGTCCGTCTTCCAGCGCCAGTTCTGCGCGCAGCAGGCGGAAGACGAAGGGCCAGTCCACCTCTTCCGGAGGCCGCCGCAGTTCCTCGTAGAAGCGCAGGAAGAAGCGCCCGTCGGCGCCCCATTCGCCGCCCAGGCCCAGCAGATTGAGCAGGTCCCACACCTCGATCGGGTGCACCTGCATCGGGGTGGCCGTCATCAGGATCAGGCCGCGCGTGCGGCCCTGCAACGCGTTCAACAGTTCCAGCAGCCGGTTGGGTCGGTAGCGCTCCAGGTCGAGGAAATCCCTGCGCCGGGCGTGGTGCGCCTCGTCCACCAGCACCAGGTCCCACGGACGGGCCGCCAGCAGCGTCTCTTTGCGTCCCTGGCGTTTGACCAACTGGCTGGAGGCCAGCACCAGGCTCACGTCGTCCCAGGGATTGAGCGTGGCCGGCGCGCGCTCTTCGCCGTGGACGTTGCGAAAAACCGCACCGTCATAGATGGGCACGTCGAGCGCGAATTTCTCGTACAACTCTTCCTGCCATTGACGCAGCACCGATTTGGGTGCCAGGATGAGCGCGCGGCGCACGCGGCCATCCAGCCATAACTGGCGCAACATCAGCCCGGCCTCGATCGTCTTACCCAGTCCGACCTCGTCGGCCAGCAGATAGCGGGCAGGGAAGCGCTCGATGAGCTGGCGCGCCACAGCCTGCTGGTGCGGCCAGGGAGTGAGGGCGCAGGTGGCCATCCCCAGTCCGCTCGCGCCGACCAGATGGGGCGCGTCGCGCAGGAACTGGCACAGCACCTGTTCCTGGCGCAGGGCCGGCGCCAGCACAAACCGCTCGACCCGCTCACGCACCGTAACAGGCGCGCGCTCAAGCGGATCGCGGGCCGGAGCGGAGGATGGCGCATAACGCAGGAGTCTCTGACGGGCCGCCTCGGGGATGGGGAGCGCGAGCCAGTCCGGCTCGCGCTGTTCCCACAGCCGCTCGAAACGGCCGACCGCTTCTGCCACGTACAGCCGCCCCTCCTCTGTCCACGAGCGGAAGACCATGAACTGCTCGTAGTTGTGCAACCAGGCGGTTTCCGATTCGTTGACGCTGCCGCTGAAAGCGACCTGGTTGCCCTGAGCGTCGGTAAAGATGCCGACCTTGGGGTGGAAGTAGTCGCGGGCTTCGGAGGCGGGGAGGGGCAGGCCATCTGGCCCCTTGGGGAGGACAACGCGCATCTCCAGGGCGCCAACGGCGACCATCCAGCCCAGGGCCGCCAGCCGGTCGCGCATCATCCGGTCGGCCAGGGTCTCCGGATCGGGCAGGGCGGCGTCCAGGCGGGCAGCGACGACCTGGCGCAGGTCGTGGCCGGTGCGGATGGCCTCGACGTCCTGCGGCTCCAACTGGGCGCCGACGAGCAGCCGCATCCGCCCGCCGCCCGCGACCAGGTGAGCCACGCCCGCTGCCGCGACGGCCAGCGCGCCGGAGGTGAAAAAGCCCGCCATGCGCTCATAGCGCACGCTGGCGGAGAGCGCCGGGATGTAGAACTCGTGCAGCCGGTCGTCAGAGGGGCCGTAGGAGAGGCGGAGGGGGAGGTCACGGAGTGTCATCGTAGCCGCTCCAGGAACTCGTGGGGCTTGAGGATCGCGATTCCCTGGTAATGCCCCAGAGCCAGCAGATGAGGGTCGCCGGTGACGATGCAATCGGCCTGCGCTTCCAGCGCGCAGGCGAGGAACTTGTCGTCGCCGGGGTCGGGGGAGATGCCGCTCACTTCATAATTGCCGGGGACGACCAGCGCGTCGGCGCGCAGCGACTCGACCAGGCGCACAATGTCTTGCCCGGCGACGGCGTAACGGTCGCGAATGCGCGGGTAGCGCAGTACCCGCTCGATCTCGGCGATGATGGCCTCGGACGTGACCAGGATGTACGCCTGCCGCCGCCACGCTTCGAGAACCTCGAACGGCGTCCCGTGCGAGAGGATTGTGCCGCTGACGTAGACGTTCGTATCCAGGACGGCCCGCAAGACGGGCGGACGTTCCTCTGGCGATTGGGACACGGTTTACGACTCTCGTACGGCACGTACGGCAGCCGCCACGTCTGCCTCCACCTGCTCTGGCTGCGCGGCGGCGTTGCGGGCGCGGATCTCGTCGTAGACGGCAAAGCGGGCTGCGCGCTCGCTCGCAAGCCGGCGCAGTTCCAGGTACTGCTCGTAGCCGATGATGACGGCGACGGGGCGGTTGTTGCGCTGGATGATGGCCTCACGGCCGGCGTAGCTCGCCTCGGTCACCAGTTGCGAGAATTTGGCCCGCGCTTCGGCGGCGCTGAATGTGCGTTCCATCATCACACCTCTTTGTACAATGTGTGCATATTGTACAAGAAAGCAACGATGATGTCAATGCGCAGATGGCCTCGACGTCCTGCGGCTCCAACTGGGCGCCGACGAGCAGCCGCATCCGCCCGCCGCCCGCGACCAGGTGAGCCACGCCCGCTGCCGCGACGGCCAGCGCGCCGGAGGTGAAAAAGCCCGCCATGCGCTCATAGCGCACGCTGGCGGAGAGCGCCGGGATGTAGAACTCGTGCAGCCGGTCGTCAGAGGGGCCGTAGGAGAGGCGGAGGGCAAGGCTGATCAGGCTTCCAGTCATTGTCTGTTTCTGTACCTCATGGTGAAATCACCGCATTCAGCCTGTGGACCGGCTGGGAAGCAACCGGCTGGAAAGCCTGTCCGCATTCTGTTTCCAGGCAGAGGACCATCTCCAATCCTCAGGCGCTGCTACCAATCCAGATCGGACGGGGTCGCTTTCGATGTAAGCGATGACGCGCTCTGCTTCCGCCGTGCTCCGAATCCAGTGATCGTAGCTCTCGTCTTGCCAGAACGGCTGACCAGTCCGTCTCAAGAGCCGGTTGGCTTCTCTGGCGGTATATCCCTTGAGCGATTGGGTGATTTTGCGCAAGGGCACGTATTCGAGACCTGCCTTTTCGGTCGGTTCCACAGGCAGGGGGGTCAACAGAACGTGGACATGATTGGGCATCACGACGAAAGCATGGAGGGTGTACAGTCTGTCGGCATAGAAGTAGAAGGCTTCGGTGACCAGATGGGCGATGCGTTCGTCGCTGAGCCAACGAGGCTGATGAGTGCTTCGGGCAAGGAGAGCGTCGGTTAGCGCCAGCATCTGTTTGTGATGGCGAATGGCCCGGTCGTGCTGCGTTTCTGCCGCCCGCAGCGGTTGTTGGTCCAGATTTCGTCGTTCTTCAGCCAACCGTTCCAGGGCCTCGCGGGGCAAAGACCCGTAGAGCCGCCAGGTCAGAAAGATGGTGGTTCCCGGCGGTTGCCAATGAGGCAGGTGGCGACGGTATAGGATGGTTTTGTCCTCTTTGCTCATGTCTGCCTCGTGATGGTCATAGCAAATGTGGGACAGGCTTTCTAGCCTGTCCTGTCAGGCTTTCAAGCGTGGGACAGGCTTTCTAGCCTGTCCTGTCAGGCTTTCAAGCGTGGGACAGGCTTTCTAGCCTGTCCTGTCAGGCTTTCAAGCGTGGGCCAGGCTTTCTAGCCTGCCCTGTCAGGCTTTCAAGCGTGGGACAGGCTTTCTAGCCTGTCCTGTCAGGCTTTCAAGCGTGGGACAGGCTTTCTAGCCTGCCCTGTCAGGACAGCCTGGAAAGGCTATCGTGGGACAGGCTTTTAGCCTGTCCTGTCAGGACAGCCTGGAAAGGCTATCGTGGGACAGGCTTTTAGCCTGCCCTGTCAGGACAGCCTGGAAAGGCTATCGGACAGGCTTTTAGCCTGTCCTGTCAGGACAGCCTGGAAAGGCTGTCCTACTCCATCAACCGCATCTGCTCCGGCTTTGGCTGCGGCGCCTCCTCCGCTGGCGCCTCCAACTCCTCGAAGAATGCCAGCCGCAGCCCCTCCAGCGCCTCCGCCTCCGGGCGTATGAACTTCCCCCTGGCCCTTGCGCGCGGGATGGCATTGAGCAGCGCCTGCAGGCAGGCCTTGAACGTGGAGTCGTTCAGCAGCCCCGCGCGCTTGAGGAACGTCTCGCACGCCCGCGCGCCGTCTTCCTCGTAGACCAGCAGCGCGGTGTGGACCGCGTCCAGCCAGCTCTCGAAGGCCGTCGCCTCCGGGTCCACACGCCCGCGCGCACGCCGTTGCTTCGGCTCCAGGAGCACCACGTCGCTCCCCTTCTTGCTGACCACCCGCCGCGCCACCAGGTCCCGCTCGACCTCCAGCCCCAGCGCAATGGCGAGTTTGCGCGCCTCGTCGGCAGGAAACTCGACGGCCCTGAAGGTGTCCCACGCCATCAGATACCAGTCGGTGAGCGGGTCAAATTGCACCTCGCGCCCCAGCAGCAGCCCGCGCTTGCGCAGGGCGATCACCTCCTGCCGCGCCAGGTCCAGCGCCGTCTCCGGACGCAGGGGTTTGGGCGCGCCCGTGCGCTCGTCCACCTCGCGCGTGAGCACCGGCCACTGCCTTGAGATGACCGCCAGCACCGGGCCGAAGACGCTCAGGTAGAGGTCCACGCCCGTGATGCCCAGCGCGGCGAACTCCTGCGCCTTCTCGCGCGCCACGCGCCGCACCTGGGGCGCCACGTCGTCCCACCAGACGTGGTGTATGTTGCGTGGTGCGTGTTGCGTGGTGCGCGGTGCGTGTTGTGCCTCTGTCCCTGTCTCCCCCTGCTCTCTCTTCCGGCAGCACAGCAGAATGGTGGACTGGGCGGCGTTCTTGTTGGCCTGGTGGAGCGAGAACTCGCTCTCGGTGTGGACCGGCCAGGAGGACTCGACGCTGAAACCGGCGCCGATGAGCGCGCTGGCGAGCGTGTCCCACGCCTCGACGCGCTTGTGGGTGAACATCACCGTCAGCACCCCGTCGTCGCGCAGGACGCGGTACATCTCGCGGAAGGCGGCAGCCATCTTGCGCTCGTAGTCGGCCTCGGCAAGGGTACGGGGCGAAAGATTTTTCGCCCCTTTGAAGCGCGCCGGGTTGGCGACCGCCTCGTTATCCTTGTCGGTCAGTTGGGCGGCGAACCACTGCGGGTAGAGGTGGCCGACGGTGCGCTTGAGCCAGACGTAGAAGAAATCGGAGAGTTCGGCGTACATGACGTTGTCGTAGTAGGGCGGGTCGGTGACGATGGCGTGGATGGAGCGGTCGGGGATGGCGGAGAGGTCGGCGGCGTTGCCCTGGAGGATGGTGACGGACGCCGTGGCGCAGGGCCTGCTCTGTGCTGCCGGATGCAGGGTGGGCGGAGGCGGCGCGGCGAGTTTCACTATGCCTTTGTAAGCGTCTACAATCTGTTCAACGCACCAGGGCAGCAAATTTGCAGCAGCGTCGAACTCGGTGAAACTCCACTTGAAAGCGAAATCATGACGGTCGAATATCTGGGCAATCACGGTGCGAGAGGGATGCCACCTGGTCTGTAAGTTATGGTACGATGCAGCCTTATCCAGTGCCAGTGCCAGATACGTCTCCACCGCGGCGGCGCGTTCCGCGTCCATTGCGGCGCGCAGTTCGCCGCGCAGCTCGCGCAGCGTCTCGACAAAGGTGCCCAGCGCCAGCAGTTGACGGGGAGAGAATAGCTGATCGTGACTCAGGATACCATAGTTCGCCGAACGGTCTGCCGGGCCTATGTAGCGCTCTTCCGTCGGGATG
>Ga0209101_1002248_pt1 | contig 12918 bp, 7 predicted proteins | sample ConPoolayeCmetaG_FD_185481 | JGI IMG/M metagenome (GOLD analysis project Ga0209101, IMG submission 185481) | Hot spring microbial mat communities from California, USA to study Microbial Dark Matter (Phase II) - Cone Pool mat layer C metaG... ... | reverse complement strand
CGCCAAAGACGCCGAGCCGACTCAGACAGCCCTGCTGCTGGGCCAAATCAAACTGCGCAGCGGCGGCGATGCGGCAGCCGAAGGAGTTGCCATCCTGCGGAAGCTGACAGCCGATCATCCCGACACGCCGCAGGCCGTTGCGGCGCAATGGCATTTGCTGGGCCACGAGTTGGCTGAAGGCGTAACCGCCGCCCGCGTGGAAGCGGCAGCCAAGTGGATAGCCGCCAACGGCACCCACCGGCTGGCTCAGCAGGCCCGCCGACAGTTGATCTCGGCGGCGATTGTCTTGAGCCGGCAGTCGGGCAGGCCGACTGCCGAGGCGGATTTGTCGCAAGCCGACACGATCGCACTGTCAACAGCAGTCGAGGCAATCAAGATAGGGCTGCGGGAAGAAGAAGCGCGCACGATAGTCGAGCAACTGGCAAAGCATCTGGCCGCGCAATACGTTGAGCCGGAGGCTTTCCAGGCGGCAGTCAAAGGCATCGACATGTTGCTCTCCGTACCGCTGCCGCGCTCGGCGCGACTGGTGGCCCTGAAAGCCCTGGCCGACTGTAAACGTCAGGCCGGCGACAAATGGCTGGCCGAGCAGTCTCGGGCGGCGAAGTTGCCGCTGGCCGCCAAAGACGGCGCGCTGCCGGCGCCGCTGGCTGAAGTTGTGGCACTGTACCAGACGATCCGCACCGAGTACCCGACCGAACCGATGTGGACCGAGCAGGCCGCGCTGGCGGCAAAGCTGCGAGAGGCTGCCAGTAGAATGCCGCGGGGCGAGCCGCTGCCGACGCTGCGAGCACCCGAAGTCTGGGCGCTGGAAATCGCCCTGCCGGTGATCCGCGCCGATGTGGAGCCTGCCATCACCCAGTCGCTGGAAACCGCCAGCAAGATTCTCTCCGACTGGGTCGCTGCGGGCACGTCCGCTGGGCGGGATGCCGTCGCCACATATCAAGCGGTGCTGGAGCAGAGCCGTCGGGTGGTGGGCGCCGTTCGGCCCGAAAGCCGCCACTGGCCGCTTACGGCCCAAGGGCACGCCGAGCGGCTGGAAGCCGCCGCACGACATCAGTTCGCCGAGAACGTCAAGAAAGGCGCTTTGCAACACAATGCCAGACTCTCGGAGCTTCAGAAAGAGCTGCTCGACACGTGGGCAAAGCTGATCGCTCGCGACAGCCAGTACGCCACGAAGGCCGCCCAAGCACTCGGGCAGCACATCAAACCGTGGCTGGAGCATGACCAGATGGCGGTGGTCGAGGAAGCCTACGCCATTTTGGCCAAGAGCCTGCCGTTCGATCAGCCGGTTTCGGCCGAGTTGACGCTCATCGAACTGCAACTGGCGCAGGTGGCGCGCGAGCACCAGCGGCTTTTTTCGGCCGGTCTGAGTGTACCCCGGCAATTGGACCCTCGGCTGCAAAAGGCTTTGGTGCGGTTGTACGAGCTTCATGCAGGTCTGGAGCACGGTTCGCCGCGGTTGCAATACATCCGGCGGATCGTCGGGGCGATAGCCAATCATTACCGTGCGCTGGAGTATGACGACCTGGCCGAGGCGGCGCTGCGCGTCAAAGCCGAAAAGCCCGTTCCGCTTGCCGACCAGTACGCGGCCTTGGCACTGGTGGACCTCCAGCAGCATCGTGCGAACCGCGAGCTTGCCCGACTGCTCAAACAGTACCGGCCTTCGCAGGAAGTGCCGATGACGCCGGAGTTCCAAGCGGTGCTGGCCGCATGGACCAAGCTGATTGCCGAGCAGCCCGATAGCCCACTGGCCGCACAGGCCGTGGATCGGGTGTTCGGCATCGCCCGGCTCTTCGAAGAGCAGGAGGCCTACTCGGTAGCGGCTGCGATTTATGCCGATTTTGCCAAGTTTGCCGCCGGAGTGCGGCCGCTGGCGCAAGCGCCGCCGGGGACACCGAGCGTTGCCGAGCGCGCGACTTTCGCCCGCGCCACAGCGCTGGACCAGCACGCGCGGAAGATGCTTTCCCGCGCGCTGGCCGAGCGCAAGCCCGGCGATCCGCCCCCAGCGGCGCTTAGCGACGAGTTCGCAGCAGCCATCACGGCCTACAAGAACTTCGCGGAATCGCATCCCAGCAGTCCGCTGCTGGCCGGCGCAATGAACAACATCATGGGAGTGGCGCTGGAATACGCGCGGGCGGATGCCTGGGGTGTGGCCGAGTCGATCTATAGCGACCTGGCTCGCTCGAAATTGGCGATTCGGCGCGTGGAACGACTGGAGTTCGCCCGCGGGGTTTGCCAGATGGGCCAGGCCATTCCCGACCATGCCCGAGAAGTGCTTACCGCCCTGACTGCCGCTGGCTTGCGCGGCCCGGTCGAACCAGGCGGGGAAACAATGCTGGCGGCATTGACTTTCGACGCAGACAAGGGCGGGTGGCACGATCTGGAAATACGAATGCCAAAGGACGATTATAGCGATAAGCTGGCCGGTCGCGTTGGTACTGGCACGCTGTCGCTGCGCGGAGAGGCTGGAGGTCGGCCAAGTGCAGAGCCAGCCGGTCCGGCGGCGGACGCACGCGCCGACAGGCCCGCATCCCGATCGGCTGAAGAGCCAGCGGACAGCAAGCCTACCCTGCCTGCTCAACCGGCCGTGCCGCGAACGGGGGCGCTCGAACTTCGTCTGGGTCGGGAAACCGACGAGTCGCGGCGTGACGCCGAGTTGCTGGCCATGATTCGCCGGCAGGAATCGCAGCGGGCGACCCAGGTGGCGCAACTGCGGGAAAGTTTCGCTTACAATCAGCCTGTGCCGCAACAAGCCGAGGGCCAGCAAATGGCCCAGCGCACAGGCGTGCCGGTAATCTCCGAAGCGGAGCTGGCACGGCAGGAAAAGGCCATCGCCGCGGCCTACGATATTTTCCAGGGGATCCGCAAGAAGTATCCGGCCACGAGCACCGCCGAACAGGCCCGCGCCGAGATTCTGGTGATGGTCAACCACTGGCGGAGCCTGACGCAATGGGAGCGAGCGGCGGCGCTGGCCTCGAAGTTCCTCAGGGACAATCCGGCCGATCCGCAGCTTCCCCAGTTGCGGCTGGAGATCGCCCGCGACCGGCTGGCCTGGGCCGCACGGCCCCTGGAGCGTCACGTACCGCGGCAGGTATTGCTGGCCGAGGTGGCCCGCCGCTTCAACGCCGCCCGGGAAGAACTGGCCAAAGTGGTCGCCGAGTTCCCCAAGGAGAAAAGCTACCAGCAGGATGCCCAATGGGATATCGCCACCAGCTTCTTGACCGAGGCGCGCACTATCGCGGCCGTCAGCCCCACGCTTGCCCGGGGCCAATATGTTCGGGCGGCGCGCGAGCTGCACGCGGTTTCGGTGCGGTATCCGGACCATCCCAAGCTCGGCTCGATTCCCCAGATGCTATGGGAGATCGGCGCGGAGATCGAGCAGCGCGGCTTCTTCGAGGAGGCGATCGCCATCTGGAACCAGTTGCGCAATCATGATCCGCTTCATGCGCTGGCTCAGCAGGCGGCGCTGAAAACCGCGCAGACGTTCCACACCCGACTAAGACGGCCTCTGAAAGCCGCCGAGGCATATCTCGAAGTCAACTTCGCCCGCGGCGGCAACGACGAGGCTGCCCAGGCGGCGGTGCTGCAAATCGGTGCCGAGCTGAAACAGCAGAAGCGCTGGGTGGAAGCCCTGTACGTGCTGGAGCTGTTCGTCAACGGCTTTCCACGGCATCCGCAGGCCGGGCAGTCGCTGACGATGATCGGCCAGATCCACCAGGCCAACGAGGCGTGGAACGACGCCATCGCTGCCTACAAGCGGGTGATAAACGAGTATCCCACGGGCCAATGGGTGCAGGAAGCCAAATGGGCGATAGCCGAATGCACCATAAACCTCAGCCGCTGGGACGAAGCGGCCGCCGCTTACCGCGACTTCGTGGCGGCCTATCCCCAGGACGGCCGCGTGGCGGAAGCCAACCGGCGGATAGAAATCCTCAAGGACCTGGCGCGCTATCAGGCGCTGGTCGATGAGAAAGGCCAGCGCAAGGCGTTCGACGCCCAGTATCAGATCGCCAGCATCGTCCGCAGCCAATTGTCCAATCCGGTCAAGGCGATCATCGAGTACCGCAAAGTGGTTTCCAACTGGCCGGAAAGCTACGTGGCCGCCCCAGCGCTGTACGAAATCGGCACGGCATACCTTGAGCTGGGCGAGACCGACAAGGCCCGCGAAGCACTGCGCCAGGTGGCTGCCAGGTATCCCACCAGCCCGCTGGCCGGCGACGCCATGTTCCTGGTCGGCAAGAGCTACGAGGATGAGGCCGACCGGCTGGCCAAGGTCACCCTGGAGCAGACCCGCGAAGAAGCCAAGAGCGTGGCGCAGCGCGGGGCTTATCAGGCGCTGCAACTGGAACGGCGAAACATCGAAGCGGCCCAACGCGAACGAATCGCCGGCTTGAAGGCAGCCGGAAAAGGCAAAGAAGCCGAAGTGCAAGAGGCGGCCGAAGCCTTTGGCCGCGGGCAGTTCTTCGACGCCAACGTGATGGTCTTCGCCCAGAAGGCCGAGCAGGAAGTCGAGGCCCTCAGCGCCGCGCAGATGGCCGATCGGCAAGACAAGATCAACGCCGCGCTGCGCAAGGCGGTGGAAGCCTACCAGGCCACGGCCCGGATCGTCGGCGCTAACAAGGCCGATGTGGCACTGCTACAGATGGCCAATATCTACGACCAGCGGCTGAAGGACCCCAAGGCGGCCGTGCAAACGTGGCTGGAGATCGTCCGCCAGTTCAGCGGCACGGCGGTGGCCGAAGACGCCTCCTGGAAGATCGCCCAGTACTACGAGCGCGAAGGAAAGTACGCCGAGGCGATCGAAGCCTACACCTCCTTCTTGCGGAACTATCGCCGCAGCCCCAATGCCGGCGCCGCGCAGTTCGCCATCGCCGAGTGCTACGAGCGGCTGGGCCAATGGGTGGCGGCCATGGATTCGTATAACAACTACATCAACAACTTCCCCGAAGGTCCGCTGGTGGCCAAAGCCAAGGCACAAATCAACTGGATCAAAACCTACCGACTATAGCATTGGGAGTTTCCGCGCCGCACACCGCCCTATAACGGGCGACGCTCTGCTGCGGCGTAATTGGCTGGCGCGCCCGACAAGTGCAATTAAAACAGAAGCAACCAACCGTGGAGGATTGACCATGCGGCTGCAAACAGTACTGCAATGCTCGGTGGTAGTGTTGATGGTGGTATGTAGCGCTTCGGCGGCGTTTTCGGCCGATGCACGCTCAGATCGCCCCGATAGCCCTCAACCTCCACAACAGGCCAGTGCTGCGCCGATCCCAGCACCGGCTACGGCGCCGTCCGAAGCACCGGCCCCTGCCGCGGCCACAGCGCCGGCCACGGCGGAAGCACCGGTGCCGGCGCCGGCCACAGCACCGGTCACGGCGCCGGCCGAAGCCAAGGCGGACCCGGCGCCTGCGGCGGGCGCCGAAAAACCCAAGCCCGAACCGGCAAAGCCTGCCACGCCTGAAACCGAAGCCGAACAGCTTTACACCAAAGGCCGCGAAGCTCTGTTTCAGGGCAAGCATCAGGAGGCGATCGAACTGTTGGCCAAGGCCGTGGCACTGGACAAGACCAAAAGCAGTTATCGGCTGGCGCTGGCCAGGGCGTATCGTTATGCGGGCAAAGACGATCAGGCGGCTATTCACCTTGAGGAAATCCTCAAAACTGCCCCGGACCACGTAGAGGCCGGCCAGACGCTGGCCGAGTTGTACTCCAGTGCCAAGCGCTGGAACGACGTGGTCCGCATCCTGGAGCCGCTGCTAAAGTACAGGCACGATTATCCCACCTATCACATGCTGGCCGAGGCCCACAACAACCTGGGCCAGACCGAGAAGGCCCGCAAGTACTACGAAGAAGCGATCAAGCTGAACAACCAGAGTGCTTCCGATCACTATCAGCTTGGCAACATCTATCTGGCGGAAAACTTCTTCGCCCTGGCTGCCGAGTCCTATCAAACCGCGCTGCGGCTGGGGCTGGACAGCCCGGTGCTCCGTTATAAGTTGGGTTCGGCATACTTCAACCTGCGGAACTACTTCGGGCAGATAGCGGTGCGCACGGTGCGGTCGGGCAAACCGGGCACGATCGATGGCGCGTGGTATCTGATCGAGCCAGCCCCAGGACAGAAAGACGCCTTCCGCTGCGCCCCGGAAACGTCGGCCGTGTATCAAGTGGCCAAGGCGCTGACCGATGGTATCGAAGACCGGCCCGACATCCGCGTGCTGCTGGCGACGATTTATCTGAACGCCCATCGCTACGCCCAGGCATACGACATGTTCGCCCAGATCGAGCCAAAAGTCGAACAAGACAGAGCCTTGTTCTACTACTACTTTGCTCAGGCGGCATTCGGCAGTGGGCAGTACGACCGGTATTTGGAGTTGCTCGAGCAGGCCATCAAGCTCAACCCCGAGGCGTACAAGGCCATCCGCGTCGAGGCGTATCAGGCCGTGGCCGACCAGTACAATCAGGCCGGGAATCTGGAGAAGTATATCGAGTACCTCCGCAAAGCGGTGGCCGAAAGCCCACAAACCGCTTCCTTGCACCTGAAGCTAGGTTACGCCTACCAAGAGGCACAGAAGTATGCCGAGGCGATAGCGCACTGGCGGATGGTGCTGGACATCGAGCCTGAGCATCCTGAGCGGATGAAGCTTATCAATTTGATGCTCAAGTATCGCAGCAGCGATCCGATGGTCGTCCGACCGACCGAACAGGTGCCGCCGTCGGACAAAAAGCCGGCACCCACCGACAAGAAGCCGGCCCCCCCTGACGCGAAGCCCCCGGCTAACAATAAGTGACGAGAGTTGTAGTAGGGGCACGGGCGCTTACACGGGGGCTTGGCCGCGCGCTTACGGTTCCGGATTGACGCTTTCCAACATTCCAACGGCCGGGGCATCTTCGCGCGCCAGGGGAAATTGGGTAACTTAGACTAGTGTATGTGCTGGCATTGGCGGTGCCGGCTGTTAGGCATCGGGAGCTTGCCTCAGCCCATCGCGCAGCGACTGCAAGTACAGTTTCGGCTGTGCCGACCGGCCGGAGGTTTGAACAAACTGGGCAGAGCGGGAAAGCTCAGACGCCAGCACAGCGATAAGGCCAAGTGGTCTTGAAAGGGGTAACGCGGAATCTATAATTGCCTAGCTTAAAAGGCACAGCGCGCAGCGGCGGCCGGCTACACAGGCTGGGAAGCTGCGCGGATGGGGTTTTCCAAGCGGGTGTAGCTCAGTTGGTAGAGCACCACGTTGCCAACGTGGTTGTCGTGGGTTCGAGTCCCATCACCCGCTCTAAAATTTTTTTGGATCACATTTCGCGGCCAGGACCATGACGGACACCGAAAACTCTAATCGCGACGACTTGCTGGAAGACTCGCCCGAGCGGCTCGGCGACTCGGCCTCCTTAGACCAGTTGGACGAAGCCGAGGAAGAGCAACAGCAGGAAGTCCAACGTCTGCAATTGGACGTCACGGCGGAGGTCCGCGGCGTCTGCCAGCGTCACGTTACGGTGACCATCCCGCGCGAGGACGTGGACCGGTACTTGGATAAGGAATACTCCGAGCTGGTGCGGACGGCCCACGTACCTGGCTTCCGGCCGGGTCGTGCACCGCGGAAGCTTATCGAACACCGTTTCCGCAAGCAGGTGACCAACCAGGTCAAGTACGCTCTGGTGGGCGACGCATTGCGGCAAATCTTCGACGAGAAACGCTTTGTGGCGATAGGCGAACCGGAGCTGGACGTCGACGCCCTGGAGCTATCCGACGAAGGCCCGCTGGTCTTCGAGTTCGACATCGAAGTCCGCCCCGAGTTCGAGCTGCCCAATTGGAAGGGACTTACGATTCGCAACCCGGTGCGCGAGATCACCCGGGAGGACGTGGATCGGGCATTGCAGCGTTTGCTGGCGGAGCGGGGAACGCTCGTCCCGTTTGATGGCCCAGCCCAGGCCGGCGATTACGTCACCGCCAATCTTGCGTTCCAAACTGGTGATCGTACCATCCGCGTGCTGAAGGAGCAGTCGTTCCCCATCCGGGAGAGGCTGACCTTCCACGATGGGGAGATTCTGGGGCTGAAGTCGCTGTTGGTGGGCGTTCGTGCTGGCGAGACCAAAAGCGCCAAAGCCACGATATCCAGTTCGGCCGGCGACAAGTCGCTGGGCGGTCAGATGGTCGATGTGCAAATCGAGGTTTTGGAAGTCAAGAAGCTCGAACTTCCGGAAATGACGCCCGAGTTGCTGTCGGAACTGGGCGGCTTCGAGCTGGAAGCCGATCTGCGCGACGCAGTGAAGGAAGCCTTGGAAAGCCGGCTGGAATACGAACAGCGGCAAGCGGTGCGCCGCCAGATCACCGAGTTGCTGACCGCATCGGCCGACTGGGAACTGCCGCCAAAGCTACTGGCCAGGCAAAGCCGACGCGAACTGGAAAGAGCCATCCTGGATATGGAGGCTGCCGGCTTCACGGAAGACGAAATCAAGGTCCGGGCGAACTTCCTGCGGCGAAATGTGGAGTGGACGACTGCCCGGGCGCTAAAAGAACATTTCATCCTGGAACGAATCGCCGAAGAGGAGAAGATCGAGGCCAGCGCGGAAGATTACGAGGAAGAAATCGCCCGGATTGCGGCTCGCAGCGGCCAGTCGCCGCGGCGGGTGCGCGCCCGGCTGGAGAAGTCGGACTCGATGGATGTGCTCCGCAACCAGATAATCGAGCGTAAGGTGGTGGAGAAGATACTCGAGCACGCCCAGTTCGAGCCAGTGCCCTTCGAGTTTCCCGAGCCGGAAGAGGCAGCGCTGGACGCCTCGATATGCTACGAAGAGCCGGATATACCCGAAGCCAAACCTGGCCCAGGCGAGCCGGCCCCCTCAGGAAGACCCGAGGCGCCGCTACCCCGCATATAGCAACCCTATGGCCGATCACGAAGTGACGCTTATGAACAGCATATTCGGGCCGGTGGCGCCCGATCCCAGACTTTCTTATCGCGAGTATCAGCGCCAGCGGCAGATGACGCTGGGCGATCTGCTGCTGGAGAACCGCATCATCCTGCTTCAGGGCGAGATTCACGACGGCAACGCCAACGAAGTGGTGATGAAACTGCTGTACTTGCAGAGCGAGAACCGCCGTAAAGACATCCACTTTTACATCAATTCGCCCGGCGGAAGCGTCAGCGCCACCCTGGCCATCTACGATACCATGCAAATCCTCAGTTGCCCGGTGGCCACGTATTGCGTCGGCCTGGCGGCCAGCGGCGGCGCGGTGCTGCTGGCCGGAGGGGCCAAAGGCAAGCGTTTCGCGCTGCCACATGCCAAGGTGATGATCCACCAGCCGTACGGCCAGGTGGGCGGGCAGGTGTCGGACATCGAAATACAAGCCCGCGAAATCCTCCGCACCCGCGAAGTGCTCAACCGCATCCTGGCCGAGCACACCGGCAAACCGATCGAGCAGATCGCCAAGGACACGGACCGCGATTTTTACATGACCGCCGAGGAAGCCAAGGCCTACGGTCTGGTGGACGACATTCTTACCAAGCAAAAAGCCGCCGCCGAAGACGAGGAACCCTGAAGGAGCGAAACTGGCGATGCCCCTGATTCCGTTTGTGATCGAAAAAAGCGGTCGGGAAGAGCGGGCGATGGATATCTATTCCCGCCTGCTGAAAGACCGCATCGTCTTCCTCGGCTCGCAAATCACCGACGAGGTGGCCAACTGCGTCATCGCCCAGTTGCTGTTCCTGCAATCGGAAGACTCGAAGGCCGACGTGCACCTGTACATCAATTCCCCCGGCGGCAGCATCACTGCCGGATTGGCCATATACGACACTATGCAATTTATCAACTGCGACGTGGCCACCTATTGCGTAGGCCAGGCAGCGTCGATGGCCGCCATTTTGCTGGCCGCCGGCAGCCCGGGAAAAAGACGGGCACTGCCCAACTCGCGCATCATGATCCACCAGCCAATGGCTGGCGTGGAAGGCAGCGCCGAAGACATCCTCATCCATGCCAGGGAGTTCATCAAGATCAAGGAACGGATGAATCGTATCCTGTTGAAACATACCGGTCGGCCCATGGAAGTGATCGAGCGCGATACGGACCGCGATCGCTTCATGTCGGCCGAAGAAGCGTTGGAGTACGGGCTGATCGACCACGTAATCGAGCACGCACCGGAAAACAAGTCGTAACACAACAACTACAAAAACTTCTCCCGCAGAGTCTACAAGGCAAAGGAGTGCAACCTGCAACTTGCCCAGCATCACGATCTTGCCGGGACAACTCTCATCCTAACGATGTTGCAGGCATGACCATCGGAGGCTTAAGTTGCAAGCACTGACTGCGGTGCTTCGACCGCACAGGCTGCTGCGCGTGAGGTGCAAGATGAAACCGTGGCCAGTCTCGGTGCTGTTGGCGGGATGTCTGTCGCTGGCAGGTTGCCGGACCAACCCGAACATCGTGCTGCTGGAACGCGAACTGCGCTTGCAGGAAGACCGAATCTACCAACTTGAAGATTGCGTCGACGAGTACGAACAGATGCTGGAAAGCTGCCGCCGCGAACTGGCCACCTTGCGCAGACAACTACGGGACCAACAGCATTCGGTCGATGCCGAGCCTCTTCCACCCGGCGGCACAAGAATGCCCAGAGCCGTTACCGAGCCTGCCCGGCGCGCCGGCACGCGCGGGGCCGAAGATACAATCCTCGTCACGCCGCCGAAGGTCGAGCCGGGCCAGCCAGCCAACGACTTGCCCGAAAAGTTTCGCTTCCCCAGCAAGCCCGGTCCCCAGCAGTTGCCCGCCGAACCAGAGCCTGAGCAACCTCCGTATCGCCCGGAGCCGCTACCCAACGGGGCAGACGCCGGCTATCGCCGTGCTGATATTGCCAGTCGCGTGGGCCAAATCCCCGGGCCGATGCTGCCAGGCTTGCACGAAACTGAAAGCGCATCGGGCGGCGCCGATGATTCTGCCCGGCCTGCTGCGGTGCAGGACAGCCGCAACGTGGCAAGCATCACTCTAAATCCTTTACTGACAGGGGGATACAACAAGCGGCGTCGGTCGGGCAGCGAGGGGGTGATGGTAGTCATCCAGCCGCGCGATGCCGAAGGTCGCCTGGTCGAAGCCCCGGCAGAAGTCTCCATTGCGGTCATCGACCCAGCCCTGGAAGGCCCGGCCGGCCGAATCGCCCGCTGGGATTTCTCCGCAGATGAAATCGCCCGGAGCTTCCGCAACACCATCGTAGGCCGGGCAATCGAGCTGGAGTTGCCCTGGCCTGCCGATCCACCCCAGAACGATAAGCTCCACTTGTTCGTCCGATACATCACCAGTGACGGACGTAAGCTGCACGCCGATCGGCCCATTCGGGTCACTCCGCCGTTGGAAGCGTTGGAGCGGGCCGAGCAGGGCGATACGCCAGAACAACGCCAGCCGCCCACCGGGCCGGACTCGCATAGCACTGGGCATGATGCACAGTGGCGATCATCACCCCCTGGGCTGTCAAACAGCTTCTCACCCCATACGCACCCACAGCACACTCTAGCACAGCACACTCAACCATAGCACACTCAAGTACCGCACACTCAAGCACCGCGCGGACAATCGCCGCACAGGCAAGCGGCACAGACACGAGCGGCCCAGAGACAAGCACCGCACAGACAAGGAGGAGCACTTGGGGGAGTTGGCCCAGGGTACTTTGCACCGAAAACTCTGCGCTCCTGCCAGCGCGGATAATAAAGCTGTGCGCGACGGTCCGGGCCTGGGGCGAAACTCGGCCGTATGTAGTCGTTCGCATTGCACGCGGTCGCAATGCCGACGGCCCCGGCCGAATGTCCCGGCGACCCTTGCCCTGGCCTCTGCGAAAGAGATAATTAGCGACGTTGTCGGTCACGGCTTGTTGCTGGACGGCCGAAAAGCATCTGATGGCATTGACGAGGATATTTGAGCATGTCGTTGGTCGTCGTCGGCTCTGCTGCCATTGATACGGTAGAGACGCCTTCGGAGAAGCGCGAGAACCTGTTGGGCGGATCGGCTGTGTACTTTTCCTGCGCGGCGAGTTTCTTCACCAGCGTCCATCTGGCGGCAGTCGTTGGCGAAGACTGGCCCGAGGAACATACTCGATTGCTTCAGTCACGAGGCATCGACACCTCCGGCTTGCAGGTGATCGCCGGCGGCAAGACTTTCCGCTGGCATGGCCGGTACGAGCCGAACTTCAACGACCGGGAGACGGTCGATGTTCACCTGAACGTGCTGACGCAGCACGACCCAGTGCTGCCAGATCACTATCGCCGCTGCCAGTTCTTGTTCCTGGCCAACGGGGCCACCGGACTACAGCTTCGCATGTTGGAACAGTGCCCCGGCACACGGCTTACCGTGGCCGATACCATGGACCTGTGGATTCGCACCGAACCGGACCAACTGGCGGAATTGCTTCGCCGCGTCGATGGCCTGGTGCTCAACGATAGCGAGGCCAAACTGCTCAGCGGCGAGCAGAACCTGGTTCGGGCAGGGCGGCGCGTTCGTCAAATGGGGCCGCGACTGGTGATCATCAAGAAAGGAGAGCACGGGGCGATGTTCTTCGGCCAGCACGAAACCTACGTGCTGCCAGCCTATCCCACGGCCGACGTGGTCGATCCGACCGGAGCAGGCGACGCCTTTGCCGGAGGCATGATGGGTTATCTGGCCGCCAAAGGACAATTCGACCCGGAGTCGCTAAAGCAAGCCATCGCATATGGGATCGTGACGGCCAGCTTCACCGTCGAAGGTTTCAGTTTGGAAGGCCTGCTGCGCATCACCCGCGATGACCTCGATGCCCGGCTGGAACAGTACAAACGCATGGTGAGCTTCTAGCATGACGAACGCACGGTCAGCTTCTGGCGGGGCTGCTTCCGGCAGATCGGCGCCTTTTGCCTGCAACCACCACAGCGGCTCTCACTGGCCAATTCGCGTGCTGCCGGAGGAGGCGCTCGGGGG
>Ga0209101_1002246_pt1 | contig 12923 bp, 12 predicted proteins | sample ConPoolayeCmetaG_FD_185481 | JGI IMG/M metagenome (GOLD analysis project Ga0209101, IMG submission 185481) | Hot spring microbial mat communities from California, USA to study Microbial Dark Matter (Phase II) - Cone Pool mat layer C metaG... ... | reverse complement strand
CCCAAACCCATTCGCCAGCGCAAACAACAAACTCCCCGGATGCCCATGCCCAAGCGGCACTCCCATGATCTGCATCCCTTCAATATTAAGAATCGCCACCGCCAGCACCGCGCAGTTCGTCGTGATCAGCGGCAAATAAATCCCCAGCGCCGCATACAGCGCCGGGCTTACTTTTTGTATCACCATCTCTACAAACTGCACCAGCGCCGCAATCACTAGAATGAACGACAGCGTCATCAAATAGCGCAAATCATACTTCGACGGCTCCCCCCCAAAGAGCAGGTACAACACATTGTCCGTGCCAGGATACAAAAAGAAATGATAGATCGTCCACGATACCGCGCTCGCCATCGTCATCACAAAAATGACGGCCAGCCCCATCCCCAGCGCCGACTGGCTGTCCTTCGACACGCCAATATAAGGACACGTGCCAAGAAACTTCGCAAACACAAAGTTGTTGACAAACACCGTCGTCACCAACACCAGTAAGACCATCGAGAAGCTCATGCGCTCACCTCTAGCATCTGTTGTCTGCTCCGCCTCCTACGACCGTTTCCCAAGGTTCTTCAAACCGAGTAAAAACCCTAATGTCAAAAACGCCCCGGGCGCCAGCACCATAATCGACACCGGGCGCCAGCCCGGAAAGACCGTCAGCCCAAACAGCTTGTTGGCGCCCAGCACCTCTCGCACCGCCGCAATCATCACCAGCGCGATCAAAAACCCCACCCCCATCCCGATCCCGTCCAGCAACGACCGCCATGGCGTGTTCTTCGCCGCAAACGCCTCCGCACGCCCCAGAATAATGCAGTTCACCACTATCAACTTGATGAACAGCCCGATCGCCTTGCTGATGTCCGGAAAATATGCCGCCAGCACCAAATCTACCACCGTCACCAAAAATGCAATCACTATAATATAACACGGAATGCGTATCTGGCTGGGCACGATGCCTTTAATGACAGAAATGATCACATTCGAAAGTGTCAAAACGAAAATCGTCGAAATGCCCATGCCGATCGCATTGCGCACACTCGTCGTCACTGCCAGTGATGGACAGAGCCCCAGCGCCAATACCAACACCGGATTCTTCTCCCAAAATCCTTTGGTGATTTCTCTAGCGAAAGAGATACTCATGGTGCGTTCCCTTGTGGAGGTGCTGCCGCGGCGCGCGCCGCTTCAAATTCTGTGATCGCTTCGCGCACGGCTTTTGTAACAGCTTCGCTCGTAATCGTCGCGCCCGCAATCGCTTCAATCGCATCCGCTGACGGTTGTTTGACCACGCGCAGCTGCGCCACGCTCTTGCCGGCAAACTGCGCTTGAAACGCCGGCACTGCCGGCGCGCGCTCCGCATCATCCGGCGCCCGCCGCACCAGCCCGGCCAGCGCCTGCCACAGCGTCTTCGTCGCCGGCACGGCGTCGATCTCCGCCCCCAATCCCGGCGTCTCCGCCTGCCCCAGCACCTTAATTCCCACAATCCTCCCATCAACCCCCAGCGCCGTCAGCACCGTAATCGGCGATTGATACCCTTGCACCGTGTGCAGCAGCTCATACCCGATGCACGCGCCGCTGCTGTCATACGCTTCGAAGTAGTACGCTGTCTTCCCGCCCGCAGTAAACGCACGCCGCTCGCCAAAACGCGCCGCCGCCGGAAATATCTGCCGCTGGCCCTCCGTCAGCGCGCGCTGCTGTGCCGCCGCAATCTTGTCTTTCGTCAGCGCGTTCACGCCATGCAGCCCCACCCCCGCCAGCCCGGAAAACACCAGCAGCACCGCCCCATAGTGTACTATCTCTTTCATCGTGTCCCGTAAATGCGGTTCGGAAAATACCGGTCAATCAGCGGCACGGCGGCATTCATCAGCAGAATCGCATACGACGTACCCTCCGGATAGCCGCTGAAACGCCGAATCAAAAATGTCAACACCCCGCAGCCCATCCCAAACACAATCTGGCCGCGCTGCGTAAACGGGCTCGTCACAATGTCCGTCGCCATAAACCACGCCCCCAGCATCACGCCGCCCGCCAGCACCGCCACCAGCGGGTCGCCCCCGCCCAGCAGCGTCAGCACCGCCAACGTTCCCAAATACGTTACCGGAATGTGCCAGGTGATGATCCCGCGCACCAGCATGAACACTCCGCCCAACAGTATCAGCAACGCCGATGTTTCGCCGATGCACCCCGGAATGTCGCCGATGAACAGGTGTTTGTAAAGCGACAGCTTGTCTCCAAACGTTTCGATCAATGCCGCCGCCCCCCGCTCTTTCAAAATCCCCAGTGGCGTCGCGCATGTCGTCGCATCCACCGGGCTGCTCCACTTCGTCATGTCCATCGGATACGCCGCCAGCATGAACGCACGCCCGATCAGCGCGGGATTAAATATGTTAAACCCTAATCCGCCAAAACAATGCTTGGCCACCGCCATGCCCACAAACGTGCCTATCACTGGTATCCACCACGTGATCGCCGGCGGTATGTTGCACGCCACCAGCATGCCCATCACTACCGCGCTGCCATCATAAAGAGTTACCTTCTGCTTGGTCAGTTTCTGAATCAACCCTTCCGTCAACACCGCTGTCGCAACGCAAATCCCAATCAGCAGCGCTGCATACCAGCCATACAGCCACACACTGTACCCACACGTCGGCACCAGCGCCGCCGCCACGCTCCACATGATCTTTGGAACCGAATCACTCGCCCGCAGATGCGGCGAAGATGAAATGCGTAAAAGTGCAGCCATGGTCAATCTAGATTATCTCGTGAGTTCGCGTTAACATGATAGCAGCACATAATGCGGAGCAAACAGCCGCACGCATTCCGTGCTCGCCGTGCGGCACGCATGATACAGCGCCTCGATCGTGCGCTCCAACACCGGGTGCACCACTGCGGGCGCCAGCTCCCGCAACGGTGTCAAGACAAATAACCGCTCATGCAGCCGCGGATGCGGCACGGTTAACTCCGCGCCGGCTAGCCGCGCGTCGCCCGCCAGCAGAATGTCCATGTCCAGCGTGCGCGCCGCGTTTCGCACACCACGCTCCCGCCCATTCTCCCTCTCAATCTCGTGCAGCATTCCCAAAAGCTCATGCGGCGCGTGCCCGCACTCGCATTCCACCACCGCGTTCAGATAATTCATCTGCGCACACGGCGCATCCACCGGCGTTGTTTCATACACGCACGAGCCCCGCGTCACGGCAACGCCGCGCGCAGCAAGCCCGCCCACCGCCGCCCGCAGATAGCCCAGCCGCTCGCCAACATTGCTCCCTATGCCCAGAAAATACCGCACAGCCTCAACCGTATAGTTTTACTGCCGCGATGCGCGCGACCGCTTCCTTCAGCCGCGCGGCCGGCGCCGTTAGCGTCATGCGCACAAACCCTTCCCCACTCGGCCCAAACCCGTTGCCCGGCGTCGTCACAATCGCTGCCTCCTGCAGCAGCCGCAACGTCGTCTCCGCCGAGCTCATCCCGCGCGGCACGGGTACCCACACGTAAAACGCCGCTTGTGGCGCCTCCACCGGGCATCCGCACGCCCGCAGCCCGCTCACCAACACGTCGCGCCGCTCCTGATACGTCGCCAGAATCTGCGCATGGCACTCTTGCGGACCGCTCAACGCTGCAATCGCCGCATCCTGCACCGCGCCAAAAATCCCCGAGTCCAAATTCGATTTCACTTTCGCCAGCCCCGCCAGCATCGCCGCGTTCCCCACCGCAAACGCCACGCGCCACCCCGTCATGTTGTATGTCTTCGACAATGAATAATATTCAATCCCTACTTCCATCGCCCCCGGCGCCTGCAAAAACGACGGCGGTTCCTTGCCGTCGTAGTACACATCACAATACGCCGCGTCATGGCAAACCAGCACGTCGTACTTCTGCGCAAATGCCACCACCTCTTCGAAGAAACTCAGCGGCGCCGTCACCGCAATCGGATTGTTCGGATAACAAATAAACATCATCCGCGCGCGCCGCGCCACATCTTCCGGAATCGAATTTAAATCCGGCAGATACGCATTCTCTTTCTTCAGCGGCATCCAATACGTCTCCCCGCCCGCAAACAGCGTGCCCGAGTGATACACCGGATACCCCGGTTCGGGCACCAGCACCACATCGCCCGGATTCACAAACGCAAGATGAATATGCCCGATGCCTTCCTTCGAGCCCAGCAACGGCAGCACGTTGGCATCCGGATCAAGCGCCACGCCAAACCTCCGCTGATACAACGCCGCCGCCGCCCGCCGCAACGCCGGTTTTCCCTGATCAAGCGCATATTGATGATTCGCCGGATCGGCAGCCGCCGCCTGCAGCGCCGCCACAATGTGTGCCGGCGTCGGCATATCTGGATCGCCTACGCCCAGATTGATCACATCCTTCCCCTGCGCCATCAGGGCGCGCTTCACCTTGTCAATCTCCGCAAACAGGTACGGCGGCAGTTTTTGCAGACGTTCTGCAAACGTTGTCGTCACTGGCACAAATACTCCATCATAATTGATTAACGCTGCAAAGTATACCAAATTCGCCCCGAAAACGCAAAGCCCGCACGCTACCGAGATCCGGCGACTAAGGAGGGCCGCCGAGGCCGGCGGCCCTCCCTAGTCGCCGCATCTAAAACACTTTGCCCAATTGACATCCGCGTTCCATCAATGCTATCATATCCGCAGACAATTCGGCGGGCGATTGTGCTCTGCCGGTAATCACTGTTTGGATGATACCATGACGACGAAAGGCATGATAGGCAAAGTGGCCGCGCTCTTCGCGGCAGGCGCGCTGCTGGCAGGCTGCGGCACGGCGCGCACGTATGTCAAGGAAAGTGATGTGTTGCGCGTGGGTGTCTGTCCGGATTACCCACCTGTGATTTTCACAACAAATGGTGTCATGGCGGGCATTGAAGCTGATCTGGCTGCCATGGCTGCCAGGCACTTGCGCACACGTCTCGAATACGTCGAGCTGCCCTTTGATGATCTCATTCCGGCGCTCAAGGCCGGCAAGGTAGACGTGATCATGAGCGGCATGTCCGACGCCGATTACCGGCGCAAACATGTGCGTTTTACTGAACCTTACATGACGGTGGGCCAAATGGCGCTGGTGCGCGCTGCCGATTATCACCGCTTCAAATCGGGCAAAGCGCTCTACGACACGCACACCCGCGCCGGCTATATTCGCGGCACCACCGGCGAGCTGTTCGCCAACAAAAACCTTGCCGGTGTGTGCCTCCCGTTCGACTCCCCTGATGAAGGCCTCGCCGCGCTCACCGTTGGCTCGATAGACGTCCTGATTGACGACGCGCCGTTTGCCATGCAGGCCGCGCACAACAATCCAGCCTTCAAGACTCTTGGCTGGCTCCTCACCGATGAGCATCTCGCCTGGGCTCTGCCAAAAGACCAGGCGTACGACTTCTTGTATAACGAATTAAACTCCTTCCTGCGCCAGGCCAAACAGCGTGGCGACGTGCGCCGCGTCATCAACCGCTATCTCGATGTCCACTTCTCCGTCAAGTAGCTTGCGCCCGCATGGGATTGTCGCCCTGCTGCTTGCAACCGCCATACCGGCGCTGGCGGCCCCGCCGCCGCTCTCCGCATCGAACCAACCACGCGCCGCCGTTACCAGCATGCGCATTGCCCGCGTGGATCTTGCGCGCATGACCGTGGCATTTGCGCTGGCCGTCCACAACCCCTATACGGTGCCACTGCGCATCACTGCCGTCGAGTACACTCTCGACGTCGGCACCGCGCGCGTCGCCCAGGCACGCCATGCCGCGGCCTTCGTTGCACGGCCGCAAGGAGCGGCAGCCATCACCGTCAACGTGCCGGTGGCGTTTGTTGACTTGTACGATGCCGTGGGCGGCCCGCGTTCTGCCGCGCGCTGCGCCTGCCGGTTTGCCGCCACCGTCAGCTGCGCGGCTGGCGCCCGCGCTCCTGTTCATCTTTTCGCCGAATACCGCGGCACGCTCCCCGTCATCGCCGCGCCCGTCATCGCGCTTAAATCAATGCGCGTCAACTCGATCAACCGGGAAGGCGCCAATCTCATCGTCACGCTGAACGTCAACAATCCTAACCCATTCGAGATCGCGGTAAACCGCTTGACGTATGATCTGGCCATGAATGATTCGCCCTGGGCGCGCGGCGCCGTGCCGGCCCGTGTGCAGCTGCCTCCGCAGCGCTCCTCCCTGGTGCACGTCCCTGTCACGCTGGCGCTGGCCACCTTCCGCGAGCTGCCTGTCTTGCTGGCGCGCAACGAGCCCTCCCGCTATCGCTTGCACGGTTACATTGACGCGCAGACCTCCTTGCCGGAATTGCGCACCCTCGCCTTGCCCTACGACCACTCCGGCATAGTCAATCTGCGCAATCTGGCTGCCGCCCCTCCCTGATGCACATCTGCACAACCGCTGGCCACCGCCCCAACCCACCATCTGCACCACGCCCATCTCCCGAATTAGTGCTATACAATCATGTCATCTTTACTTTACAGGCACGCTCTGCTATAATACTTGTGCATGGTTCACTATGGCGCATGATGCACACATACTGACAGCATGGCAGCAATGATAACAAACAGTGCCAGAAAAAACATTCCGCCCGTTCAACCGCTTGAGCGCCTCGACGTGGCGGAGAATGCCACCACCGCCTACGTGCGCGTGCTTGGCCGTGCCACGTTCAAGCTCGCGCCCGTGCTGCGCGATTTCGTCCAGCATGAGCTGCAGCAATCGCGCCTCGGCATTCTAATTGATTTCAGCGAGTGCGTCGCTGTGGACAGCACCTTCGTCGGCACGTTGACCAGTTTGTCGTTGCAGTGCCGCCGCGCCGGCCGCGCCTGTATCAAGCTCTTCAACGTCCCTACTCACGTCTACGATGTCTTGCATACCCTCGGCCTCACCATGGTGCTCGATCTTGGCAACCCCCCCGCCACCACACCCAGCGCCTACCAGCCCGCGGCACCCGGCGCCTACTCCCGCACGGATATCGCCTCGCTGATGCTCGATGCCCATCAAACCCTTGCCGCACTCAACGAAAAGAACGCCCTCGAATTCAAGAACGTCATCGAATTTCTCCGCTCCAGCCTCCCGCCTCAATGACCAATCTCTTCCCCGTTCTCCTTGCCCAGCTGCCCCGCACCGAAGATGTGCTGGCTTTCATTCACGATCATACCACTTATCGCGGCTGGGAAATTTATCATCTGGCCCTGGCGCTGGCAGGCATCACGCTGCTGTTCCTCTGGCGCCGCAACCGCCGTGCCCTGCGTGAAGAGCGTCGTCTCCGCCGCCGCCTCGCCTCCACCAACGACAGCGTCCTCAATCTGCTCGGCAAAGCCACCGAGTCGCTCCACGACACGCTCGACATGTCGGCCTTCATCCGCTTTTATACTGACTACAGCGCCCGCAGCCTGTGCGCCCAAAGCGCGGCCTTCTTCCGCTATGATCCCTCTGAACGCACAGTGCATGCCGAGGCCATCGCCGGCGTCTTCCCGTCCCTCTTCAACGCCTCGCAGGAGCGCTTCGATGCCATCTTGGCGCGCCCGCAAGACCTCCAGGCCTACCTGCACGAAACACGCTTCTCCCTCAACGAAACACCCCTCGTCGAAGCCATCTCCCAGCGCCGCCCCATGCGCTTCGATGCGCGCGACATCAGCCAGCGTGTGCGCTTTTCCATCACCAATTGCTGGGGCATGCTCGTAGTCCCCTTGATTGCAAATCAATCCGTCTTCGGTGCCCTCGCCATCACCAACAAAATGGACGGTTCGCCCTTTGACACGGATGATTTGAACCTCGCTCAAAGCCTCTCTGACATGGCTGGCATTGCCATCAGTCATCTCCTCCTCTTCCGCGAATTGCAGGAAAAGCAACAAATCGACATCCAGCTGCGCAATGCCGAAATCATCCTCAATCATTTGCTCCCTCAGCATATTCCTCAAGACCCGCGCTACGAAATCGCCGTGCACTATCAGTCCGCCTACCGCCTCGGCGGCGACTACTACGACTTCGTCGAACTGGATGAGCACCGTCTTGGCATCATCATGGCCGATGTTTCCGGCAAAGGCATTCCCGCCGGCCTCGTCATGGCTACTACGCGCTCGCTCTTCGCCGCCCTCGCCCCCGGCGTCTTTACCCCAAGCGCCGTCCTCCGTGCCCTCAATACCCACCTCCTCAAACTCATCCCCGATGAAATGTTTGTCTCCGCCACCTATGCCATTCTTGACAAACAGACCGGCATGCTCACCTATGCCCGCGCCGGCCACGAGCCCCTCCTCGCCTGCCGCCAACGCAGTGCCCCGCAGTACGTCGGCCAGGCCTGTGGCATGGTCGTTGGCATGCTCCCAGACGACATGTTCAGCCAAACCTTGTGCGACGAGCAGTATCAACTGCACAGTGGCGAAACCATCCTCCTCTACACTGACGGCCTGACAGAAGCGCACAATGAGAAAGGCGAGGAGTTCGGCCGCGCTCACGCCGCCGCCGCGCTCCAACACGTCTGTGGCTTGAGTGCCGACGAGGCCGTGCGCTGCATCGTCCAGCGCATCAAAAAATTCATGGGCGATGCCCCTTTGTATGATGACATGACCATTCTTGCCATCAAAGCCCGCTAATGCTCGCCCGCACCTGTTCATTCACTACCGTCGGCATCGACGCCCAACTCGTCGAAGTCGAAGTCGATCTCCGCAGCGCCGGCCAGGAAGCCTACACCGTTATTGTCGGCTTGCCAGATACGGCCGTCAAGGAAAGCAAAGAGCGCCTCGAATCCTCCCTCCGCAACGCCGGCTTCGTCTTCCCACGCAAACGTGTCCTCATCAATCTTGCCCCAGCCGATATCCGCAAACAAGGCCCTGTCTTCGACCTGCCTATGGCGATCGGCATTCTAACCGCTACGCAACAGGCGCCCGCGTGCGGCGACCGCGAATGGGCCCTCATGGGCGAACTCGCCCTCGACGGCGCCGTCCGCCCCGTGCGCGGTGTCCTCTCCGCCGCACTCGCCGCAAAAAACGAAGGCATCTCCCGCCTGATCGTCCCCCGCGACAACGCCGTCGAAGCCGCCTTGGTAGACGGCGTCGCCGTCTATCCTGTTTCCTCGCTCGGCGACGCGGTCCGCGTCCTCGAATCCCCCGCCCAGTTCGAGCCCTTCTCCGTAGACTGCGATGAACTGTTCCGCACCGCGCGCCACTATGATGTTGATTTCGCTGATGTCCGCGGCCAGGAACACGCCAAACGCGCCGCCGAAATCGCCGTCGCCGGCGGCCACAATATCCTCATGATCGGCCCCCCAGGCTCCGGCAAAACCATGCTCGCCCGCCGCATCCCTACCATCATGCCCGACATGACCCTCGATGAAGCCATCGCCACTACCCGCATTCATTCCATCCGCGGCCTGCTCAGCCCCGATCAGCCCCTCATTGCCACCCGCCCCTTCCGCGCCCCTCATCACACCATCTCCGACGCCGGCCTCATCGGCGGCGGCATCGGCATCGAGCCCGGCGAAGTTTCCCTCAGCCATAACGGCGTCCTCTTCCTCGATGAATTCCCCGAATTCTCCCGCCGCTCCCTCGAAGTCCTGCGCCAGCCGCTCGAAGATGGCTTCGTCACTATCGCACGCGCCGCAGGCACCCTCACCTTCCCCGCCCGCTTCATGCTCGTCGCCGCCATGAACCCGTGCCCCTGCGGTTTCCTAGGCCACCCTAAAAAAACCTGCTCCTGCTCGCCGCAACTCACCATGAAATACCGCCACAAAATCAGCGGCCCCCTCCTCGACCGTATTGACATCCACATCGATATGCCCGCCGTCGAATATCACGACATGGCCGTGCGCCGCGACGGCGAGCCCTCCTCCGCCATCCGCGCCCGCGTCCAAGCCGCCCGCGCCCGCCAGCTCCAGCGCTTCGCCGGCCGCGGCATCACCTGCAATGCCCACATGAGCAGCGCGCTTATGCGCCGCGTCTGCCAGCTCAGCCCCGAAGCACAAGAGACACTCAAAACCGCCGTCGATGAATTCGGCTTCTCCGCCCGCGCTTACGACCGCATCCTCCGCGTCGCCCGCACTATCGCCGACCTCGCCGGCTCCGATGACATCGCTCCCGCCCACGTCCTCGAAGCCGTTCAATACCGCTCCCTCGACCGCCGCTACTGGGATGCGTAACCTATGCACGCGCCCGTCGTTCTCGCTTTTCTTAACTACAACACTACTCCCGAGCTCCTCCAAGCGCTCGACGCCGTCCCCGCAGCGCTCGACGGCCTCCCCGCCTCTGTCGTCGTCATCGACAACGCTTCCCGCGACAACCCTGCCCAGCTCGTCTGTGCTCGTTTCCCCGATCTCGTCTGGCTGCAGAACGAACGTAATCTAGGCTTCGCCGCCGCCTTCAACCGCCTCTTCCCAGCCCACCCCGCCGATTACTATCTCTTGCTCAATTCCGATATCATCCTCCCCCCTGGCTCTGTGCGCGCGCTTCTGTCCCAAGCTCAATCTATTGACCATCTCGGCCTCGCCGGCGTCGCACTCGTCCGTGAAGACGGCTCGCCACAATCCTCGTTCGGCCGCTTCCCCACCCTCGCCAGCGAACTCCTCAACCGCTCCCTCTGGCGCCGCTTCTCCCTCGCTGGCATGCCTTCCGACGCGCCGTTCGACGTCGATTGTGTCGTCGGCGCCGTCATGCTCGTCCCCCGCATCACTATCGAACGTACCGGCGGCCTCGACCCGCGCTTCTTCTTTTTCCTCGAAGAAACCGACTGGTGCCGCCGCATCCGCGCCGCCGGCCTCCGTGTGCTCCATTTTCCCCACATCCGCGTTACTCACCTGCAAGGCCGTTCCGCCAATCAAAACCCCCTGCGCGCCCGCATCGAATTTCACCGCTCGCGTCTCCTCTATTTCCGCATGCATCACGGCCGCGCCGCCGCTGCTCTGCTCTATCTCGGCACCGTCCTGCGCCTGTTCTGCAATACGCTGGCACATGCCCTCTTCGTCCTTCTCACCCTCGGATGTGTAAAAAAAGCACGGCAGAAACTCATCATGTACACCGGCCTGCTCGCTTGGTACCTCCTCGGCTGCCCCCGCTCCTGGGGCCTCACATGATCCATCTCATCGTCCATTCCGTCTATTTCGCCCATTAAGTCCATCCCGTCCATTTCGTCCATTATGTCAATTCCGTCCATCATCTTCGACCTCGGCAATGTCTTGTTGTTCTTTGACCAAGGCAAGGCCCTCCGTGCCCTCGCCCAGCATCTCAATCCCCTCACCGCCATGTTGCTCTGGGCGCGCAAAGATGAGTTCCTCAAAGACCTCCGTGCCGAAGCCGATTTGCTCGAATCCGGCCGCATCTCCCTCGAGCAATTTTATTCGCGCCTCAAAGGCAAAATCGGCCTCACCATTGATTTCGATGGCTTTCAACGCATCTGGAACGACATCTTCTCGCCCAACGAGCCTGTCCTCGCCCTCGCCCAGCAGTTGAGCACCCGCTACGACTGTTACGTTTTCTCCAACACCAATGCCTCACATTTCGAATTTGTCAAGTCATCCTTCCCCGTCTTGAATTTCGCTAAAGGTTGGTCCGTTTCACACGAATTGGGCGCAATGAAACCCGCGCGCGAATTCTACGATCAGGCGCTCGCCCAACACAGCCTGCAGGCAGCTGACTGCGTCTTTATCGACGATCTGGAGGCCAACGTACACGGCGCGCGCACCGCCGGCCTCGATGCCATTCACTATCGTTCTCCTCATCAACTCGTCACCGATCTGGCCGCCCGCGGCATCACCCCGCCTTCAATCTGACCCCCGCCGCTGATCGCGAAATGCAGGAGCGGCCCCCGTGCCGTGACTACCCCTCCGCTGGAGCGTCGCCGGCCCCGGTGACTTCATCTCCTACCAGACCACACACATGACCACTTTTCATTCGACATTTTTTGTCGTCTGCAATCAACACAACACGTCGTTTGAGCGAGCCAGACGGGGCAGCCTTGCTTTCTACTATCTACGATTCACGTTTTGCTACATGGGAAAACAGATTTGCACGAGTGGCTCGTGTACGCTGTAAACGCCGCGTATGAGTGCGCGGAATCTGGCATTTGGCACAGCGATTGCCTGTTTTTCGCTGCCAACTTGAGTTTTTCGGCCATTTTTGGTATACTTACACGCTATAGATAGCATATGTGTATGGCTGCGAACACCACAGATATGACGGCAGTGCGCCGCCCCGCGGGCTTCACTCTGCTGGAGCTGATGCTGGCCATCACCATCATGGCGATGGTGCTCGTGTCGGTGTACGCTGCGTTCAGCGCCGGCAGCAAAGCCTGCCGCTTCGGCGCCAGCCGGGCGCAAATATTTCACAGTGCCCGCATCGCCATGCAAGATATTCTCACAGCCATTGAAAATGTGGAGTTTGGCGGTACGAACACGGCCTTTGTCGGGTTCTCGCAATCCGGCAGCATGGGCAGTGTCGGCGAAGACGAGCTCGAATTCGCCACCAGCACGGCGCCCGCCATGCTCGACGGGCGCTGGTTCGTCGGCCCCGCGCGCGTGCGCTACCGCATTGACCACAGCGGCGCCAGCTCCAGTGGCGCCAAAGGCACGGGCGCCCGCTTGGTAAAAGATGTCACGCGCCTTGATGACGAACTGTTTGAAGACGCGTACACGGTGGAGCTGTCCCGCAATGTCCGCGGGCTCAGTTTCCTGTATCTCGATGAAAAAAAATACGTGCGCGAGTGGGATTCTGAACTCGTTCAAAAGCTGCCGGAAATCGTCGAAGTGACCATGGCCGTATACGAGGAGCAGACAGACGAAACCCACCTCCTGCGCAGCGCGGCGCTGATCCCCAGCATGCGCGTGCGGCAAGGCGAGCGCATCGAGCGCCCGCAGGCGCCACAGGCGCCGCAACCAGACGAGCCAGGCACCCCGCTTGATGGCGGCGACCTCTCGCGCGTGCCGCGGCAGCCCGGCCAGCGCGCGCCGCGCGCCCCACGC
>Ga0209101_1002245_pt1 | contig 12934 bp, 10 predicted proteins | sample ConPoolayeCmetaG_FD_185481 | JGI IMG/M metagenome (GOLD analysis project Ga0209101, IMG submission 185481) | Hot spring microbial mat communities from California, USA to study Microbial Dark Matter (Phase II) - Cone Pool mat layer C metaG... ... | reverse complement strand
TATCGACGATTCCTATGCACGAAATCACGCCAAGGGATACCTCTCCTATGCGGCCGTGAGCCGCGAGCTTAACGTTCTGCCGCCGGGAAACCCCTATAATGCGAATACGGAAAATATTACGACGCTCAATGACGCGCAGAATTTCCTGTATTATATAAATCCCACCGCTGTTACAAAAAACACATATATCAATCAACTTTCCCTAGTACTGCATGATATATTGATTATCGATGCGTTTTTTGATACAACCATGCTGACATCGACAGAGGTTTCCTACCTGAAGCACCAGGCAGGACGCGAACGTCTCGTGATTGCCTACATGAGTATCGGCGAAGCAGAGGATTACCGGTATTACTGGCAGGAGAGCTGGGGCCGAAACCCGCCGTCGTGGCTTGCCGAAGAAAATCCCGACTGGGCGGGCAATTACAAGGTACGGTACTGGGAAAAAGAATGGCAGGATATCATTTTCGGCTCCGACGGCAGCTACCTGGGACGGATTATCAATGCGGGTTTCGACGGGGTGTACCTGGATATCATCGATGCGTTTGAATATTTTGAATAGCATGTGCGTCCCGGCAAGCCGCGACGTATGACCGGTAAGGAGATAGAAGCATGATAATATCGCATTTTAAGTTAAAGAACTGGAAAAACTTTAAAAATATTGATTTACAGTTTAAGGAGCGAATGTTTATTGTGGGACCGAATGCATCCGGAAAATCAAATTTTCTGGATGCGTTTCGATTTCTTCGGGATATTGCAAAAGGAACAGGAGGGGGGCTTCAAAGGGCAATTAAAGAAAGAGGGGGATTATCTGCTATCCGATGTCTTGCCGCCCGAGCTCATCCCTATGTGGAGTTTGATGTCACGTTTGCAGGAAATGGAACCGGTGATATTCTACGGTACCATCTGGAACTTACTCAGGAAACAAAAGGATATCGCCGGCCGCTTGTAAAAAACGAACGTGTTTATAAAAATGGCGCAGTATTGATTTCCAGGCCTACGGCTGACGATGAATTAGATACGGAACGATTAACCGAGACCTATCTGGAACAGACGATAGCCAATAAGCAATTCAGGGAAATCGTTCATTTCCTGAATTCAACGTGCTATCTTCACTTGATCCCTCAGCTGCTTAGGTTTCCTGAAGCATTTTCCGGGCCGCCAGATTCCGAAGACCCGTTCGGCAGGTCTTTTTTAGAGCGATTGGCAAAAACTCCTATCAAAACGCGATCCGCCCGGCTCAAACGTATGGAGGACGCGTTAAAAATCCTCGCGCCTCATTTAAAAAACCTGAAATTTGAACCTGACAACAGAGGCGTTCCGCATTTGACCGCACTGTATGAGCATTGGAGGCCTGAAGCCGGTAATCAGGATGAACGGCAGTTTTCAGACGGAACATTGCGGGCTATTGGACTTTTTTGGTCTTTAATGGAAGGGAATTCATTGCTTCTGCTTGAGGAGCCGGAGCTGTCTCTCAACTCGGAAATTGTTAGAGAAATTCCAAAGCTAATATGGAAAATGATACGAAAAACGAAGCGGCAGATACTTATCAGCACACATTCAAGAGATCTGTTGTCCGATACATCGATAGGAGGAGAGGAAACAATAGTGTTGCGACCCGAGAAAGAAGGAACACGGGCGTGCCTGATGAGTGATGATCGGCAAAACCGTGTGATGCTGCAGAGCGGCATGAATGTTGCGGATGTGGCGATTCCTTTAACTCGGCCGTATCATGCCGAACAATTATCTTTGCAACTGTAAAAAAAACCACCGTTATGCACCAGGTTTTTGTCAATATTGTAGCTGAGGACAGACTGAGCGAAGCGGTTATCCGCAGGTTATTGCATGAATCGCCGCTACAACTTTCCGTTGGCCGGGTTTTTTCCGGCCATGGCAGAGGATATATCTCATCCAGAATAAATGGATTTATCCGCGCTGCTCAATATGTCCCCTTTGTAATAGTAATGGATTCAGATGTGGATGCATGCGCACAACGAGTCCTTCTGAGATTGAATCTCATAGAACGCCCCCCCAATTGCATTATACGGATTGCTGTGCATGAAGTTGAATCGTGGCTGCTCGCCGATACGAAAGGGATTGCATCCTTTCTGGGCATACCATCCCGATTGATCCCGGCTCAAACGGATCACATACTCCATCCCAAGGAGTTTATTATTGAAAAAGTTCGTAAATACGGCAAAAGGTCCCTGCGGACGGAAATAGTTCCCGCCGATGGGAGTACGGCAACACAAGGGCCTATGTATAATGATATATTATCACAATTTGTGTTGAAGCGGTGGAATATTCATGATGCATGTAATAAATCTGAAAGTTTATTAAGAGCGGTTCGAAATATCAAACGATTTCGTCCGGAATGCAATCCGGAGGCATAAAAATGCAACCGTGCGGCTTTGCGGCATGAAGAAAACAATATGAACACTATTGCTGTCGGCCTTCTTTTATATATAAACGCAGGCGCCTATCAATCCCCTTTCATCGGCGACCAGCAGGTTTTCCCGTCCGACAATCCCTGGAACTGGGATATATCCGGGTATGCAGTCCATCCCAACTCCGATAATTTCGTGAATTCTGTCGGCGCCTCCACAAGCCTTCACCCGGATTTCGGCGCCGAGTGGAACGGCGTGCCCAATGGAATCCCGTATGTGGTAGTTTCGAATAGTGATCCCCTGGTACCGGTGACATTCGCGGTGGACGGGGTCGAAGACGATGCTTACGGTGATGAAAGTGACCCCGGGCCATACCGCATTCCGCTCGATGCGCCAATCGAGGGCGGGCCGGTCTCGAGGGGCGATCGCCATGTGATCGCAATCGACACATCCAGCGACTCGCTCTACGAATTGTATTATGCTTTTCCAAAAGCAACGTTCTGGGAGGCGATGAGCGGCGCTATATATAATCTCTCGGCAAACGATCACCATCCCGACAACTGGACGTCGGCCGACGCGGCGGGGCTGCCCATTTTCCCCGGCTTGGTGCGCTACGAAGAAGCGGTGGTGAAGGGGGAAATTAACCATGCAATCCGGATTACCGTGTCACATACGCAGCGCGCGTATATTTTTCCGGCCCGTCATTACGCCAGCAGTTCCACGAATGAAAACTATCCGCCCATGGGCCTGCGGTTCCGCCTCAAGGCGGACTTCGACATTTCAGGATTTGACCCGGTCTGCCAGGTGATACTGTGCGCCATGAAAAAACACGGCCTCATCGTCGCTGATAACGGCAGTGATTGGTATATTTCAGGCGCGCCTGACGAGCGGTGGGACGACGATGTGCTTAATACGCTCAAAGCGGTGAAAGGGAGCGACCTTGAGGCGGTGCTGACTGTTGATGGCAATGGCGACCCGATTTTCCCGTCAGGTACTCACCACCGCGTGCGCACTGATATACAACGTCGCATGGCACTGCCGCAAAAAGGTACGCTTCAGATATATGATTTGGCCGGACGCCGCATTTCTGCAGATGGGGGGCTGACGAGATTGGAGCCCGGCGTATGTATTGTCGCTGGAAAAGATGACGGGGACATGCACGCTCGGCGATTTATTCGGCTTGTGTTCCGCGCATGGTGAACGCCGGCCGCTATTCCGCGGGCAAAGAATGCCCCTTGTTACTGCCGAAACAGTCTGCAGAGGACATGATGCCAGGCGGCGCGTGCCGGCGAAACGGCGAATATGCCAATACCAAAAGAACCCCGGTGTGCCTGCACGAAGGTCATAGACAACAGCCGTGCCGTATGGGCGGAGCGCCGACGGTGCTGCAGCGGCCGGTCTCTGGACAATTGTATCCGCTTCTTCCTGCCACGTATCGCCCAAGCAGATTCCAAGAGCGGCCTGAATATTTTCACGCCCTTCATACCATTGCGGTTCGCCATCGACGTACCCCCACAGGACCTGCGGCGCCGAGCCGATCCACTTGTTGGTTGTTGTTTGAAAAACTGCTCCTGATAGCAAATGCTGGAGTAATGTAATTTTGTAAGGACATTCCTGGCAGATTGAGAATTTATAAAGGCGTTTCCATGATGCGAATACTGCACTGCGCCGATCTGCACCTGACCGCACGCGACGAGCGGGAGTATTCGCTCAGTGTTCTCGATGAAATACTGGGCGTTGCCGCCGACCGCGAGACGGATGCGCTGGTGTTTGCCGGCGACCTTTTCGATTCGTTTGCCGACGCCGAGGCGTTGAGGGCTCAGTTCCGCGAGCGAATCAGCAGGCTTGCGGCCGCATGCGGCATTCTCTTTGTCCCGGGAAATCATGAAGAAAGAGGAATCAGGCCGGGCAGGTTTGCCGGGCTGGATTTCGGACCGATCGATCTATGCGATGAAAAACCTTTTCAATTGATTCGCCGTGGCGACGTCGAATTCCTCTGCATCCCCCACCAGCCTGACTACAGCGCCTTTGAACAATGGCAGGTTCCCGAAAAACAGGCGAAGTTTCGAATCGCTGTCGCGCACGCCTCGGTACCCGGACTCGCCGGATATACGGGCATGAGCGAAGAGGAGGAGGTAAAAGCCGGCGCTATGGACCGCGATATCTTCACGTTTTTCAAGGCAGATTATGCGGCGCTTGGCCACATTCATAAAAAAAGCGCCGGGACAGCCGGCTCCTGCGCGCTTCATTACCCCGGCTCCGCGCGCGTGTGGCGCCGGGGCGAGATCGGCGAGCGGGGGGTGAACCTGGTGTCGATTGACGAATCGGTACAGGTGCAGTTTTTACCATTACGGAGAGCGGGTCAGTACCGCTATTACGATGTTCCGCTCTCGCTGGATGGGAACGTGGATGGCTTGGAGGAATTGACCGGCCGATGGCACCCTGCCGATACGATTGAAATAAGGCTGTTCGGGCTGGTCGAGGATGAAAAGGATGTGGCCGTGATACAAGAGGCGTTTCTTGGCTGCCGCCGCAGCGGAAAGGTCAGGGAGATAGTGATTGATACGAGCGGAGTTGTGCCGGTTCCGGGGATCGCGTCAACGAGCATTGCCCGGCAATTTCTGGCGAGATGGAACGACAGCAAACCGTCCGACGATGATTCGGCAGGCATGCGGCGCTGGCTAAAGGCGCGGGAAATGGGGCTGAAGGCGATTCAACCGTATGTGGGACGCTGAAAATGCTGAAGAAGCTGATTCTGAACCAGTACGGTAAATTTGGCGCGGGAACCGAATTCGCGTTCGGCCCGGTAACCGTGTTTTCCGGCGAAAACGAGGCGGGCAAGACAACGCTGTTTGACGCCTTGGGGGAAGCGTTGTGCGAAGGAAATATCGATCGGAGCACGATGTTAAGGCTTAACAGCCGGTACGGCAAAGAGCGCCGGGCGGCGCTTGAGCAAGATGGCGCGGCGCTTGCGTTCGATTCCGTCGTGTATCAGAACATTTTTGCCGTGCGCTCAAGCTCCCTGGCGCTGGAAAACCCCGATGTTTCCGATTGGGCGGAGCGGATAAAAAGCGCTCTTTTTTCAGAGGGTATCAATCCGCTCAGAATCCGGGCGGATCTTGAGGATCGGGCGTCGACTGACGGCAAAAAATCGCACAACAAGGCGCTTAAAAAATTGCGCGGCGAAGCGGAGGAACTGAAGAAGAGGTTATCGGAGCTGGAGGCGGAGCGCGCGGCAATTCTTTCGGGCCGGAGGCAGACCAGGGAATTGGCCGGCGAGATCGCGGGGAAGGAACGCGTGCTGGCTACGCTTGAAAAGCAGCGCGCAGAGATGGCCGCGATCATCTCCAGGGAAGAACTCATCATGAAACGGCGCTCGCTTGATGATGTTCTGGAGTTTCTCCACAACGGCGAAACGCTCCTGGCGCAGGCTCAGGAGCTTGCGCCATACCGGGAAAATGAATTGCCGTATTATGATACCTTGCGGAAAAAGTCCGATGAGCTGAATCAACGCATTGCACAGCTTCGTCTCCAAGCCGAGAACTGCAGGGAAAGGGCGGAGAAGCTGGCCGCCGGGCTGCGTGAGCTTGAAGCCGCAATACCGGCAATGAAGATGGCCGCTGAATGCGCGGAACGAATTAAGGATCGGATCGCGGCTTTTCAGAATACCGAAGCGTTTGTGCAGAAGACGGTGTGGAAGAAGGAATTGATAACCGCCGGCATACTTGCGCTCTGTGCCGGCTCAACAGCCGCTTTTTTCCTCGGCGGTCTTCCGGCGCGTGCGGCGGCGGCCGCATGCGGCGTGGCCGCATGCCTCGCGCTTGTTCTAACGGCGAAAAGGACGCGGATGGTTCGTGATGAACAAGCGGAAAAACGGTGCATTGACGAGATATGCGACAACTGGAAGAATTCTGTGCGGGACGGTGCCGACATACGCCGGGAAACGCTCGAAGGCATGCGGGAACTTATGATGATGAAGGCGGTGGAGTATGGCGATGCGCAGGCGAACGCCGCCCGCATGTCACAAGAGGCGGCCGACATGCGCGGCCGGATGGAACAGGTGCGTTTGGACTTGATGCAGGCTGAATCCGAGGCGTCTGCTCATGAGTCAGGCATGCGCCAATGGCTTGCGGATCATGGCGCGGCGAGCCGCGATGCTTACCAGGAAAAAGCGCTGCGCAGCCGCCAAATCGCCGCGGCGCTTGCCGATTGGAATAAAAAACTCGACGCGCTGCTTAAGCAGCATGAGTGCAAGGATACGGCCCATTTAAAGCGCGAATGCGAGCGCGCGTTGAACGAACTGGACGCGCAGGGCATACCGAAAAGCGGAATGCCCGCCACTGAACTGGCGCTCTTGAAAAAGCGGCATGAAGACGTGCTGAACCAATCCAGGGCACTGAACGATGCCGTCACCGGACTCAAGCTCACGCTGAAAGGAACGCAAGGCTATCTGGAAGGCCGGAATATCGCCGGGCAGATATGCGCGATCGAACGCGAGATTGCGAAAACCGCCGCTGAGATTGAGCAGAATGAACTAGAGCGCGAGGCGGCGGCGGAAGCGGCGCGGATATTCGGCGAGATTGCCGCCGACGCCGGCCGGGTGTTTGAGGATTTGGCGCGTGAATTTGCGCGCGCCTATGGAGAGATCCTGCCGCAAGCGCGGGCCATGGAGATACGCGGCCTGGGCAAGGCAGATATGAAAGTCGCCGACGCCGGCGGCGAGAAACGATCGCTTGATCTGTTGTCGAGCGGCACGCGCGACAGCTTCCTGTTTGCCGCCCGTCTGTGCCTTGCCCGGCGATCGTCGGAGGGGACAAGCGTGCTGGTGCTTGACGAGCCGTTTTTAACCTTCGATGAAGACCGGCAGCGGAAAGCCGTCGCCATGCTGAAAAAGTTTCATGATGACACCGGATGGCAGATAGTCGTTCTGACTAAAGACGAGCGTCTTGTCGACGCCTTGAAAAGCTCTTTTCCGCCGCGGCTTCTTGTGCATCACCGGTTGTCATACATGCGATGTGCGATGTAACGATTATAGTATTTTATCTATCCGTAAATTCGTGCCGGCGGCCGGATCGGCGGATTTCCATGCTATGAGCGAAACCAGAATCATAAAGCGTGTCGCGATTGATCGCGTGACCGTGGGCATGTTCCTTGAAGACGTGTTCGACGAGCGGGGACGGCTGCTCTATACCGAGAACACGCGGGTAACCGATCCCGCCCAGGTGGAGCGGCTCAAGCAGCGCGGCGTGCGCCATGTCTTTATCAATCTTCACAAGGGCGCCGACACGGCGCCGTCGGCCGAGTCGAAGAACGGCGAAACGGAAGACCTCGTGTTTGTCGATACCGGCGCAAGCGAGCGGGAATGGGCGTATTGCCGCGAAATCGAACATGCGCGCCGGATACACCAGGAATCTTTTCATACCGTGCGGGAGACGCTCAAGTCGATTAAAATGGGCAAAACATTCAAGCCCGAGCAAGTCGAAAAAGCGTCGCAGGAAATCACCCAGAGCATCCTTCGCAACCCCGACGCGCTGGTGAGCCTGTGCCAGATTAAGGGGCATGATGAATACACCTACGAGCACTGCCTTCACGTGGGTATCCTGATAAGTACGCTCGCGCACGAGATGAACTATTCGCAGGATCAGATTGCCCGGATAGCTATGGGCGGGCTCCTGCACGATATCGGAAAGATGCGCGTGCCGGAGCCGATACTCAACAAGCCGGGAAAATACGAGCCGTGGGAATTCGCGATCATGAAGCGGCATCCGGAGCACGGGCTTGCCATTATCAGGGAGCACACAATGAAAATCCCTGATATCGCCATGGCGGTGATCGGCCAGCACCACGAGCGCTACGACGGGTCGGGGTATCCGGCGGGATTGACCGGGAGCAATATCCACGAGGCGGCGCTCATGGGCGCGGTGGCCGACGTCTACGATGCGCTCACCACCGACAGGATATACCGGGAGGCATGGACGCCGCAGAAGGCCCTGGCGACGATTTTCCAGGGGTGCGACAAGGAGTATTCGCGGATGGTGGTGGAGCGGTTCACGAAGCACATGGGCATTTACCCAGTGGGCAGTTTCGTGCGGCTCACAACCGGCGAGATGGGCGTGGTCACACGCGTGCATCCTGGACGGATCATGGCGCCCGAGGTGCTGGTGCTGTTTAATACCAAAGGAGAACGGCTGGAAAAACCGGTCACGGTTGACCTCGCGCGGATGCAGAGCGAGCGGGGAGGAGAGGAGCGGCGGGTGGAAATTTCGGTGGATCCCAAGCCGTATAATATCCGCGTGGCAGACTATATATCGCGGGGATGACATACGCGGGCCGAATAATGCCTGCAGGCGCAGGGTGTCGGGGGCCGGCGTTGAGCGGCGGCTGTATCAACGATATGCTCATGCATAGTATCGCCGCCCCCCCCTTCCGCTATGTAGGAAGTCAAGTGTTTTTTCGGCAACCTTCTTTTTAACATCTTTTTTTCATCTTTTCCGTTCGATTTGGTTTCTTATTGGCACATAGCGTTATCAATGCCTGGCCAGACTGGAGATGGTATGTTTATCTCCGGGCTGGCCAGGGGTTGATAACGCGGACTCGCGAGCAATGATTAGTGTTGTCCACATTTCCATGGGCGGCTATAATAATCCCGCCATCCTCAATGCCGCCGGTGGGAATGTGGACAACACGGCCCGCTTAACCAGGCCGCTCATGCATTGTTATAATTTCGTACTGAATCCTTTGGGCTCATGTCGTCAGCAATCATGCAAAAATAAAGCGCTCTCCATCCCGCTATTCGTCCTCGAAGGACAGTTTACTTTTCGCATATATAAAGTGGCGCTGATAAACCCTACAGCGTCCTCGTTTCCGGGACAGGGGGGGGGACATCATGCGCCAAGAAACGCTTTTCATCGGAAATATGCTTCGTTTATTCATGACCGCTGATTCACCAGAATTCGTTATTAATCCAAAGCGACACTATGAGACATTTTCTTTAAGAGGATATTCAGGCCCCTTGAGATTCAATCAACCCTACTTGATAAGATTCTCCACTTAAAAGAATACTTCGTAATCTCAACGCCAGTTTTCGAGCGACCGCAACGATAGCCATCTTTTTGTATTTCATCTTGCCTTGAGCATCCATGGCAACGCGATTGAATTTTTCCAGAAGAACCGGATCATGTCTGATTGCCACCCATGCGCATTCTATAAGCCATGCGCGTACCTGACGATTGCCCTGTTTGGTGATGTGGCCAAGATGTTCATTGTCTGCGGTTGAATAATCGCTGGGTATCAACCCCAGAAAACCGGCAAACTCCTCTTTACGTTTGAATCGGCTCACATCGCCCCATTCGAGCGCAAGACGAACCGATGTCAGATTACCGATACCAGGAGCTGTCCGCAAAATATCTACGGCTTTTTTATACCGCTCAGATTTTGCAAGATCGCGTAATTTCCGCACTACCTCGGTCTGGTAATGACGCAGTTGGCGCACCTCCTTAAAAAGCATCTGCAAGCTGAATCGCAACGATTCTCCGATTTTCAGCTTACCAAGCCGCTCTTCCGCCTCGCGATACTGCCGCTGACCCCAAGCGCCCGAAGGAAAATACCGCTCCAATCCATGATATTCCATCGCCCGACGTATCCTGTTACACGTTCGTGAAATGTCGTTCTGAAGCTGACCATATAGTCGTGATATCTGCCGGTCTTCGCGAACGACCCGCTGCGGCGCATAACATGCTTTGTAATCTCCATTTTCAAGGTTCTTTGCCAAGCGATCCGCATCTATCGTGTCGTTCTTGCGCTTGCTGCATTTTTCCTGCGTTACCGTATGTGGTGGCGTCACAACACATTTCCATCCATCGGCAATTAAATCGTCATGCAGCTCGAATCCACGAAATCCCGCTTCGTACATGACACAAATTTTGCATCCGGGAAATTTATTGCGGAAATAACCGCGCAATACCTCGTATTTCGCTTCCATTGTCGTACGTTGAACAACAATCTTTCCGCTACGCACACAGACCTTCCATGTCTTTTTTGAATCTTCCAGCCCAACATAAATCCTTTGATCCTTCAAGATGTAATCACGTATCTTCTTCATACGGCTACCTTCCTTTCTTTGTGGCGCTTTGCGACCACGTTAATAAAAAATGTCCCGCTTATGCGAGGACTTCTCAAGAAAGAAGGTAGCCTTTTTCTCTATCTCACCGCAACTTTTTTTAACGCCAGCTTCCTAACATAGTAAACCCTGGGTGCTGCCCTGAGGTACCCCTTGGGACTTGCCACGAATACGGAGGGATATCGTATATTACTACCCCTCAATTATAATTGTCGCTGACCTCAAGAATAATTGTCGTCAATCAGATCGCCATCCATGGCGAGGAGAGCCAATGCGAAGAAAGCGGGCAACCTGCAAAATCTCACCCCAAGTGCACGGCATTTTTCACTGAAAGTGCACGCCTGATCTCACTGAAAAAGCACGGTTGATCTCAATGATGGTGCACGGTCGCGCTCACGGAACGTGCACGATTTTCGGTTTTCGCTGAAAAATCTGTGTCAAGGTCCCCCTTCTGGTATCGGCGACAACGGATATATTTCCTCCTTTCTCAGCTTAAAGAAAGGAGGCGCCAATGCCACAAAGGAGACCTATTATCCTAAATTCCGCAGTTGGATGCGGCGCTGCGGCCGCAAAGGGCAATCGATACGAATAATTTCGGCCGAAGGCCGGTATACCTTACCCGTATGAACGGAGTGAAAATCTGTTGAGCGTTTCAGGCGGCGTGGACATATCACTCGGAGGATATGCCCTGCGCCGCCTTCAGGCCAGTTTCCAAGCACGTATTCGCATCCACCCCAACTGCGGAATTTAGGTTGATGAATTTTACACGCATGCGCGCGAGCTGAGCAGGGCCGCAGGTTAAATCGAGCATCGGCGCGGTTCAACCAGACCGGCACAGCCGTCAGAACGCGGGTCGGCGTATGAGGCTGATACCGTGGGTAATCAGTTTGAGCTTTGTGCGCAGGCCGCGGCTGTACCAGGCGCAGAGCAGGTAATGAACAAGCGTTGCCGCCGAACCCATACAGGGCACGCCTGCGATTGTCCCGCACGACCTTCCGTTCGCCATTGGTATCACATGTCCGGATATCGGCGGCCGGTACGGTTGCATGCGTTTCTTTTTCAGAATCCTGATAATATTTGCCGCCGCATGCGCGCCTTGTGTTGCCGCATATCCCACACCGGCATGAATGCATCCGCCGTTTGCGGTAAAACAGGCCGCGTCGCCCGCCGCAAAGCAGTTGTCGGTGACAGCGAGGTTGCCGTCCACGATAAGCCTCCCATCGGCCGTCACCGGCCGACCGAGCCTTTGCAGAAAATCGGCCGGCCGCACCCCTGCCGTCCACACAAGCATGGCAGCCTCAAGCGATGATCCGTCGCTGAATACCACAGTGCCGGCGTCCTGCAGGTTTTTCACCGTTGTCTGCGTGTGAACGGTTATTTTCAGCCGTTTCAGGTTGGCAGCCGCGTAACGCCGCTCCCAGGCGGGAAGCCGGGATAGTATGCCTGGTTGCCTTTCGACAATGAAGACAGAGGCCTGTTGCCGTTGCCGTTGTATTAATTTCGCTACATGGGTTGCGGTTTCGACGCCTGTATAGCCGCCGCCGCAGAATACATAGTGTTTGTAACGGTTCTGCATGACGGCATCACGGATTTTTTCCGCGTCATAGGCGTCGTCGAGTTTCCATGCCGATGAGCTGATAAACCGGTTTGCCGAAAAGTCGGTCTGGGCGCCGACGGCGATTATCAGGTAGTCGAAGGACAGCGACGTGTCGGCGGTGTGGACCATGCGGCCGTGAAGGTCGACCCGGCGTATCTCCGAACTGCAAAAGGTGAAATTGTACCGCGCGCTGAGGTAGCGCGCACGGCAGGTTACATTCCGTATATCCAGTGTTTCGCCGGCCACGTCGGGAAGCAGGGGCAGGAAATGCTGTTCCCGGTACCGATCAACCACCACGACTTCAAGATCCATGCCGCTATGGGCAAAGGTGTGCGCCGCGGCGATGCCGGCAAAACCGCAGCCGAGAATGACAACCCGCGTGCACCGCGGCCGGCCCGACGCCTGAATACCGCCATGAAATTTAACGACCGCAAGCGGCTTCTTGTACGGTGATGATTGGTTCTGCAAGGATGAAAACCTTTGAATTCCGGGTCAGTGGCTCATCGTGCCGGGACAAGGACGCCTGGTATACTGTGATGTTTAACCTACATTCCGCAGTTGAATGCGGCGCTGCGGCCGTATCTGTTGAGCGCTCCGGGGCTTCAGGCGGCTTGGACATATTCCCGCCATCGGCGGGATTGATATGCCCTGCGCCGCCTTCACCCCGTATCATCTCAACATCGTACGGCCTCGCATCCACCCCAACTACGGAATTTAGGTTTAAAATATACATTGTATGGCATGTCGTGCCGAATGCGGGCGTCTCGTCCGCCGGCACATTTTTGGCTGCGGTACCGCATCGAAAAACATGCATGAGTTATTTTTTACCGA
>Ga0209101_1002244_pt1 | contig 12936 bp, 7 predicted proteins | sample ConPoolayeCmetaG_FD_185481 | JGI IMG/M metagenome (GOLD analysis project Ga0209101, IMG submission 185481) | Hot spring microbial mat communities from California, USA to study Microbial Dark Matter (Phase II) - Cone Pool mat layer C metaG... ... | reverse complement strand
CTGCCGGTCGTTGATATCCGGGCCAGCGTGGGCGCCGGCTTCCTCTACCCGCTGTGCGGCACGATGCGCACCATGCCCGGCCTGCCCACCCGCCCGGCCTTTACCGACGTGGACCTGGATCTGAAGACCGGCCGCGTGGTCGGCCTGTTCTAAATGTGCGTTAATCGAGATGGGGAGGGCGGAGTACCCTCCCCATCTCTCAAAGCTGACAATTTACATTTACAACTTTTTGGATAGCAGAATTTGCGAAACAGGTGCTCTGTGCTATAATAGATTTGCCATTCCGGACAAGCTCTCACCATTGGCACCAAGGAGGGAATCAGATGGAGAAAGTAACCTTCAACCTTCCGGCGCTGTGGGCCGATCATCACGTCCTGGCCGTGCGTGAGGCGTTGAGCCAGGTACCCGGCGTCCAAAATGTCGTCGCCAGCTCACTCTACAAAGATGTGTTGGTCGAATATGACCCGGCGGCCGTCACGCCCGAGGCCCTGGAAAATGCGTTGGTCAAGGCCGGCTACACCCCCACCGCAGAACCGGCACTTCCCCTTTATCCGCCGCGCACAGACGACTCATCCGACTGGTTTCGCTTCCAGGAACGGATCACCGAGACCGACATGCGCGATCTGGAGATGTCGGGCGACTTTCGCAAGTATTAGGAAATAAGGAAATGAGTGAATGAGCAAGCGAATGAGCGAATGAGCGTTTGCCCATTCTAGAAGGAAGGGAAAGAAATGGGGAAATATGCATCACTAAGTGCTGACCCGGCAGTCGAGCAAATGTTGGAGATCACCCGGGAAAAGGGGATCGAGACCGCTTTCGATCGCGCCGAAAACATCAAACCCTGTCCCATCGGCAGCGACGGGGTCTGCTGCAAGATCTGCGCCATGGGGCCCTGCCGGCTGGTGGGCAAAGTCACCACCGGCATCTGCGGGGCCACTTTGGACACGGTGGTGGCCCGCAATCTGGCCCGCCAGATTGCGGCCGGCTCGGCGGCCCATTCGGACCACGGGCGCGATATGGCCCTGGCCCTGCTGGCCGTGGCCGAAGGCCATGCCCCCGATTACCGCGTCCGCGATGTGGGCAAACTGGTCGAAGTGGCCCACTTCCTGGGCGTCCCTGTGCAGGGCCGGGACCTCAACGACATCACCCGGGATGTGGCCGAGGCCGCCCTGGCCCAGTTTGGGCAGCAGCACGGCCCCCTCAAATACCTGGAGCGCGCGCCCAAGAAGCGCCAGCAGATCTGGAAAGAGCTGGACATCGCCCCCAGGGGCATTGACCGCGAAGTGGTTGAGACGCTGCATCGCACCCACATCGGCAATGACCAGGACGCCGAACATATCCTGGACCATGCCCTGCGCACAGCCCTGGCCGACGGCTGGGGTGGTTCGATGCTGTCCACCGACATCACCGACATCCTCTTTGGCACGCCGGTGCCGCTGACCAGCGAGGTCAACATGGGCGCCCTGGAAGAGGACCAGGTCAACATCATCGTCCACGGCCACGAGCCGCTGCTGTCGGAGATGATCTTGATGGCCTGCCAGGACCCGGAGATGATCGAGTATGCCAGGAGCAAGGGGGCAACCGGCATCAACCTGACCGGCATCTGCTGCACGGCCAACGAGACGCTGATGCGCCAGGGGGTGCGCTCGGCCGGCAACTTTTTGAGCCAGGAGCTGGCCATCGCCACCGGCGTCGTCGAGGCGATGGTGGTGGACATCCAGTGCATCATGCAGGCCCTGGTGCCCATGGCCGAGCGCTACCACACCAAGCTGATCACCACCTCCCGCAAGGCCAAGATCAAGGGGGCCATTCATATGCAGTTCAACGAACGGGAAGCCCTCAAGATCGCCAAAGAGATCGTCAAGATCGGCATTGACAACTATCCCAACCGGGGCAAGAGCGAAAGGGTGTACATCCCCAACGTCAGCGCCCCGTTGGTGGCCGGTTTCAGCCATGAATACCTGCGCTATATGCAGGGCGGCTATTACCGTGGCTCCTTCCGCCCGCTGAACGATGCCATTATCGCCGGTCGCATCCGGGGCGTGGCCGGGGTGGTGGGCTGCAACAACCCCCGAACCCCCCACGACTATACCCACAATTATGTCGTGCAGGAGCTGATCAAGAACGATGTGTTGGTCGTCCAGACCGGTTGCAGCGCCATTTCGGTCGCCAAGCTGGGCCTGCTGGGGCCGGAAGCCCTGCGCTACGCCGGGCCGGGCCTGCGCGAGGTGTGCGAGGCCATCGGCATCCCACCGGTGCTCCACCTGGGCTCCTGCGTGGACAACACCCGCATCCTGACCGTGGCCACGCAGATGGCCACCGAAGGCGGCCTGGGCGAAGACATCGCCGACCTGCCGGCGGTGGGCCTGGCTCCGGAGTGGATGAGCGAGAAGGCTCTGTCTATCGGCGCCTACTTTGTGGCCTCGGGCGTGTACGTCATCTTTGGCACCAAGAACCCGATCGCCGGCAGCGAGGAGATCCAGCGCCTGATCAGCGAAGGCTGGGAGTCCAAGGTGGGCGGCAAGCTGGAGTTCATCCTCGATCCGCAGGAGATGGTGCGCAAGAGCCTGGAACATATTGACAAAAAGCGGGCTGCCCTGGGCCTGGTCGAATATGACCCGACCCGCTACGGACAAAGTGGCGACATTCCGCTGGCCGCCTTTTTTGCCGTGCCGCCCGAAAAGCGCAACCTGTACAGCCGCAAAGCCTACATAGATGTCAGGTATTAGATATTAGATATTAGATATTAAAGGGTTGGGAACGCCAATATCCAATATCCAATATCTAACTATCTAATATCCAAAGGAGGAGGTATCAATGTCCCGCTATATCGCCACCCGGGCTCTGCGCGGCGCAAACCTGATCGTCAATGAGTTTGACGCCCTGTTGCAAAAAGCATTGGTGGAGCTCGGCCCGGATAAAGAGATCAAATTCACCAACACGGCCTACTACCTGCCCACCATCCTGGGCTACACCGGCATCGAGGTCAGCAACATCGGCGGACTCAAGCCGGTGCTGGACCATTGCCGCACTCTGCTGCACAGCCCACCGGCAGACAGAACCTGGCTGCCCTACCTGGGTGAAACGCTGGATGCCGGCGTGGCCACCCTCCTGGCCGAGGAAGGGATCATGGGCATCCGCTTTGCCTACGGCCTGGAACCGCAAAAGATGCCCGGCCTGCAACTGACCGGCTCCAGCGCCCCGGCCGATGGTTACCTCAACGGCCCGATTGATGACATCCAGCTCCGAAGCTGGGGCATCCAACTGGTGGATGGCCGCATGCCCGGCTTTGCCGCCATCATCGGCTGTGCCCGCACCAACCAGGCGGCCGTCGAGATCGTGCGCCAGCTTCAGCAGCGCAACATCCTGATCTTTCTCAGCGGCAACGTCAATGGCCGAAGCGTCATCCACCAGCTCATGGAAGAAGGGGTGGAGATGGGCTACGACACCTACATCGTGCCCTTTGGCCTGGATACCATCTCCACCGTCTATCCCATGGGCTTTGCCACCCGTTCGGCGCTGACCTTCGGCGGCATGAAGGGGGGACAGGCCCGCGAAATCCTGCTCTACAACAAATACCGCGTTTTCGCTTTTGCCCTGGCCCTGGGCGAGGTGGACGACCTGAAGTATGCCACAGCGGCGGGCGCCATCACCTATGGCTTCCCCGCCCTGGCCGACACGGTCATCCCCGAAATCCGGCCCACCGGCATCACCCAGTATGAGCATGTGATCTCCATGCCCTGGGATGATATCGAGGGGGCAGATGATGCCGAGAAGGCCGCCCGCTTTGTGCAGAAAGCGATTGAGGTGCGCGGCGTCAAGATCAAGGTCACCGAGGTGCCTATCCCGGTGCCCTACGGCTCCGCCTTTGAGGGGGAGCGGGTGCGCAAGGAGGAGATGCGCGTCGAATTTGGCGGCAAATATTCCCGTGCCTTCGAATACCTGCGCATGGTGGACCTGGACCAGATCGAAGACCACAAGATCGAAGTCATCGGCCCTGGCTTTGAGGAGGTCAAAGTGGGCGGGGCCATGGACCTGGGCATCCTGGTTGAGGTGGCCGGGCGCAAGATGCAGGAGGACTTTGAGCCGGTGTTGGAGCGCCAGATCCACTACTTTATCAACGGCGCCAGCGGCATCCAGCACATCGGCCAGCGCGACATCGCCTGGATCCGCATCAGCAAGACCGCCGCCGACAAGGGCTTCAATCTGAAGCACTTTGGCGAAATCCTGTACGCCCGCTTCCACAGCGACTTTGGAGCCATTGTGGACAAGGTGCAGGTCAAGATCATCACCGACCCGGCCCTGCACGCCGAGTGGCTGGAAAAAGCCCGTGTGGCCTACGACTACCGCAACAAGCGCCTGGCAGAAATGACCGACGAGGCGGTAGATGAGTTCTACTCCTGTACGCTGTGCCTGCCGGCAGGCGAACAGATCATCCTGGCCGATGGATCGTTCATGCCGGTGGAACGGTTAGTAGACAGGGTGGTTGAAGAACAGGACCTGGAGGTCTTGTCGTTTAATAGCCATGGTCTGACGATCCGGCCTGTCGGAGAGCTGTTTATTAACCCCTCCCCCGCCCGATTGGTCAAGATCACCCTCTCCAACGGCAACAGCCTGACCCTGACGGCCAACCACAAGCTGCTGGTAGACACGCCAGCGGGTCTGGAGTGGGTGCCGGCAGGAGAAATTAAGGCCGGCGACTACCTGGTGGATGGTCAACCAGGTCTGCTTGCCGCCCCCCCCTCACAGACCAACCTCTACATCATTGACTACCTGCCCGACGACTATAAGGTATCGGACGACTCCTTTATCCTGAACTATCTGAAACCGGCAGTTCTGAGCCACTACGGTTCCTATAAAACAGCCTCCGAGGCCCTGGCTATCCCCTATCAACGCCTCTACAGTGCCATGTATGAAAAGGAGTTCCCTCGACAGCGCCTTACTCTGGGCGAGGTGAAGCGGATCGCCGCCGCAGCGGGCTTGTCCTGGGATGAGATCAAGACCCAGATTCACATCTTCCAGGCCGGCTGTGAACTGAAAAAAGTGCAACTGGATGAAGAAGTGATCTATCTGGCCGGGTTGATCGCCTCCGACGGCAGCGTGACCTGGAGAGGCCAAGAGGGTCAGAGCGGAGTGTATGTCCACTTTACCAACACCGAGCCGGCCTTGATCACCCGCTTTGGTGAGATCGTCAAGACCCTCTTTGGTCAGGAACCGGCGACCTATCCCTTCCAACCAGGTGTGGCCGTCTCTGGCGAGCTGAAGGTTGTGGGCAAGAAACCGGGCCAGGTCTCCTACGTGTACAACACCTTGTTAGGGCATTTAATGGCCGGGTTGGGTATCGGCCGGCCGGATCAGAAAGAGAAATGGACTGGCGAAGTGATCTCGACGATGCCTCCCACGTTGGTGGCTGCCTTTCTAAGGGGGTTGTTCGACGGTGACGGCCACGTGGCAGGCAACCGGGCTTTTATCTCCACCGGAACCTATCGAGAGGCCCAACACCTCCATCTGCTCTTTAAGAAGTTAGGCATTGCTTCCTATATCAGCCAGACTGCGCGGGGCTACCAGGTTGGGACCCGGGCGAATCAGGATCTGGCCCGCTTTCGGGAACAGATCGGTTCCGAGCACCCGGCGAAGCGGGCCCGGTTGGAGAAGATCGGGCTGCGGTCCGATCCGCAACACACGGTCAGAACCGATGTGGTCCCCCTGGTATGTGGCCGGTACCTCCAGGCTTTACTGGATGAGTACAAAGGTCAGCTTCCGATCACCCAACTGCCGGTTGACTATAAGACGATCAAAGCCTGGACCGGCGGCCGGTGTCGCGCCTCAAAAGCCAAACTCAGCACCCTGCTGGAGGGCCTGACTCCCGTTGTACCGGCCAGCCATCCCATTTACCAGGACCTGCTGGCCTGGAGCCGGTCTAATGTGCGCTTTGAGCAGGTGAAGCAAGTAGAACGAATAGCCAGCACCAACGGCAAGGTTTACAACTTTAGCGTCGAGGAGACGCATAACTACCTGGCCAATGGGGTAGTGGTCAAGAACTGTCAATCTTTTGCCCCCAACCATGTCTGCGTGGTCAGTCCGGAGCGGCTGGGGCTGTGCGGCGCCTACAACTGGCTGGACTGCAAGGCCAGCTACCAGATCAACCCCACCGGACCCAACCAGCCGATCCCCAAGGGGCGGGCCATTGACCCGTGGCGAGGTGTCTTTGAGAATGTCAACGCCTTTGTCCAGCAGGCCTCTCACGGTTCGGTGGAGAGCGTCACCATGTACTCGATCATGGAGACGCCCATGACCTCCTGCGGCTGCTTCGAGTGCATCATGATGATCCTGCCGCTGTGCAACGGCTTCATGGTCGTCAGCCGCGAGGACCCCAGCATGACCCCTGCCGGCATGACCTTCAGCACCCTGGCCGGTATGGCCGGCGGCGGCCTGCAGACGCCCGGCGTGATGGGCCACGGCAAATATTTTATCGTCAGCAAAAAGTTCATCCGTGCCGATGGCGGCCTGAAGCGCATCGTCTGGATGTCCAGCTTCCTGAAAGAGACGATGGCCGAAGAGCTGAGAGAGGCCGCCATCCGCGAAGGGGACCCCGACCTGATTGACAAGATCGCCGACGAACGGGTGGCCACGACCGAGGAAGAGGTGTTGGCCTACCTGGAGCAAACCGGGCACCCGGCCCTGACGATGGAACCGTTAATGTAAGAGAACCAGGGATCAGGGGATCGGGCGATCCCCTGATCCCCTTTTCCCCAGCGATTATTGAGAGAGGAGATAAGGAAGGGGTTTTGCAGCGGGCGGCTTCGCCGCTCGCCGCAAAACCCCTCCTCCCACCCCCTCTCCTCGCCCGCCGCCGCAGGCGAGCGGGAGAGGGAAGGGAGCAGAGGGAGGGGTGAGAGCAGGCAGAATTTTAACGCCCGTCAAAAGTGTAAACCAATTTCCCAGAAAATTAAACCATCCCGCTCAAACAGCGATAAAAGCAGCAAGGGATGCTCCCTTGCTGCTGATTGTGTAGAGGTTGAACTTTTGTAACTGCCCACCCTCCCGCAGGTTGGGGCGCAATCTCCGTATTGAAGTGCGCCACCACTTTCTAACCCACGGGAGGGTAGCGGGTAGGTAGTTACGAACTTTTATAGGGAGGAGAATCTATGCCAGTCACAGTCGAAATTCCAAAAGAAAAATGGACCGGCAGCATCCGGCAGGTAACCCTGGGGGCCACCGCGGCCCAAGGCGGCACCCGGAGCAAAACGGTCACCGTCGGCGGAGAGACGACGTTGCCTTTCCTGTTCTTCGAGGGCGACATCCCCAACCCACCGGTCGTCGCCGTCGAGATCCAGGACAGCTACCCGGCCGACTGGTCACCGGTGCTGCTGAAAGCCTGGGGAGACACCCTCCAGGACCCGGCAGCCTGGGCCCGGAAGGCCGAAGAGCTGGGAGCCGGGCTGATCATGCTCCGTTTGCGGGGCACCAACGCCGATGGTCAGCTCACCACCGCCGCGCAGGCCGCCGCCACGGTCAGGGCGGTGCTGGGCGCCACCGGCCTGCCGTTGATCGTCCGCGGGCCGGGCCAGGCTGAGCGGGACAATGAGCTGCTGGTGGCCGTGGCCGAGGCCACAGCTGGCGAACGGCTGGCTCTGGGCCTGTGCGAGGACAAGAACTACCGGACCATCGTCGCCGCGGCGTTGGCCCACGGCCATCTGGTCATCGCCAGCAGCCCGATTGATGTCAACCTGGCCAAGCAACTCAACATCCTGATCAACGACATGCGCCTGCCCCTGGATCGGGTGCTGATGGACCCCACTACCGGGGCACTGGGTTACGGCCTGGAGTACACCTACTCGGTGATGGAGCGCCTGCGCCTGGCCGCCCTGACCGGCGATAGCATGACCCAACAGCCGATGATCTGCTTTGTCGGCGAGGAAAGCTGGCGGCAGAAGGAATCCCGCGCCGCCGAAGGGGTCCCTGCCCAATGGGGCGACATCGAAAAGCGGGCCATCACCTGGGAAACGGTGACGGCGACGGCCCTCCTGGAATCGGGCGCAGACATTGTGGTATTACGCCATCCCGCCACGGTCGGCATCATCCGCGACACCATCACCCGACTGATGGCCCACTAGTCGCAACTGAATGAGGAGAGGAGCAAAATGGCACTTTCAGGGCTTGAAATCTACAAGTTGCTGCCAAAAACCAATTGCAAAGAGTGCGGCTTCCCGACCTGCCTGGCCTTCGCCATGAAACTGGCCCAAAAGCAGGCCGAGTTGGATACCTGCCCCCATGTGTCGGCGGAAGCCAAAGAGGCGCTCTCGGCTGCATCGGCACCGCCCATCCGCCTGATCAAGCTGGGCAGCGGCGAGCGGGAGTTCCAGGTGGGCAACGAGACGGTCATGTTCCGCCACGAAAAGACCTTTTTCAATAAACCGGGGCTGGCTTTGCGGATCAAGGACACCGAAGCAGCCGACGTGATCGCCGCCAAGGCCGAGACGGTGAACGCCTACAGCGTTGAGCGGGTGGGCATGCAGATGACTTTGAACGCGGTGGCCATTGAGAACGCTTCGGGAGATGTCACCACCTTTGCCAATACCGTAGCGGCGGTGCGGGCCAGAACCAATCTGCCCTTCGTGCTGATCTCCCCCAATGCCGAGGCTCTCAAGGCCGCCCTGGCCAGAGAAGGGGGTCACAAGCCCCTTCTGTATGCCGCCACAGCCGAGAACTGGCAGGAGATGGCCGCCCTGGCCAAGGGCGGCGGCGTGTCGCTTGCTGTGCGCAGCCGGGATGGCCTGGATGAGCTGGCCGACCTGACCAAAAAGCTGGGCGAGGCTGGCGTGGCCGACCTGGTGCTCGACCCCGGCAGCCGCGACCTGAGCGGTTCGCTGGCCCAACTGACTCAGCTCCGCCGCCTGGCGTTGAAGAAAAACTTTCGTCCCCTGGGCTTCCCCATCATCACCTTCCCCGGCGAAGTGGCCGACACACCCGAAGGGGAAGTGGTCGCCGCAGCCCAGTATATCGCCAAATATGCCGGCATTGTGGTCCTGGACCACTTTGACCCGGCGGTGGCCTACCCGCTGCTCACCCTGCGGCTAAACATCTACACCGACCCGCAGAAACCGATCTCGGTCGATCCGGGCATCTACGAGTTCAACCACCCGACAGCCGAGGCGCCGCTGTTGACCACCACCAACTTCTCTCTGACCTACTTTAGCGTGGCCGGCGAGCTGGATAGCTCCGGCTTGCCTGCCTGGCTGCTGATCTGCGATGCCGAGGGGATGAGCGTCTTGACCTCCTGGGCAGCGGGCAAGTTCGACGCCGCAACCATCGCCAAGGCGGTCAAAACGACCGGCATCGCCGACAGGCTGAGCCACAGAAAGATCACCATCCCCGGCCTGGTGGCAGTCCTGTCCGGCGATCTGGAAGAGGAGTTGCCCGGCTGGGAGATCCGGGTCGGCCCGCGCGAAGCGGTAGACATCCCGGCCTATCTCAAGACGTGGAGCTGAATCCAATACCCAATACCCAATACCCAATACCCAATACCCAATATCCAATATCTATTATCCAAATCCATTCAATATTAGATATTGGATATTGGATATTTCTGATAGGTCATGGCAGAAACGGTCGAACGGCGCAACAAGAAAGCCATCGTTGTCTTTAAACCTTCCGGCCAGGTGGTTGAGGTCGAGATCGGCACACTGCTGTCGGACGCAGCCGTGCAGGCCGGGGTGACGCTGAACCTGCCCTGTGGTGGGCAGGGACGCTGTGGCCGTTGTCGGGTCAAAGTGGAGCATGGCGTGGTCAGCCACCGCAGCAGCGTGCGCCTGACCGACGCGGAAATGGCAGAGGGCTGGGCACTGGGTTGCCAGACGGTGATCAAAGGGGATGCCGTCGTGCTGGTGCCGGAGCAGGAGAAGGTTGGGGTCGAGGCTATCCCCAAGGCTGTGGGGGCCGAGCGGATCGCCCTGGCTGCCGAATTTAGCGGCCAGCCGGACCCCAGCGTGCGCCGGGTGCACCTGGTCATCGAACCCCCCAGCCTGCAGGACCAGACCACCGACTGGGACCGGCTGCTGCGGGCGTTGTCGCTCCAGCATGGCATCCAGCAGGTGACAGCCAGCCTGCCCATGCTCCGCACGCTGGCCCGCGATCTGCGCGACGCCGAGTGGAATGTGACTGCCGTGCTGGAAATGGGGGACCCGGTGATCGATCCCTGTGTCCGGCCACGGCTGATTGACCTGTTGCCCGGTGACCAGACCGACCGCTGCTACGGCGTGGCGATAGACATCGGCACAACCTCCAACGTCATTTACCTGGTGGACCTGCTCCGTGGCAAGGTGATTGACCGCGCCTCAGCCTATAACGCCCAGATCCAGGCCGGCGAAGACATCATCTCGCGCATCGTCTTTGCGCAGAAACGGGATGGGTTGCAACGCCTGCAAAAGCTGGTGCTCAAGACGCTCAACGGCCTGCTGGATGAACTGACCGAACGGAATCAGATCCCGCCCCGCCAGATCAGCAAGGCGGTGGTCGCCGGCAATACAACCATGATCCAGCTTTTCCTGGAACTGGACCCCCGCTATATCCGCGAGATGCCGTTCATCCCGACCATCAGCCAGCCCTTGCCGATCACCGCCGAGGAGATCGGCCTGAACATCAACCCTCAGGCCACCGTAGACTGCCTGCCGGGGGTTGGCGCCTATGTCGGGGCCGACATCACCGCCGGGGTGCTTGCGTCGGGCCTGTATGACACCGAGGCGCTGACGTTGTTCATAGATGTCGGCACCAACGGGGAGATCGTGCTGGGCAACCGCGACTGGCTGATCACCTGCGCCTGCTCGGCCGGACCGGCTTTCGAGGGCAGTGGCGTGCGCCACGGCATGCGGGCCACCGCCGGGGCTATCGAGGAGGTGTGGATCGATCCCCGCACCTACGAGCCCACCGTCCAGACCATCGGCGGCCTGCCGGCGCGAGGCATCTGTGGTTCGGGCATGATCGGCCTGCTGGCCGAGATGTTCATCACCGGGGTGATAGACAAAGGGGGCAAGATCCAACGCGACCTGCCCACGCCCCGCGTGCGGGTGGGCGACCACGGCGGGGAATATGTGGTGGTGTGGGCCAACCAGTCGGGCACCGGCACCGACATCGTCCTTGACGAAGTGGACATCCAGAACCTGCTGCGCACCAAAGGGGCGATCTATGCCGGCTTCTCGGTGCTGGTCCGCAGCGTGGGCCTGGAACTGGCCGATGTGGAGCAGGTGCTCATCGCCGGGGCATTCGGGCAATACATCAACATCGAAAAAGCGATCCAGATCGGCCTGCTGCCTGATATGCCCTGGGACCGCTTTCGGTACCTGGGCAACACCTCGGCTCTGGGAGCTTTTTACTCTCTGGTCTCCCGCCCCATGCGCCGCCAGGTCATCCAGACCGCCAGAAAAATGACCTATCTGGAGTTATCGGCTGACAACAGCTTCTACGATCAATTCATGTCGGCCCTGTTCCTGCCGCACACCGACATCAGCGCCTTTCCCTCTGTCATGCGGCTGCTGGAAGGGAAAGGAGGGTAAGAGCCGATCAGTGACAGGCACAAACAAGGAGGAAAGAAATGTATATTATCGGTGAAAACATTCAAATTCTGTCGCCCCGGATCAAGGCGGCTATCGCCGACCGGGACCCGACTTATATCCGTGAACTGGCCCGCAAGCAGGTGGAGCATGGGGCCAATATGCTCGACCTGAATATCGGGCCACGCAAAAAGGATGGCGTCGAGGTCATGCAGTGGATCATAGACGAGGTGTACGATGAGGTCGGTCCGGTGCCTCTGTCGCTGGACACGACCAATGCCGCAGCCATCGAGGCCGGCCTGAAAAAGTGCCGGGAACTGGGCATCACGGCCATGATCAACTCCACCTCCGCCGATCCAGATCGCCTGAACGTGACCATGCCCATGGCCGCCCGGTATGGCAGCAAGATCATCGCCCTGGCTATGGACAAAAACATCCCGGCCACAGCCGATGGCCGCGTGGCCCTGGCCATGGAGGTCCTCATCCCCAAAGCCCAGGAGTTGGGCATCCCGATGCACGATATCTACCTGGACCCGCTGGTGTTGACGGTCAACGGCTGCCAGGAGCACGGCCCGGAGACCCTGAACGCCATCCGTTCTTTCAAAATGCTGTGGGACCCGCCGCCCATGACCGTGGTGGGCCTGTCCAACGTCTCCAACAGTGTGCCCCACGAGGGACGCAGCCTGCTGAACCGCACCTACCTGGTCATGCTCATGGCCGCCGGCCTGGATGCAGCCATCGCCGACCCGCTGGATACCGTCCAGAACGAGGTGATCCGCATCGTCGAGCAGCGAGATGACAGCACGGCCGTCGGCCGGGCCTATCTGGCCCTGTACGATGCCGTGGCCAGCATGGAAGAGTTCACACCCGACCACGTGGATATGAGCGACCCAGACCAGGTAGCCATCTATAAAACGGTGCGCATCCTGGAAAACAAAGTCATCTATGCTCACGGCTATCTGACCACCTGACCTGAACAACCGTCGTGACGTTTCTGTGACGCCTGGTGGGTATAATTAGCTCGACAATGCCTCACCCCTACCCCCTGGCCCCCTTCCGGGTTGGGGGATGGGGTGAGGTCTGTCCTGGCCCTAATTTATGTTGATTTAACATGTGGTGACGCTATTTGACAAAAGGGGGTGATCGGTATAAGATTCCTGTTGTCTGTTTGAAACTGTGTGCAGAGATTTAAAAAATGGAGAGAACATGAAATTTGCGAAATGTCTATTGATTTTTGCCATCCTGGCAGCAATGGTGCTGCCCATAGCCGCCTGTGGCGGAGAGAAAGAAGCCGGGCCATCGCCGACTCAGGCAGCGCAGGCGCCGACCAACACCGTGCCTCCGGCCCCCACAAACACCCCACTCCCCAAGCCGACCGACACCCCAC
>Ga0209101_1002242_pt1 | contig 12943 bp, 15 predicted proteins | sample ConPoolayeCmetaG_FD_185481 | JGI IMG/M metagenome (GOLD analysis project Ga0209101, IMG submission 185481) | Hot spring microbial mat communities from California, USA to study Microbial Dark Matter (Phase II) - Cone Pool mat layer C metaG... ... | reverse complement strand
ATATGGAGCATCTCACGCTCACTTTAAAAACCCTTACTCCGCTATGGACCGGCGGCGTGGATGGAACCTGCGACCGCCTGCACGAGACGGGGCTCATCGGCTCGCTGCGCTGGTGGTACGAGGCCATCGTGCGCGGGCTGGGTGGGTATGCGTGTGACCCAACGGAGCACAGTTGCACCTTTGACGAAGAAAAGTATCGCAAGTCAAAGGCCAGCGATGAGCGTCAGCGGTTGCGGGATGCGGGGGTCTGTGACGCTTGTCAGTTGTTCGGCTGTACGGGATGGGCGCGGCGATTTCGGCTTAAGGTAATTGCTCAGGACAGACCGGCATGGGAGGACAACCGCAGCCTGAACGTGAAGCCTTATGGGCGCACTCGCGGATGGTATCTTTATCCGGGGCGTGTCGGTACGGTGACTCTTGTACTGACCGGGGAGGAACAGGCACTCTCTCAATTGCTGGCTCTGTTTCGTTTCCTGGAAGCATGGGGCAGCCTGGGACCGCGACCCCAACTGGGATACGGGATATTTCATATCATTGAGGTAAAAAACGAAGCGCCTTCACCTTTCTCGTGGTCTCCGTTGGGGGATGCACCTGTTGGTGGTCTGCCTGATTTGCGCGCTTTCACATTTTTTAAATTCCGTTTTATCCCTGGTGATAAGGACTGGTGGACCCAGGTCTCGGGATTACGTCCACTGCGCGGAAGGCCAGAATGGTCTATTTTACAACGTATAGCAACGGAGGGTATGGTACCGGTAATGCCAGCGCTTAAGAGCTATCTGCGTTTTGACCAGCAATGGTCCACGGTAGAATTGCCTCACTGGCTCTTTGGCACGTTGCGCAAAGATGAGCGCGTGCGCAGCAGGGTGGCCCTCAGTTGGGCTTATCGGCTACCTGATAAAGGGGAGTGGGAAGTGCGGGGCTGGGTCCATCTGCCCGACAATTCACGCGGCCGGGCCTTCCGCCCTGAGGTGGTTCGCGTGTTGAATATGGTGCTACTCAATCCCAGACAATGGCAAAGCGCCATGGGACTGTCAGCGCCTTTCCGCAGCGCTATGGTGACTTATGCCCCCTCACCGACGCCCTGGCAGCGGGTCGGCCAGGCAGCCATTGCTCACTTCTTGAACTCGTTTGCATCGGAGGCTATCTCATGATTGAGAGCATTCATTTTCGTGACTTTCGGGGCATTCAGAGAGGGGGCATAGAACGTTTCCGCCAAATCAACCTTCTGGTAGGGCCTAACAACTCCGGTAAATCTACCGTGCTTGAAGCCCTCTACCTGGGTGCCACGCTGAGCCGCCCGGCAACCTGTACGGTTCATTATCCATCCGGAGACGTGGACACCTATGATGTGATGGTATCGGTGCCCGACCTGCTGGGAGAATACCCCATAAAACGGTTGTGGGCCAAACACAATTACCCAGGATTGCTTCCCGGTCTGAATACGTGGCAGCATGGTCTTATTAAGGTGGTACTGCAAGATCCGGGAGTGCCAGTGGATGCGTTTGATTTATATCCTGGCGGGCAAGGCTTTGCGGAGGGAGAGGAACAGATCACCGCTTTGTTAGGGATTCCGGTTTCCCTCCAGGAAGAACAGGAACCTATCTGGCCCTTTGTATCTGCCCTTTGGGGAAGTAACCTTGAACCGTTTGAGAAGGGTCGTGTGGTATTCTGCTGGCAGCGGGAGTTGAGTTACTACTACCGGGGAAGCAGCGCCTGGCTCCTGCGGGGAACACCAGCCACGGTGGAACATGCGTTGTTCTTTGACGCTGAGTCTATGCGGCAGCATATACCGTTGGGATTTTATCAGCGCATGTTGGGAACCGTGCCAGGTTGGACTCAGCGCATTGCCCAGGCCTTCGGCCGCGTTTTCAAGATAGATTGGCCTTTCGTCGTCCAGTTCACGCCGACAGGGGCAGACGGTCAGGGGATTCAGGGATGGATCGCTCCCGAAGATCGGCCGGCGCTTCCCATTGATGCCTTCGGGGATGGTGCGCGCAGCGCTTTTAAGTTGCTCACCTACCTCATTGCTTTAACCACTGTGGCCACATCGGATGCACCGGGTCTCCTGATCTGGGAGGAGCCTGAATTGTATCAACATCCCCAAACCCTGGCTCTTCTCTTGCAGGAAGTGGCCAATATCGTCCACCACAGACCGGTTCAGGTCTTTATCTCCACCCACAGCCTGGAGGTCGTTGCCCAGATAACAGCGATGTTGCAAGGCGAACAGCTTAGGGCAGAGGATGTGATGTTGTTCCGACTTGACTTGAAAGATGGGAAACTGATCTCTTCCTGGTTTGATAAAGAGAACCTGGTCGCGTGGCTGGAGTCCGGTTGGGACCCGCGGACGTTCCAGGAGTTTGTTTCGCCCGTCCAATTCCGTCTGCGCCAGGAGGAAGTATGAGCATCTATGTGTTCCCCAAAGGGGAGACAGAGGCACGAGTGCTTAGAGCCTATCCGAAAAACCGTACAAGCGGCATCCCTATGCCGCTTATACCGACGCATAGGGATGCGTCGGTTACGTTTTTGGGATAGGCACTTAAAGCGATAAAAGGGCAGATCCAACTTGGAATGGAGATCGGCGAAGGTCGGGGCAAACACCAGATCCACCGAGATCTGGTCACGAAATTGGGGCCCAAACTCGCAAGAGGCGATTCCATTCGTTGCCTGGTGCTGCGCGATCTGGATGAGGGCGAAACGGTCGCCGGCATTGTGCAGAGCGTCAAGAATGCAGTGAACCAAATGTTACAGGAACGAGTGCCAAAAACATCATCCGTAAAGCTTTCACCGCTCCCGGATTTCCCATCCGTTTATGTGCTGAAGATCTCCCGGCCGGACTTCCGTCTGGCGCTACATATCGCTACTTATCGCTGGCGCGAGGAGTTTGTCAAGGCCACCATTGATGACTATGTGTTGTTGTTGGTCGTCCAACCGACCATCGCCCACGCGCTGATCGCCGAAAAAGAGTGGCAGGTCACTGCCGATGACGTACTGCGCAAGGTCACGGCCGAGATCCCTGACCTTCTGACTGCGAACGGCATCCGTTTGCAGGAGGCCAAAGATTACGTCAGGCTGTACGCTGCAGTGATCCAGGAGCACACCTCACCGCCCGTCTTTGCCCAGAGGGCGTTGGCGCACGCCAGCGAAGGCGATTTGCAGAGAGTGTTCGCCCCATTACTGGCAGCCATTGACTTTTTGAGGAGTTGAGCAATGCAACGGGAACTCTTTGCACGCTCCAGTCCCACAAACGCACGATCTGGCCCGCGTTTTGCTGGAACTCATCGCCCGTCAACCGATTCCCTCTCGCTGGCAGAAGGACGTGCAACAGTTAGCTGAAGACTCTGCCCTGGCGCGCGCCCTGAACCTGCTCGCCGACCTGGCCTTCTACACCGGCGTTGGGCGCAAGACGACGCAGGGAATGGGCATGACCCGAAGGATTGAATTTTCAGCGAAGGAGTGAATATATGGAGCATCTCACGATCACCTTAAAAACCCTTACTCCGCTATGGACTGGCGGCGTGGATGGAACCTGCGACCGCCTGCACGAGACCGGGCTGATTGGCTCGCTGCGCTGGTGGTATGAGGCCCTGGTGCGCGGGCTGGGAGGATATGCGTGCGATCCGACGAGTGAAGAGCGCTGTCCTGATGAGAATGGGAGGCGTTGTGTTGCTTGCGAATTGTTCGGCTGCACCGGCTGGGCACGCAAGTTTCGGCTACGTGTGCTGGATGAGCAAGGTCGGGTAGTGCAAAACGCATTATCCGCAAACCAAACCGTTCAATTGCAATTTCTTGAACTGCGCCCGATGAGCAATGAAGAAAGATGGCTACTCGTAAAAGCGATAGAAATTGCAAGCAACTATGGCGCACTTGGAGGAAAAACCACACTCAAACCCCAGAAAGGGAAGATAGGGGAAGACTTTGGAATTGTTCAATTGGTTTCGACTCCGTCGCCGCTCAAGCCAGATATTGCACATTTTCTCAAAAGATTCCGGCAAGTAAGACCTAAAGACGTCGCTGATTTGCGCTGGTTCTTTTTTGTCAAAGGCGCATTTCTGTGGCGCAGGCAAATGAATGCCCTGATGGGGCTTTCGAACAATGGGCAAAGTGTCATCGGGAACGAACTCTATCAGCAATTCTTGCGCGGCAGGCGGGGAGACGCTACACACGACGCCATTAGCAAGAAACTCTTTGCCTTCCGCGCCGATGGCGGACGCATTTGGGGCTACGCCAAAGACGTCCAGATGCGTGATACGATTATAGAAGAAATCGAACAAATACTCGGAGATGGAAATTACACCGTCAAAACTGGCGAGGAGGTGCTGCATGAGTTATGACCTGTACATAGAAAAGCCCCAAGGCGATGTCGTCACACAGTTGCGTTTGCTGGTCACAAACGGTGCGCCGCTGCCCGATTACCTCTTGTTGACACACGGGCAATTTGACAGAAAAACAAAACGACTTACACACGGCGCATTCAACCCGTATATCGCTGAAGAATTGAGGCGTCTTGAATCGCTCGGTCTCAAACAACCATCTGTTACGAATCTGGCCGCCTTCCCTCCCGGCTCCTGGTTCCTGCAGTTCACCTTCACCCTCGCCAAGCCCTGGATCAGCAAAGACGATGACCCCTTCTACGTTGCCGAGAGCGTCAACCCGGTGCGCAAGGACAAGGTCTTCAAAGTCCCGATGATGTCGGCGGCGAGCTGGAAAGGGCTGTTGCGGTGGACTGCCATGCACATTCGCCTGGCAAAGGGTGCCATTGCGAGCCCTAAGAAATTCGCCGAGGAACGTTTCGTCCAGACCCTGCTCTTTGGCGATGAGAAAGGCGAAGAACCCAGTGGAACGAAAGATTTTGCTGCCTACCTTGACGCGCTCAACCCCCAAGCCCGTCAGGAATACGAGCGTCTCTTACGCGCCTATTACGACCTCAAGACGGATGATCCATTGCCCCACCACAGCGGTCGGTTGATGTTCTACCCAACGTTCTTCGATCTGATTGACGTGGAAGTCATCAACCCGCATTCGCGTGAGACCAGGGCCGGCACACACCCGATCTATCTGGAATGTGTCCCCGCCGGCGCGCGTGGCACCTTCTCTCTCCTCTACGTCCCCTTTGACCTGGTTGGTCAGGGTCAAGAGACAATGGCGGATGAGGCTGGAAAACATTTGCGTTACCTTGCGCCGATCATCAAAAACCTGTTCCTCATCTACGGCTTCTCTGCCAAGCGCACCAGTGGGTTCGGGGTGGCGAAGGATGAAATCGTCGGGTTGGTCAAGACCAGAGCGGGTGAGAAAAAACTTACCTCTTTGAGCCAACTGGTGCAGGAGTTAAAAAATGTCTCCTTCGACTGAGACCCTGTCTGCCGCCCTGTCTCCTGTGATTGAAGCTCTGCGCACCGGGCTGGGCGATAGCCTGGTTGCGGTAGTGCTTTTCGGTTCCCGGGCATGGGGAGCGGCAGGTCCTGATAGCGATTGGGACTTGCTGGTGATTGCCGAGGGCTTGCCTGATTCGCCCTGGCAGCGCCAGAAACAGATGCTTGCCCTGCTTCCTCAGGAGTGGCAGCATCAGGTCAATGTCCTAGCCTATACGTCCGCCGAATGGTTTGCTCGGGTGACACCCCTCGCTTTGGACATCGCCCTGGATGGGATTGTGCTTTATGATAGCACCCGCACCCTGTTCTCTGCTCGTCTCTCTGCCCTGCGCAGGCAGCTATCGGACTTGGGACTGGAACGCCAGGCGATTGGAGAGGACGAATGGGTCTGGCTCTGGCGGGGCGATCCGCAACGTCACTGGAAACTGGAGTGGGTGCGATGAAAGAGAACGGTAACGATTCAGCCCTGGTGCGATGCCCCGTCTCTTCCGTCATTGCGAGCGGAGCGAAGCAATCTCCTCGCGTGTTCAAAGGCCAGCCCGGAGATTGCTTCGTCGCTGCGCTCCTCGCAATGACCTGTGTAGCGATATGGCTGAAAGTTACCTCATTCAGGAGGCGACCCATGAGGATTGACCTCAAAGTACTGGCCGATAACCGTGACGGCCTCCTCTCGGCAGGTACAGCGGTAGGATTGCGGTTGGGGAGAGATGTATGACCACCAACGACAAGATAGCGCAGCGACAGGCGCTTTTAGAAGCAGAATTGACCCGTTATGTGAAACTGTTGCGGGAGCAGTACCACCCCGAACGTATCCTCATCTTCGGTTCGCTGGCCTTGGATCAGGTGAAGGAGTGGTCCGACATTGACCTGGTGATCATCAAAGAGAGCAGGCAAAGTTTCCTTGAGCGCATACGGGAAGTGATGAAGCTTTTGAAACCCCGTGTGGGAGTGGATATTCTCGTCTATACCCCCGAAGAGTTTGATCAGTTGAGTCGGGAACGCCTGTTCATGCGTGAGGAAATTATCGCGAAAGGAAAGGTGCTCTATGAAAGAGAGTAAACGCTGGCTGCTTTTTGCCCATCAAGACCCGCGCATGGCCGAACTGGCAGTGACTGAAGGATTGTACAACCAGGTCTGTTTCCATTCCCAGCAGTGCGCCGAGAAAGCAGTCAAAGGGCTGTTGGCACATCAAGGGAAATTACCGCCGCGCACCATCGGCTTGCAGACTTGTTGGGGCTCCTCGATCCAGATCCATTTGGAGAAGAGAAGTTCGAGGTACAGCTGCTTGACCGCTTTTACATTCCCACCCATTATCCAGATGCACTACCTGGCTCGTTGCCCGAAGGGCTACCGGATGCTCAAGAGGCTCAAGAGGCCCTGACCACAGCCAAGAACATCTTAGCTCGGGTCGAGCAACTCATTCAGGAGGTGACCCTATGACGGTTGATCTCAAAGTATTGGCTGCTCACCGCGACGCCCTGCTCCTGGCGGAAGCTATTGGTTGGTTACACGATTATCGTAAATGCTCCGAAGAACACTTGCAAACACAAGCACCAGGGAGCAAAACTCAGGCATTGCCTCGCACCGAATTGTCAAATCGGCAATCGGGCTTACAGAATATTTCTCTTGCGCTGCCGACTGTTCAATCATCTTCACGGACAGTCACAGATTTGCTTAATGATAGGACTTGGAATCAGGATACGCTGGGACAGTTTCTCTCGCGCTGTCATAACACAGCCCACTTTGACAAACAAGAACCTGTGGGGGGCGAGCAAAACTATCCTGGCACTCAAATCAGTTCCCCCTTTGGATTCGAGAAATCTGTCGGAACAACTCTCACAGCCAGATTGTGGGGCTTGACTTGGAGTGCATTAGCCACTTTGGCGTCAGATAGACAAGACTTGAGAGAAAAAATCAGCATCTTATTTGCCCAAGCGGTTGCTGACAGCCGCCGCCCTATCAACGAGGTGGATTTGTGGAGTTGGGGTTCCCTTGTGGGGGCGCTTTACAAATCCGCGCTGGCTGGCTCGTTGTTGACGGGAATAGTACCCTCTGCTCAAGACTTGCGCTGGCGCTTGCTCAGCATTCGAGTTAATGGCCTGGAATATGTCTCTGATGTTGCCCGAGTGCCGGATTTGCTGGCCCGACAAAAGTTACTATCCGATGCCCTGGATCAAGTGCGCACGTTGCTTGAAGTGGAATATCCCCTTGGAAGCGAGGTTTATCGCGATCAAGACGGTAGTATCTTCATCGTACCCGATGTGTCCAATTTGCTCAGAATCTCCGATAACCAGGGAACGACACTGGAAGCACAAATCATACAAACCTTTACAAGAAATATCGAGGGTGATCTTTTGCCATTAGCGACTTTGGAGCAGGCTTCCTGGTGGGGACAAGATCCAAATTGGTCGAGAAACGCGACAACGACTAACGACAAACTACCCGATGTCAAGGGTATGTTGACCAAGCCTGTTACCACTCAGGCAGATGTTCAGAGCATCGAAGCCTTGTGGCAAGGCCAATCTGGCAAATGGGAACTCTGCCCGGTCTGCCGCCTGCGCCCCAAGCACGAAGATGATGAAGTGTGCCAGACCTGTGAGGACCGCCGTATCAAGCGCATCCAAGACTGGCTTGAGCATCTCGATCAAACCATCTGGCTTGACGAAGTGGCCGATACAAACGGTCGTCTGGCCCTGATCGTGGGTGATTTCGGGTTGGATGACTGGCTCTCTGGTAAACTGGTGCAGACCATGCTGGTCAAGGCCGATCCGACAACGAACACTTTTACCCCCAAGAATCCCTCCCCCGCCCGCCTGCGCCGCATTTGGGAGACCACTCAGCGCTTTTGGGAAACAGTTTTTGAAGAAGAACGGGTGAAGAACCATGTTCCCCCAGTGCCATCTCGCCTTATCATTGTTCCCAAAAACGCTCGGAACTCGCTGAAGCCTCACCACACATACGATCTCATCGTGAATGAGCGTCGGCTAAGTGCGGTATGGGATGGAAAACGCCTGATCACTTGTGATAACCTGGATTACTTCAAGAAACTTACAGATCAGGATTTGCACCAAGCGCTTACTTCGGGATCATCGTTTGATCTCTATACCCCGGCTGGCTACGGCCAACGAAGCCAAAAGATCACTTCTATTGTGGTGGGAAGATTGGAACTACTCGAAAAGCCTTATTTTCCTACCCTTATACTTCTTGCCGAACCCCGCACCTTCATGGCCCTTGTCCCCGCCGACAAGGCCCTGGAGGTGGTGCAGGCGATCAAAGAGAAGTACGAGCGCGAGATGAGCAAGGTGCGCAACCGCCTGCCGCTCACGCTGGGGGTGGTGTATTTCGGTCGGCGCACCCCGCTCGCCGCCGCACTGGACGCCGGCCGCCGGATGATCCATCAGCCGGTCCGCACAGTACGGGCCGAGGTCAATGAATTGGACCCGGCCGTCGTCACGACATGGCCGGTGGCGCGTAAGGTTACTCTCCGCATAGGCGAACGGAAGATCGCCCTGACCGTTCCCACTGTGATGGGCGATGGTGAAACCCCGGACAACTGGTACCCCTACTGGCAGGTAAAAGGCCCCCCCACCGACCGCACCACCCGCTGGTTCAAGGGGCCGGATGGCAAGTACTGGGTGCACGTCTGCGAGTTGCAAGAAGGTGACCGGGTCGCCTTTACCCCCTCCACCTTTGACTACGAGTACCTGGACACCACCACTCGCCGCTTTGAGGTGATCTACAGGGACGACGGTCAGCGCCGCAGTCCGGAAAAACGCCAGCGCCCCTACCTGCTGGAGGAACTGGACGAGTTAGAACAGGCCTGGGAGAAAATTTCACGCCTCTCTAAATCGCAAATCTATGCCGTCATCTCGGCCATTGAGACAAAGCGAGAGGCATGGAGCAAACCACTCGGCGACAAAGCGCTGACCTTATCCCCAAACGATGCCTTTCGCCAGTTCGTGCGTGATACCCTGAAGGAAGCGGCTGTTTACAGCGATTCCATGGAACGTGCCGCGTTGAGCGGTATGCTGCGCGACGCGCTGGAAATTCACCTTGAAATTATGAAAGAAGAATCCAAATAGGAGGAACCAAAATGAGCAACGATTTGTACACCCAACGACGCTTTCTCCTGATGACCCTCGATCCTGTCCACATCGGCACGGGGGGCTATCGGCTGGGGCGCGTGGATCTGAGCATCGTCCGCGAGCCGGGCACCAACCTGCCCAAGATTCCGGGCACCTCTCTGGCCGGCGCCGCCCGCTCCTACGCCGCCATGCGCTACGGGAAGCCCCAATGCGCCGGTCAGGGCGGGAGCAGCCAGCCCCACTGCGGCCAGCCCACCTGCCCCATCTGCTACACCTTCGGCACCGTCCGCGGCACGGCAGGCGGCAGCGCCGGCACCGTCAGCCTCTCCGATGCTCGCCTGCTGCTCTTCCCCGTCCACTCCATGGCCGGCCCCGTCTGGGTCACCAGCCCCTCCACGCTGGCCGATTTCGGAATCGGAATCGTATGCCAGCGGGTGAGCGATGACAAAGCAAAATGGAGCGGCATTACGGAACAGACCCGCTTGAATCTGGGCTGGCTGATGCTGGAAAAAGAAGATGATTGGTCCGCGCCAGATTTGCCGGGGGTTCAACCAGAGGTCAAGAGTCGCATCGTGCTGGTCTCGGACAAACTCTTCTCCCAGATCGTCAACAGCAACCTGGAAGTACGTACCTCGGTCAGCATTGACCCCCAGACCGGCGCAGCCGCTGAAGGCGCCCTCTTCACCTACGAGGCCCTGCCCCGCGCCACCTGGCTCTGGATGGACGTGGTGGAGGATGATTATCAGCGCGACCCTGTCACACGGGAAAGCCGTTTCCCCATAACAGAACGCAAATGTAAGGCGGAGAGGCGAAAGAGGGACGATCGGGAAGAGGTCATCTACATTGACAACGCCGGCGAGGCGCTTGGGGAAACCTGGTCCCGCCCGCTGGACGTGGTGCGCGCCGGCCTGCAACTGGCCGAATACCTGGGCATCGGCGGCATGGGCACGCGCGGATTCGGGCGTATCCGATTGGTGACCGATTGGGAGGTGAAAGCATGAAAAACCTGGACACGGTGGCTGCCGAAACGGCACAACGGATCATCACTGATACTATGGAATTCAAGCCCAACGAAGTGGACAACCTGGCCACTAAAGCCCTGGGCGTGCTGCAAGAAAACGGCGTCTATGCTGCCACCCTCTTCCTCTACTCCCGCAGCAGTAAAGAGGCCGAGATCGCACCCTTCATCCGAAAGCAGTTACTGCTTCTGGTCGCGCAGGAAGTAGTGCATCAGAAAGCGCCGCAGGATCAGTCCCAGGACGCCCTCCGCTTTGTCACCGAGCACATCACTAACGATCTTGACACCCTCCTGCTCGTCAAGCAAGTCTGGGAGCAGACGCTCATCTACATCCGCTACGGCGCCAAAGCACGCTCGTAGGACAACTGCGAGCAGTTGTCCTACGAGTCTTGTTGTGTTAACGCGAGGTGACGATGACCTGGACCGCCTACAAAATCGTCTTTCGCCTGCTCTCGCCGATGCACATCGGCTGGATCAAACAGGGCAACGTGCAGCGCACCCGCCCCTACGTGACCGGCAAGGCCCTCTGGGGCGCCCTCACCGCCCGCCTGACCCGCGACTTCCCAAAACTCGGCGGCGACTACAAGCACGTCGGGGAGCGCGTCCGTCAAGAACTGGCCTTCAGTTACTTTTACCCGACCATTGGCGAGACCGTGAACCTCTGGCCCTGGGGTGAAAAAGCGGACGAATTCGCCTGGTGCTACCTGGGCTCCTACGCCAGCACCGCGCTGAACTACGGCCGCAACACCGCCGAGGAGGGCAGTCTCCACGAAACCGAGTTCATCGCCCCGACCACCCGCGACGGCCAGCCGGTATACCTGGTGGGCTACATCTTTGAGCGCCAGGGTTGTACCCTCCCCTGGCGGGAGGTCCTCTCCCGACTGCAACTCGGCGGCGAGCGCACCTACGGCTGGGGTCGGGTCCAGTGCCCGGCGGAGGAGCCCCTCCCGGTTTCTGCTGGCGAACCCCTCTTCGGCTTTTACGCCATGCAACTGGATCGCGATCGGCCAGTGTTGCGGGCCTCAAAAGACGTCCCCCTGCTGGCCCACGCCCTGGCGGCGGAGTTCCAGGGCCGCCGGCCGGTGTCCAATGTGCGCGGCCCCATAGAGCCGCTGCTGGGCCGGGAGACGGACCCACAGGGGCAATTTGGAGCCAGTCTCCCTCCGGCGCGCATCTGCTGGCCGCCGGGCAGCACTCTGACCCCCCACGCCGAAATCATCATCGGGGAGTACGGCATCTGGGAAGGGGTGCCCTGATCGCAGACGAGGTGGAGCATGCACATCTACCGGGTCAACCTGGAACTGCTGGACTACGTCTTCTACGCCACCGTGGAGCGGGGCAAGGTCCACGAGACGGGCCCGTTCATCCACAACTACGCCCTGGCCTACGCCCTGGGCCTGGCCCGCGGCGAGACCTACACCTACACCCATCTCATCCAGGAACCCCACTACGTGGAGGAACTGACGCCGCTGAACGGCCGCCTCTACCTGACACCCGCCGCGCCCCAGCAGGTGGCCTATCGTCTGGTCCAGTGGAACACCCTGCGGGAGTCCTATGTGCTCACCCGGAAGGAGCAGTCCCTGGGCTACCCCGACTGGGGCTTCGCCCGGATGCTTCGGCCCGGCTCCCGCTTCACCTGCTACCTGATGGTCCACCACCCGGCCGCGCTGCCCGACGCCCCTGCCCTCCACGACCTCCTGGCCGGGCGGCCCGCGCGGGTGCGCCTGGGCAAGTTCCCCGCCAAGGCCCGCCTCCAGGCGGAACCGGCCCGCCGGGTGGTGGAACGGGAGGGCCCCTTTTTCGTGGATGCCTACCTCAACTGGCGCGACCTGGAGACTGACCCCCTGGTCTGCGACGTGGTGGCGACGGGTCTCCCCACCCGCCTGATCGCCCGCGCCCGGTTTGACCCCGCGCCATACTACGAGGCCCACTTCGGCGACGAGAGCGTCTATCTGCCCGCGCGGATGCGCTTCCTGGCCCGGCCGCCCCAGAAGAAATCCAGCCAGAGAGCCCCACGCGCCGGGGCGAAGCCATCTCCCTGAATACCCGCCTTGCCCTGATGGTGGGGAAAGAACGGCCCGAATTCCATCCGTGCCCATCCGCCCAATCCGTGTCCATCCGTAGAGTTCATCGGAAATTAGCGCGCGGCGTCAGGGTTGTGCCAATAGATATGAAAAGTCCGTACTCATCCGCGTGCATCCGCGTTCATCTGCGTCCCATTTCCGATGAAGTCTTATCCGTGTCCTGTTTTCAAACCTCCGGTGAAGTCGGATGCAACCTCTGACCGTAGACGTCCTGCCGCTGGCCTTTGACCCGGTGGACGCCGACTGGCTCCCCGGCCTCCGGCCCTACGCCTATCAGGCCCGGGTGTACGCGCGCGTTCGGGAGGCGCTGGACCGCCGCCAGACCCTCTGCCTCTTCGTGACCACCCCCACGGGCAGTGGCAAGACCCTGGCCAGTTACTCCTGCAC
>Ga0209101_1002241_pt1 | contig 12947 bp, 9 predicted proteins | sample ConPoolayeCmetaG_FD_185481 | JGI IMG/M metagenome (GOLD analysis project Ga0209101, IMG submission 185481) | Hot spring microbial mat communities from California, USA to study Microbial Dark Matter (Phase II) - Cone Pool mat layer C metaG... ... | reverse complement strand
CGCCGCGCTGTCGGATCCAGCTTCTTGACGAACAGAATCGCCGCTCCCGGGAGCGAGATCAGGAGGAAAAGAACCAGGAACACGAGATTGGCGCGGGTTTCGGAGGTCATCGTACCGCACTCGCGGCGATGGACACGCATCTGTTGCGGATCAGTCCGGCCATACCGGAGCTACGGCTCCAGCCGCAGCGACGCAAACCCCAGGGGCCTGGTCATCAGCTCCACCGCGCCGGCCGCGGCGGCCAGTGCTTCCTCGTCGCGCTCCAGCAGATCCGTCCGCGTCAGGCGCTGGTATCCGCTGACGCGAAGGGACAGCGGCCCCTTCGCGCCGGCCGTCTCCCACAGTCGCAGGATCACCCCCCGGCCGTCATCGGCCGGCTTGAGCGCCGTGGCCACGGCGCGACTCGGATCAACCGCGATCGACGGCATCGCACGCCCGCCATCCAGCCGGCCGAGCTTCACCAGCAGCGGCGTGGCGGCACTTCGGCTGAAGGCGAACGCGGCCGGGCCGCTGTAGTCGCCGACCCGCGCCTGAAGCGAGTAGCGGAAGCGGAAATCCGTCTGGCCGTGCTGGTCGCGCGTGACTTCCTTGTAGTTCTGATCGTTGCCGATCGCCTGAAACGCCGGCACGCCCAAGTCCGTCCGCAGCATGAAGGCGTCGATGGGGGCGATCGTCAGCGAAGCATCCGCCGTCGACGCCTCGACAAAACCCTGCACCGCGAAGCGCCTGGGATCGGCTCCCGGCAGCAGATCGCCGGCCGGCTGCCGCTGCGGCCGGATGACCGCGCCGGTGGTCTCGATGCGGAAGGCCGCGCCCTCGCGCAGCACGGGCAGCATCTGGCAGAAGTACTGCTGCTGGGTGCTGACGGGCTTGTGGATGCGGATGTCGACGTCGATCCGGTCCAGGTCGGCGTAGGCGGTGATAAACTGAGTCACATCGATGTCGCCGATTTTCCCCGTGACGCGCAGCCGCGCCAGCACCGGGCCGCTGGCGATGACCTGGCAATTCACGTCGCTCACCGGCCGCTCCTGGCCGTCGTGATACACGCTCTGAAGCAGCGTCCTCGAGCTGCCGGCCGCGATCAGTTCCCTCGCAGTGGCCTTGTGCACCAGGCTGCCGATGCCGCCGGTCTTCGCATCGACGCTGAGTCGGTAGAAGGGCGATTCCAGGGTGCTGGCGGTGGCGGAGAGCTTCGAGCCGGCGAACGGGGCCGGCCCGCCCACAAGCGTCAACTGCCGCATCGCGAATCCCGGTATCCGCGGCGAGACGAAGTACATCCAGCGCTGCCCATCCTCCTCAACGATCTGCGATGCCAGCGCCTGCCCATCGTGCGCCACGCCGCTGATGCCCTCGGGCACGGCCACGCGAACCAGGTCCGCGCGCGGGATGCTCAGGCTGTTGAAGATAATCACGCTGTCGGACGTGGGAGTCACGCCGGCAGCCGACCATCCCTCCTCGATCAGCTTTTCGGCAAGATAGTTCAGCTCCTCGCTCCAGCTCTTGCGCAGGTCGGCGTTGTGTTTCTTGTTTCGGTCATCCGTGCCGTTCCACGCATGGTCGGAGAGCATGGCCAGACACCATTCGGCGCGGCGTCGCTGGCTGGTCGTGGCGGTCGCCACTTCGGGCTGGCCGGACATCGCCACGGCCAGCAGCGCCTCGGCCGCCAGAAGCCTCCGCTCGCCCTCGCGCATGGCGGTGGCATACTTGCTGAGCGAGATGGGCCACAGGTCCCAGGAATGGCCGAAGCAGCCGCGGATGGTGGGCAGAAACGGCGCATTGGCCTGGCTCATGTCGACGGCGTCGGTGAACTGGCGCAGGGTGGCGTTGACGAGCCGCGCGGGCGGTTGCGGCTGCGAGTTGTATTTGATGATGGCGTCGGCGAAGCCGCGAGCGGCGCGGCCGCTGTCGGGGTTGATGTCGCCGTGGGTGCCGCTGGCGAGGATGGCGCGCGTGGCGTAGACGCCGCCGAGCTTCGCGTAATGCCCAAGCCACTGTCTGGCGATGGCATCGGGGTTCCGCAGCAGGTGCGCCCCCTGGGTATAGCTCTGGGAGCCGGAAGCGAATCTGTCCAGAACCACGCGCAACTGGCTGCCGTCGGGGCCTTCGTAGACGAACAGGGGCGGATTGCTCAAATTGCCGAATGTCGAGTCATATGCCAGATAGGGCACGTTCAGCCAGCGGATGCCCGATCCGGCCAGCAGCGTGGCCGTGCCCCAGGGCAGAGACGGCAGCTCGATGTGATGGGCCACGTCGATCGGGATGCCCCACTCCTGCTCCAGCCGCCGCGCTGGATAGAACGCGCGCAGCACGCCCTCGACGCTGTGAAAACCCCACAGCGTGTTGCACAGATAGGGGCTGACGAGAATGCGCCCCTCGCGAATGCGCCCGATGAGTTCATCCTTGCGGTCGGGGTAGTGCTCGACGAAGCAGATGGCCTCCTGGGCGACGGCCATGTTGTAGCGGTCCTGATTGTGGGGCGGCTGATCGTCGGTGCGCTTCATCTCGTCCAGATGGGCGCGAACGATGTCCGCGAAAGCCCGCCGCGTCTGCTGTTCGGTGAAGCCCCAGGTGTAGTCGGGGCAGTTGTCGTTGAGGATGTAGATCGTCCAGTTGTCGTCGGGCACGGACTGGGCCGAGGATGGCGAGCTGAGGGCCACAAGCAGCACAACGGCAATCGCGGCAAGGAGCGTGTTCATCATAGGACCTCCAAGGCTATGCCCAGATTACCTGATTGTCCTCTCCGCATCCAAGCAAGATCGGCCGAACGGAGGGCCGCTGATCGCAGCGCCTCACGCCGCCGGCCCGACGGGCACGTCGCCATAGGCATGCACGTGGTCGCAAATCTTCCGCAGCGCGCCTTCCAGATCTCCGGCGGCGGTCTTGAACTGATCGGGTCGAATCGTGAGCGGCGCCCCCAGCACCACCAGCGGCGCGCCGTATTCGGGCGTGCGCATCGCCTCCTCGATGGACAGCCCCCCCACCGCCTGCACCGGAATCCTCACGGCGGCCACCACCTCGCGCAGCCGGTCCAGCGGGCTGGGCTTGCGTCCGCCGCGGGCCTCGATGCCGCGCCGCTCGTCAAAACCCACGTGATGCACGATGTAGTCGCAGCCGAGCTGCTCCAGCTCCCGCGCCGCCGTTACCATGTCGGGGCAGACCATGTTGTCGCCCATGACCCTGATCCCGAAATCGCGGCCGGCCTTCACCACGCAGCGGATCGTTTCCTCGTGCGCCCGGGCCATGACGACCACGTAGTTGGCGCCGGCCTGCGCCATCATCTGGGCCTCGCGATAGCCGCCGTCCATGATCTTGGCGTCGGCCACGATGGGGACATCGGGGAACTCGCTGCGCAATGCCGCAATGCCGCGCGCCCCTTCGGACATGATGAAGGGCGTGCCCGCCTCCAGCCAGTCGACTCCCGCGCGCAGGGCAAGGCGGCTGGTGTCGATGGCTTCCTTGAGGGTCAGCACGTCCAGGGAAATCTGCACGACGGGTTTCATGGGCACCAACCTCACCACTCGACCTGCCACGGCGGCCTGGCCAGCCATTCGCGCAGCACGCGCTCGGCCGGTTTGTTCTCGGGCGTGTAACCGCGATTGCGCGGGCCGCCATCGCCCGGGGGCCACTCCCAGATCATGAAGCCGCCCAGCCGCCTCTCTCCGTGCCACGACAGGAAGAAGCCCTCGTAGAGCTTGCGCTGAAGCTCCAGGTCGATCGGGATCTCGTCGCGCGTGTAGTCCCATGGCTCGTGCGCCGCGTTCTGGAGGCTGCACCAGCCCACCTCCAGGAACACCAGCGGGCGGTTGACACGCGCCTGGAACTCCAGCAGGTTCTTCTTGATCTCCGCCCATCGCTGCTGGATTTCGGCGACGCTCACCGTGTGGTCCTTGCCCAGCGTGTAGTAGCTGTTCATCCCGATCAGGTCGAGCTGGTCCCAGAAGGGGATGTCCTTGTAGTGGTCCCAGTTGGCCGAGTAGATGAGCATGCCGCTGAAGTGCTGGCGTACGCTGGCGATGGTCTTGCGCCATTCGTCGGCCTGGCGCTCGGTGCTGACCAGCTCCGAGCCGACGCTCATGACGTCCACGCCGTGGGCCTCGGCGATCCAGGCAAAATGGCGGAGCATGTCGCGGTAGCTCTGCCACCAGCCGGCCCAGTTTTCGGGCTTGATCACGCCGCGCCACTCGGTGCCGCGCGGGCGGTCCAGCAGCACGATGGGCATGAGGATGACGCGCAGGCCCTTGCCTTTGGCGTGGTCGATGAGGTCGCCCAGGGCCTTGGGGCCCGGCACCAGCCGCATGTCCAGGTAGATGGCGCTGGCGCTGCCGTTCTCCATGTGCGAGTCGACGACGAAGAGGACGGTGTCGGCGCCCAGGTCGGCGATCTCATCAACGCTCTTGCGGTATTCGCTGTCCATCCAGTCGACGCGCTGAAGCTGCATGGCCACCCCCCGCATCGGCAGGGCGACACGGCGGCCCGCCCCCCCCACCGAGCCTGGTGAGTTCCACCGCGGCCGCTCCAGCGGCCCAATGCCCGGCTCGGCCGCTGGCGAGTGCAGGAGGCTCGCCAGGAGCACGGCAAGGTAAACGACCACCGCGGCCACAATGACTGCGCGCACCATGCGACGTCCCTCGGAAAAAAACGCCGCCGGATGATAAGCGCGCCCGCCGATGAAGCAAAACTCCGGGGCAATGACGAAATCCGAAACTTGAAGTCCGAATCAATGACGAATGACGAAGTCCGAATGTCGAAGTCCCTCAACACTCAGCACCGTGGAAGGCACGGAGGCACGAAGGGACGGGGGGCAACTGACCAACGGACCACCAACCCGTCAACGGACAACTGACCACGGACCACGGACCATACACAGCACTCAGCACGCATCCCCACCAATCAAAAATCAAAAATCAAAAATGCCATCACTTCTCCCTCGCCACGACAAACTCCGCCATCTCCTCCAGCCGCCGCCGGGCATCGCCTGGGGGCAGGTCGGCCAGCGCCGCCACGGCCTCGGCGATGAATTCGCGCGCCCGCCGCCGCGCGTGGTCGATCGAATCGGACGGGATGACCAGGTTGCGGATCTTCTCCACCTTGTCGGGCTCGTGGCCTTCCAGCAGCGACAGCAGGAGCTGGCGGTGCTGGCGCGGCGCCGTGCGCATGAAGTGGATCAGCGGCAGCGTCATCTTCCCCTTTTCGATGTCGCTTCCCAGCGTCTTGCCCACGGCGGAGACGTCGCCCACCAAATCCAGAATGTCATCCTGGATTTGAAACGCCATGCCCAGCAACAGGCCGTAGCGCTCCAGCCCGCGCACCTGCGCCTCGCGGGCGCCTGCGTACTTCGCCCCCAGCAGGCAGCACGCCGCGCAGAGGCTGGCCGTCTTGAGCCGGATGATCTGCAGGTAGGTCTCCTCGTCCAGCGCGAAATTGCCGCGATGGTGGATTTGCAGCAGCTCCCCCTCGCACACCTGGTTGGTCGTTCGCCCGATCAGCCGCGATGCGAACTGCGACTGAAGCCCGGAGCACAGATGAAAGCTGTGGCTGATCAGGTAATCCCCCAGCAGCACGGCCGCCTCATTGCCCCGCAGGTGGTTGATCGTGGCCCCCTTGCGGCGCAGCTCGGCGTCGTCGAGCACGTCGTCATGCACGAGCGTGGCCATGTGGACCATCTCGACGACGGTGGCCAGCGTGATGTGCTCGGGGACGAGGCGGCCCGTCGCCTTCCCCGCCAGCAGCAGCAGCGTCGGCCGCAGCATCTTGCCGCGGAAGCGGCCGACGTGTTTGACCAGCGCGTTGACGCAGGCCAGTTCGCTGTGGACCTCCGCGGCAAACGCGCGGTCCACCGCGGCCAGCTCATCCTGTATGCACTGATCCAGAATCGCGATGCTCATGTGTGGTTTCCCTGGTTGCTGCCGCGATTATAACGGCCGCCCGCTGGATCCGTGCGGCGGTCAGAAGTTTCGAAAAAGTTGAAAACCGCCAGTGGCCCCGGCCACAGAGGCCATGGGCGACAGCGCGACAGCGCGTGCTGACGAGCGTCAGATGCCGGGGTAGAATTCACCAGGAGCGCGAGGAGCGCAGGCAATGACGATCGAACGAATCCGCGCGGTACATCAGGCCCAGCCATTCAGGCCCTTCACCATTCGCACGGGCGGCGGCCGGGAGTACGCTGTCCGGCATCCCGAATGCCTCGCCGTGACGCCTAACGGGCGCACGATCGTCGTCACGTACGGGGAGGAAAGCCTGGAGTTGATCGATCTGTTGCTGGTCGAGTCCATCCACTTCAACGGCGGGGGGAAACGCCGCGGTGAAGGCCGGCGGCGGGCGCGGTAGATGGCCGCACGCGCGTGCAGGTGTGTCAGGAGGCGCCGACCTGTTACCACGAATGCGGGTCGCCGAAGCCCGCGCCAACGGCCGACGCCGAACGCTCAGCCCTTTCCCTCACCCGCCCATCGCCCGCTCAATACGCTCCAGGTCGTAGACGCACCCGCCCCAGGTCCCGCCGCTGGCTGACTGGAGGATGGCCCACAGCCGCGTGTCGGCCGGAAGCTGGGGATCGGGCGCCAGGTCCGTTCTCGGCGGCCGCGCCGACAGGACCCGCTCGCCATATTCCGCATCAAACGTCCGCCCCAGATGCCCGACCAGGTCGACGCTCCCCTCCAGCTTATTCCGATCGATCGCGATCCGAATCAGATCGCCGTCCAGCACGTGCCCGATCGGCCCGCCCGCCAGAGCCTCGGGCGCCACGTGTCCGATGCACGCGCCCGTGGATACGCCGGAGAACCGGCCATCGGTGATCACGGCCACGTGCTTGCCGAAGTCCAGGTGCTTCAGGGCGCTGGTCACCTGGTATATCTCCTCCATCCCCGCGCCCAGCGGCCCCCGGCAGCTCAGCACGATCACGTCGCCCGCCCTGATCGAGCCGTTCTTGATCGCCTCCATGGCCGCGCGCTCGGTGGTGAAGACCTTCGCCGGGCCGGTCTTGCGGTAGACGCCATCGGCATCGACCACGCTGGGATCGATGGCCGTGCTCTTGATGACCGACCCGCCGGGAGCGAGGTTGCCCCGGGGAAAGGTCACGGTGCTGGTCAGGCCACGCTCCGCCGCCCGCGCCGGGCTCATGATCACATCATCCGGATCGACGCCGTCCAGCCTCATTAGCGCCTCGCGCACGCGCTGCCGCCGCCGCGATTTTTCCCACCACGTCAGGACCTCTTCCAGCCTTACCCCCGCCGCCGTCATCACTTCCAACCTGAGCAGTCCCAACTCCCGCAGGTGGAGCATCACCTCGGGCACGCCGCCGGCCAGGAACACGCGCACCGTCGGATGCCCCACCGGTCCGTTGGGCAGCGCATCCACGAGCCTGGGGACGCGCCGGTTCACCTCGCTCCAGTCCTGGACCGTGGGCCGCGCCAGTCCGGCGGCGTGCGCGATGGCCGGCACGTGCAACAGGAGGTTCGTCGATCCGCCGAATGCGGCATGGACCACCATGGCGTTGTAGATCGCCTCCGGCGTCAGCACCTGCCTCACGCCAACCCCGCGATTCTCCAGCACTTCCATCGCCCGCGCCGATCGCACGGCCAGATCGAGCCAGATCGGCTGTCCCGAGGGCGCCAGCGCCGAGTGCGGCAGCGACAGCCCCAGCCCCTCGCCCACCACCTGCGCCGTGGCCGCCGTCCCGAGGAACTGGCATCCGCCGCCGGGGGAGGCGCAGGCGTGACAGGCCATCTCGCTGGCCTCCTCGAGCGTCAGCAGTCCATGCGCGAAGCGCACGCCGATCGTCTGAATCGTCCCCGCATCCTCGCCTTCCTCCGGCGGCAGCGTCACTCCACCTGGCACCAGCACGCACGGCAGATCGCCGGCGCCGGCCAGCGCCATCATCATGGCCGGCAGGCCCTTGTCGCAGGTGGCCACGCCGATCACGCCGCGCCGTGTCGGCAGCGACCGGATCAGCCGCCGAAGCACGATGGCCGCGTCATTGCGATACGGCAGACTGTCCATCATTCCGGGCGTGCCCTGAGTCCGCCCATCGCACGGATCGGTGCAGGTTCCCGCGAACGGAACGAATCCGCGCCGGCGCAGCTCGCGCGCTGCGGCCGCCACCAGCAGCCCCACTTCCCAGTGTCCCGTGTGATAGCCCAGGGCGATGGGCGTCCCATCCTCCGCACGCAGTCCGCCGGCCGTGCTGAGGACGAGAAACTCCTTTCGCCCCAGGAGGTTCGCCGGCCAACCCATGCCCGTATTCTGACTCCACCCAAACAGATCGCCGCTGGGCGAGTTGCGCAACTGCTCTTCGGTGAATGGCAGTGTGCCCTGCGGCCCGGGGGCTCTGGTCCGCAGGTCGTAGATCGAGTCGTCTGTGCCGTCCAGCACCGCAGCTATCGCATCTGAATCATGACTGCCCGCGCTCATCTCGTGCCTCCGCCGGTTGTCCATGCCTCAGGGCACACGCCGGCCAACGCCGCCGGCGAGTTGTCGATCACGGGCCATCCTGACCGCGCGTGGCGAGGCATGAGGCATGTGGAACGCTCAGCCTCCCTGCCAGCCGCCGCGGTATGGCCGAGCCGCTGCATGGTTCACTGCGCCCGCAGCTCCTCGCCGGCCATCAGCCGCGCCAGCTCTTCCTCCACGCCGAATGTCGCCCGCTCCTGGCCGCCGCGCATCAGCTCCAGGGCCGTGAAGATCGCCTCATGGTGCGCCTCGCAGCCGAACAGATTGCGCAGCGACAGCCGCGCCGTCCGCGGATCCAGCCAGGTCGCCAGCACGTCCAGGGCTGCGCATCGGCGGCCGATGAAGCTGAGCCGCGGCACCATGCCATGCCACCATAGCGGTCCCTCGTCGCCGCCCGGCACCCAAAACAGGAAATTGCCGATGTTGTAGAGAATGGGAACACCTCGATACCATTCGACGCCCTGGACGGTGTGGGCGTGGTGGCCGATCACCGCATCGGCGCCGGCGTCGACAAAGCTGCGATAGTCGCGAACCATGCGCGGGCTGGGGAAGGGGCAATACTCGTTGCCGCCGTGTACGAACACGACGAGCAGGTCGCACAGCGGGCGCGCCGCCGAAATCGCCACGCAGTTTGGCCCCGGATTCAACGGCGCTGCGCCGGGCGAGGACCGGCTGGCGATTGAGAACTCGTTCTCCGCAAACGCCAGCAGTCCGGCGCGAAGGCCGCCTCGATCCAGGAAAACCGGCCGCCGCGCCGTCTCCAGGTCGGCGCCGGCGCCCAGCGGCACGATGCCGTGTCGCTTCAGCAGCGCAATGGTGTCCAGAAGCGCATCGGGCCCGAAATCCAGCGTGTGATTGTTGGCCAGATCGACCACGTCAAAGCGTCCGGCGAGCAGGCCCTCGATAGCGGCCGGTGGACCGCGCAGCGCCGGCCCGTTTTTGATAAGCGCCTGGCCCCGGTCCGACAGCGGCAGCTCGAGATTGGCAACGGAGATGTCCTTCTCCGCCAGCTCGGGAAGAACATCGCCGTACACCGCCTCGGCCGATGCCCGCCCGGCCGAGAACGCCTCGTCCAGCCGCAGTCCGTGCGAGGGACAGATGTCCCCGGTGGCCAGCAGCCGAAATGGCTGGCGGCCTTGCCCGAGTGCGTCACCGATGGATCGTTCGCCGTTCATGGCCAGAAGCACTCGCAGCCGATCAGGTTGGGCAGGCCGGGGACGTCAAACCTGTTGAGCATGTCGGAGAATATAGCTGCTTGCAGCGCGGTTGCACGTCGGTTGGCACCGATTGACCGCACCGGCGCAGGGGTCTTGATGCAGGTCACTGGTCAGTTGCTGACGGTCAGTGGCGGGCTCTTGCGCCTCGCCTCGACCAGCCACGGACCAACTGACCAATGACCACTGACCGTCCAGCCGGCCCCTCCGGCCCCTCCGCCTTGACTGCCACGCCGCAACCCCGATACTCAGCCGCTGTCACTATCACAGGAGAAGCGGCCATGACCAGGCTCTGGGCAACTCTCGTCGCGTTGGCGCTGCTGGCGGTCCTGGCGGGGACGGCCTGCGACCGCTCACGGTCGTCGGGAAAACTGCGGCTGGCCTTCATCACCAACAACGCGTCCGACTTCTGGGCCATCGCCCGCGCCGGCTGCGAGAAGGCGGCCGCCGAGCTGGGCAACGTCCAGCTCGACTTCCGCATGCCCGCCGGCGGCACGGCCGAAGAACAGCGGCGCATGATCGACGATCTGCTCGCCCGCGGTGTGGACGGCATTGCCATCAGCCCCAAGGACCCGGTCAACCAGACGCGGCTGCTCAACTCCGTCGCCAAACAGGCGCTGCTGATTACGCAGGACAGCGACGCCCCGGACAGCGACCGCGCCTGTTACGTCGGCACCGACAACATCGCCGCCGGCAAGCAGGCCGGCGAGTTGATCAAGCAGGTGCTGCCCGACGGCGGAAAGATCATGATTTTCGTCGGCTCGATGGATGCTCAGAACGCCAAGGAGCGCTATCAGGGCATTGTGGAGGCGCTGGCGGGCACGAAGATCCAGATCGTGGATGTACGCACCGACGAAACCGACCGCGCACGCGCCAAGAGCAACGCCGTCGACGCCCTCGTCACCCATCCTGAACTCAACGCCCTGGTGGGACTGTGGGGCTACAACGGCCCGGCCATCCTCGGCGCCGTCAGGCAGCTCAACAGGCTGGGGCAGGTGAAGATCGTCTGCTTCGACGAGGAGGACGAGACGCTCCAGGGCGTCAAGGACGGCCACATCTTCGGCACCGTCGTCCAGCAGCCCTACGAGTTCGGATATCAGGCGATCCGTCTCATGGCCAGGGTGATCGCCGGCGATCGCTCGGCCATCCCCCCGAGCAAGATCATCATCGTGCCCACCATCCAGGTGCAGAAGGATAACGTCGACGAGTTCTGGTCCAGGCTGAATCAGCTCCGTGGCCGCTGATGAATGGCGTGGCGATGGCGCATCCCCTGCTTCAGATGACCGGCGTCAGCAAGCGCTTTCCCGGAGTTGTGGCCCTGGACTGCGTCAACCTGAGCGTCGGCCACGGCGAGGTGGTGGGCCTCATCGGCGAGAACGGCGCGGGCAAGTCGACGCTCATGAAGATCCTCGCCGGCGTTCACGAGGCCGACGCCGGCTTCATCCGCATCGACGGCCAGCCTGTCTCCATCCGCTCGGTCCGCGATGCGGTCGCGTTGGGCATCGCCTTCATCCATCAGGAACTGAATGTGCTGGACAACCTCGACGTGGCGGCCAACATCTTCCTCGGACGCGAGCCGCTGTGGGGCGGCCCGCTGTGTCTGGTCGACCGCCAGAGGATGAACGAACTGAGCGCCCGCTACCTGCAACGGCTGGGACTGAACATCTCGCCCGACACCCCGCTGCGCGGGCTGTCTCTGGCCGAGCAACAGATGGTTGAGATCGCCAAAGCCCTCTCCCAGGAAGCGCGACTGCTGATTATGGACGAGCCGTCGAGCTGCCTCACGCTGAGCGAGACCGATCGCCTCTTGAGCACGGTCGCCGACCTGCGCGGGCAGGGCGTGAGCATCATCTACATCACGCATCGCCTGGCGGAAGTGCAGCGCATCGCCGACCGCGTCGTCGTGCTGCGCGATGGCCGAAATGCCGGCGAGCTTGAGCGCGGCCAGATCAATCATCACAACATGGTCGCCCTGATGGTCGGCCGCGACCTGAAGGATGTCTACGTCCAGGGCGCCGGGCGGCGGCGCGAGGGCTACTTCCAGGTGCGCGGCCTGCGCACACGGCCGCATCCCGGATCGTGGCTCACCTTCGACGTCGCCCAGGGGGAAATCCTGGGCTTTGCCGGGCTGGTGGGCGCCGGCCGCTCGGAAATGGCGGCCGCCATCTTCGGCGTCGATCCGCCGCTCTCGGGGCAACTGATCCTCGACGGCCGCCCGCTGAGCATCCGCTCCCCCCGCGATGCCATCGCGACCGGCATCTTCCTGGTGCCCGAGGACCGGCGGCACACCGGACTGATTACCGAGATGACCGTGCGCGAGAACATCACGCTGCCCGGGCTGAGCGGCCACGCCACCGCGGGCCTGATCAGCCGCCAGCGTGAGACCGTCGTCGCCTCCGCCCAGGTGGTTGCGCTGGGCGTACGCACACCATCCGTTGAGACGCCGACCATGAACCTCAGCGGCGGCAACCAGCAGAAAGTGGTCCTGGCCAAGTGGCTGGCCCTGCGCCCGCGCGTGCTGATTTTCGACGAGCCCACGCGCGGAATCGACGTCGGCGCCAAGGCGGAAATCTATCGGCTGATGCGCGAGCTGGCCGACCGGGGCGTCGCCGTGATCATGATCTCCTCGGAGATGGAGGAGGTCCTTGGCCTCAGCGACCGCATCGCCGTCATGCACGAGGGCCGGATCACGGGCATTCTTCATCGCCATGAGTTCTCCGAGCGCGCCGTCATGCACCTGGCGGTGGGCGACACGGCAATGGCCGCGGGAGCCGCCGGGCCATGAAGAAGGAACTGGGCATCTTCATCCTGCTGGTGGTCCTGTGCGTGATCGTGTCGATCCGCAATCCGCGCTTCCTCAGCAGCGCCAACCTCCAGAACCAGGCCGCCCTCATCGGGATGTTCGGCATCTTCAGCATCGGCCTGGGGCTGGTCATCATCTCCGGCGGCATCGACCTTTCGGTGGGTTCGGTCTTTGCACTTCAAGGCGTGCTGCTCTCGGTCCTGCTGGTGGAACACCGCTGGCCATGGCCGCTGGCCGTCGGAGCGTGCATCCTGGGCATGATGGGGCTGGGGTGCCTGCACGGACTGCTGGTGGTGAAACTGCGCATGCAGCCGTTCATCGTCACGCTGTGCGGGCTGCTGCTGTATCGCGGGCTGGCGCGCTTCATCGCCGACGACCAGACCAAGGGCTTCGGCACCTACGACTTTGGCCTCCTGCGCTGGCTTGCCGAGGGGCGGCTGGTCATATTCCCCCAGCCCCTGCGCGACGCATTGGGACTGCCCTAC
>Ga0209101_1002239_pt1 | contig 12953 bp, 11 predicted proteins | sample ConPoolayeCmetaG_FD_185481 | JGI IMG/M metagenome (GOLD analysis project Ga0209101, IMG submission 185481) | Hot spring microbial mat communities from California, USA to study Microbial Dark Matter (Phase II) - Cone Pool mat layer C metaG... ... | reverse complement strand
TCCACGGAGTGTTGCTTTCAAATCCGCCGTTGGCCAGCAGGTTGACTGTGGCGCCGTTCTTCACGAGCGACACGTCGTCGAACAGGGCAATGCCCGACGCGTCCTCGATCCGCAGAAACACCCGCATCGTCGAGTCCGTTGCGCCGGTGGACACGGGAAGGCTGCACCGGCGCCAGTCGGTCGACGCCGCCTGTGCGGCGTCCGCGGCAAGAAGGTTGTTCGACGAGCCGTACACCTCGCCGTAGGCGCCGGCGCCCCGGATATTCTCCGTCTTCATCATGTACGAGAGCGTATAGTGCGCCGACGGGGAACAGGCGACGTCCTGATACATCCGCAGCGTGGTCCGTTCCTGCGCAATCATGCAGGCGCACCACTGCCCTTGCGCCTCTTCGAGCGAATCAGCCACGATAAATGCGGTATCCACGATCCACGAATCAAAAACCGTATTGTGTACATACAGCAGTCTGTCGCAGAGGAGCAGGTATCCCATCTTGAGCGACGGGTGCTCGGTGAGCAGGCGCACGAAATAATGATCATATTTTACGTCGCGCGCATCCGCGGTCGTCATGAACGCCCAGTTGTCGCGGTTGGGAAGCTCGTCCCAGTACATGGTGAGCGTGCGAGAAAATCCGTCAGGATGCTCACTGAGGCAGAGAGGAAAGGCAATACTATCGGAGCAATAGACTTCGACACGGCGATACAGCGTGTCGTTTTCGGCAAGCACGGGCGCGAATGCGGGGCCTTCAAGCTGACGATATTTGTATCTGCCCCGCGGCATGACCGGTTGAAGAATCCATAGAATATGGCCGCCCCTGTCCGTGGTATTCAATTCCCAGAACGAATGGAACGGATTGCGCATGTAGAAAACCGCTGCGTTGTCCGCATCGTAAAAATGAAGCTTTGTGTTGCAGTGCACCTGCACATTTCCCGCCGAAGCTATCCGGTAATAGCCTGATTCGTGGTTCTGCGAGCTGTATGACAACTCCGGATAGTCACTTTTCATATCAAATAAGAGACCGCCGGCAAGCTCCACCCGTGACGCCGACCAGCAGGCGAATTCCATGACAAGCGCATTGCCCGCAAGCGTATACATGATCCGCGCCGTAAGCGGATACGATCCGAAACGCGACAATTCCACGCACACCGTGTCGGCGCTGTTGACAATGACGGATCTATTAGAGGCGGTCCTATCGCCGGCGCGAAGCCTGAACCAGGTTGTATGCGCCGGCGTGCCGATGCTGCCGCGCCCGGCAAACCCGATCACCGAACCGAACCTCTTCGACAGCGTGTCAAGCTCAATTGATGCCGCAATGTGCTCATTCTGCAGCACGGCCGTCGCCGCCCATGCGGGAAGAAGATAAAGCGCCGCGGAAAGAGCCGGAATACACGGCACGATTTTCATGTTTCGCACATCCATTTTCATCAACCGGGGAGCGGATTACATCCTCAATTGAATATAACCAATATTTTGTTTAATATCCATAGTAAATGGCGGTATTAAGCAGGAACCGATACTCACCACTAACCTGTTGAGAAACATGTGGTTATATGTCGGGTAGTATATTAAACAACAGGCCCGGTTTAAACAACCGGGATATCACGGAAGGCTTTTATATGAATACGAAAGAGCCGCTTCGGCAGAAAGCGGAACATGAAACCGGCGGGGCATGAGGCAGAGATGGAAATAATCATACTCGGCAGCGGCACTTCACACGGCGTTCCATCGATAGACTGCATGCTCGACGGCTACGCAAACTGCCCCAAGAACGTATGCAGGGAGTCGCTCGGCGACCCCAGACACAAACGGACACGATCGTCGATCGTTGCGGCGTATAACGGCAGGCGCGTGCTTGTCGATGTGTCGTCCGACTTCCGCGAGCAGGCGCTGCGCGAGCGGATACCGGCAATCGACGCGGTGCTGATAACCCACGCCCACGCCGATCATATCAGCGGCATTCCTGATATACGCTCATATACCCGCGAACATGCCGTCCCGATGTACGGCTCACAGGAAAGCGTTGATCGAATCAGACAATCGTTCGACTACATTTTCAACCCCCCTGAGATGCGCGGCGGCGGCATTCCCCGCATCGAACTGCTGGCAATCGACCGGCCGTTCGAACTTTTCGGCGAAACGGTCATCCCCCTTGCGGTGGAGCACGGAAGCCTTCGGGGGGCATACGGATTCCGTATCGGCCCCCTGGCGTATATCCCCGACCTTAAAACGATGCCGCAGGAAAGCATGGACAGTCTGCGCGGCGTGCGCTGCCTTATAATCGACGCGCTGCGCGACGAGCGGCCGCATTCGACCCATATCATTCTGCCCGAGAGCATCGCGCTTGCGCGGCAAATACGTCCTGAAAAAACGTATTTTACTCATTTATGCCATACTATCCATTACGTGGCGGACAGCGGGAAGCTTGACGACACCATGATGTTTGCCTATGACGGTTTGAAAATTACCCTGTAATATATCGCCGATCCGGACACACAGGTGCGCCTGCCGGCATGAACATAAAAAAATGAAACCATACAAACAGCAATTCATCGAGTTCATGGTCGAATGCGGCGTCTTGACCTTCGGCGATTTTACCACCAAGAGCGGCAGGAAAACGCCCTTTTTCATCAATACGGGCAATTACCGCACCGGAGAACAGTTGCGAAAACTGGGCGAATTTTACGCACGGACAATTTTCGACACATTTGGAAGGAATATCGACGTATTGTTCGGGCCGGCATATAAAGGTATCCCGCTTGCGGTCGCCGCCGCCATTGCCCTGAGCAGTCAATACGGGCTGAATGCCGCCGTCTGTTTCAACCGCAAGGAAGCAAAAGATCATGGCGAAGGAGGAAGCCTTATCGGCCACAGGCTCCGCGACGGCGACCGGGTGTGTATCGTCGAAGACGTCACCACCGCCGGCACGTCGATACGCGAGACCGTACCGCTGTTACGCGCCGCCGCGGAGGTGAAACTCGCCGGACTCGTGGTCTCGGTGGACAGGCAGGAAAAGGGCGGCGGTCCCGCGGGCGCGCTTGAGGAAATCCGCGCGGAATTCGGCATGCCGGCCGCGGCAATCGTCACGCTCGACGATATCGTGGCGCACCTGCACAACCGTCCCGTGGGCGGAAAGGTGCTGTTGACCGACGAGATAAAGAAGCGGATCGACGAGTATCGGGCGGCATATGGATGCGGACGCGCGGACAGGCAGGAGCACAATTGACAACAGGGCGTCATGAAACGTGTCTCTGAAAATCCACCCGCGCGCTTTCCCGCGCGCACCATCCACGAAGCCGAAGGCGTCTGGTGGATAGCCAAAGTCATGCCGCGCCAGGAGAAAGCCCTCGCATTCGACTGCATCGGCAGAAATATCGAGTACTACCTGCCGATGTTCACCAAGGTCACGCGGCGGCGCGACAACAACAAGCCCCGCAAATCGATTTTGCCGCTCTTCCCCGGCTATCTCAGTTTCTGCGCGCCGCGGCCTGGAGAGGAGAGGCAGATATGGACCACCGGACGCATCGTTAATCTCGTGGAAGTGCGCCACCAGAAACATTTCAAGAAAGAACTCGAACAGATATATTTCACGCTCGATTTGGGCATGCCGCTCGAGCCCTTTACCGACGTCTGCCGGCTTGAGACCGGGATGGTTGTCCAGGTCCAGTCGGGGCCGCTGAAAGGAATCACGGGATCGATCACGCGCATCCAGGGCGCGCACAAGCTCATCCTCTCCGTTGAGGGAATGGGCCGCGCGGCGCTCACGATTGACGCCTCGATTGTCAAGCCGATCGAAGATAAATGTTGAGTCAGATGATTGTTTCTCGACATACATTGATTTTCCCGGCCGTCATCGCTGTCGTGCTGTGCGCCGCTGCCGCCGGCCTTTTCGCCCTGCGCCGCGCCGGCTCATGGCTCGCCGCGAGCGACCCCCAGCCGCCGTCGCTTGACATGATTTTTTCGTTCGGCGGTGAAGTCGAACGTTATACCTACGGCAAAAAACTCGCGCGGAAATACCCCTGCGCCTTCTGGGCCATCAGTCTCGGTTATGTTCCGGTATTCGACACGCTGACCCTTGCAACCATCGTCAGGCGAAACGCCGCGCTCGAAGGTTTCGACACCGCGCGGATTCTTGTCAATGACACCTGCACATCAACCGGATCGGAAATCGAACTGATGTCCGACCTCATCCGCTGCGCACTTTGTAAAAACACCCCCATTCTTCCCGACAGTGCTTCTCCCTGGGATTCACTGTGGTATGCCGAAAAACAACGTCTTTTCCGGTGGTTTTCGTCCAGGCCTGTGGATAGCCTTGATATCGGTCTGGTAAGCCATCCATTTCACATGCGGCGCATCAAAATGCTCGCGTCATTGCTCACCAGGGACGAGCCGGTGCGCATATATATGCTTCCGGTACCATGGTGCGGATGCACGGCGGAAAAGAGCCGGCCGATACGATGGTGGCGAAGCGAGAAGGATGCGTCATTCGTCATATCGGAATTGGTGAAAATCGCCTACTATGGCTCATGGCGGAGAAAAGTGAATGTAAACGGAAAGTAATTGATACGGCATCCCGATTGTATATTCTTTCCTTCATCCATGATATGTGTACGTCATATGCAATCCTACAGCCTTCCCCACCTCAACCAGCTTGAATCCGAATCGATTCATATCATGCGTGAAGTGGCCGCCGAGTTTAAAAATCCGGTGATGCTCTACTCGGTGGGCAAGGACAGCTCGGTGATGATACGGCTTGCGCAGAAAGCGTTCCATCCCGGCCCGTTCCCGTTCCCGCTCATGCACATCGACACCGGGTATAAATTCGACGAAATGTACGGGTTCCGTGATGAGTTCGTGAAAAAAATCGGCGCGCGGCTTATCGTGGAACGCAACGAGGAATGGATAGCCAGGGGCGCGCATCCATCCACCTTTGGCGTCGATAAATGCTGCGCATACCTCAAAACGCAGGGACTGCTCAATGCAATCGCAAAGCACGGCTTTGACGCGGCGTTTGGAGGGGCCCGGCGCGACGAGGAAAAATCGCGCGCCAAGGAGCGCATCTTTTCGCTGCGCGACGCCTTCGGGCAGTGGGATCCGAAAAACCAGCGCCCCGAATTGTGGGACATCTATAACACGCGGCTCAACGACGGCGAATCGGTACGCGTATTCCCGCTTTCAAACTGGACCGAGCTCGATGTCTGGCAGTATATCAGGCAGGAAAATATTCCGGTGGTGCCGCTGTATTTCGCCCGCAAGCGAAAAGTCATCAACCGCAACGGCATTCTTATCCCGGTCGAAAACCGTACGGTCGCGATGGGCAGGGGCAACGAAAACAAGCTCGCAGACTATACCGTGGAAGAAACGGTATGCAGGTTCCGCAGCCTGGGATGCATTCCCTGCACCGGCGCGGTGCGCTCCGCCGCCGTAAGTGTCGACGAGATAATCGCCGAAGTGGCCGCGGCGCGAAAATCGGAGCGCGAAAACCGTGTGATAGACCTGACAAGCGACAGCTCGATGGAGCAGAAGAAACGCGAAGGATATTTTTAAATGAATGAAAAATCGCTGCTCCGCTTCGTAACCACCGGTTCGGTCGACGACGGCAAGTCGACGCTCATCGGCAGGCTTCTCTACGAGACACAATCGGTGTACGAGGATCAGCTTGCCGCCGTTGAGAAAACCTCGAAAAAACGCGGCCAGTCCGCGGCCGACCTCTCGCTTCTGCTCGACGGCCTGGCTGCCGAGCGCGAACAGGGAATCACCATCGACGTCGCGTACCGGTACTTCGAAACACCTGCCCGAAAATTCATTATTGCCGACTGCCCGGGACACGAGCAATACACCCGCAACATGGTCACCGGCGCCTCAACCGCCCAGCTCGCGCTTATCCTTGTCGACGCCCGCGGCGGCGTGGTGACGCAATCGAAACGCCATGGATTCCTGGTTTCGCTCCTGCGCATCCCCCATCTGATCGTTGCGGTCAACAAGATGGATCTGGTTGACTACAGCGAAAGCGCATTTAACAAAATCGTGGCCGACTACGACACATTCTCCGCGAGGCTCGATATTCACGACATTACCTATATTCCGGTTTCGGCGCTCAAGGGCGATAATGTCACCTGCCGCAGCAGCCGCATGCCATGGTATCACGGGTTTCCGCTCTTGAGGCTTCTGGAGACCGTTCACACCGCGGCCGACCGCAACCTCGTCGATTTCCGCTTCCCCGTCCAGTATGTCGTGCGGCCGCGCCATGATTTCCGCGGCTATGCCGGCCGCGTCGCCTCGGGCACCATTGCCCGCGGCGAAGAAATCGCCGCGCTTCCCTCGGGACGTACTTCACGGATCAAGTCGATCGTGACATTCGACGGCGAGCTGGCGGAGGCGTTTGCCGGGCAATCGGTGGTGCTTACGCTTGAAGATGAGCTGGATATCAGCCGCGGCGACATGATCGTGCGCAAAAACAACCTTCCCCTGCTTGACGGCAGTTTCGAGGCAATCCTGTGCTGGATGACCGACACGCCGCTTACTCCCGGCGCGCCGCTTTTACTCAAGCACACATCGCGCACGGTCAAAGCGTCGGTCCAGCGCATCCATTACCGCATCGACGTCAATACGCTGCATCGGGAAAAGGCCGTGGCGCTTGGACTCAATGATATCGGCCGCGTCGATATCTGCGCGGCACAGCCTCTTATGTTCGACACATACAACGCAAACCGCGCCACCGGCAGCTTTATCCTTATCGATCCGCACACCAATCAGACGGTTGCCGGCGGCATGATCCGCGGCGTGTCGCGCGACATCGAGTCGCTTTCCCGCGCCGCCGGCCGCTCACCCCACGACCGCCGCCGGTCGACCAATATCACGTGGCAGAACGGCGCGATACGCCGCGAGGAACGCGAGCAGCGGCAGGGGCACCGCGCTGCGGTATTGTGGTTCACCGGCTATTCGGGCGCCGGAAAAACAACCATCGCCCGCATGCTCGAAAAGCGGCTGTTCGACATGGGCTGCGCCACGATGCTTCTGGACGGCGACAACGTGCGCCATGGTTTGTGCGGCGATCTGGGGTTTTCCGGCCGTGACCGCACCGAAAACATCCGCCGCGTCGGCGAAGTGGCGAAACTGTTTTTCGACAACGGCGCCATCGTGCTCTGCACGTTCATATCGCCGTTTCGCTCCGACCGGGCGTTCGCGCGAAGCCTTGTCGACGAGGGGCGATTTTTCGAGATATATGTGAAATGCGGCCTTGACGTGTGCATGCGCCGCGACCCCCGCGGCCTGTACAAAAAGGCCCTCGCCGGCGCCATCAGCAGCTTCACCGGCATCGACTCGCCGTATGAAGAGCCGCAGCACCCGGACATGACCGTCGAAACCGATGTACACAGCGCCGAAGAAATCGTCGAGGCTCTTGTAGCCAAACTGCGGGAGCGGGAAATTGTGGCGTAGCAATTCGCATGTGCGCGGGAAACAGCCGATAGATAGTATCCACGTATGCCGTCATATTATATCGAAACATTCGGCTGTCAAATGAACGCGGCGGATTCGGACTGTCTCGCTGATGCTCTGGCCGCGCGCGGGTATACGGCCGCCGAAAGCCCTGCCGGCGCCGACCTTCTTATCGTCAATACGTGCAGTGTGCGGGCGCATGCGGAGACGAGGGCAAAAGCGCGCATAGCAGAATACGCCCGTAAAAAAGCGTCCGCCGGCCGGCCGCAGATGCTGTGGGTCATCGGATGCATGGCCGAACGGCTCGGCGAGTCGCTGCGCGCCGAAATACCTGGAATCGACCGGGTAATCGGCGCGCAGCAACTTGAATACATTTCCCAAGAGCTGGACTCGATGCTGGACGGGCAAGCGCCGGCACACAGCCGCGAGGAAAGCCCGGCCGCGGCGCCGGTCAGCGCCTTCTTGCCGATCATGCGCGGCTGCGATAATTATTGCAGCTACTGCGTGGTGCCGTATGTCCGCGGCAGGGAGCACTCCATTCCCGCACACGCGCTTTGTCGGCAGGCACAAGACTTGGCACGCAGGGGAGCCCGTGAAATCACCCTCCTGGGACAGAATGTCAACTCATATCGCGACAACGCCGTCGATTTCGCCGACCTTCTGCGCGCCCTTCATGCCATCGACGGCATCGAGCGCATCAGGTTCACCACGTCGCATCCCAAGGATTGCTCCGAAAAACTCATCCGCACAGTGGCTGAACTGCCCAAGCTATGCAAGCACTTCCATCTTCCCGTGCAATCCGGCTCAACCCGCATTTTGCAGGCGATGAACCGGAACTATTCGCGGGAATCGTACCTGCGGCTGATTGATGCGATTAGGACCGCCGTACCGGATGCGGATATAACCACTGATGTCATGGTGGGGTTTCCGGGCGAGACCGACGATGACTTTGCGCAGACTATGTCGCTTTTCGAGCGGGTGCGGTTTACCACGGCGTTCATGTTTGCCTATTCGGCGCGCGAGGAAACCGCCGCCGCGCGTCTTGCTGACAGGGTGCCGGAGCATGTTAAAAAGCAGCGTCTCGAGCGGATAATCGCGCTAGAGACCGCAATCACCAAAGAAATCTACGCCGGCATGGTCGGCTCAACGGCCCACGTGCTTATCACGGGGCGCCAAAACCGCCGGGGCACGGCATGGGTTGGACAGGACAACGGGTGCAAACGCGTGCTGATGCGTTGCGGAGGCGAGCCGGCAGGAACGATATTACCTGTAAAAGTAGTGCGCAGCACGGGTATGACACTCATCGCCGAAAGGACGGCATGATGCGTTTTTTAAAATGGGCGCTATTTTTCGCGGTATCGTTTTTCATCTCGCTTGTCGTTGTTCTGACGCTGACGCAGGAACCGTTCAAGGCGGCCGTGCCGGTGAGAATCATTTTCCACACGACCCGCGAAATACCGATATATTATTTCATCGCAGCCGCCTTTTTCATCGGCCTGGGGCTGGGACTCATTGCCGCGGCGTATACTTTTTTCACACAGAAGGCGCACGTTATTGAAAAGGGGAAACAGATCCGGCTGCTCGAAGATCAGGTTGCGCAGCTCACTATCGGTTGTGAAGGCGACGGCGCGGAGACGGCGCGGGATGCCGGCGAGGAACGGCTTCCCGATGGGCGTCCGGTTTCGTCGGCGCCGAAGGCACCGAGCGCAACAGACGACGACGATGAATAGCGCATCACATGTAACCATCCGCGGCATGGCATCGATAGCCTGCCTGTGCCTGTGCGCGCGGGCAGGGGATGTCGATATCGGCCGTTCGCTTCTTCGGCAGGGACATATCGACGAGGCGCGTGAATACCTGGCGCGGGCGTATGCCGCCGACAGCCTGTCTGCGGCGGCGCAGTTTGCCTATGCCGGTGTTGTGGCCGACGGCGCGCGCGCCGAACGTCTGTATGCGGCAGTGGAGCGCAATGCCGGCGCGCCCACGGACATGCGATGCGAAGCGGCGCTGCGGCTGGGCGACGCCTGCTACTGCCGCGGAGAATACGCAGGCGCATACTCGTGGTACGAAAAAGCATGGCGGCGCGATCCCTCGCCCAGATGCGGTCGCCTGCTTGCGCGTGCGGCGCTTGCCATGGGCGAGGCCGGAAAGGCGGAGGCCGTGCTTGGGCCGCTTGCCGCAGGAAAAGATTCCGCCGTCGTATCGCAATCCCTGTATTATCGCGGCAAGTGCGCGCTCGCGCTGGGCCGCTACGAGCAGGCTTTTTCGTATTTTGAAAAGGCGTCACAATGCGCCGACTGCGCGCACGGCGCCGCGGCGCTCTATGGCGCGGCCGCGGCGTCACGGCGTCTTGACAATACTAACCAGATGGAACGGCTCCGGCAAACGCTTGCGCAGCGGTACACGTTTCTGCTGGAATCGCAGATGCTGAGCCGGGATGTCGCATCGGGCGAAAATCCCGCCCGTACGGGCGGCGCGCCTGAGGCCTATACGCTGCAGGTCGGCGCGTTCGCCTCGCTTGAAAACGCCAGAAAATTGTGCCGCCGGCTTGAGGCCCGTTTTCGTGACGTCACCATCGCCGCCGCGCCGGACGGGAAACTTCACCGGGTGCGCATCGGATCGTTTGCCACCGAAAGCGAGGCCGCGGCATACGGCGAAAAGCACCTGAAATCAGAGGGGATGGCGTATAGGGTGATCAAAAAGTGAAGAACCGGCGGACGTCTATCGGAACGCGCATTTCGTGGTTTGAGATTCGGATGTGGAAAGGAATTGACGTTGGAATACGAACCTGTCATCGGCCTTGAAATACACGCGCAGCTTTTGACAAAGACAAAGATTTTCTGCGGCTGCGCCGTGGTATTCGGCGATCCGCCCAATACGCACACCTGCCCCGTCTGCCTGGGGCTTCCCGGCGCGCTGCCCGTGCTCAACCGCGCCGCCGTCGAGATGGCCGTCCTCATGGGTCTGGCCGTGGAGTGCTCCATCGCGGAAAAATCCATTTTCGCCCGGAAAAATTATTTCTACCCCGATCTTCCCAAAGGCTATCAGATATCGCAGTATGACATGCCGCTGTGCGCGGGCGGCCATATCGATATCCGCGCCGGCAGCACGGCGCGGCGCATCGGTATCACCCGCATACATCTCGAGGAAGACGCGGGCAAACTCATTCACGACCAGGACAGCGATTCGCTGTTTGACGCCAACCGCTGCGGCACGCCGCTGATTGAAATCGTGAGCGAACCCGACATCCGCAGCCCCCGCGAGGCATATGAGTATCTTGCGATGATCCGCGGGATTCTCTCCTACCTTCGGATCTGCGACTGCAACATGGAGGAAGGCAGCCTCCGGTGCGACGCCAATATTTCGCTCAGGCCGAAAGGACACGCGGGATTCGGCGCCAAGATTGAGCTGAAAAACATGAATACGTTCCGCGGGGTGGAAAAGGCGCTTGAATACGAAATCCGCCGCCAGAGCGATATCCTTGATGCGGGCGGCACAATCACCCAGCAGACATTTCTCTGGGATCCGCAGCATAACCGCACCGTTGCCATGCGCGATAAGGAGAGCGCCCATGACTATCGGTATTTTCCCGAGCCGGATCTCGTGCCGCTTGTGGTCGACAAAGCATGGGTCGATCGTCTCAAGCATTCGCTGCCGGAATTGGGGCACATCCGCCGCGACAGGTTCATGAAAGACTTCGGCTTGAGCGCCGAGCATGCCGACGTCCTGACCGATTCGCGTGATGTTGCGGATTATTTCGAATCAACCGTTGCCGCCGGCGCCGACGCCCGTTCGGCGGCCAACTGGATCATGGTCGATATTCTTCGTATCGCGAAAGAAACGCGGATTGATATCGCCGGGCTCAGGATAACGCCGCAGAAGCTGGCGAAATGCATCGGACTGGTCAAGTCCGGCGATATCTCTGCAAGCGCGGCGAAACGGGTGCTTGATGACATCCAGCAGAACGGCAGTGATCCGCAGGAGGCGGTTGAGCGGCTGGGGCTTCGCCAGATCTCCGATTCATCCGCGCTCGAAGAGGCGGTGCGCCAGGTTCTTGCCGACAATCCGCAGGAATGCGCGCGGTATAAATCGGGCGAGTTGAAATTGATGAGCTTCTTCGTGGGCCAGGCTATGCGGAAGATGAAAGGAAAGGGCAATCCGAAGGAAATCAATGCAATCGTACAGCGGCTGCTTCAGTAACGGCATGAAACGATACTGCATGATATCGATTCTCTTCATCCTCTGCCTGGCCTTTCCGCCGCAGGCACAGCTCGAACTGCCGACGCTGGATGACGGCGGAGAGAGGGACACGGCGTTGTATGCCGATACCGCCGGCGCCACGCGGCCGCAACAGGACACCGCTGCCGTCGCCGATTATGTGCAAAGCGCGCGCGGACCGAAAAAACCGAAAATAATCCGGCGCAACTATAATTACCGTGAACAGCTCGGGCTGGCGCTGGGCATGATGGCGTTCGTGGCCGTCATATTCACCACGGTACAGAACTGGAACCCGGACTAAATGGAAAAAAGACACGGTTAAGAGAAGATTATTTTTGATATAAACCTCAATCTTGATCTTTCCGGCCAGGTGATACTATTTTACCTATTCGGAAGCGAGAGTAGCTCAGTGGTAGAGCTCCACCTTGCCAAGGTGGCCGTCGCGGGTTCAAGTCCCGTCTCTCGCTCCATTTTTTTACCAGGATATCCAGGATGAGCACGCAGGATGACCGGGATAAAGCGGACAGGGGCTGACGTCTATATGTGTCCGGTTCATTTCCTCGCTGAATCGGTTCTGATCCGCAGTCTGATATTCGCACACCTTCAGAATCAAGCTTTCGTTGAGGCGGCATAGCCAAGTGGTAAGGCGACGGTCTGCAAAACCGTTATTCTCCAGTTCGAACCTGGATGCCGCCTCCAACGTCTCCTTTCAAATCACGCTGCATTCGCCGTTTTCATCGGTAACGGCGGAATCAACGGCCGTATCGGCGGCTCCTTGATACAGATAAACCTTTGCGCCGCCCACCGCGGAGGAATCGTCGGCATTTGCAACCGTTCCTTTGAACCTACATTCCGCAGTTGGATGCGGCGCTGCGGCCGCACAGGGCAATGGATACGAATAATTTCGGCCGAAGGCCGGTATACCTTACCCGTATGAACGGAGTGAAAATCTGTTGAGCGCTCGGGCGTGTTTCGACAGGCTCAACACACCGCTTCAGGCGGCGTGGACATATCACGCGACGGATATGCCCTGCGCCGCCTTCACGCCAGTTTCCACGCACATATTCGCATCCACCCCCAACTGCGGAAGTTAGGTTTAATCATTGATACCTGCCCGATTATTTCCGTGATAATAAAAACGGTATCATTCCCTATAGACGCCACACTGTCCCTTTCAAAATACCCGCAAACCTGGTTGTCCATGAATATCGGCCAGCGGCTTATAACCGGCATGTAATATTGTCCGTTCAATTCCCTGACCGCCCCTGCCATGCGCAATTCTCCAGTGCGAAGGTTCCGA